>LXNJ01000777.1_pt1 | contig 20727 bp, 12 predicted proteins | sample 809081 | NCBI WGS metagenome assembly LXNJ01 (sample SAMN04870510, study PRJNA318959) | sponge metagenome | biome: sponge; feature: marine sponge reef; material: water | host: Petrosia ficiformis | place: Greece: Milos, Mediterranean Sea | collected 2013-05-29 | depth 5-7 m | reverse complement strand
GCGGCACCACTGTGCGCTGGGCGGCTGGCCGAGGCCTGCCACGAAGCCGGCATCCCCAAGGGTGTTGTCAACCTGATCTGCGGTTCAGGCGGAGAAGTCGGCGACGCGATGGTAAACGCCGAGCCGGTCAAGGCGGTATCTTTCACGGGTTCGGTTCCGGTTGGTCAAGCCCTGCACGCCCGAGCGTCGGAGCGGAGGTTGCGCATCCAGCTGGAAATGGGCGGCAAGAATCCGACCATCGTGCTGGCTGATGCCGACATGGACAAGGCGGTAGCGAACACCATCAATGCCGCGATGTTCTCGACAGGTCAGAAATGCACCGCTACCAGCCGCGTGATAGTCGAGAACTCTATCTACGACGAGTTCCTCGGCCGCGTGGTCGAGGGCACCAAGAATCTGAAGGTTGGCAACGGCTTGCACGAAGGCGTTCAGATCGGCCCAGCTATCGATCCGGACCAGCTCGCGACGAATGACAGGTACTGCCGTCTGGCCGAAGAGGAGGGAGCGAAGCTTGAGTGCGGCGGGCACATCCTATCGGACGGCGACTACGCCAAGGGGCATTTCTTCGAACCCACGATCTTCAGCGAGGTGACTGAGGACATGCGGATCGCACAGGAGGAGGTCTTCGGCCCAGTGCTCGGCGTGATGCGGGCGGCCAACTTCGAGGACTGCATGCGCATCGCCAACAAGACGGACTTCGGCCTGTCGGCCTCGATCCAGACGCGAGACGTGTCGCGGATTTTCGAGTACGTCAATCGCATCGAGGCCGGGCTGATCACCGTGAATCTCCCCAGCGCCGGTGTCGAATACCAGCTCCCATTCGGCGGGTCGAAGGAATCGAGCTTCGGCCCCAAGGAGCAGGGCCCAGTGGCGCTGGAGTTCTACACGGATTACAAGACTGTGTATCTGGGCTACTAATAGGGCGCCGGTCGCGGAGGGCCTAAGAGGCCGCTCGTACTGCTCAACCGGCCGACCGGGGGCGGATGCCATTCAAGAAGGGTGGGGTCAATACACCTAGCGCTTGCCGCTTTGGGGAATGACGTACGACTCTCTTGCGGTTCCCAGGCAGTCCGTGTTGACCTTCTTGAAGGTCGCATCCTCGCGATCATCCTCGCGCAACTCAGGCCAAGTGGACTGATGGGTACGCTGCGGAGGCTCGACCGTGCCAAGCTTGAGATTTCGTGCTTGTTGCTTCGCAGGGAGCTAGCCGTAGTGCCTGCCGCCGTCCTTGACAAGTGAGCCTTGCAAGGAACGCATCTACGATATTGGGCCTGGCCTGAACACCAGAGCACTCAATGTTCCTGTGCTGCCCTTTGGACTAGAATCGGTACGATCGGCCAACCGTTGGTACTGTGAGCAGGCTGCCGACGCTGCAATGGGAGTGCTGCGGCCAGCCCAACGGCCACAGGGCGAGGCGCCAATTTCAGCAGGCAGCGGATGAATCGCGACAAAGGACCCTGAATGCGCCAAGGGACGACACAACCGGAACGTTTCGAGCGACCTAGGCCGGCTCCGCTGGACTGGGATCTAATGGGCCTCCGAACGCCGCGAGTGGACGGTCCCGCCGTGCTGTCGCTCGGCTGTAACAGGCGCGGGCGGGATTTGGTCGTTGGTGACATCCACGGGCAACGGGAAACCTTCGAGCACCTCTTGGACAAAGTCGGGTATTCGCCAGACGATGGTGACCGACTATTGCTGGTCGGCGATCTCATAGATCGTGGCCCAGACTCCGCTTCAATGTTCGAATGGCTTCGACGCGACGGCGTCACATGCGTCCGTGGCAACCACGAGCAGATGATGCTGGACGCGCTGGAAGGCGACCGCACGGCTCGCGAGGTCTGGATTGAGGTCAATGGCGGCGAATGGTCAGAGCAACTAACCGCGAAGGAGTGCGATGCTTGGCGCGAGAGACTTCGGAAGATGCCCTTGGCAGTCGAGGTCGAAGGGGGCCAAGGAATATTCGTGCTGGTCCACGCCGAAATTCCAATCGAGACCCCTTGGTGCGCCATGAAGGCCTGGCTCTCCGAAGGAGACCACTGCGCCGGAGTAAGAGCGATCTGGGCGCGCGACAGGATCAATCAACGAAGCCAGCCTGACCATGGCGTGCCCGATGTGTGGCGCACGTTCCACGGGCACACGCCCCTCAAACAATTGGTGCAAATCGCGAACATGCGTTGGATTGACCTCGCAGCAGCGTACGCTCATCGTATTGAGAGTGCCTCGATTGCCTGCATCCCGATCGGCCCGGACGGCTCAGAGCGCGACCCGGTTGTGGCGAAAGTGCTGGATGTGGACCCCAAGCAGTTCCTTGGGTCGAACAGTCGCCAGGCGCGCTAAGGCTTTGCCGTCACCAGCGAAGGGCTCCGGAACCGGCTAGCGGCCGGCATCAGACAGTCAGTGGCTCTATCGCCACGAGTGTATCGGCACCCTAACAATCCTCCGGAAAGGCGCGTAGCGGAGCAGGGTCATTGTCCCCTCACTCGCCTGTGGCCGGAGGCTGTACAATTGAGGGAAGTGCGGGAACCTTAGCCCGTGAGGTTGCGTCAGGCGAAACCCTGTACGAAAGCGTCAGGGATTCACCGCATAAGGGCACGTAGCTCAGTTGGTTAGAGCGCCTGCTTCACACGCAGGAGGTCCCCAGTTCGAGTCTGGGCGTGCCCACCATCGCCGCACCGCTAAAGTGCCAAGCCACCCGGGTCGCACGCGCACCGCGACCGCTTTCGGCTGGACTCCGGCGGCGAATTTACATACGATTCTTCGACAAGGGCCGTACCTTTCCTTCCGGAAGCATCTGCTGGCCCACGCGCAACACCATCTCAACCACAGCGAACCATGACTCTACTCTCACCATCCCCAGCGTCGTCGATCAGAGCCTTGCTCGGCCTACTGACAATCAGCATTGTCCTGAGCGCCCAATCCCCCAAGAACATAGTCCTGATCCTCGCCGATGATCTGGGCTACGGTGACTTGAGCGCCTACGGTGCGACGGCATACCGGACTCCACACATCGATCGTCTCGCCACAGAAGGCCGCCTGTTCACCGACGCGCACTCCCCTCACCCGGTCTGTACGCCTACGCGCTACGGGTTGATGACGGGCCGCTACAGCTGGCGTACCTGGGCTGGTTCAGCCAACGTCTGGTCCGACGATCCGTTGCTGATCGAGGAGGGGCGCTACACGCTGCCGATGCTTCTCAGAAAAGCGGGCTACAAGACCGCCATCATCGGGAAGTGGCATCTGGGGTATGGCCGACCAGGTGCCGCGAATTGGACGGAGGCGGGCGTCGATTACAACGGCAAGATTGCTCCCGGACCGCTGGAAGTGGGATTTGACTACTACTACGGCATCCCTCACGTGGGCCAACAGCCACACGTCATCATCGAGAACCATCACATTTTCGGGCTCACCCCGGAATCTCCGCTGAAACTCCATCGAGACGAGCGCTGGATCGCCAAGACCTCCTACCTTGAACGCTACGGATACCCTCCGAGACATCACTTCACGGGCGGAAAAGGGGCGCTTTACGACCATCGCGACCTAGCTCTGCGACTTACCGAGCGGGCCGAGAGCTGGATCAAGGAACAAGCCGACAATCCATTTTTCCTGTACTTCGCCCACCGCAACACCCACGGCCCGATCATTCCCAACGAGCGTTTCCGCGGCCAGAGCGGCATCGGCGCGTACGGCGACTTTGTCCTCGAACTCGACTGGTCGGTGGGACGAATCTTGGACACGCTGGACGAACTCGGCCTGGCCGATGACACCCTGGTGCTGTTCTCAAGCGACAACGGCGCGGTGGTGCGCAGCTTGCCAGGCCACCGCGTGAATGGAGAGTTGCGCGGCCAGAAGACCGAGGCGTATGAGGGCGGACAGCGTGTGCCACTTCTGGCGCGCTGGCCAGGACACATCGAGGCAGCGTCGCGGTCAGGCGCTTTGGTGGCCCTGACGGATATGCTCGCGACATTCTCGGACCTGTTGGAGAGTCCACTTCCAGATGGGGCCGGGCCAGACAGTTTCAGCTTTTTGGGAGCGCTGCTCGATCGGAAGCAATCTTCGGTGGCCCGAACATCGCTCGTCCACAACAGCTATCGGGGCGGTTTTGGTATTCGCCAAGGCGACTGGAAGTTGCTGATGTTCCAAGGCGGCGGGGGCCGACCGGTCGGAGGCGGCGGCTGGAACCCGTTCGACTACGACCGCACGATTCCGTACGGGCAACTCTACAACCTGCGCGAGGATCTCGGCGAAGAGCTCAACCTGTACACGGACGAACCCAAGCAGGTTGCGGCGATGGTGCAGTTGCTCAGGAAGATCCGTTCCTCTGGCAGAAGCAGGTAGCAGACACAGGCGCAAGTTGCGTTTCGCGGTCCGTGGCGGGCAAGAGTCGGTCTCTGCGAGCACTCTCGTGCATCGGACCCCGAGTATTGGGTCGATTTCCGCAGCCACCGGGAATGCCAGTTCAAGCCGTTCGGGTCTGGACAGCCCGGCCGCCAACCGCAAGCAGCGACCACTCGATCTTTGGACTCAGCGCCATCTCACAGTTCAGCGGTCCGACATCTTGATCACCCCAAGGCGTTCCCATCAAAGGGCTTGCTGCGCTATCGTTGCAGCGCGATGGTAGCAAAGAGTCCCACCCCCTCGATTGCGGCAATGGCCATCATTGTGGCAGCCCTGACCGGGCTTTCGGCCTGTAGCGAGCTCGCTCAAGACGCAGTTCCAACCCAAGCAGAACGAGGCCAACAGGCCATCATGACCTATCTCTCGGACGAGGCTCGCAAGATCACCGAGCGCGCCGTTGCCGAAACCGCATCGCGCGAAGCTTGGGAATCAGTACGCAGGCAGAGACTGGCCGAACTCAAGGACATGCTCGGGCTAGCAGACGAACGGCCCAAGACACCGCTCAACGTCCAGTTGCGGGGCACGATCGAGCGATCCGGCTACGTGGTGGAAAAGATCGCGTTCGAGAGCATGCCAAGGGTCTACGTGACCGCCAATCTCTACCTGCCCACCGACCGCGCTGGCCCCGTGCCGGCGGTGATCTACGTTTGCGGTCACGCATTCTCCCCTTTCGGTGCCAAGACCTCTTACCAGCGCCACGGCCATACGCTGGCGCGCCACGGTTACGCCGCCATGGTGATCGATCCAATCCAGATCGCGGAGACGGCCGGGTTGCATCACGGCGTCTTCAACCAAGAAATGTACGAGTGGTATACGCGGGCATATAGCCCCGCCGGGCTCGAAGTCTGGAACGTGATCCGCGCTTTGGATTACCTAGAGACGCGCCCGGAGATAGACAGCCAGCGGTTTGCGATCACTGGCCGTTCCGGCGGCGCCGCCATGAGTTGGTTTTCCGCTGCCGTCGAACCGCGTATCAAAGCAGTTGTCCCCATCATGGGCATCGGCACCTACGCGGTCAGCGTGCCCGACGACACGCAGCGCAGGCACTGCGACTGCATGTATCCGGTCAACTTCCATATGCACGACCTAATCCACTTGGGCGCCTTGATCGCTCCCCGGCCTCTCTTCACCGCTCATGGAAGGCTGGACCCACTGTTCCCGGTCGCAGGCTATGAGCAATTCGAGGCTGCGATGGCGGGACTGTACTCGTCCTACGGCGTGGCGGATCAATTCCGCAACTTGGTCGTCGAGAGCGGCCACGAGGACTCTGATTTCCTACGAGCCGAATCCGTGCACTGGCTGGACAGATGGCTATTGGAGCGAGAGCCCAGAGAGATTGATATCGCGTTCCAAGAGGTCGAAGCCGCAGATCTGGCAGTGTTCGGCGGGGCTTCCCCGCCCGACGCTCGCAACTATCGCGCACACGAATTCTTCATTCCCGCTTCCAAGCCCGTGAGTTGGACCAGCCAGGCGGCGTGGGAGACGAGGCGCGGCGAGTTGGTCAAAGCGCTGCGGGAGGACATCCTCCATACGATTCTCAAAGACCCACCCGTGACGTCTGCAGGTCCCGGAAGCCTCGCACCCCCAGCCGGATATGAAGCGGTCTCGTTCGACTACGCAGGCCGGATTCCCGTCGAAGCGATGCTCCGCATCCCCGAGAACCCCCAAGGGCCGGCCTTGCTGCACGTCGCCGCACCCGGAGAGGATCCCGCAGCCGTCGCGGCCTTGCTGAGAAACCTCCGGCGTTTCGGACGCAATCCCGTACTGGTGGTCTACCCGCCTGGAACCGGCACCGACGTCTGGCCGAAATCCTCTTGGAAGGCGCTCCTGCGCAACGCGATGCAAACCGGTCGCACTGTAGACACGATCCGGATTGGCAGTGTGCTAGCCGGTCTCCAACTGCTGCGCGGACGGGCCGGCCAAGATCGATCCGTTGCGATTAGCGGTGTCGGGCCGGCCGCGGGCTGGGCTCTGTATGCGGCGGCGCTGGACGAATCCATTGCTCAGGCCATATTGATTCGCGCGCCCTCATCACACATCGACGGTCCAATCCTGTTGGGTGCCATGCGCCATGCCGACCTGCCCGATATCGCAGCCTTAGTGGCTCCGCGCCACTTGACGTTCTATGGGCAGATGCCCGCTGCGTTCGGACGCACCAGACAAATCTACGAAGGTTTGGGTGTCGGAGAACGCCTCTACGTATCGATGAGCGTTGGCGCAGCGCTCAATCGAAGGTTCGGGCACGACTTCTCGATCGGACTGTAGCGCAAGGAACCGCCGCAAATGCGGAGCGCAATCACTGGGTTGACTCGGGAGTCGGTGGAATCTGCACCATGGTCGCCATCAGCGCAGCCACCGGCTTTTCCTTGCCATCTACGATGACGACCGCTTCCCCGGAACAAACGGTGAGCTTGCGGCCCGGGCGAAGGACTTGACCTCGGGCGATGAGACGCTCGCCAGCTGCGGGAGCCATGAAGTTGATCTTGTATTCGACCGTGAGCACGGTCGAGCCGGCTGGCATCAGCGTCAGCGCGGAGCAGCCACAGGCGGTATCGACGATCGCGGCAATGACCGCGCCATGGACGTAGCCGTGGTGCTGTAGTAGGTCGTCTCTGAACGGCAGCACGATCTCCACCGCGCCGGGCGACACACGGCTTAGGTCAGCACCGATCCCGCGCATGAAGCTCTGGTCGGCAAAGACCGCCCGAACGTGAGACTCGAATTCGGGAAATTGTGCCTGAAAGGACGCCATGAGTGGTCGGATCGCACTGCGGGCCGGCCGACGCCAATTCGACCGCACCATCCATCCTAGCCGGATTCGAAGGTCTCGATGCGCGGGCACGTCCCCGATGGGCGGTCCGCGTACCATCATCCCGGTGGCAGGACACGGAGGCAAGTATGCTGGAACAGTCGCCGCACTCATGCCACGCCCCAGACCTCCACTAGCTCCCTCATCTCTTCGCTGGCAACTCGCAACTCTCGGAACGCTTGCCATTTCCATGTTTGGCCTGAGTTGTGCGTCAGCGCCCACGCTAAGCCAAGCGACTGAGATTGAGCGTGAACAGATCACTTTCGGCCCTAAGAACCACTTCTTCGGCTATATCGGCCACGTCGGGACCATCCCGTGGAATCAAAGTGGCCGCTACATCATCGCGCTGCGCACCGATTTCGTGGATCGCATGCCGGGACCCGACGATGCCGCCGAGGTGATCCTGCTCGACACCGAGAACGACTACGAGGTCAGGGTGCTGGACACCTGCCGGGGCTGGAACGTGCAGCAGGGCACGATGCTGTACTGGAATCCTGCCAGCCCCGAGAAGCAGTTCTTCTTTAACGACCGCGATGCCGAAACTGGCAAGGTGTTCGCCGTCCTGTACGACATCGCCGAAGGTCGACGCGTGCGCGAATACCGCTTCGACGACACCCCAATCGGCAACGGCGGCGTGTCATTCGACGGCAAGTACTTCGCGGGGATCAACTACGCCCGCATGGCGCGCCTGCGGTTGGTGACGGGCTATCCGGGGGCATGGGACTGGACAGAGGGCGTGAGCGCCCCCGAGGACGACGGCGTGTTCCTCGTTGATGTTGAAACCGGCGAGAAGCTCCTGCTGGTCTCCTTCCACGACCTAGCAGAAGCCCTGCGCCGAGAACGGCCCACGATCGATTCGATCCCGCTATTCATCAACCACACTCTATGGAGCCGTACCGGCGAGCGACTTTTCTTCTTCGCTAGGGGCAATTTCGGCAAGCCCGGTCGTATCAACTCATCGTTCACGATCGCGACCGACGGCACCGACCTGCGACGGCAGCAGACCCACATCGGCGGGCACCCCGAATGGGACGCCGGGATGAGAATGATCGGCTCGATCGCCAATCGCCAAGCCGTTTTTGACGTCGACGCCCAAGAGCTGGTCGAACTTATCGGCGATGCCGAGATGTTCCCCGACCCGGAGGGCGACATCGCGCTGTCGCCGAACTTGGAGTGGCTGGCCAACGGATACAAGGACGACGGCAAAGTCTACTACGTGATCCACAATCGCCGCACGGGCACCACCTATCGCGCTGGCGGGTATGACCTGTACGGTCGGGTTTCGGGTAACCTGCGCTGCGACCCCGCACCGCGCTGGAACCGCTCTGGGGACATGCTGCTAATTCCAGCGATGATGGAGGACGGCACGCGGCAGATGTTCACTCTGCGACTGCCTCCAAGCACTTGATCCACGCTGTAGAGTGCTGGAATTGCGGTCGTCGGATATCCTCTTGATGGGCGGACGCAGGGCCGTTCCTAGGTGATCAATGTCAAGCAGTAGTAAGTGGCCTGCCGAGATCAACCTCGGATTCGCGGAGGAAGTCTACTACAACTCTTTGCGCAATCCGGCTCCGGTGTCGGACGAGTGGCGCTCCTATTTCGATTCCATAGCATTAGACCCGTCGGTGCTGCCACCCGCTCCCACAGCGGGCGGTCCGGCCGGCAGGATCGATCCTCTGGCTGCGGCCGATTCTGCCTCAAACGGCCAACGGGAAGCTGCCGGCGCAGCAGCATTGCAGCGGTGCGTCGACAAGATCGTCAGTTCCTTCCGGGTGCGTGGACACATGGAAGCCCAGATCGATCGCCCGGCATGCGCGGCCAACAGTCCTTTCCGGAGCTCGATCCCGGCTTCTATGGCCTGCTGCCAGAGGATCTCAACCGGCAGATCTTGCCGGGGACGCTGGGCGGTTGCTCCCTGCCCACGCCCCGCAGGGTCATCGAGCGCATGCGTGAGACTTATGCCAGCTTGGTCGGCGTGCACTTCATGCACTAAGGTGGAAGATCAGCCATGCCAGTCGAGCTGATAATCCCCGAGGCGGGAGAATCCATCACGGAAGTCAGAATCGGAGCCTGGCGCAAGCCGGAGGGCTCGCATCTCGCTTTGGACGAGGTGACGGTTGAAATCGAGACCGACAAGGCCGCCATCGAGTTGCCGAGTCCGGTAGCAGGCACGCTCGTCACGATCCTCAAACAGGCAGGCGACGCCGCAGTACCCGGCGACGTGATTGGATTGATCGAGCCCGGTGACGCTCCTGCACCGGAGGCGCCGCCTGCAGCAGCAAGCACTGGCAGCGCTGAGACCAGCGCGGCACTACCGACACCTCCTGAGGCTCCGGCCCGCCTGATGCCCAGCGCCCGGCGCGTTCTGGGCGAAGCCGACCTTCCGGCCAATTCTGCGGAAGGCACGGGGCCGGGTGGTCGGGTGCTGAAGGAGGACGCGGTGCGTGCCGTGGAGCGAACCCAGCCCAGTCCCGCGCCAGCGGTGGCCGCTACACCGCCACCAGCAGCGCCAAGCCAACCTCCTCCAGCTTCTCAGCCATCTGAACCAAGCGGGAGCCGCACCGAAGAACGAGTGACCATGTCGCCGTTGCGCAAGGTCATCTCCCGCAACCTTGTCGAGGCACAGCAGCAGGCCGCCCTACTGACGACGTTCAACGAGGCGGACATGACCGCAGTCATCGGCCTGCGACGCCAGCACAGCGAGGGATTCCGGGAACGGCACGGCGTCAAGCTGGGCTTCATGGCCTTCTTTGTCAGAGCCGTGGTGGACGCGCTGCAAACGGTTCCGGCGGTCAACGCCCGCATCGAGGGCAGTGAGATCGTTTACCGCAAGTACCAAGACATCGGTATCGCTGTGGGCGGCGGACGCGGGCTGGTGGTGCCGGTACTGCGCAACGCCGAGATCATGAGCTTCGCCGATATCGAGCGCGCCATCAACGACTTCGCCATTCGGGCACAGCGAAACAAGATCGAAATCTCGGAGTTGCGCGGCGGAACCTTCACGATCTCCAACGGCGGGATTTACGGATCCATGCTCTCGACACCGATCGTCAACCCGCCGCAAAGCGGCATTCTTGGCATGCACGCGATCCAAGACCGCCCTGTCGCGTTGGACGGCAAAGTCGTGATCCGGCCCATGATGTACCTAGCACTGACCTACGATCACCGGATCGTTGACGGGCGCGAGGCGGTGACGTTCCTGAAACGCATCAAGGATCTCGTCGAGAACCCCGAGAGGATTTGGCTGCAAATCTGAACCAAGGTCTGCGTTGAGGGGCGCGAGCCATCCATCCCGCAGCCAAGTGGCGGAGTGCTGAAGATGCAATCTCACGACCTGATCGTAATCGGCGCCGGCCCGGGCGGCTACACCGCCGCCATTCGCGCCGCGCAACTCGGGCTTGACGTAGCCTGCGTGGAGAAGGAAAAGGCACTGGGAGGCACCTGCCTGCGCATCGGCTGTATCCCGAGCAAGGCATTGCTGGAGTCTTCGGAAATCTACGAACGCGCCTCGGCCGGCTTCGACCAGCACGGAGTGCTGGCCTCGGGTGTGCAGCTTGACCTAGCCCGGATGCTCCGGCGCAAGGATCGGGTGGTGGCATCGCTGACGCAAGGCGTGGCGAGCCTCGTTAAGAAAAACAAGATCACGCGATACACCGGCACCGCTAGATTCGCGTCGGCTTCGAGCTTGGTCATCGACTCCCGCGACGGGACGCTAGAGATCGAGGGCAAGCACGTCGTGATTGCGACAGGTAGCAAGTCCGCCTCGCTGCCGGGAATCGAACTGGACGGTGACCGCGTGGGTACGAGTACGGAAGCACTGTCTTATGACGAAGTGCCCGGTCGCCTGGCCGTGATCGGAGCCGGGTATATCGGACTGGAGATGGGCTCTGTCTGGCGCCGTCTCGGCTCAGAGGTGGTGGTCTTTGAGTACCTGGACCGCATATTGCCCGGAATGGACCTCGAAGTGGCGAAGGCCGCCCAGAAGATTCTGGCGAAACAGGGCATGCAATTCAGGCTGGGAGCCAAGGTTACCGGGGCTCGGGCCGCGGAGGACGCCTGCACGGTCGAAGCCGCTGGCCTCGATCCCTTCTCCTGCGACCGAGTGCTGGTCGCCGTGGGGCGTTCAGCGAATACCGACGGGCTCGGCTTGGAAGCTGTTGGCGTGCAGTTGGACGGTCGCGGACGGATCGAAGTCGAGGATGGATTCCAGACGTCCGTGGCAGGGATTCTTGCGATTGGCGACGTGATCCGAGGCCCCATGCTGGCGCACAAGGCCGAGGAGGAAGGTATCGCGTGCGTGGAGCGCATCGTGACGGGATACGGCCACGTGAATTACGACGCCATCCCGGGGGTGGTCTACACGCACCCCGAGATCGCGTCCGTCGGGAAGACCGAAGAGCAGCTGGAAGACGCGGGGATCGGCTTTCGCAAGGGTGTGTTCCCATTCTTGGCCAACGGCAGGGCCAAGGCCATCGCGGACACGAACGGATTCGTCAAGGTGCTCGCCGACGAGCGCACTGATCGAGTGCTGGGAGTGCATGTCATCGGCCCCCACGCCGGTGACCTGATCGCCGAGGCGGCGGTGGCCATCGAGTTCGGAGCCAGCAGTGAGGACATCGCGCGGTCCAGCCACGCGCACCCGACATTGGCGGAAGCGCTCAAGGAAGCAGCCTTGGCAGTCGACCAGCGGGCGATACACTTCTAGGCTCGTGGCGACGCACCCAAGCCTGTGAGGATCCTCCCGGGCTAGCCCCGGCCGCCCTTGCTCCGGCGACAAGACCTACAGAAGCCCCAGCTCGAAAACTTGGGCAATCAGAAGCGCTCGGCCCAGCCGGTTCCGGCAGGCCAACCCAAGGGAGGCGCGTCAAGATCAGCGGCTGACGAGGACCTTTTGAGATATGGTGGCCAGGGACGGATTTGAACCGCCGACGCCGGCCTTTTCAGGGCCGCGCTCTACCACCTGAGCTACCTGGCCGGTACCTTCATCGTACTTCACCCCCTGCCGAGGGTCAAATCCGAGACGCACTTAGAATTCGTACCGTAGAAACAGTTCGATCCGCCGTGGTCCAACTATGGTTTGGGTGATTCGTCCGAACTGTGTCGAGCCGATCGAGTGGGATCCCGTGAAGAACGACGGGTGGTTAAGGATGTTCTCGATCCGGGCTCCCGCCTTGACGACGTGGTTCTCGGAGATCCTCGTCAGCTTGCTCACCGCGACATCGAACACGAACGCGCTAGGGCCCGAAAACAGACGGCGCTGGAGGGTTCCCACTTCGCCCGGCCCCGGATGAGTGAAGGCTTGCCCGGTGAACCCTTCGGCGCCATCAATCGCCACGCCGCTGTTGTCTCGGGAGTTAAGCGCACCCTGGGAGATGATGAATGGCCCATCGTCCGTCATTCGGAAGCGCACGATATGGTCGAGTTGGTCCTTGTTCAGAGATGACGACGCCGTGTTCTCGCCCGACCGTCCCCGGCGATTCAACGTACCTCGCCCCGACAGTATGGATAGCGGGGATCCGCTTTGCAGCGTGACGATGGAGGACATCGTCCAGCCTTGGAGCAAGCGGTTGGACGAATTGAAGGGAAGCCTCCAAATGACGTTGGCGTTCATCACATGGGTGAGGTCGAACGTCGCACGGGCGCGCTCCAAATGCGGCTGCTCCAGATCTAGGAACGGCGCGAACCGGTGGTATCCGACCCCGCTTGAATCGGTCAAGACCTTCGAGAACGTATAGTTGGCTTGGAACTGCACGCCGCTCGCCGCTCGCCGCCGCACCTCGAGTTGCAAGCCGTGATAGCTCGAATTGGAGTAGTTTGTGACCAAATCGCTTACTAACGCGTTCTGGTTTCGCCGGAAGCTCACGTCCGTTCCCTCGGTCAGGCGGTTGAAGATATATAGTTCGGCCAGGCCGCCGGGCTCGCCTTGGCGAATGTAGTTCTGCACGACCGGGAAGCCGATATATCCCCCCCCGATGATCCTCGGAAACACAGTCAACTCCTGGCTTCCTTCTAGATTGGGATTGAAGGCTGGATCGAAGAAGCCGGTCGCCGCCTGGGCCAAAAAGCCATTGTTGCGGGCGCGAACTAGATCGTCAAGGAATCCGTTCTCCTTGATGATGACTTGGTTGTAGTCGAACGCCCGGACCAGCTTGGTGCCCTTGTTGCCCACATAGCGGGCTTCGACAACAGTCTTCCAGCCGACTTCCCGCTGCAAGCCAAAGTTCCACTGCTGCATGTACGGCGAGCGGTAGTTCGGATCGATGGAAAACACCGCCGCACCCGGATCGATGAGCTGATTCTGGCTCACTCGGCGCGGCACTTCGTATTCGGGCGGGTCTACGGTGACCGGCCCGTCGGCAAGGAACGCATCCAGGTTTTGCAGCAAGTTGGATCCCTGCAATCCGTCGTTGGCAGAGATAGCATTGTTCGCGCTGCCGATGGTCTCATCGTTGACGTAGTTGATGCTATAGCCTGCGCGCAAGGATGTCTTGCCATCGCCGAAGACATCCCAGGCGATGCCAATGTTCGGCGCGAAGTTGTTGCGATCAGGATTCCACAAGGGCCGACCCACACCTCCCCCGGCAAAGTCCAACTCGGCGTCAGAGAGCAAGGTATCGATCAGCGTCCCCGGTCCGGGCACGGGCAGCAGCATGAGGCTGTCGCGCTCGTCCAACCTCCCGAAGTATTCCCAGCGCAGGCCCAAATTCACGGTCAATCGCGGACGAATCTTGATGCTGTCCTGACCGTACAGCGCAAACGAATCGTAGCGGTAACGCCTACGGTTCTCCTGACCCGGAACAAAACCCGACGTCCGATCCCTCACGTTGAACGACTGCGATGCGGTCGAGATGACGCCCGCTAGCGATGCTAGCAGAGCCTGAGCCGTGCCCAAGTCGCCGGAATCGATCCCGCCCGGAAACAGCGCTCCCGGAATCTGGTACTCGCTCTGCACCCCTAGGCCAAGCCCCATCTCAGGAACCACTCCGAAATAGTCAAAGCTCTGTACACGGACTTGCTGGGCGTCAAATCCAAACTGCAGAGAATGGCGCCCGATCAGGGCCATGGCGTTGTCGCGGATGTTGAAGGTGTCGGTGTAGCGCCCTTGCGGCGCAAAGTTGACATTCGGATTCGTAAACAGCATCCCCGAGACTTCATAGTCGCTGGGAGCGGCGCTGTTGCGAAAATCTCCCGGCGCGAGATTGAACCCGAACCGCGCTTCATTGGTCCAGCGCGGTCCAAACGTGCTGCGCCAAGCAGCCGAGAGGAATTGAGACTTGACGAAATCCTGCACAGGTGGCGCTTCCCGGTAGCCCACGCCGCTGTCGGGCCGGTCGTTGGTCTCCTCGCTGCGCTTGTAGGTCACCGCCAGCGCCCCGCTATTGCTCGCGTTCCAGTCGCCTCGCGCGGTAATGGCATTTCTGTCAGCGTTGTCACGAGTGAAGAAACGGTATCCGGCGGTATTGAGCTGGCGCTCGGACGTGCTGTCGCCCCTGTCGAAATTGTTGATCTCACTTGGAGCGGGAATCTGGCTCAGGATCTGCGCTGCTGCCGAGTCGACCTCCAGTCCCTGCAGTCTCAGGACATTGACCTCGCGCAGCGCACCGCTCAGATCCAGGTACTTCACAATTCCCTGAGCAGCCGTGGGGGTTAAGATCGTGGTGTTGACGAGCGATTCGCGTCGGTCGGTCATCACTTCATAGTTGGCGAAGAAGAAGACTCGATTCTTGACCGCCGGGCCGCCCAGAGAGCCGCCGTATTGATTGAATTTCAGCTCGGGCTTGTCCAAGCCCTGCCGGTTGGAAAACCACGGCGAAGCAGCGAGTTTGTCGCTGCGACTGTGCCAGTAGGCGTTGCCATGAAATTCGGGTCCGCCGGATCGTGTCGTGAAGTTCACCTGGGACGAGCCCATACCGACGGCCGAGGATCCGTTCTGAGTCGTGATGGCAAACTCGGCAACTTGGTCAATCAGAGTCCGGCTGGACAAGAAGTCAAGCGCGTTGTTGCGGATAAAGTTGTCTTGAATATTGATGCCGTCCAAGGTGACGTTGGAGTATGACGTGCGCTGGCCGTTGATGACCGTGTTCGCCGCGCCGCCATAAGCGACTCCAGCTTGCAAGCTGACGAAACTCAAGGGGTCGCGGCCAATCAGGGGGAGTTCTTGGATCTGGTCTGAGGTGACTATCGACGTGACTTCCGCATTCGATGTCTGCACGCGGGCCACGTCCCCTTCGACCACCACGATCTCTGTGGATGGTCCCAGCTCTAAGGTAATTGGGGGCAGCGAGGTTGCCAGCGCAACATCGACCTTCTGACGATTGACGGTGTACTTCTTAAAACCGTTCGCGCTGACCTCGATTGTGTACAGCCCAGGCATTAAAGAACTTACATTGAACGCGCCCGCTACATTCGTCTCGAGTGCAACCGTAACGCCGGTGGACTCACTCGTTACCGTCACCGACGCACCTGGAATAGACGCCTTGGTGACATCCAACACAACGCCAGCGAGCCTGCCGGTCGCTGTCTGGCCGTAGGAAACAGTCGGGACTGCCAAGGTCGCCAAGACGACTAAGGCGCGAGACACTCTCATCTCATTGATTTTAGGTCACTGACTCTCAAGCAATGTAAACCAGGCGCTCAAGTTCACCAGAGCTTGACAATCGGAACTGCCGCGCTACGCGCCTGGGACCGAGCCGAACACGGTGAGAGTGTGCCCGAACGCCAGCAAGCGGTCAATGGCTAGTAAAGGCTACAAGCAAGTGCGTGCGGAGCACGACGCTATCGCACAACCTCATTCCGCACTCGAACCAGATACCGCTCGGACCGCAAGCAGAGCGTCCAGCGAGAACCCGACCGAATCCTCGGTGCGCCTCACGACCTCGGCAGGTCGTCGGCCCGAGACATACATTAGACCTGTGGCAAGGCCCAAGGCTCGCGGTACTCCCGCCCAAGCAGAGCGTTCGCGTCGGCATCCCCGCGGAAGCTCTCCGCGACCGAGTCGAAGTGCAGTTTCCGGTCCGTCCGCCAAGCAATGTTTCCTAGGTGTATCAGTGCCGAAGCGCAATGGCCGATCTCGATGTCGCACGCCGGGCGAACGCCGTCGCGGACGGCTTCGAGCATGTCACGCTTGTGGTTGACATCGTCTTCCGCCTTCGCACTCGCTCCGGAGGCTACGATCTTGCCCGTTTCGTCGAACGCACGCCAACTTCCGTTCCCGATAACCACATAGCCGTTCTCGCCATAGACGGCGGCGCCCTCTGCCTCGCCTTCCATAGCCGTGGGCTGCCAGTTGCGCATTTCGTACATCAACGTTGCCCCGGGATAGTCCCATGTCACAACGAGCGTGTCCGGCCACTGCTGCGCATCGTCGAAGAAGAACTTGCCGCCCGATGCCGTGACAGCCGTAGGCCAGTCCGGCAGTTCCTTGCCCATCGCTTCGAACCCCGCCGCCAGTCCCCGACGGGCGTAGTCCACACGATGAACGCCATCATTTCCCAAATCCCCGGTGCCGTAGTCGAAGAACCAGCGCCAGCTGCCGTGGAACCGATTCCGATTGAAGGGGCGCTTCGGGGCCGGTCCTAGCCACATGTCATAGTCCACTCCCGGAGGCGGGGCCTCGTCGGGCGGGTAGCCGATTCCCTTCTGGCTGGCGCTCTCCCAGCCCTTTGCAAAGGCTACCTTTCCCAAAGCACCGGTACGGATATATTCGCAAGCTTCCTCGTAATTCCTCCCGCTGCGGGACTGGATCCCAACCTGTACGACACGGTCGTACCTGCGGGCGGCATTCAACATGGCCCGCCCCTCGACGATGTTGTGGCCAGCCGGCTTCTCGACATAGACGTGTTTGCCGGCTTGGCAGGCCAAGATGGTCGGAATCGCATGCCAGTGAGTGGGCGTCCCCATCACGATCGCATCGACATCAGGATCCTCCATGAGCCTCCGAAAGTCGGTTTCGACCTGCGGTCGCCTTCCCTGCCTCTGCTCTACAGCAGCGGCAGCGCTGTTGAACAGGCGCTGGTCAATGTCGCAGATCGTCTTAACGCGAACCTCCGGCATGTCGGCAAATCCGTAGAGCAGGTTTCGTCCGCGTCCGCGAAAGCCCATCATCGCGACTGTGAAGCGCTCGTTTACACTTGCTCCGCTCAGGAACGCAGGCGCAAGCGCACCCGCAGTGGCTTGCAGAAAGGTTCGTCTGATGCACATGGCGATACTCCGTCCGTCACGATAGCGCGGAAGCGCCTCGCGAGTCGAGCGGTTGCGAGAACCTGCCTGCACCCGAGGCTTGGAGGGATCGACCTTCTACTCGGGCACCGAAGAGTCCTGCTAAGTTAAGTGCACAATCCAGCTACGGCTAATCAAGGATCGCCCACTGATCGTCTCCGCCACTAAGAGTCAGCCGATCAGCGACCACGTGCTATGCTGAAGCCATTCCAAAGGTTCCTCCCCGATGACAAGAGTTCTGGGAGCTCTCTCCAGTAGTGGAGTAGTCGGGGAGGTCACATAGCACTGATTCGTACGACAGCTAGTAGTAGTACTCCGTACCGTGCTGGAATACGTCGAATTCGTGACGAATCGCCGGCTTGATGCTGTCGTACCAAGCGAGTTGCCCTTTTTCCCACTTCCGTTGAATCGCCCAGCAGCAATAGTCTGCAATCTGCAATCCGAAGTGGGAACGAGACTCGTGGTGGATCAGACGGTATTGAATGCCGGGGAGTTGGCGTCTGCCCACCGCGCCCTTGATTTCTTTCTCGATCGAGTTTCGCTTCTTCTTGTTTGGAATGGAGTCAGTGATGGCGACAACATTCTTGGTTCCAGCCTCCTTCTCCGCGGCCACTAGCCGCCTCATGAAATAACCAAGCATCCATTTATATATGCCCCAGCTGTTGCCTTCCAGCAACTCCGGTCGGGCTTTACGTTTTTCCAAGATAAGGCAGTCGATGCGTATCGCATCGAGATCGGCGGCGATCAAGTCAAACACTTTGTCCCGGACGGGCGCTCTGTCGATGGCGCAATGAAAGTACTCCAGATCCACGCCGTCCTCCAAGCAGTCGTATCGTAAGGAATCCAGTGCGACGACAGCCGGGAACTGGCGACGCATGCTCACGCTTGTCAGAACAAGGTGCTTGGTTCCGTTTGGGCTGAAATCGAAGTTCCCTGACTCGTCGAGGAAAAGGTAAACGCAATCTTTCATTCGAGTAGAACAGAGTTCGCGAGTTGCCGAGGAGGCGTAATCGATGCAACTCCCAGCCAGAATACTATCCCAGCATCAGGTAGTCGAGTTGTGCGTTACAGCGCACGTTGGCCCAATGCAAATCCTGCAGCCAGGTCTGGGCAGTCCGGTCACCGCCCAAGCCCGGCACACCGGCCCCCTACTTCTGGCCGATCACCCACCACATCTCCCGGAATCACTGCGGCAATCGCTGCACCGACCAATAGAACAGAGTGTTGTCCGTGACGGAAGTCTGCCGTCTGTACCGCGCACACCGCCGCCAACCTATTGGTACCGGGTAGGCCCTGCCTTGCCTGATCTGCAGGCAGTGACAGCCGGCCGGCGCAACTGCGCCCAGTACTCGCCACAGGCCTCCTCGGTGGCAGACCGCGCTTCGAGCTCAGGCCGATTCTGAGGGTATCCTCTCACAGCTAGACACTTCGTACCGGGGATAGCGGAGTCAATGCATACCCCCCACGGCAGTCTATCCGAATCCGAACACGCTCGAACCGAGGGTGTACACAGCCATCGGCACTATGATCAGGCCGATAATATCGAGCAAAATCCCCGCTCGAACCATTTGCGGGATCGTAATCCAGCCGCTCGAGAAGATGATCGCGTTCGGCGGGGTCGCGACCGGCAAGGTAAACGCGAACGAGGAGGTGACCGCCATAGGGATCAGCAGAAGATAGGGGTGTACGCCCACTTCGCCGGCCATAGCGGCTACCGCGGGCGAGAGCATCAACACGGTGGCGACGTTTGAGGTAGTCTCCGTCATTGCCGTGGTCAGCACGCACACGGCGACTACCAGCACCCAACTGGGTAACCCGCCTAGTGCGCCCAGCCACGCTCCGATCCACGCGGCCAACCCGCTGTCGGTGATGCCTGCTGCAAGCGCGAATCCTCCTCCCAGCAGGAAGACGATGCCCCACGGCGTGCCGCGCGCGGCCCGCTTCCAGTCCAGCAGCCGACTCGAATCGCCGGGCTTCCCGGAAGGCAGCATGAAGAGCAAGATCGCCATCGCCATGGCAACCGTCGAGTCATGCACGGCGCTCGGCAAGGGGAACAGCTGCGACCAGCCCGGCAGGAAGAAGCCCCCGAGATCGATTGGTGCGCGCAGAATCCAGAGCAGCCCAGTCGATGCCGCCAAGATCATGACGCGCTTCTCCGGCTTCGACATCGCCCCGAGAGCAGCGCGTGCGTCGCGGATCACGCTCTGGTTGCTCGAAAAGCGCACCGCAGACAAGGGGATCGGAGTTCCGAACCGGCATAGGTAGAGCCACGTGAGCGGCAGAAATACGACGATGATCGGCAGACTTACCATTGACCACTGCGCAAAGCCAATAGGCGGCAGATCTGGAAACGCGTCGGAGGCGAACCCAAGGAAGGCTACCGTGGTCGGCGAGCCCACGACCGTGCCAAGGCCGCCGATACTTGCCGCGTAGGCGATCCCCAGCAGCAGCACCGGTCCGAAGGTGTCACGTGCGAGCTTCGTGCTGTCAGCCCCTTCGGGAGTGCCACGGACCTGGGCTGAGCCCACCAGTTGATTGACGACGGCCATCGCCATCGGCAACAACATCATCGTGGTGGCGGTGTTGGAAATCCACATCGACAGGATCGCGGTTGCCACCATAAAGCCGAGCACGATCGGACGCGGTCTTGAACCGAAGCGAGCAATGATCGCCAGTGCGATGCGCCGATGCAGGTTCCAGCGCTCCATTGCCTGCGCGATGATAAAGCCGCCAATGAACAGGAAAATCAGGTGATTGCCGTAGTGCGCCGAGACTTCCCGGCTCGACGCAACGCCTAGCAGCGGAAACAGCGCAATAGGCACGAAACCGGTGACCCCGATGTGAACGGCCTCACTGATCCACCAGCAGATCATCCAGACGGCGACAGCTGCCGTCTTGTGCGCCTCTGCGCTCATCCCGGCGGGCGTTGGCAGCAAGAGCACCACCACGAAAGCGGCAAGTCCGGCGACCAAGCCCAGGGTCTGGCGCTGTAACCCAAGCATGCTGACTCGGCTAAGGTCCGACCTCGATCCTGGGAAACCTTCGTCGGGCCGACTCGCACGGTCAGGAAGGCTTGGCAGAAATGGTAGCGCTACGGGGATTCGAACCCCGATCTGAGCCTTGAGAGGGCCCTGTCCTAACCCTTAGACGATAGCGCCGTACTAGCCCATAGTCTAACAGAGCGTTCGCCCAGCAGAGCGCTCCCGCTAGCGCTCGATCACAGTTGACACAGGGACGGCTGTCGATGTAGAACGGGAGGAGTGCGGGTAGGGCTGCGCATCTTGAAGCCGGAGACGGTGAACTGG
>LXNJ01000776.1_pt1 | contig 20740 bp, 18 predicted proteins | sample 809081 | NCBI WGS metagenome assembly LXNJ01 (sample SAMN04870510, study PRJNA318959) | sponge metagenome | biome: sponge; feature: marine sponge reef; material: water | host: Petrosia ficiformis | place: Greece: Milos, Mediterranean Sea | collected 2013-05-29 | depth 5-7 m | reverse complement strand
CCCCCTACCCCCCCTTGTCAGGGGGGCAAGAAAAAGCAAAGCCCTTCTACCCACCCGGCGGGGGATTTCGCCTTTTTATACCCCCCTGACAAGGGGGGGAGGGGGGGTTGCCTTTACCCTTTCAGGGGACTTTTTCAACAACCCCTCATCAGTCGCGTTTGACCCCCTCAGTCGCGAACTTCGCCCTTCGATACACGGCTACGCCGCTTCTCAGGGTGAGGCGGTGCGGCAAGTTGCTCAGGGGGAGGGAATCCCGATCATCGACTTGTTCACCGTAGGGACAGGCCTCCGTGCCTGTCCTGACGTGTTGGTCGCCATCATCCCGCAGCGGACAGGCTCTCCGTGTCTGTCTGAGGTCGCGACCTGTGTGCCAGCCCCGAGGAGGGGAGGACAACCCCAAAGGGTTGTCCTGCTGCAAACCCAACCCCCCCTACCCCCCCTTGTCAGGGGGGTATAAAAAGGCGATGTCCCCCCGCCGGGATGCGCCCCCGCCGGGTAGAGGGGGCTTTGCTTTTTCTTGCCCCCCTGACAAGGGGGGGTAGGGGAGGTTGGGTTTATGGGGTTTCCCCTTCAAGGGGGTTGCCTTTACCCTGTCAAAAGGGCTTTTTCAACAACCTCCTGAAGGCGGGAATTGTGGTAGTATCCCGTCTTCGAGTGTGAAAGCGATGGGAGCAAGTGAACATGGCAAACCAAACCAGGCCGTGGGACGCGGCGGATCACCTCAAGACCAAAGAAGATATCGCGCTCTACCTCGAAGCGGCTTTCGAGGATGGCGACCCGGCGCTCATCGCGGCGGCACTGGGGGACGCCGCGAGAGCCAGGGGAATGACGAAAGTCGCCGCCGAAGCCGGCCTGGGCAGGGAGAGCCTCTACAAGGCGCTTTCGCCCGGCGGGAATCCCGAGTTCGCCACCGTGCTCAAGGTCATGCGCGCCCTGGGCCTTCGGCTTCGCCCATCCGCTTGAGTTCACGGCAAAGTCGCTTGATGTCCCGGTGACGGTTACGAAAGAGTACCAACCAGACATATTTTCCTGCTAATTCTGAAAATTCTACATCTTCATCTGCAGGCCTAGAAAAAAAGGTTGTGAGAGCATCCCCATCATGCTATTTTTTTCTTTCCACACTAGACTCATTTTCAGAGGACGTTTCTTTAATTTCTTGATGCCCGCGAGGGCCCACGAGGGAGAGAATTGTGATGAAAAAACACCTGTTCACCGTAGTTTGCGCGTTTGCCGCCGTTGCGGTAATCGCAAGCGCCGCGTTCGCCGCCAGCCCGACGCTGGAGACCGTGAAAAAGCGCGGCAATCTCATCTGCGGCGTGAACACCGGCCTGACGGGATTCTCCGCGCCTGACGACAAGGGCGTCTGGAGAGGTTTCGACGTCGATTACTGCCGGGGCATCAGTGCCGCGATTTTCGGCAATCCCGACAAGGTGACCTACAAGCCGCTGACCGGCAAGACGCGCTTCCCGGCGCTCCAATCGGGTGAGATCGACGTCCTCTCGCGCAACACGACCTGGACCTTCAAGCGCGACGTGAACCTGGGCTTCGAGTTCGTGGGCGTGTTGTATTACGACGGGCAGGGCTTCATCGCCCGCAAGTCCCTCGGCGTCAAGAGCGCCAAGGAACTCGGCGGCGCTTCGATCTGCATCCAGACGGGCACCACCACCGAACTCAACCTGGCCGACTTTTTCCGCAGCAACAAGATGAAGTTCAAATCGGTCGTCGTCGAGGACGCGGCCGAGGCGCGCCAGAACTACGCCGCCAACCGCTGCGACGCCTACACGACGGACCGCTCCGGCCTCGCAGCCCAGCGCTCCGTACTCAAGAACCCGGCGGATCACGTGATTCTGCCCGAAATCATCTCGAAGGAGCCTCTCGGCCCCGTCGTGCGTCATGGTGACAACGTGTGGGGCGACATCGCCCGCTGGGTGCGCAACGCGCTCATCGTCGCCGAGGAACTCGGCATCACGTCGAAGAACGTCGACGCCATGAAGAAATCGAGCAACCCCGAGATCAAGCGCATGCTCGGCCAGGAAGGCGATTTCGGCAGCATGCTCGGCCTCCCGAAAGACTGGGCCTACAACGTCATCAAGGGCGTAGGCAACTATTCCGAGATCTACGAGCGCCATATCGGCCCCAAGACGGCCGTTGGCCTTGCGCGCGGCTACAACCAGCTCTGGACGAAGGGCGGCATTCTCTACTCGCCTCCATTCCGCTAAGCCGACTGAACGTGTAAGATAGAATCGCTTCGGCTCCGGGGATTTCCCCGGGGCCGGGCGGCGCGTTCTCGAAGCAAAGATACCGCGCAGGCGAAGTCGCACACCGGGGACTCGATATGGCGGTAGACTCTCAACAAGCAGGCGCGCGGCCAAGCGCCGCCAGTTGGTGGTACGACCCGAAAGTCCGGTCTGTCGCCTTTCAGGTCGCCTTCGTGCTGGCTCTCATCGGCCTGGGCGCCTACCTGATTCACAACACGATCATCAATCTCGAAAAACGCAACATCAAGACGGGGTTCGATTTCCTCTTCAATCCGGCGGGCTTCGAGATTCCGCTCACGCTCACCCCCTATTCCGTCGAGGCGGGCTCGACCCACGGGGCGGTATTCATCGTCGGCCTGCTGAACACGCTCCTTATCTCGGCTCTCGGGATCGTGCTGGCGACGATACTGGGCTTCATTCTCGGCGTGCTCAGGCTCTCGAACAACTGGCTGGTCTCGAAACTGGTGGGGGTGTATATCGAGTCGGTGCGCAACGTGCCGCTCCTGCTGCATTTTCTTTTCTGGCACTTCGCCGTCTTTCAGTCGCTGCCCCTGGTGCGCAAGGCGATACCGATTTTCGACACGGTGTATATCCATAACCGCGGCCTCACCATGCCGAAGCCCATTCCGCAGCCGGGCTTCGTGGTGGTCTTGATTTCGTTTTTCGTCGCCATCGCGGCGGTCTTTTATCTCAAAAAATGGGCCCGCAGGCGCCAGGACGCGACCGGAGAGCAGTTCCCCGTCTTCTGGGCGTCGCTCGGCGTCCTCATCGGCGTGCCGCTGCTGGTATCGGCGGCGACAGGTTTTCCGCTGACCTGGGAATACGCGGAACTGGGCCGGTTCCGCTTCACGGGCGGCCTGGAAATCCAGATAGAGCTGTTCGCTTCGCTGGCCGCGCTCACTGTTTACACCTCATCGTTCATCGCCGAGATCGTGCGTGCCGGCATTCTCGCCGTCTCGCGCGGCCAGCGCGAAGCCTCCTATTCCCTGGGGGTGCGCCCGGGCCCGACTTTAAGACTCGTCATCATTCCCCAGGCGCTCCGGGTCATCGTGCCGCCTCTGGTGAGCCAGTACCTGAACCTGACCAAGAACTCATCCCTCGGCATCGCCATCGGCTACCCCGATCTGTTCAACGTCTTCGGCGGCATCTCGCTGAACCAGACCGGCCAGGCCATCGAGATCATCGCCATGTGCATGGTGGTGTATCTCACCTTCAGCCTGCTGATATCGCTCTACATGAACTGGTACAACAGGCGCATATCGCTGGTGGAGAGGTGATGCCATGAGCGATATCGCAAAAAATCCGGACAGGAGCTTTGTCCGCACGGAAAATATCCCCGAGGCGCCGCCACCGATCTCGACCGCAGGCGTAGCCGGCTGGATGCGGGCGAACCTGTTCTCCTCGCCGGCCAATGCGGCGCTCACACTGCTGACGCTCTATCTCCTCTATCTGGGCGTGCCGCCGCTGTTCGAGTGGGCCTTCATCGACTCGCTCCTGGAGGGTGAGTCCAACAAGGATTGCCGGGGCATAGAGGGCGCCTGCTGGGTTCTCGTACCCAAGCGATTCGGGCAGTACATCTACGGCTTCTACCCCGAGCCCGAGCGCTGGCGGGTGAACCTCACCTTTATCCTGTTCTGCCTGAACCTCCTGCCGGTGCTGTCCGACAGGGTGCCGGGCCGCACCTTCGCGGCGCTTTTCCTGGTATTCGGTTTCCCCATCGTCGCCTTCATTCTGCTCCACGGCGCCTTCGGCCTGGAGAGCGTACCGACGCACAAGTGGGGCGGCCTGACGCTCACCCTCGTGTTCGCCTCGGTCGCCATCCTGTTCTCATTGCCCATCGGCGTTCTGCTGGCGCTCGGGCGGCGCTCGGAGATGCCCGTCATCCGCACGATCTGCGTCGCCTTCATCGAACTCTGGCGCTCGGTGCCGCTCATCACCGTGCTCTTCATGGCCTCTTTCATGCTGCCGCTCTTCACGCCCGAGGGGGTGAACGCCAACGAGCTGCTGCGCGCCCTGATAGGGTTCATCATGTTCGCCTCCGCCTATATGGCCGAGGTGGTGCGCGGCGGACTGCAGGCCCTGCCCAAGGGCCAGACCGAGGCGGCCATGGCGCTGGGCTTGAACTACTGGAAGTCGATGCAGCTCATCATCCTGCCCCAGGCGCTCAAAATCGTGATTCCGGGCATCGTCAACACCTTCATTGCCCTGTTCAAGGATACCGCGCTGGTATCGATCATCGGGCTGTTCGACCTGTTGCTCGTGGCCCGCTCGGCCGTGACGGACCCCAAATGGCTGGGCCTCGAGCATGAATCCTACATCTTCGCGGCCGTCATCTATTTCATATTCTGCTTCAGCATGTCGCGCTACAGCCTGTGGCTTGAGCGCAAGCTCGACACGGGCCACCGAAATTAAGCGGGAGGAAACGACTCATGAGTGAAAACGCGGGCGAAGCCGGGGCGGTAAATACGGAACCCCTCTCGAACGAGCCGATTATCCGCATCGAGGGCATGAACAAGTGGTTCGGCCAGTTCCACGTCCTGCGCGACATCGACCTCACCGTCTATCGTGGCGAGCGCATCGTCATCTGCGGGCCCTCGGGTTCGGGCAAATCGACGCTCATCCGCTGCATCAATCGCCTGGAAGAACACCAGAAAGGCGCCATCGTGGTCCAAGGCATCGAATTGACGGGGGATCTCAAGCAAATCGACAACGTGCGCCGGGAAGTCGGCATGCTGTTCCAGCAGTTCAACCTCTTTCCGCACCTGACGGTGCTGGAGAACTGCACGCTCGCGCCCATCTGGGTGCGCAGGACGCCGAGGGCCGAGGCGGAAGAGCTCGCGATGGAATACCTGACCCGCGTCAAGATTCCCGAGCAGGCCCTGAAATATCCCGGCCAGCTATCGGGCGGCCAGCAGCAGAGAGTCGCGATTGCGCGCTCGCTCTGCATGCGGCCCAAGATCATGTTGTTCGACGAGCCGACATCCGCGCTCGACCCCGAGATGATCAAGGAAGTGCTCGACGTGATGGTCGAACTCGCCGAGACCGAGATGACGATGCTCGTCGTGACGCACGAGATGGGCTTCGCGCGCCAGGTCGCCCACCGGGTGATCTTCATGGACGAGGGCCAGATCATCGAGCAGAACGAGCCCGAAGAATTCTTCTACCGCCCCCAATCGGACCGCACGAAACTCTTCCTGAGCCAGATACTCTCGCATTAGGGGGATGGGAGACAGACTCCTGGCGTGTTCGGCCCGTAAACGTCAAGCGTTCTAGTTTCGTCTCCCTGACATTGCTTGTTTCTCCATGCGGGCGCAGGAATAGCTCATGAAATTTTCTTTTAGCCTAACCGTTTTGCCCTGTCCTGTGGGCGGGGGAAACCGCCCCAGTCCCGACGAAATTCCCAATCTTGCGCTTCATTGACAATTTAGGTAGCATTTCTCATCTTATAAGCTCTCTTCTTATTGACTAAAGTATATTTGAATATCTGGAGAACGGCGTTGCGCGACCGCGTTGATCCCGTCTCCAGGTTGTGGGGTGAGTGCATACTTAAGGGCATTTACTCACCAAAACGTAGTCAAAAGGGGGGCTTGCGATATGAAATGCGCGTGGAAACGATTCAAATATTTCATGCTCGTTGCGGTTGTGGCGGTCTGGGCCTTTGGCTCGGGCGCCGGCGTCTCGGAAGCGGCCAAGCACAAACTCGTGGTGGGATCGGGCGGCGGCAACATCGGGGCGCCCATCCACGTCGCCAAGGTGAAGGGCTACTTCGCGCAAGAGGACCTTGTGATCGAACACAAGATATTCTCCTCCGGCGCGGCCATGGTCGAGGCGCTCGCGGCAGGCGGAGTCGAACTGGGACACTCGGGGGATTTGCCGTTTGTCTCGCTGGCTGCCGCCAACGTGCCCGCCTGCATCATCGCCCAGAATGGGCAGGACAAGGATTACCTCGAGATTTTTGTCGGCAAGGACCTGGGCATGACGAAGCCCACCGACTTCTACGGGAAAAAGATCGGGTTGCGGTTTGCATCTGCGGCCCACATTCTGTGGATCAATTTTCTTCAAAAATACAGCCTGGACGCCAAAAAGATCCGGGTGGTGAATCTGACACCGAACGATCTCATCGCCGCTTACAAGAACAAGGACGTGGACGGCGGGGTGGTTTGGTATCCGCATCTGACGACCGCGGAAAAGGTCCGGCCGACGCATTTTGCGCATTCCCAGTTGCTCAACAAGTTCAGTAAAATGGCGAAGCCCGCCAACATCCACCTTTCCTTCACCCTCATCAGCGCGCGGAAAGCGGCCCTGAAAAACAAGCCGGACGCCATGAGGGCGTATATGCGCGCGATGCTGAAGTCCTACCGGTTCATGAACGATTCGGGAAATCGCGCAGAGTTTCTCAGTATCCTGGGCAAGGCATACAAGATGTCCGCTCCCGCGATGAAACCCATTCTTGACAACACTTTTTACAGGCTTGAAATTACGGATGAAATGGTGAACGCCGAGCAGGCGGTGGCCGATAATATGAAAAGGGTCGGCAGGAAGCTCAAAAGAACGCCGAACATGAAAGAATTCGTCTATACGGATCTCCTGAAGTCGGTCGCGAAGGACCTGGCGAAGACCGAAGGGGCCTGCAAGCTCTAGCAGGACAGTTTCACATTGCCGGTTTGGGGTGTCTGTATGGAATTTCCGGTATGACGGTTAACCTGCAAGTAAATCGGGTTTCGAAAGAATTCATCGACCGGCGCTCCAAATCAACGGTGCGGGCGCTGGATGAAATAAACCTCGAGGTCCAAAAAGGCGAAGTCATCTGCATCCTCGGTCCCAGCGGATGCGGAAAATCCACCCTCCTGAATATCATTGCGGGATTCCTCCCCCCCTCGGGGGGGGAGGTTAGCGTCGATGGGCGTCCGGTCATCGAGCCGGGACCCGACCGGGGTTTCGTCTTCCAGGAATTCGCCCTTTTCCCCTGGCGGACGGTGCTCGAAAATATCGAATTCGGTCCTGTCCTGAAGGGGATGGAAAAAGCCGACCGGCACGCCCGCGCACGAGAGCTCATCCAGCGCATCCACCTTACGGGATTTGAGAACAAATACCCTTTCGAGCTTTCGGGCGGAATGAAGCAGCGCGTCGGGATCGCCCGGGCGCTGGCGAACGATCCCGAGGTGCTATTGATGGACGAGCCTTTCGGCGCACTGGACGCCCAGACGCGCCGGGTGATGCAGGAAGAACTCCTGAAGCTTCTCGGTGAAACGAAGAAAACCGTCCTCTTCGTGACCCACGCCATCGACGAGGCCATCGTTCTGGCCGACCGGGTGATGGTCATGACGGCCCGTCCGGGCCAGGTGAAGGCGCTTCTCGGTGTTGACATCCCCCGTCCCCGGGAGAGGACTTCTCCCGAATTCAACGAACTGTACCGGATGATGGACGACCTCATCCGGGTCGAAGTGGAGAAGTCGCTGGAAGTGCAGGATTCGGATTCCGCGGCTTCGGGAGAGGGTGCATGAACAGAAAAATGGTGACGCGCGTCATCTCTATCGGTGGATTGGTTATCCTCTGGTTCGTGGTCACGTATTACAAATTGGTCAATCCGCTCTTTTTGCCGCCTCCCAGGGAAGTTCTGGAGGGAGCGGTTGATCTTTTTCAAGCGGGTGAGTTGCGGGAGCACATAACCGCCAGCCTTTGGCGGATGTTCATGGGCTTCGTCGTTGGTTCTTTTACCGGCGTAATCATCGGAATCCTGATGGGCCAATTCCGTTTCTTTCACGCGGCGATAGGACCATTGGTCGAAATCATCCGGCCCATTCCCGGCCTGGCCTGGATTCCGGTGGCCCTTATCTGGTTCGGTATCGAAGACGCCTCCAAGGTATTCATCATATCCATGGGAGTGTTCATCGCCGTTGTCACGAATACCTTCGTGGGGGTCCGCTCGCTGGACCCGGTTCTGGTGCGCGCCGCGCGCAGCCTGGGGGCCACCCGCCGGGACATTTTCTTCCGCGTGGTCCTTCCCGGAACCCTTCCTTACATCTTCACCGGTTTTCGGCTGGGCGTTCAGGTTTCTTTCGCCTTGCTGGTTGCGGCGGAGTTGGTGGGTTCTACATCGGGCCTGGGATTTCTGATTCAGGACGCCAGGAATTATTTCCGCGGGGATTTGGTCATCCTGGGTATGGCCGTCATCGGCGCCCTGGGATTCAGCATCACGCGCCTCGTGGAAATCGCGGAGAGGTGGTTTCTCCGCTGGCATACCAAGAGCCGGGAAGGCGCGTTCTACTAGGAGAGACGTTGCAGACGCAATCTGTGTCAGGCCGCTTTGGAATATCCACCATCTCGGTGGCGGGGTTCGTCGTCCTTTGGCAGCTCTCCGTCACCCTCGGATTGGTGGACCCGCTCATTCTGCCGTCTCCCTGGATGGCCATCCAGTCCGGAATCAGGCGCGCGGAAGGGGGTGAGCTTCTTCACCACATCATCGCCTCGGTGCTTCGCATCACCGAGGGGTTCTTTCTGGGCTCCGTCTTGGGCGTCCTGCTCGGTCTGCTCATGGGTCAGGTCCGGATCATCGGCGATGCGCTCGAACCGATCGTGGATATATTCCGGCAAATACCCGAGGTTGCGTGGATTCCCCTCGCCATCCTGATGTTCCAGATGGGAGAGGGTTCCAAGATTTTCATCATCACCTACGGCGCGCTGTTTCCCGCCATCATCTGCACCTTTGACGGCGTCAAGCTGACCGATCCCGCCATCATCCGCGCGGCGCGCTCCCTGGGCGCGAGCCGGAGTCAGCTTTTCTGGCGGGTCACGCTGCCCGCCACCTTGCCCCACATTATGACCGGGCTGTGGATCGGACTCGGCTACGCTTTCCGCGGGCTCATCGCGGCCGAGCTGGCGGGGGCGCAGGAGGGAATCGGGTTCATGATCATGCTGGCCCGGGAAGACAACCTGACCGCGGACGCTTTCATGGGCATGGCGCTCATCGGGGTGATCGGCTTTTGCGCCATCTACGGCCTGGGCGCGGTCCGCAACTACTTTCTCCGCTGGCACGAGAGCACGCAGGAGTAAGGTTTTTCATTCGGCCCGTCCTCCCCTTCCACCCGGGCCGGGCGGCAAGACCCCCGCATGGACGAGGGCCGGATAGTCGAGCGGAACGAGCCCGAAGAATTCTTCTACCGCCCCCAATCGGAACGCACGAAACTCTTCCTGAGCCAGATACTCTCGCATTAGGTGGGGTGGGAAAAGTCCCCAAAAACAGAGAATGGGATTCTTAAACGACATTCGCTTATGAAATGATTTCGCCCCTTGTAGAGCGCCCAACAACCACTCCCCCCTTGAGGGGGAGTCGGCAAGGCGAGGGCGAAGCCCGAAGTCGCGCCGGTGGGGGGTAAAACGTGTTTATTGTCATTCTGAATTATACCCCCCACCGAATCAGCCTTCGCCGGAGGCTCGGCTTCTTCGACTCCCCCTCAAGGGGGGAGTTGATTTCTCCTGCTGTCTGGATGGCAAAATCTTCAATGGGGGAGTGATTGTTAGACGTTCTCGTTGATTAGTTCCATACGCCGAATCACGAAATCAGGGTTTTTTCAATGACCCCATTAGAGGGAACTCGCGCTCATGCGAGTTCAGTGATAATACTCGTGCGCCTTTTCGTTTAAGCCGTGTTCTAAATAAGTGAGGTAATCATGAACGATAATTCAGCATGTCTGATATGGGGAACACCAGCTAGCGTAGATTTGACGGATAGACCTGGGGTGAAACTAGTAGATTCTCCCCGCGCCGGGGGTAGATATGTCATTTTTCGTAGGGCGAGGCACATGCTGGAAAACCAAGATGAGCTATTCAAGGTGCGGCTGACCTCATGGTTAATTGAACAGCGGCGGTTGGGTTTCGAGAATCCGGAAATAACGGAACATACAATCAAAGAGATAGAGCAGCGACGAGATTTATCAGTCCATGAGCGAGCGGACAGGCTTCTTCAGTATATTCAACAAGAAACTCAAAGCATTGGAGATGCAGTGGAGGTGTTTGATGAGACCGTTTTAGCGGTATCTGATTCCACCAACGGGCACGAAGTAAAATTTCTAGTGGAGTATTTGCTGCATAGAAATTGGGTACAGCAATATAGTACCAGCAGTTATATCTTAACAGTCGATGGCTACGCTCGCCTCGCTGAAATTGAAAATGTAGCTACCGATTCATCGCAGGCCTTCGTGGCGATGTGGTTCGATGATTCCATGAATGATGTTTATGAAAACGGCATTGAACCTGGAATTAAAGACGCCGGATATGAAACGAGGCGTATCGACCGGGTAGAACACATTAACAAGATAGACGATGAGATTATCGCAGAGATCAGGCGTTCGCGCTTTGTCGTCGCGGACTTCACGCACGGAGATACCGGAGCACGCGGAGGCGTCTATTATGAAGCGGGGTTCGCGCACGGGCTGAACATTCCGGTGATATTCACTTGTCGGGAAGATATATTAGAGGATATCCACTTCGACACGCGCCAGTACAATCACATTCCTTGGGAAGAGGGAAAACTGGAGGTATTTAGCAAAGCGTTGTCGGACCGAATTTCCGCCGCAATCGGAGACGGCCCGAACAAGACGCAAAACACCGGATAACGATTCTCTCTCAAATGCCACTCCCTCATGCCAGAGTTTCTCACTCCTCCCTTGAGGGGGTTGTTGAAAAAACCTTTGTCCAAAGAGCAACCCCCCCTACCCCCCCTTGTCAGGGGGGTATAAAAAGGCGATGCGCCCCCGCCGGGCAGAGGGGGTTTTGCTTTTTCTTGCCCCCCTGACAAGGGGGGGTAGGGGGGGTTGGTTTTCAGGTCGAGAGGGGCGTCTCCTCTATCCCCGAAAAAGGGGACTTTTTCAACAACCCATCAGAGGGGTGGGGCTGTCTATCCCTACCCCTCCGGCCCATAAGCCCCCGGTGCGAGGGCTTCGATGTCCGTGACGACGTCGAGGATGACGGGGCCTCCCTTCATGCTGAAGGCCTGATCGAAGGCGGAGCCGAGCTCATTCGGTTTTTCCACGCGGATGCTCGCGGCGCCCATCGATTTGGCGATTTCCGTGAAATTCGTCTGGTTGAAGTGCCAGAGTTCGTGGGCCTTGCCGCGTTGCTCACCGCCGTAGGCGTCGTCGAAAATCTTGGTCTCCTGGTTCTGGGAGCCGTTGTTGTTGACGAGGATGACGGCGTTGATCCCCCAGCGCACGGCGGTCTCGACTTCGCCGATGTGATACCAGAAACCCGCATCGCCCGTGAAGAGGACCACGGGCCGCTCGGGCGCGCCGCACTTCGCCCCCAGCGCCGCCGGGAATCCCCAGCCCAGGTGGCCCGCCGCGCGCATGAAGCTGACGTCGGGGCTTTTGAGGTCCAGGTAGCCGCCCGTCCACATGCCCGAATGTCCGGTGTCGGCAAGGACGATGGCGTCCGAAGGCAGGTGCTCGCCCAGCGTCTTGCAGACGCGCTCCGGCCGCATGGGCGAGGCGTCCGAGTTCAGCAGCGGTGCGAACTCCGCCCGCCACGCCGCGCCCACTCCCTCCACGCGGGAAAGCCACGCCGCGCGCGCGGGGACTTCTTCCGCCGCTTCGATGAGTTTACCGAGCGCGATTTTCGCATCGCCCATGATGGAGGCCTCGAGCGGGTAGTTGCGTCCGAGTTCCTCGGGGTCGATGTCGAGTTGAACCGCCTTGACGCCGATTTTCGGCACGCGCCAGAAGTGGGTGGTCATGCCGCCCGTCTGGGTGCCGATGAAAAAGACGAGGTCGGCTTCTGATACCAGTTCGTTCGCGCTGCGTCTGGAATAAGAGCCCACCACGCCGACCGAAAGGGGATGATCGCCGGGGATGGATTCCTTGCCGTTCATCGAGGTGGCGACAGGAATCTGCAGTTTTTCGGCAAGCGCCACCAATTCCGCGTTCGCGCCCGAGGTTCTTACGCCGCCGCCCGCGACGATGATGGGCCGCTCGGCTTTCGCGATCACTTCCAGCGCCTGTGCGATGCTTGCAGGCTCGGGTTCGGGCCGGTAGGCGGGGACCTGTTTGAAATTCTCCTCGACGATCAGTTCCAGATCGGCCACGTCCTGTTCCACCTGGCCCAGGTTCCCGCCGAAGCGCAGGTGCACGGGGCCGGGCGTGCCCGAGGTGGCGACGCGGAAGGCCTGGCGCAGCAGATCGGGAAAGCGCGAGACGTCATCCACCGTGGCGTTGAACTTGGTGACCGGGTCGAACGCGCTGATGTCTTCCGTCTCCTGATAGGCGTTCCGGTAGCGGATCTGGGGCGTGGTGCCGCCGGTGAAGGCGATGAGGGGCGCGCAGGCCAGGTGGGCGTCCCGAAGGCCCGCCGCGAGGTTCACGCCGCCGACTATCTGCGCCATGCAGACGCCGGGGCGGCCCGAGGCGCGCGCGTAGCCGTCCGCCATGTAGGCCGCGGCCTTCTCACCGTGCGTCAGGACGCGGGCGATGCCCGTACCGCGCTCATCCATCTGGGCGAGAGAGTGGCTCAAAATCGTCGGTACGAAGAAAATGTGGGTGACGCCGTAGGCGTGGAGGGCGTCAGCCATGAACTGCGCCCCGCTCATCTTGGGCATGTTTTAATAGTCCTCAGTAATATTGGGAAAAGAAGCCGTCAAATTCCTATCATCGCTTTCGCCTCGTCTACGCTCGCGATTTCGCGGCCCATCTCGCCCGCGATTCGCGCGATGCGCGCGACGTGATCGGCGTTGTCGCCGAGTTCACCGGGGTGGAGATAGGGTTCGTCCTCCGTGCCCACGCGCACGTGGCCGCCGTGCATGACCGCCATCGTCTGCATGTGGATGTGCGTGGGGCCTGTGGCGCTCGTGATGTAGACCGAATCGGCGGGCAGGTTCGAGACGCGGTGTAAGAACTCGCTCAGGGAGGGCGGCGACCACGCCCCGCCCGGACGCCCGAAGAAGCACGTCATGAGAACGGGCGGTTTGAGCAGCCCTTTCTGGAGCAGGTCGTCGATCATCCAGGTCTCGCCCAGGGTGAAGACCTCAAACTCGGGCTTGACGTTGTAATCCCTGCAAAGCCGCATCATCTCGGCCAATTCCTCGCGGGGGTGGAGCATCATCACGTCGCGCGCGATGAAGGCCATGTTGTGCGCGCCCACGGCGACGGACATCATCTCGGGATGGTTCTTGACCACCTCTTTTCGCTGCTCGACCGTCTGGGTGGAGATGCCGTACTGGAGCATGATTCCGCACCTGTCCCTGATGGCTTTCGAGTGAGACGCCCAGGCCTCGTAGTTCGTGGGCGGCGCATGGATATGGGCGGTGGAAGCGCCCGCCTCATAAGCCTTTTCCACCGAGTCGGCGAGGACTTCAGAATCCGCGAAACGCTGCGGCACGCCCTCGTGCATCGAGGTGTCCGCCGCGCAGTTGATGATCATCATCTTTTCCATTTCATGTTCCCCTCTCGATGCCGCGTTAATGTTCGAGAATTATATACTTCAGTTGGCGACTCCTTTTTCCTGCTCGGGTTTTTCTCACTCCCCTCTTGAGACCAAACCCAAACAGAACGGAGGAGGCGACCCGTAGGGACAACCCCCTGTGGTTGTCCTACGTCGGACAGGCACGGGGGCCTGTCCCTACGGCCCCCTCATCGGACTTTTTCAACAACCCCGACAAGGGGGCAGCCGATCAAGGTCATGCCTCCCTCAGGTTCAGTCCATGCCGAGTATCTGCTTCGCCTCATCCACCGTGGCCGGGTCGCGGCCGAGTTCGTGGCCGATCCGCGCGATGCGTGCGACCAATTGCGCGTTGTTCTCGCACAGCACGCCCTCGGTGTAGTAGGGCTCATCCTCCGTTCCCACGCGCACATGGCCGCCCTCGATGATGGTGACGGTCTCGAGCGCATTCGATGTCGGACCCGCGGAACTGCACGAGAACACGCAACCTTCCGGCAGGTGGTCGATGCGGTGGAGAAGCTCCTTGAGCGTGGCGGGAGCGTAGAAGCCGCCCGGCCAGCCGAAGAAGATGGTGATGACAACCGGGTCTTCCACCAGCCCCTTGTCCAGCAGCCACTCCAGATTCCACAGGTGGCCCAGGTTGAAGCATTCGAACTCGGGCTTCACGCCGTGGTCGTTGAACAGGCGCACCTGGTCTTCTATCTCCTGTCGGGAGTGCTCGACGAGCAGGTCGGCGTCCACGAAGGCGAAATCATGGGATCCTAAGGCGATGGAGGCCATATCCGGCTTCAAGTGGATGATCTTCTGGCGGCCCGGCAGGCCCATCGCGGCGATTCCGAACTGGATGAGCACCTCGGGGCAGGCCTCGCGCACCGCGTTCGTGAGCGGCTCCCAGCTTTCGAGCTTCATGGGGATGCCGTGGATGTGGGCGATGGCCGCACCCGCGTCGTAGCTTTCCTTGATCTCTCTGGCGACGGCGTCGGGCGTCTGGAGCCGCTTGGGGACGCCCGCGTGCTTTCGGGTGTCCGCCGCGCAGTTGGTGATGATGAGTTTCTCCATTCGGTGCGCTCCTCAGGCTGTGTTTCCGGTTTTTGATCTAATCCAGGGAACCTTCCACGTAGAGGAGGTTTCGGATTCTCTGCGTGAGTTCGACGAACATCTCATCGCCCATGGTGGAGAGCGAGCGCGGGCGGGGGATGTCGACGGTGATGATCTCCGATATTCGGCCCGGCCTCGGCGTCATGACGATCACCCGGTCGCCCAGGAAAACGGCCTCGGGGATGGAGTGGGTGATGAAGAAGACGGTCTTCTTGCTCTCCAGCCAGATTCGCTGGAGTTCCAGGTTCATCTGCTCGCGCGTCATGGCGTCGAGCGCACCGAAGGGCTCGTCCATCAAAAGCACGTTCGGGTCGTGGATGAGCGCGCGGATGATGGCGTTTCGCTGGCGCATGCCGCCCGAGAGTTCATGGGGGTATTTGTCCTCGAAGCCGTCCAGGCCCACGAGTTGGATGAGGTCGTGCGCGCGCGGGAGCGTTTGCTTCGCGTCCAGCCCCAGAATCTCGGCGGGCAGCATGGTGTTCTGGAGCACGTTCCGCCACAGGAGGAGAACCGGGTCCTGAAAGACGATGCCGACGTCGTTTCGCGGGCCGTCGATGGGCGTGTCCTTGAGCGAGCAGGCGCCGGACGTCTTGGCGAGCAGGCCGCCCAGGATTTTCAGCAGCGTGCTCTTGCCGCAGCCGCTCGGGCCGACGACGGAGACGAACTCGCCCTCCGCGATCTCGAAGTTGATGTCCGTCAGGGCGTGCACGATCTCGCGGCTCGCGGTGACGTATTCCTTCTCCAGGTTCGTTACCGAAATATATGCGTTCATCTTTCTCCGAAACCCCCGGCGAACGAATCGCCGGGGGCGATTTCCTTAGATTGTTCGTCTCTTAAGCGCCCATCGTCTTGTCCGTCTCAGGCGCCCAGAAGAGCACTTTTTTCTTCACGAAGCGCACCACCTGGTGCATCCCCAGACCCATGCACGAGAGGATCACCAGGATGGCGAACGTGCCAGTGGTGTCGCTGCTGAAGCTCATCTGCATGAGCAGAATACCCAGACCGCACTGGCCGCGGCCGCCCCACATGCACTGGCCCGCGCCCACGAACTCGCCGAGAATCGCGCCGAGCAGACTGAACACCACCGCGATCTCGAAGCCCGCGAAGATGAAGGGCAGGGCGTTGGGGAACTGCATCTTCCAGAACATCTGCCAGCGCGAGGCGGAGAGCGAGCGCATGAGGTCTATCTGGTCCGACGCCGCGGACTTGAGCCCCACCATGGTGTTCACCAGCAGCGGGAAGAACGCCACGAGACCGGCCAGGAAGATTTTCGACTTCACCTCGTAGCCGAACCAGATGATGAACAGGGGCGCGATGGCGAGTTTGGGCAGGGTCTGGAACGCGACCACGTAAGGCATGATGATCGCCTCGACCCATTTCGACTGCATGAACGCCAGCCCGAGTCCCAGCCCGATGAAGCTGCCCATGAAGAAGCCCATGACGGCCTCGAACAGCGTGTGGCTGATGTGGTTGTAGAAGCTCGTCTTCATCAGCCCCATGAAGTCCGCAGCGCCCTCGACTTCCCCGCCCACGTCGTAGAAGAACAGCCCGCGCAGAAGCGCCGTGGCCACGCCCGAGGGCGCCGGGAAGATGAAATCGTCCACCTCGAAGTAGGTCACCGTCCATTCCCAGACGATGATCAGCACCACGAAGGAGACGGCGAAAAGCAGATACGGCCTTTGCAGCAGCGTCTCCGAAAGCGTGGGGCCGCCCGCAGCCTTCGGGGCTTCGTTTTTCCGGTCAGTAGTCGCCATTTCGCTTGCCTCTTACTTCTGCATCTTCATCATCGCCTTGAATTTTTTCAACTCCTTGGCGAAGTCGAAGCTCTTGGCGCGGTTGATGACCTCATTGCGGTCGAAGTCGTTGACCTCGTCAATCAGTTCGTTCGTGTACAGCGATTTCACCTGCTCTTCGGTCAGCTTCTTGTCCAGTCCCACGAACTTCACGTACTCGGCCCATTCGCCGTCGTGATGCGCGCCGAACTTGTTGATTTTCTCGTCATCCAGGCGCAGCTTGGGCGCGCGCGACTTGAGCACCTTGATCATCCGGGCGGTGGCCTGCGCGTCGCTCATGCCCTTGGGCTTCGATTCGGGGTAGAGCACCCAGTGGATTTTCAGTGCGGCTTCGGGGTTCGTGTAGAAGAAGAGGCTGCCCTTGGCCAGACCGCGCAGAAAGCCCACCACGGTGTCGCGGTTGTCCGCCAGGAATTTTGTGTTGATCCACACGACGTTGCCGAAGAGATTCTGCGTCCAGTCCTTCTGGTAGGGGATCATGTCGAACTTGAATCCGGCCGCCTTCGCCAGGGTGTACTGGATGTCCACGTTCGCCCAGGCCTCCACGCGGCCGAGCTTCATGGCGGCGGCGGCCTTCGAGGCCGGCCCGACGGGAAGATACGTCACTTCCTGCTTGTCGGCGGGGATGCCGCAGGTCTCGAGCGCCTTGCGCACGAAGATGGGGCCGGAGTCGCGCTGGCTCATGACGCCCACTTTCTTGCCCTGCAAGTCGCAGACCGACTTGATGCTGCTGCCCGGCGGCACGGCCACGCCGTCTGCGTAGATGGCGTCCCGGTTCAGGATGTAGACGCCCTTGACGGGAGGCATCTTCTTTCCGCGCGCGGCGCGGAAGAGAATCGGGATGGGCCTCGGCAGGCCGACGTGTGTGCGGCCCGAGAGCACCCAGCCCATCGCCTGCGCGCCGCCCTGGGCGGCGACGAACTGCGCGTCCACGCCGCTCTCCTGGTAGTAGCCCAGGAAGTTTCCGATCCACAGAAACGATATGCCCGGGTTGAACAGCGGGTTCGCCATCGTCACCTTGATGTTCTTGAGCTTCATGGCGTCGGACGGCGCCGGCGCCGCAACGAGGAACGCGAACAGGGCCGCGACGGCGATTATGAGTCGAAACTTTTTCATGTGAGTTCTCCTCCTTGGGAAATATGAGTCAGCTAAAATCACTCGTTCTAATCCTCTACTATCGCGACCGGGCGCACCCACGCGCCGCTCGCGTCCTTCACGTTGATCGGAAAGCAGCAGATCTTGAAGCCGTGCGGCTTCGGGATCGCGCCGATGTTGGTGATCTGTTCGATCTGGAAATACTCGCGCTGTCGGCCCAGGATGTGGTGACAGGGCATGAGCGATTCCCTCTTGCCCGCCTTGAACTCGGGCACCTGGAAGCTGAATGGCCTGTCGAAGCCGAAGGCGTCGATGGCGATGACGCGGACGCCGCGATCCAGGAGATATTCCGTCGCCGGGATGCTCATGCCCGGGTGGAGTTCGGGATAATCGGGGCTGTCGCGGTGCTCGTCCGTGCCCGTCCACAGGAGCACGATGTCGCCCGCCTTGACCTCGTAATCGATCCTGGCGAGACACTCCCTGATGTCCTCTTCGCTGATCCAGTCGCCTGTATTTTTATGCCTTAAATCCAGCACCACGCCGTCGCCGTAGCACCATTCGAGCGGCACCTTGTCGATTTTGCGGGAGGGCTCGCCCGCCACGGTGGGGCCGTAGTGCCAGGGGGCGTCCATGTGGGTGGCCGAGTGGGTGGATACGGTGACGAACTCCGCCGCCCCGCCCACGCCGTCGTGAAGCTCCTCTATCGGGATGTCCCAGGTCTTGGCCGAGCGCGCGCCGAACTCCTCATGGTCGAGGTAGGTGACCTCGGGCGGGCGCGGCTCGTTCGAGCCGTTCATGATGGGGGTGCTGAGATCGATGAATCTGGTAGCGCACATGGCCTTTCCTTTACTGGTTGGAAACCGTTTTAGCCGGATCGCCTAGACGACCCAGAGTTTTCTCTCCTGCGGGTAGACGGGCTCATACCCGGTTTCGGTGACGACGACGGTTTTCTCTATCTGTGTTCCGCCCATGCCGAATATCTGGCAGGGGTTTTCGACGCATATCGTCGTGCCCGCCTCGAGCGGGAAATCGCTCGAATCCGGCAGGAAGGGGCTGCCCTGCGGCGCGGGTTCGGCGAGGACGTAGGGCACCTCGCGCTGCTCGAGACCGATGGCGTGGCCGGCGAAGTTGCCGTTGTGCTCGGGCAGCCCCGCCGCGCGCGTGGATTCCAGCAAGGTGCGATGAATGGTGGAGCCGAGCACGCCCGCCTTCACCTTCGACATCGCGGCCTCAAAGCCTTCCTCGGTCGCCTTCCACAAATCGAGCTGCGCTTTGGTCGGCTCGCCGAGTACGCCGCCCCAGCCGGTGTCTCCCTGGTAGTTGTTCAGGACGACGCCGGCGTCGAACTTCCACATCTCGCCTTTGGCGATCTTCTTGTCCGTGGGCGGGAAGATGCCCGTCGCCCGGCGGCCCGAGCAGAAGTGGAACCACTGCCATTTGCCGCCCATGCGCCCCACTTCCGCCGCGAAAACAGACGCCACCTCGCGCTCGGTAGCGCCCTCCGCCACCGCGTTCGAGGCGGCGATTCCCGACTTCTCGTTCACTTCGGCGGCGGCGGCGAGCGCGGCTATCTCATCGGGCGTCTTGACCATCCGGATCAGGCGGAAGAAATCCGCCGCGTCGACGATCTCCGCATCGGGCAGGGCCGCCTCTATCTGGGCGCGCACGTTCGGCATCACGCGCTCCTGATCGAGCGCCAGCCGCGCCTTCGCGAGGCCGCGGTTTTTGAGGGCGAGCGCAAGGGCCTCGCCCGGATTCTTGCCGCGCTTGTGGTCGTCGTTGTAGAGGCCCAGGTAGGTCTCTTCCTCCGGCGTCTGCGCTTCTGATCCTGGTGGCTGGATGAGGGCGCTCTTGCCGCCGAATGTGTAGAGGTCCTTGATCCAGGACTGCTGGGCCGAGACGTAGGTGACTTCCTGGCCCGGCACGATGAGGGCGGGGGCCGCGCCTTCGTCGCGCGCGAAGACGGCGAACATGTGGACGGAGTAGGCATAGACCTTGTTCGACCAGCCCACGGTGCCCGCGAGATAGGTGACGTTCTCGGGCGTGGAGGCGATGATGGCGTCGAAACCGAAATCGGCCATCAGCCCGCGCGCGCGCTCTGCGTTCAGATACATTGTGCGTTCCTCGAAGCAGGGGGATTCGGGAGATGCCGAAACGCCCCGTTCGGGTTCCGGCCTTCCAAGCGATCCGCGTTATGTCAATTTCGGGAAGCCTATCAAATCGGCCCAAGCCTGAAAAGGGAAGCAGGGGTTCGGAATGCGGTAAATCGTTCCACATATCGGGACGGGAGGGGGTTTGGGGTGAAATTAGAGTTGTGTAGCTGTAGGGACAACCCCTCCTCGGGGTTGTCCTGCCCCATGTGCTTGTCCTTCGTCAGGACAGGCACAGGGGCCTGTCCCTACCATTGCCCTGTTGAATTGCGCTAAAAAAGACTCCCCCCTTGAGGAGATTGTTGAAATCCCCTCCACGCTCGGAATTGACCACCACCGGTTTTCGCCGGAATGACGGTCTTAAAACCAGCGTGGCGAGAAATATAGGGGCCGTTCGCGAACGGCCCCTACAGATTCTGCGGGACTTTTCCCGATCCTTCCTCACGAAACTTTGGCGAGACCTTTAAAAAGTAGGGACGAATTTCTCATCAGGCCTTCCAAAAAAGTAGGGACAGGTCGCGACCTGTCCCTACAATGATGCGTGTGTCTGTTTGATCCCTGACGAAACCTACACCGGCTGGGCACCCTGGATCTGCGTGCGGTGCATGAGGCGCGGGTGCGTGCCCGCGTGGGGCTCGCGGTAGTGCATGGTGCAGCGGTTGTCCCACAAGAGCACGTCGCCGAGCCGCCAGACGTGCGCCCAGACGAGTTCATCGCGGCTTGCGTGCTCCCAGAGGAAATCGAGGAGCGCTTCGCTCTCTTCTTCTTCCATGTCGTCGATATACTGGGAGGGATAGACCCGCCTGCGGCCGAGATAGAGCGCTTTTCTGCCTGATTCGGGGTGCGTGCACACGAGGGGATGGTGCGGCCCCGGCACCTCGGAGGGTTTGGTGGGCAGCTTGACGCCCGGCCGGAGCGT
>LXNJ01000775.1_pt1 | contig 20746 bp, 11 predicted proteins | sample 809081 | NCBI WGS metagenome assembly LXNJ01 (sample SAMN04870510, study PRJNA318959) | sponge metagenome | biome: sponge; feature: marine sponge reef; material: water | host: Petrosia ficiformis | place: Greece: Milos, Mediterranean Sea | collected 2013-05-29 | depth 5-7 m | reverse complement strand
GCTCTGATTAAATCCGCAAAGATTCAGAGGCTGAAAGGGGCGTGCTGGCAAGGAATGACGAAGCAATGTGGTAGGCCCCACATAATGAGGAATGACGCGATCAGCGCGTCTCTGTCTGCCTCCCGAAGGGCGCTTCACGGCCGAGACGACCCGAATCCGCCGTGTTTTTCGCTGATTCCGACGATGCAAGCATATCGTCCTTTACGCGTGAAAGTGAAGCGCTGAGCAAAGTGGTTTTGATCAGAGCATCCCATAATACACCGGTTCGACCAGTGCGCCCCTCGCAGTCTCCCGAAGGGCGCGTCACGCCCGCACTGCTCCGAATCCGCAGTGTTTTTTGCATATTTCGACGATGGAGTCATAATGTCTGTATTTGTGAACGTGACGCGCTGATCGAGGCGGTTTTGATCGGAGTATCCTTTACATTCTTGTATATTTCGCCTTCCGGTACCCCAATCGAGATACCGTGCAATACCTCACAGATATTGTACATATTTTGCACACATTTTGAGTAAAAATAGTGCCAAAAAGGTATAAAAAATATACAAAAAAGGTATAAAAACTACTCACTATCGTTCGATTGCGCATGCCCGGACCGACGCATTCGCCGGACGATACGGTATCCGGTCGCGTATTGCGCCCTCCGTTTAGACTCCTTCATGCCCGGCTATCCCAGCCTCCGAAGGGCGCTTCACATCCGCGATGCCGGAAACCTCAGCGTTTCCTTAAATTCCGACGATGGAATCATGACATTCTTTACGCACGAACGTGAAGCGCTGAACGAAGCGGCTTTGATCAGAGTACCCTTATATATCTGCGTTTTCGCTGCGATCCTGCTGTCCGCCTGCGGCCGGACACCGGAAAGCGAGCCCGTCGCCGTCGTGGCGGGCAAAACGATCGGCGCCGAGGAATACCGGACGCGCTACGTGGATTTCCTGCTCGACAGCGGCTTGCCGGACGAGGCTGCCCGCCGCGCCGCCTACCTGGAACGACTGATCACCATGAAACTCATGGCCCGCGATGCGCTCGAAAGCGGCCTTGCGGAAGAGCCGGCCTACCTGTTCGCAGAGGAACGCATGCGCCAAAAGCTTCTCATAGACGCCTATGTGCACCGGGCCGTGTACGACACGATTACGGTTTCGGAGGAGGACCTCCAGGACATGTTCGTCCGGGTCAACACGACCGTCACGGCCCGCCACCTGTACGCCCCCACCCGCGAGGCTGCCGATACGCTCTACGAACGGCTCCGGCGCGGCGCCTCGTTCGAGGAACTGGCGAAAGAAGCGTTCGCCGACACGGCCCTGGCCCGCAGCGGCGGACATCTCGGCTCCTTCGGTTTCGACGAGATGGATCCCGCCTTCGAGGACGTCGCGTTCGCCCTTGCGCCGGGCGCGGTAAGCCGGCCCGTCCGCACCGCCCAGGGCTATTCGATCGTGCAGGTCGAGGACCGCTTCACGAAGCCCATCCTGACCGAAACCGAATTTGCGGCGCAAAAGAACAAGATGGAATCGTATGTCCTCGACCGGAAACGGCGCCGGGCCCGCACGGCGCTCTCCATGCGGCTCCGCGAGGAGGCGGCCCTGTCGTATCATGCCCCAGCGTTCGAACGCCTGCTGGCGCAGGTTACCGGGGAAGCTGCAATGCCGGAAGACGCCTCATCGACCGGGGCGGAAGGGGAGGACCCCGCCTGGCTGGACGCCCCGCTTGCGACGTTCGGACCGCCCGAGGACCGCCGGACCTGGACCGTCTCCGAATTCCGGGACCAGGCCCGGTTTACCGATCCTCGGCAGCGTGCGCGGGTCCGTACCGCCGAGGAGCTCCGGCGCTTCATCGACGGGCTGATCGTGCAGGAGGCCTTGCTCGAAGCCGCCCGCCTTGCCCGCGTCGATCGCGCGCCCGAGTTTACCCAGGCCCTGGACCGCGCCATGGAAGACTGGGCCTTCGAGCAGGCCTGGGACCGCCTCGCCCGCGACGTATCCGTGCCGGAAGATTCCATCCGCGCCTGGTACGAAGCGCATGACGAACCCTCCACGCCGCCGAGCATGATCCAGGCCCGTCTCCACGAAAGCATGATGGACGAGGCGCTTCGGGAACATGCCCGCGATCTTCGCGAACGATACAATGTCAGGACGTATCCCCAACTTGTATCCGAATTGTCCATTTTAAGGACACCCTGATCGAAGTATCCTTAATCAGGGTATCCTTATCTTAAGCGACGCTTGCTGATCCGGTTTTAATCCTCTTCCACCCCCAAACGATGTTTCTTTCCGGCAACTCCGAACGCCGGTTTATTCTTCCGCTGCTTCTCCGCAGATGATGTCCCGATGCCTGATACCGGTCCTGTTGTTCCTGTTCGCCGCCGGTTCCGCCAGCGCGCAGACCGGCAAGATGGCGGGGACGGTGACGGATAGCGCCACCGGCGAGCCCCTGCCCGGTGTCAATGTGGTTATAGAGGGCACTACGCAAGGCACCGCCACCGACGGCAACGGCAGGTACGTCATTATCGGCGTGCGCCCCGGCGTATACGATGTGGTGGCCTCGTTCATCGGTTTCTCCCGGCAGCGGCAGGAAGGCGTACAGGTGAACGTGGACCTGACCACGACGGTCGATTTCCGGATGGCGGAAGAGATTATCGAGGGCGAAGAGATCGTCGTCACCGCCGAGGCCGTGGCCGTTCGCAAGGACCTTACCAGTTCCGAAGCCCGCGTCACCGCCGAAACCATCGACAAACTGCCCGTGACCGAGCTTTCCCAGGTGCTTGACGTGCAGGCGGGCGTCACCACGCGGGATGGCATACATATCCGGGGCGGGCGCAGCAGCGAAGTGGTTTTCATGGTGGATGGCGTGCCGGTCAGCGATAGCTACGACGGTTCGTCTGTTATCCAGCTCGAAAACGACGGCATCGAGGAATTACAGGTCATCTCCGGCACGTTCAACGCCGAGTACGGCAACGCCATGTCGGGCGTCGTGAATGTGGTTACGAAAGAAGGACGCAGCGACCGCTTTTCCGGATCGGCGCAGGTGTATGCCGGGGGATACGCGGTCGCCGGCGAAGGCGGCGCCAATTTTTTGCGGGGCGTCCGCGCCGAGGAATACACCGAAGCGGGCATTCAGTACCGCGACGTCGATCCCTATTCCTATCTGCCGTTCCAGGCCGATCATTTCCGGAACGCCACGGTGTCTCTCGAAGGCCCCATATGGAAGGACCGCATCACGTTTTTCGCCTTGGGGCGCAACTTCAAAAACGACGGCTGGCTCTACGGCGCCCGCCTTTTCGGGATCGACGGTTCGGCAGGGGATTCCTCGCTGGTCCCCATGAACAATTTCGAAAAGACGAGCTGGCAGGGGAATCTCAAAATCCGCCTGAGCCGCAAGCTTATCCTCAACGTCATCGGGCTCGGTTCGTTTTCCAGCAGCCGCCCGTACAATCTGGTCCGCCGGTGGGCTCCCGACGGGCGGTATCGCAGTTTCGACGAGGGCTACGACGCCAAAATGAAGCTCACCCACCTCATAGGCCCCCGTACGTTCTATACGTTCAATGTGGGCATTTTCAACCGCGAGGCGAAAGGCTACCTCTATGAAGACCCGTTCGATTCCCGGTACAACGATTTCGACCTCGTTGCGCGGGATTCCGTCGAATACCTGCCGGGCCAGTACGTCGAAGTGCTCAGCGGCGGTCAGCGGTATGCGCGCGGGGGAACCAACCTGTCCCATTTCAAGCGTACCTCCCGTTCGTACTTCGTCAAGGGCGATCTGTCCAGCCAGATTACCGATCATCACCTGATCAAGACCGGCTTCCAGGTGCGGATCGACGAGCTTGCGCTGACCGCGTTCAACCTGATTCCGGGGATCGACGAGACGGGGCAGCGGATCGAACCGTTCCAGCCCGCCATTCCCGTGGAATCCAGCGTGGCCTACAGCACGTTCAGCGACCTTTCCCCGCGCACGATAAGCGCCTATGCCCAAGACAAGATGGAGTTCGACGACTTCATCGTGAATGCCGGCATCCGGTTGGATTATTTCGATGCGCGCGCCCGCGTCCCGGCGGACCCCGAGGACCCCAATATCTTCAATCCCCTCAAGCTCGCGAACCGGTTCCGCGACACGAACGGGGACGGCGTGATCCAGCCGGAAGAGGAGCTTCCCGAAAACGCCCTGACGATGGCGGATCGGGAGGCGTACTGGTGGGAGGACAGCAGTCCCAAATTGCAGATTTCGCCCCGGTTGGGCGCCGCCTGGCCCATCACGGAACAGGGCGTGATCCACTTTTCCTACGGCATCTTCTTCCAGATTCCCACGCAGAACAGACTGTTCGAAAATTTCGGCTTCAAGATGCCGGCGCTTTCCGGGTCGTACGGACCTTTCGGCAACCCGGACCTCGACGCGCAGAAAACGACCATGTACGAGATCGGCCTGCGGCAGGGATTCGGCGGTATCGTGGCCGACATTACCGGGTATTACCGGGATGTGCGAAGCTGGGTGTCCACCTCGCAGCCCATCATCGCCGCGCTGCCCGGCATCAGTTACGTCATCTACACGAACCGCGATTATGCGAACACGCGCGGCCTGACCGTGCACCTGTCCCGCGCGTTCGCAAACTACTACGGATTCGACGCCAGCTACACGTATCAGGTGGTGGAAGGCTCCAACTCGAACCCCGCGGACGAGTTTTTCGCCCTTCTCAACAACAACCAGCCCACCCTGGCGCTTCTGCCTCTGAGCTGGGATCAGCGGCACAAACTGGCGGGCGCGTTTTACGCAGGCGCGGATACGTACGGCGGATCGATCCGGGTCCGGTACGAATCGGGGTTCCCGTATACGCCCACCTTCGCTTCGGCGGCGCTGACCGGCAACGACGTGCAGCCCGAATTTCCTTCCAATTCGCGGCGCGCGTACACCACCTTCGAGGTGGACCTGAATCTGTACAAGGAATTCGTGATGGGAAGCGTGCGCCCCCGCGTCTTTCTGGAAGTGTTCAACCTCCTCGACGCCCGCAATGTGGCCACCGTGTTTCCCGACACGGGCGAGCCGGACGTAACGCTGGACCAGTTGCGCACCGGACAGTTCGATCCGGGATGGTTCGTGCGCCCCGAACACTACCGCGAGCCGAGGAGAGTGCAGCTTGGCGTCGAGGTACGGTTCTGATGCGGCGAGGCCTGCAATCCCCATGAAATATCTCCGCTTCATACGACAGGCTGTTCCGGCGCGTCCCCTTTCGGGACGGGCGCTTCTGCGCATGCTTGGCGCGCTCGCCGTCCTGGGTCTTGCGCCGCTGCCTGAAGCATTTGTCGGCACGGCCCGCGCGCAGGGCGTCATCGACCGGAATCACGTGCCGAGCACGGAGCGCGTCGATCCGTTCGAGCGCCGCCGCGACAACATCGACGCCAACAACGTCCGGACCACCATTACCAACTGGGCGCAATCGGGTCAGTCCGGAAGCCCGGGCGATTTCTGGTACGAGTGGCCCAAGAACACGGGCCGGCGCTATGTGGCGCTTACCCAGTTGTGGGTGGGGGCCGAGGTGGAGGACGAAAACAACGATACGTTGTGGGTCGTGGATGTGGCCGATTTTCGCAGCAACCCTGTCAACGACAACATTTCGTGGACCTTCGAGCCGATCAAGGGCTACGTGAATCCGGCGGGGGGAGAGTACGGCATCGCCCAGTCGGACGAGCCGACCTCCTGGCCGGCCGCCTGGCCGGACAAACTTACCGACGTACAGGACCCGGGGTGGAGCAATTCGTGGAACGGCTTTTTCGGCAAGGATGTGTTCAACGCCGACCAGGAATTTTTCTACAAGATCGGCGACGACCAGTACGACCGGTATCCCACGTATTTTCCCGACTCGACCGACTTCAGCCGCCGGGGCATGGGTCTGCTTGCCGAGGTGCGGGTGCTGGCGTGGAGCCAGATTCTCATCCAGGACGTGGTCTTTTTCATCCACGGGGCGAAGAACGACGGTACGCGCGATCTCCGCAAGGCGGGCATGTCCATGTGGCTGGCGGATTGCGTAGGGGGCGATTGCGGCGACGACATTCCCTATTTCGATCTCCTGGAGGACGTGGCCTTCATGACGGACCTGGACGGGGTGGGCAACGAATTTTTCGGGGCGGATCCGGTGGGGGTAGCCACCTTCGCCTTTCTTGAATCTCCCGGCAACGCGGAGGACCGCATCGACAACGACGGCGACGGTTCCACGTCCGACCTCTGCGATCCTCTGATCGGCGAATGCAACAGCCCGGTGATTCCCGGCTCCTTTCTGCAGGGCGAGAATCCCACCAATGCGCTGGACGACAACGGCAACGGGCTGATCGACGAGAACCAGACGCACATCCCGTTCGTCACGGCCAGCGGCATACCGCAGACGGGGGTAGGCTATGCGGATTATATCGACAACGACGGGGACGGGGAAGCGGGCAGCCCGGTCGTCACCGAAGAGATGGCGGCGCTCGCCTCGACCGATCACTGGCGCAGGTGGCCGCCCGCACTTGTCACGGACCGGGACGTGACGGTGCATCTTGTGGGCGTGGAAGAGGACGATGTGGGCCGTGCGTTCAAGGACGGGATCGACAACAACGATACGTATCTCGAAGAGGGCAACTATCTCGCCGAACCCGAATCGCCCACGGTTACTCAGGAGATGGTGGATGCCGCCGCATCCGATAGCTACCGGCGGTACCGCGTGCCCGGCACGGATATCGTGTTGTACGACGTGGGTCCGGAAGATATCGGCAAGGCCTATGCGGACGGCCTCGACAACGACGGCGACGGCGCCACGGACGAGGGCATCGACGAGGAAATCGACGAAATGACCGACGAGAGCCGCGCCGACGGGATAGACAACGACAAGGACTGGAACCGTTTTCTCAACGACACCGGGCTGGACGGCGTGCCGTTCAACGGCGATCCCGGGGACAACGACGCGATGCCCACTTCGGGCGCCGGCACGGGCTTTCCCGGCGAGCGCAACATCGACGTGACGGACATTTCCGAGTCGGACCAGATCGGCATCACGAACGTGCGCATTTTCGGGGCCGGGACCCTCGGCATCGGCAGTTCTTCCGACCGTTTCCTGTTCCGCCGCTTCATGCTGCCGGGCAATTTCGATACGGAACTTCCCGATCCCGGAGACACCGACATTACCGTGTCGAGCGGCATTTTCCCGCTCAAGGCCGGCCAGACCGAGCGCATCTCGCTGGCGGTCGTGATGGGGAACACGCAGGAGGAGGCGCTCCAGTCGAGGGATTATGCGTTGCAGGCCTACCACGAGGATTACCAGTTCGCTCAGGCGCCCATTACGCCTACGCTCCGCGCCGTGCCTGGCGACGGCAAGGTGACCCTCTACTGGGATTCGATTTCAGAGCAGTCCTACGATCAGTTCCTTGCGGGCCTTGGGCGCGACCCGAACGACTTCGAGGGCTACCGCATCTATCGCGCCACCGACCCCGCCTTCCTCGATCCGCAGATCATTACCGACGGGTTCGGCAACCGGCTTCTGCGCAAGCCGATCGCGCAGTTCGATCTCATCAACGGGTTCGAGGGATTCCACCCTGTGGATATCAACGGCATCCAGTTCTATCTGGGGGACAACAAGGTGAGTCCGGGCGAGGGGAGCAACGGGCTGGCGCACCTTTTCGTGGACGAGGACGTTACGAACGGCGTCACCTATTTCTACGCGGTAGCAGCCTACGACTTCGGTTCCGCGCAGGATAATATCCCGCCCACCGAAACGCCCATCCGCATCCAGCGCCTCGCGGACGGTTCCATCAGGACGGGCCCCAATGTGGTGGAAGTCACGCCCTCGGCGCCGGTGGCCGGCTATGTGGACCCCACGCTTGGCGAAGTGGAGCGCGTGGCGGGCACGACCAGCAGCCGCATTCTCTACGAGATCGTCGATCCGATCTCCATTGCCGACGGGCGCCGGTTCCGCATCGTGTTCGAGGACACGCTCGTTTCCGGCGGACGCTTCAGTCCCGACACCCTGACGACCAAAAACTTCTCGCTCGTGGACGTTACGGAAAACGACACCCTGCTCCGGCGCTCCACAGCTTTCCGCGCAGGCCGGGAATTTCCCCTGCTGTCCGACGACGGCGATCCCATCGGGTTTTCTCTGGCGTTCTTTCCCGAGCCGTTCATCCTCTTGAACAAGGTGGAAACGGCCTGGAACAGCGAAGAAATCTACCCCATATCTCTGGACCCGCATTCGTCGGCCGGGTTCGTGCGCGGGTTGCGCAATCCGTTCGATTACCGGGTGAAGGTCGTGGGTCCGGGGCAGGGACAGTCTATCGAAATGCAGGTGACCCGGCGGCTTACGCTGCCCGCCCGTCCCACTAACGTGGAAGTATACCGCCTGCTGCCGGACGGTACCGAGGTGCCTGTAGAATATGCCTTCTGGGATATTACAGGGGATGATTTCGTTTCGTCCGTTTCGACGGAGCCGGCTTCGTGGACCGCCGATCCGAGCATTGGCGAGAGCGACTTTATCATCCTCCGTGAGACCAAGGTGGGCGATGACGACGGCGAGCCCGTGATTACCTGGCGTATCGGCCTCAATTTCGTGTTCAGGGATCTCCGCGACCCGCAGGAAGGCGACGTAGTGACGATCGTTACGCGGAAGCCGTTTCTCGCCACCGACGCGTTCGAATTCACCGCCACCGGGCCCAAGGTAGACCTCGACGTCGCCCGCGAGATGCTGGACGCGATCCGCGTCGTGCCGAATCCCTATGTGGCGACCAACCGGTTCGAGGGGCTCAATCCGTTCAGCACGGGCCGCGGTCCCCGCGTCCTCAAGTTTATCCACCTGCCTCCGCAGGCCACCGTCCGCATTTATACGGTGAGCGGACGCCTCGTGCGCACCCTGCAGCTTTCCGGGGGAAGCAACGAGGGGCTCGAGCCCACGGCCTTGCTCGACGGCACGCTGGACTGGGATCTGGAAAGCGAGGAGGGGCTGTCCGCTTCCTACGGGGTGTATTTGTACCATGTGGAAGCGCCCGGCGTCGGCGAGCGGACCGGCACATTCGCGATCATCAAGTGATATGAAGGGGAAAAAGAACATAGCGCTCCTGTTGCTCGCGGCGTGCCTTCTGCCGGTATCTTCCGCGTTCGCGCAGCAGGGCTTCGACAGTCAGACCCGCACCGTGAACAAGCGGGGCACCACGGCGGCCGACTTTCTCGGCATTCCCGTGGGCGCCCGCGCCACGGCCCTTGGCGGAGCCATCACGGCTGCCGTCTCCGACCCCATAGCGATCTACTGGAATCCCGCCGGGATCGCCGGGATCGAGGACGTGAGTTTCACGGGCGAATACGCCAACTGGCTCGCCGCCATCGACTTCAATTTCCTTGCGGTTGTGATCCCCAGCCGGTTCGGGGTGGTGGGCGTGGGCATCACCTCCATGCGCACGCCGGACATGGAAGTGACGACCGTGGCTATGCAGGACGGCACCGGCGAAACGTTCGATGCTTCCTCCTACGCCGTTGCGCTCACGTACGCCCGCGCGCTCACGGACCGCTTCTCCATCGGGGGTTCCGTCAAGTTGGTTCAGGAGCGCATCTGGAATTCGTCTTCCGGCGGCCTGGCCTTCGACGTAGGCACGCAGTTCGAGACGCCCTTCCGGGGGGTCCGTCTGGGGGCGTCCATCAGCAACTTCGGCACGAAACTGCAAATAGGAGGGGACGACCTGCTTGCCCGCGTGGATGTGGACCCCAACAACCGGGGCAACAACGAGAGCAACCGCGCGCTGCTCAAGACCGACCGCTTCGACCTGCCGCTTATCATGCGCATCGGGTTGGCCGGGGAGGTGTTCCAGCGCGGCGGCAACCGCCTCACGCTATCCATCGACGCGCTCAACCCCAACAACAGCGAGCAGTACCTGAATGCGGGCGCGGAGATCGGGTTGCTTGGAGACCTGATCATGTTCCGGGGCGGGTACAGCGAACTGCTGCTGGAAAACAGCCTGCGCTCCTTCACGATCGGCGGCGGACTGCGGTACGAGTTCGCCCCCATTCATTTCGGCGTGGATTACGCCTTCGAGCAGCACGAGTACTTCAACGCCGTCAACCGGTTCACGGTGACGATGCGGTTTTAGGGGGAGGGGCGGTTCCTTTTCCCGGAATCTCCTGTTAAGACACGCTAAGGCAGCCGCTTAACCGAGCAACCCGGCAGGGCTTTGTCCAGATCCTCGATACCTACGACGATACAGGAGGACATATATTCGCGTTTCCATATCTTTCTTCCCCTCGGCGATAAAATCCACCGGATTCATTTGATGCGGCCAACTGGCTCCTTTACGGTCAAACTCTTCGGCCTCCCATGCATCGCCGAATGTGAACTCAAGGTTGCCTCGCGTGTTTTTGAGGAAGAATTCCTCGTTTTTGACGATTACTTTGCCCGCAATCGCTTTCTGCAGGGAGTTCATGATTTGTTTACGCGGTTTATCCATTGCTCCGCGCAAGGGCGGTCGGTAGGCGCGGTCGAGAATATCTGCGTAGACTTCCTCGAAGTGGATATCGCGTTGCGCATAGAGCGAACGGAAACCAGGCCCATTCGAGAGCATCTCTTTAACAGGTATAAAGACACTCTCGATGGGTTTTTCTAACCATCCGGCATAACCGGTGATGTGGGCGGACGAGGGTTTCGACGAATGATTGGAAAAGGAAGCGCGGAGTTTCTGGTTCCCCCGCCAGACTTCGATGGCGCCTCGCACGCTTCCCTGTTGGCGCTTGACCAGACGTCCTATGGCGCGTCCGGACGGCAGAAAAACACTTGTGAGTTTTTCCGCAAGGTTTTTCTTCGTTTGGGCGATGTCGCAGGCAGCGTACGCCACTTTCAGCAAATGGGTCTTACCCGTGCCGTTGGCCCCAATGAACACATTGACGCCCGAACTCAAATTCAGATCGAGATGTTTAAAGGCCGTGAATCGCTCAAGGCGTATACGCGTCAGCGTTTCGATTTCGTTTACTGACGAACCGGGGGCCGAGTCGGAGACTTGCGGCATTTCAGAAATTTCGTTCATTGGCTGTGACGCAGGATATCCGTGTGCGTCTTGACATGGACTCTCGTCGGGTTGATTGTATTAGGAATAAGGTCGCAAAAGTACACCTTAATTCCTGTAAAATCTGTCCAATCGATCCGAACCGCCCCTGAGAGATATATCGAGCAAATTCGCTTCAGTATCCCGCCTGCTCATACTGCACCTCGTACGACGCCAGGATATCTTTCCTGCGAATGTGATTTCGGCTTGCTTCGATTCCCCTGAAGGTATGTATGTCCGCCTGTTTGCGGAGCAGTTTGCTCAATTCCCGTTCCATGCGGGCGACGCCGAAAAAACCGATGGATTTTCCCGGTGCAAACTCCACCAGTACATCCACGTCGCTTTCGGGGGTGAAGTCTTCTCGCAAGACCGATCCGAAGAGCGCCAGACGCAGGATATGGTTGCGTCGGCAAAAGGAGGCGATTTCGTCGCGCGGTATGTCGATTCGTGCAGGCATGGGTCCGAATCCGCCGGATGGTTATTGGTTATGGTACGATGAAAAAATGCGATGTTCCGTCCTTTTTGAGGTGCTTCCGCGTCGGGAAGCGCCTGGACGGCAGGTAAAAAATACCCCCTGCGCATACTTCGTTTGCACACCTCGACATGGAAAAAATCCGGTGGGGCCGTATATCGCCGTACCCGTATCGACGCCGTGCCGCATCGACATCATGCCGCATGTGGCGTCACGCCCAATCCCCATGACCCCCTCCACCGCCCCTCCTACGTATTTTAACTTGCATATTCCGTTATGAAATTGTAAAGTATTTACATTGTACCTTGCGGGAGGCGCCGTGCGCGGCGCTCCTCATTCATCATATTCACTTGCTCATTCCCTCAGCACACAAGATTATGCAGGTTTTTACGACAACGAAAGCGCGGATCGTACGCGGCTCCGCGCTTTTTCTTATGCTCGCTTTCGCTGCGGGCTTTGGCGCGCAGGATGCGCTTGCGCAGCGTACCGTTACGCTGCACCTGAATACGGCCTCGGCGCCGGACACGCTTACCGCCGTGAATGACATCCAGGTTCGCGGTTCGCTCACGGACGCGAATGGGCGTGTCGAGGGCGCGGACACGTTGCCCGACGGCAATGTCATCGACTGGAACGACGCCACCACGCTCCGGCCCATGAACATGGGAGGCGATTACTGGTACGTTTCCTTCCAGCTTCCGAACGACAACGGCCTCGAGTTCAAGTTCTGGGCTACGCTGGTCAACCCGGACCATAACATGGGCGTGGAGTGGGAAGACGGCGACAACCACATCATCGAGGCGGACACGAGCGATATCGAAATGACGCTCCACTTTTTCAACAAGAGCGGGGGTAACCAGGACTATGACTGGCGTCCCTGGGAGCCGGCAGGCGCGGACAGCATTGCGGTCTGGTTCCGCGTGTTCGCGTACACTGACGGTAGCGTCACTGCGGGATACGATCGCACCGACGCGGCGCAGACCGCGGAGGTCCGGGGCAACCCCGATACGGGCGGCCCGCTTACCTGGGACGCCATGACGGGCGTGAAACTCGCCAAAGAGCGCGACGACGACACGATGCCGGGCTACGATCTGTACTCGGGCGTGGGCTACTTCCCGGTTTCTGCGGCAGGCATGGAGCAGGAGTACAAATTCGTCGTAGGAACGGACGGATGGGAATCCTCCGAAAACCGGAAATTCACTATCCCGATGGCGGACACCACGCTGCACTGGGCTTCTTTTGCCGACACCGATCCGATCACGGAGGCGCTTGTCGAAGGCTCCGTCATCTTCGCCGTGGACACCAAGCCGCTGGAAGACATCAATGTGTACAATGTGGCCCGGGGCGATTCGCTCGAAGTGCGGGGCGATTTCAACGGCTGGGGGTGCGGAGACCCGACCTTGTGCGAACTCCTGCGCGAGCCCGGTTCGACGACCTTCGAAAACTCGGTCGTGCTTACGCTGGTCTCCGGCGCCGATTTGAGCTACAAGTTCTTCATCAATTTCCACGATACGAACTTCGAAAATGAGTTCGGCGTGACTCCGGCATCGCAGGGCGGCGGCTTCGGTTGGGAGGAACCCATTACCCGGACGGGCGCGAACCGGATGTTCACTTTCGAAGGTACCGCAGATCAGGACCTTGGGGTGCAGTATTTCAACGACATTGCGGACGGAAACATCCTTTTCCCCGGCACCTCCGTGAAACTCACGATGAGCGTGGACATGAACTCGGCGCTGAATCCCGTAACGGCCGATCCGTTCGATCCCGCGCGGGATTCCGTGGTGGTGAGTTTCAATGACGCGATCTGGCGATTCACCATGAACCTGCCCCGCACCGACGAAGATGGCTGGCGGAACGACGGCCGGCTGTATCTGCTTGACGACGACGGGGACATGGTCTATGAGGCCACCGTAGAGATCGGGGGCGTTACCCGCAACGGCATTGCGCTCGGCACGTACAGCGGCCTCCAGTACAAGTACCAGTACATCAATCCGGACGCCATGACGGAGAGCGGCGAACAGGGCGGCGGCTTCGGCGATGTGGGCCGGAACCGGGTCCGGTACATCGTGCCGAACGACGACGGGTCCTGGCCCGCCTCGTTCACGTTCGAAACGGATATGTACCAGGAGGAGGGACTTCTTCCGTTCGAGGAGAATCCCGCCATCGTGACTTCCGTGGAGCCGGTGGGCGCCGAACTGCCCACGCAGGTGACGCTCGGGGCGAACTACCCGAATCCGTTCAATCCCGTCACCACGTTCGAGTACGCCATCGACCAGGCGCTCCATGTGACGCTCAAGATCTACGACACGCTGGGACGCGAAGTGGCCACCCTCGTGGACGGCGTGCAGCAGGCGGCGAACTACCAGGTGCGGTTCGACGGCGCAGGGCTGGCGAGCGGCATGTATCTGTACCGCCTCGAAACGCCCGGCCAGGTGTTGACGCGGCGCATGATCCTGATGAAGTAATTCGATAAGTAACGAGTTACGCGCACATCTCACCGATGTGAACCGGCGCGGGTGGTGCGGTCAGGTTGCCGAAAGGCAGCCTCCGCGTCATCCGCGTTTCGGGTTTCAGGGGGATGCACAGACAAAAGTCGCCAAAGGGATTCTCGGTCGGTCGCTGTTAATCCTCAATGACCATGCAGCGTATTCAATGGTTTGCATATAATACATTGTAAAGACCCCCCCCAACCCACCGACCGCCATGTCTCTGCTTGCCAGAAAGGTCCGGTTTTTCCCGGCGCTGTGCGCCTTGCTTGCGGCGAGCGCGCTGGCGTCCCCGGATGCGGAGGATCGCTTTCGGCAGGACATATTTATACAGGGCAGCCCCCGGCAGGACCGACCTGCCCGGCACAATATCTTCTGGCAGGACCGGAACGGGCGCGACCCGGATTCCTTGCGCGGCGAGGCGGACAGCCGCCGCGCGGGGCCTTCCGCCGCCGAGACGGTGTTTATGGGCGCCGATCTCTCCTACGTCAACGAGATGGAAGAGTGCGGCGGGGTCTACCGCGAAAACGGGCGGAGGGTGGACCCCTTTACCCTTTTTGCCGAGCGGGGCGCCAATCTCTCTCGCGTTCGTTTGTGGCACACGCCTCCCAGCGAGTACAGCGCGTTCCCCGACGCGCAGCGCACGATTCGGCGCGCCAAAGACGCCGGCATGCAGGTGCTGCTGGACTTTCATTATTCCGATCACTGGGCCGATCCCGGCAAACAGGTTCCCCCTGCCGCCTGGGATGGGTTGACCGTAGACGGGATGCGGGATTCGGTCTATGCCTATACCCGCCGTGTGCTGGACCATCTCGCAGACGAAGACCTGCTCCCCGAAATGGTGCAGATCGGCAATGAAATCAACCCCGGTTTTCTCTTGCCCCACGGCAGCCGTAGCCGCTGGGCGCAGTTGCGCAAACTGCTGGAGGCCGGCATCCGGGCGGTGCGGGATGTGGCCGAGGAGCATGAGACCCACATCGACGTGATGCTGCATGTGGCGCAGCCCGAACACGCCATGAGCTGGTTTGCCGAAGCCGCGCGGGCGGGTCTGGAAGATTACGACGTGATGGGCATTTCCTACTACAGCCTATGGTCCACCGTCCCACTGGCGGAATTGTCCGACCATATCGAGGCGCTTATGTCTTCTTTCGCGCCCCGAGACCTGCTGGTGGTGGAGACGGGCTACCCCTGGACCTTGTCCGGCGCCGATCCTGCGAACAACATTCTGGGGAGGGATGCGCTGGTATCCGGCTATCCCGCCACGCCCGCAGGGCAGAAAGCGTACCTTACAGACATGACGCAGGAGGTATTCGACGGCGGCGGCGGGGGCGTGGCGTACTGGGAGCCGGGCTGGATTACCACCCGTTGCTCCACCCCCTGGGGGAGGGGCTCGCATTGGGAGAACGCAACCTTTTTCGATTTCGGCGAAGGCAACGAAGTGCTGCCGGGCATCGACTTCATAAAGCATCCCTACGATTTTCCCGAAGGGCGCACCGGCCCGGTCCCTTCCGATCCCACGTTTGCGGAGCGCGAAGAACTGCCTGTTTCCGTGGAGCTTTCAGGGAATTACCCGAACCCCTTTAATCCGGAAACGACGATCGAGTATGCGCTGCCTCGGGCGGCGGAGGTGCGGCTTGCCGTATACGACCTGCTGGGCAGGGAAGTAGCGCTTCTTGTGGACGGCGTCCGGCAGGCCGGAACCCACCGGGTGCGGTTCGACGCTTCCGGGCTGCCAAGCGGCATGTATATTTATCGTATAAAAAATTTCGATCAGGTATTGACAAGGCGCATGATTTTTATCAAATAAGCAACTACGCACACATCTCATAGATGTGAATCGAGCGCGGTTGATGCGGACAGGTTGCCGGACGGCGGTCTCCGCGTCAGCCGCGTTTCGATTTTCAGGATGTTTCTGCGCGCCTCCGATTCGCCCGTTCGCCGGTCGCCATGTCCTCGTTCGTCAGGAAAGGCCGGTTTCTTCTCGCCCCGTGTGTCTTGCTGGCGGTATGCGGCGTGATGCTCCAGCGACCCGCTCCCGGACCGTGCGTGGTGACAGGGGAGCGGTGTTTTCGTGCCGGAGGAGGCTATCCGGACCGGGGAAACAGGCCTAATCCTGCGAAACCAGTATATACGGGTTGACGATCGCCCGTTCGCCGAAACGCTTGAGGAGCATGTGTTGGATTTCGTTTTCCTCCCGGAGGTTCTCGTCGCGGATTAATCGCTGAACCCTGGGTTGTCCCATGCCGGGAATGCGCGCTACGAAAAACGGCCAAAGCGCCCTGGATTCGTAGTGTTCCTCAAGCTGCGGAAAGTTTACGACAGGGCGGACATCGGCCCGGCGTCGATAAGCGTCGGAGTACTCGAAATGCCATGTTCCATTGTGTAGCCACAGGCGCCCTATATCCAGATCGCGATCTTTCAACAGGAAGCAGGCTTTTTCTTCCCGGGATTTCGGGCGTTTGCTGGCGCCTGCGAGGGACCATATTCTTTTCAGCATTGCGATCATGGGGCGGTTCGGGTTTGCAGGGCACTGGATAACCGTTCCATACGCTGTTGCAGGCAATTCAGGATCATTTCCCGGCGCAAGTTGCTCATGAGCGGGCTTGCCCGGTCATTCCGGGAGGGCGCATGCGTATAAAGTCCTTGGGCGCATCCCCGGTAATGCCTCGATCTTCCACGGTATAATCCTTGCCGGGCAAGACAGATAGTGCCCCGGGAGCAATCTCGAAGCCCGAGAACTTGCGAATTTTCTCATGTGCCAGTCGGTGAGCCAATGCAATCAGGGTAGAGATGAATCGGGACAACGAAAATACGCGAAGGCCTCTGCTACGTTGCACGGAACAAACATGATCTGATGAATCTCGACGATGTTTTCACGGTTAATGCATTGTCCTTTGGCGTACGCCAACGAAGTGCTGCCGGGTATCGACTTCATGAATTATGCCTACGATCTTCCCTAAGGGCGCAGCCGCCCGTCCCCGGATCGTGCGCGGGAATCCGGATACACGCCGCCCCCTTTCCCGGGCGGGCTGCCGGCTCCATCCCCCCATCCTCTGCTTCCTTGCCTTCTTGTGGGCAGGCTCCTGGCCGCATCCCGCCGCCGCCCAAACCCTTCCCGTCACCTTCCGCTACATCCCCGAACAGGTTTTCGCGGAGCGGGCCTTTCTTCCCGGCGTATTCAACGGGTGGGGGACTCCGTACCGGGCGAACACGCCTTCCTGCATCCAGGAAGACCACGCCTCGGCCATGTCGTTCGTCCGGTTCGAGCGCTACTGGCTCTACACGATCCCCCTTGAAACAGGCAGCACCTACGAGTACAAGGTGCAGGTACACCTGAATATCGCGGGCACGGACTGTTCCTGGCTCACCGATCCGCTGAACCCCCGGTCCAACCCGGCGGCCAACAACAATTCGGTGCTCACCGTCACCGACCCCATGATCTTCCAGCCCGCCCAGGAGATCGACAACGGGGCCTTTTCCGCCGGACTGTTCTCCACCGAGCCGTTCGTTTCCATCGCGTACCATATCAACGGGGTCGAATATACCGACGGCCTGGACCAATACGACGCCGACACGGGCGTTTTCCGGGTCAAGACCGCCCACCGCATTCTTCCCGGCGCGCAGTTCCGCATCGTAGCCACCGACCAGGCGGGCCGCAGCGTCGAAGCGGAAATAGGCCGCATCCTCGCTCCGGTCGAGTGGGTAGGCCCCGCCTTTTCCACGGTCAAGGAGGAAGTCTCCCTCCGCGCCCACGTCACGGGCCTCGACGGCGCCGTAGACCCGAACATCACGCAGGCCACGCTCCTGCGCAACGGGGAGGAGGTGGGTACGGTCCCCGTAACCGACGGGGAAGCGCGCGTCACCGCGCCGCTCGAACTGGGCGACAATACATTCCGGCTCCGCCTCGAGCCCGACGGGGGCGCCGTCCCGAGCCCGCTCGTCTCCGATCCGATCGTGATAAACCGCCGCCTGCACCCGCTGGACCGCAAACTGGTCGACGTGTCCGTAACCGGCTCCGGAAACCGGTTCGACATTGCCGTTACCCCCGTGCTTCCCGCGACTCGCCCGGATTCCGGCGCCGCGACCGTGCGCATCGAGGACATTGTCGATTTCGACGATCCGTTCAATACCACCGGGGCCACGCTGCTTTCTTCCGGCGCGTCCGACATAAGCGGCCTGGCCGCCGGTCCCGGAGAAGTGTACGTGAATCTTGATATCACCCGCTCCGACGGCGAAACGGAGCGCCGCCGCGTGGCCATTATAATAGAGGAGGACGGCACGGCGCGCGAAATGCGCTACGAGGAAACCGCCTCCTGGGTCCACAACGCGGTGGTCTACGAGATATTCCCCTTCAGTTTCGGGCCGGAAGCCTCCGGCACCCCCGCGAATCCGGGCCGCCGCCTGCGCGAAATCACCGGCGAACTGGATTACATCGCGCAGATGGGCTTCAACGCCATCTGGTTCATGCCGATCATGCACAATCAGGTAATGAACCAGGTTTCCGGGGGCTACAACATTATCGACTTTTACACGGTCGATCCCCGCCTGGGCACGAACGCGGATTTCAAGGCCCTCGTAGCGCGGGCGCACGAGCTCGGCATACGGATCATCCTCGATATTACGCCCAGCCATGTATCCCCGGCGCACCCGTGGGTCGCCAGCCTGCGCAACGGCGGTCCGTTCGGGAGTTATTTGCAGACGGAGCCCAGCCCCCACAGCCTCGGACTCGACAACCGGGGCGCGAACCTTCCCGAAGTCCGGCAGGCCGGCGCCGATTATTACAAATACCAGGGATTCGGGGATTTGGCGAACCTGGACTGGAACAACGACGACCTGCAAGCCGAAATGCTCGACGTGCTGGCGTTCTGGGTCAACGAATTCGACATCGACGGCTGGCGGCTGGACGTGTACTGGGGGCCGTGGCGGCGCTACGGGCCGGATCGCTTCGGGCGACCCATCCGCACGCTCATGAAACGCCTGAAGCCGGACGCCTGGCTGCTTGGCGAGATCGTGGGGACGGGCAGCGGCACGGAGGTCTACTACGCCGACGCCCTGCATGGCGCCCGTTTCGAGGGGGGCATCGACGCGGGCTACGACTGGCCGTTTTACCATAATGTCGTGCGCGGCGCATACGGACGCCTTGCCACGTACGACAGCCATGCGCGCAACAACGATTTTTATCCCGGCCCGAACGCCCGCTATTTCCGTTTTCTGGAGAATCACGACGAGCCGCGCATCGCCTCGCTGCATGCTTCCAGCCCCGACCGCCTGTTCCCGCTTGCGGGATTCCTGCTTACGACCACGGGCGTGCCGATGGTATACCAGGGGCAGGAGGTGGCTTTCCATGCGGGGGCGGACCCGCGCCGCGCGCCGGTGAACTGGAATACCCCCCGCAACGGCGACTTCGCCCGCCATTACCAGCGCCTGGCGCATGCCCGCGCCCGGTTCCCGGCCTTCGGCTCCCAGCAGCTCCATACGCTGACGACCCGGGGCGTGTATGCCTACGCGCGCCCCTATTTGGACGAAAACGCGGTGGTTCTTGTCAATTTTTCGTCCGTTTCCCGCACCGTGACGATAGATCCGAGCGCGCATGTCGCGATGTCGAATACCGGGCCCATCCCGTATTACGACATTTTTGCGGATACTTCGGCGGCCTATGCGGGGGCGTTCGAGGTTACGGCGCCCCCTTACGAGACCGTTATATATATAACGAGTGCGGATCCCGGCTTTGAACCCCCTTCGCTTCCGCCCCTGCCGTACGGGGCGGTCTACACGGCTGCGGAGTACGAGGAGCTGCCTGCTTCTGTGAAACTTTCAAGGAATTACCCGAACCCCTTCAACCCGGAGACGACTATCGAGTATACGTTGACTCGAACGGGAACGGTGCGCCTGGTCGTATATGATCTGCTGGGGAGGGAAGTAGCCCGCCTCGTGGACGGTATACGTGCTGCAGGCCGTCACCGGGTACGTTTCAGAGCGGGGGAACTCTCCAGCGGAACGTATGTATACCGGCTCGAAACGGCCGGGAAAAGGCATACGCAGACGATGGTTCTGGCGAAATAAAGGAGTGGGGAGAGTCGGAACCCTGCCTATGGCCTCCGGTTGAAAAAAATATGGAACAGGGGTTGACTCTGTTTGTTCAGACGACGAACTTTCCACTTGACACTGGAAAAAGCATTGCCTATACTTGACAAGTATGAGTGCGACACCGTACATTGCCAGTATGTGTCCTTACGGATACATACTGAGCGTGCACGCCTGCCTGAACACACCCACCCATACCCCAATGATCACTCTCTGTGAGGGTGACACGTCATTTTAACAAACATTGAGCATAAGCCATGACGTTCTTGCTTCAGAAATTCAATGCGATCAACCGCACTCGCGCCGAAGCGCGGGCGCGGAACGGCTTGCGGTCTTCCGTAAGCGGTATCGCTTTCACCGGCCGCTTTGCGGTTTGCCTGTTGCTTGCGGGCTTCCTGGGTGTGGGGTCCGCAATGGCGCAGTCCAAGATCCTCCGCGTGGGAGACGGTCATGTAACAATTGAGCATAGCACCGAACTCCAGGTGCATCACTATCAGATCGGAACGGCAGATGCCGTCAATAATCCCACTGGAATAGGTGGGACGGTGACGAACACGTTTCTCATCGGAGGAATGGCCTTGGTTACCGCTTACGCGGACGACGATTTGAACGACAGTTTGCACGTTGCTCCGATTAGCCCGGGCGCTTTCAAGATCGTCTTGTCTCCGAGTGCTGAT
>LXNJ01000774.1_pt1 | contig 20750 bp, 21 predicted proteins | sample 809081 | NCBI WGS metagenome assembly LXNJ01 (sample SAMN04870510, study PRJNA318959) | sponge metagenome | biome: sponge; feature: marine sponge reef; material: water | host: Petrosia ficiformis | place: Greece: Milos, Mediterranean Sea | collected 2013-05-29 | depth 5-7 m | reverse complement strand
GCCCCCGCCTCGTCGAGGACGGACTTCATGTTCTTGAGGACCTGCTCGGCCTGGGCCGCGGCGTCGCCCTTGCCGACGATGTTGCCGTCGGCGTCCACGGCGGTCTGGCCGGCGATGAAGAGCAGGCGTTTCCCCTCGGCGATGATGCCTTGCGAGTAACGCGGCCGCGGATCGGGTATGCTCTGGGGCTGCAGCACTTTTCTCATGGTTGCCTCCTTTGTGAAGGGGATCAGCGGTAGAGGTGCTCGTCGTCCACCAACGTCTTGGGCTTGCGAATTTGGGGCGTCAGGGACGGTAGTCCGGAACGCGCCCGGAACAGGAAGTCCATGGGGATGTACTCCGTCACGAACGGGACCGGCGTCCGCACGCCGGCGTAGGGGCTGACGGCGTCGTTGCCGATGACCAGCTCGTCGGCGAGAAAGGACTTCGGCGCATCCGTGCGCATGCTGATTCCGGAGGTCGTGACGCTGCCCTGCACGACGGGCAGTCCGTGGGGGTCGGTCTCCTTCTTGCTCAACAGCTCGTGGTCCAGGACCGGCGATTCCGGGTCCGCGCCGCGGCCGGTCCGCCGGATGAACGCCAGATCGTCGGAGTCCCGGTGACGGTCCGGGACCTCGAACCGCATCAGACGGGACCGGAAGTTTTCGGCGCCGCCCAAGTCGCTCGCGGCGCCCAGCTTGGCGAACTCGTAGTGCCTGTCGCGCAGCAGGACTACCAGGTTGTCGATCCGCTCCCGTGCTACCGAGCGGGTGAGGGTGCGCGTCCCCTGCGGGGTGTCGTAGTGCAGCAGGACGGTGTTGCGGCCGAGGATGTTGAGGCCGGCGTCCGCCAGCTCCATGTTGTGGACGTTGCCGTCGAAGAGCGTGGCCTTGAGTCCCAGGCCCCGGACCCCGTAGAGTTGCGGGTTCTCGGTGAGGAACTGTTTGCTGAGCTTCAGGCCCCGGCTCTCCGGGGCGGCCAGCTCGGCCAGCTTCCCCCTGGCCTCCTCTCCGGCCGGGGTGTCGGGGTAATATTGTAGAATCGTGGCGTACAGGGTCCGTTGCCGCGCCTTCTTGCCCGTCCGTTCGGCGGCCGTCAACAAGCTTTGCCCGGCCCTTTCCTCGAGTTCCTGAATTTCTTCCGCCGGAACATTGCCGGACAACCGGTAGTAGTGCAGCGCCTTGTGGGGGTGTCCCTTGCTTTCGTAGGCTTCCCCCAGCACCTGGTAGACGTCCCCGGACTTCTCGGAGCCGGGACGGGCCCGGACATAGCCCGCGGCGGTGTCGATCACCGTCTGGTTCGACACCGGATTGCCGCTGAGAAGCTCCAACAGGTTGCTGGTCACCATCAGGACGTTGGCGGTGCCCAGGGTGGCGGCCCCGGCGACGCCCTGTGAAATGACCGGCGCCGCTCCGATGAGGGCGTTCTTCTCCAGGAAGTTTTCTCCGAACAGGACAAACCGCACCTGGTCCATGCGATGCCCCGAGCGGGCGCGGTCGAGGACCCGCAGCATGTTGTACTCCGGGTTGTTCAGCAGGGTATCCGCCCGCTCTCGCTCCCGCGACGAGGGCGCGCTCCTCGCGATCTCGGTCAGCATCTGTTTCGCGTCCTCGTGCCGTCCTTCGAGCTCCAGGGCCACGGCCCGGGAGTCCTTGGCCAGAGTCCCGAGGGTTTCGTCCGCGTATCGTTCCGCCATGACGCTCGCTTGTTTTTCGGTCTCCGCGGGATCCCTTCTGACCAGGGCGTAGAGCAACGCCCGGATGTCGTTCCGTTGTTCCGGCGTGGCGCCGGACAGGTTGTCGCCTTCCGCCACCGAGAGCAGTTCGACCCGGTTCTCCCTTTCGGTCTCACGGGCCGCGTCGATCTCCAGGAACCGTTCCACCACGCCTTCCGCCTCGGGATCCGCCATTGCGGCGAGACGGGCGTGCAACTCCGCCTCCTCGACCCTGCCGTCGTCGAGCGCCTTGTCGGCCTGTTCCAGTTGTCGATGTACCCAGGTGTCCCTTTTCTTCGTTTGAAGGGCCGTCGCCGTCTCCGCCACCTCGGCGCTTCTCGGGTGGTCGGGGAACCGGTCCAGGAAGCGTTGGTACAGTACCAGGGCCTTGCGCTCGGCCTCCGGCATGTGCGGCGTCCGCGTCCGCTGTACCTCCACGTAGGCGGTCTCGAAGGCGGCAGCTACGTACGAGCCCGAAGCCAGCCGGAAGAGGTCCATGGCCCCCAGCAGCCGGTTCAGGAACCCGCTCCATCGGCCGACATCGTTCTCGGCCAGCAATTCCTCCGCCTGTTCCAGATTCCTCGCGGCGCCGGGGAAGGTTGTCGCCAGAGCCTTCTCTTCCTCCTGGTCGGCGGAATCGCCGGGCAAGAGCCCTTTCACCAGTCCGGTCAGTCCGGTTGGCTCGGCGTCCCGTGCCGCCCGCTCCTCGTCCGCCTCTTTGAGAAAGCGGGCGTGCGCGGGAAGTTGCCCGGTCCGCCGGAGCAGGCTGTCGACCATGGCCCGGCGCGTGCGCCGCTCGATCTCGTCGGGAAAGTACTTCTCGGCCGTAACGGCTTTCTCGAACGGGTCGAAGTCCCGCGTCGGATCCAGTATTCGCTCGATGGGAACCCCGGATGGCTGCGCGGCGGCGGAAACCGGCAGTGCCAGGAGGATACAGAGCAGCCATGTGCCGTACTTCATTGGTTCCGTCTCCTTATCCCCTGCATCAGGCCCTTCAAAGCCTCGATCTTGCCGTTGGCTTCAAGCTTCTCCGGTGCGCCGTCCTGCTGGGCCACTTCCGCGTAGAGCTCCATGGCGGACCGCGCCAGTTCCTCGAAGGTTTCCATTTCGAAATCGAGGCCCTCCGGGTCGTTCCGGATGGAATACTCCTTGGCCAGGGTCACGTAATAGTCGGCGAAGTCCAGTTGGTGGCGATGGTAGTTCTTGCTCTGTGCATGCCTGGACAGGAGCTCGCCGTAGCCCGCGATCACGAGCTCGTTGCCGCCGTTCAGCCGGTGTCGGTTGAGTTCCACGAACGCTACCTTGGCGCGGTCGGTGCGTTCCGCCTCCACCCGCGCCAGAAACGCCAGCGGCGTTCCCTTGTGTTGCCGGATCAACGCGTGCCATGCCAGCCACACATCGTCCAACGCCTCGATATACTTGAACGAATCGTCTTTCGGAAGGGCCGCGCCGGCGATGCGCCGGAACGTTTTCAGCGCGTCGAGCTGGCGCCTTGCCGGCTCCGCCAGCTCTCCGCCGGCCCCGACCACGGCCTCGTAGCGGCGGACGGCGCGGTCATAGTGTCCGAGACGCTCGTACGCGCTGGCGCGGGTGAACTCGACGATGTCCTTGTACCCGTTCCCGTGCTTGCGCTCAAAGTCGTCCAGCCTCAATAGCGTCGCCTTCAGGACGTTGGTCCCGGTGACGTCCTTGGGGGTGTCGAACCGGTAGACGTCCTCGCGCGACAGCCGCTGAAACTCGTTGATGATCTCGAGCAGGTTCGCGGGTTGCACGTAGCGCGGGTCCGGCGCCTGCGTACGCGAGCAGGCAGCCGTGAAGAGAAGGGCCAGCATGCACGCGGCCGCTACGACCTTGTGGTGATGAGAGAATAGCACAGGATCAGCTCGTCCCCTTCGGCCGCGAAGTCGTGGGGGACGCTCCTGGGAATATGACACAGCATGCCGGGCCGGAGCTGCGTGACCGAACCGGCGATGCGCAGACGGCCGCGTCCCCGGAGCACGTGACAGACCACGTCCTTGTCGTCGTGTACGATCTGCTTCGGGTCGGCGGCCGTGGTGGCGTTGAAGGAGACCAGTCCGACGTCGAAGCCGTCGCCTTCGAAGCATCTCCGGTGCCGGATCTCCGAGTTGACCTCGGCGAGCTCGGCGAGAGCCGCGTCGATGTTCACCACTCTCAGGGCGTTCGAAGAGGGATCGGACATGACGAACTCTACGATGCCGGCTCCGCGATGTGGCGCAGGATCGCCTCGATGGCCTGTCCCGCCCGCCCATCCGGCACCCTGCAGGATCCCACCACCCGGTGACCGCCGCCGCCGTAGTGAGTCAAGAGCTCGCCGACGTTGACCGTGGAGGTGGTGTTGAAGATGTTGTAGCCCACCGAGATGGCGGTGGTGTCGGCACGCTGAGAGTCCCGGGAGACCTTCATGGAGATGTTTCCGTCGGGGAAGAGCGTGTAGAGCAGGAACCGGTTGGCGTCGGTCAGGTCCTCGGTGTCCCTGAGGTCCAGGAAGATCACGTTTCCCCGGAGCTCGACGCGCTCCAGCAGTTGCCGGCGCAGCCGTTCCTGCAGGCCGAGGATACGCCGGCAACGCCGGTCCACCTCCGGGTCGTCCACCACCTCCTCCAGGGAGCGGTCGCGGATCAGGTCGATGAGCCGGCGCCAGTAGGGCTCCTCGGCGCTTTCCTTGCCGTAGATGGTCATGGAGATCAGCACGTAGCCCGCGGGGTCGAGCACGTCGTCCCGTGTCAGGGTGCCGCCGTCGATCTTGTCCGTATCCTCCAGCAGCGTGGTGATGCGGTCGGTGCGCATCATGCGCAGGCCGTCGGCGTAGAGGGTGGGGGAAGCGCTGGGCGCCTGCGAATAGTATTCGTACACCACGCGGGCCGCGCTCGGGGCCAGGCGGAAGCCGCCCCGGCCCGGGACGATGGGGCGATGGAAACCCGACGCCTCGTTGGTGAAATGGTGGTCGAACCAAAGGGTGCATGCCGGGTGATAGGGGAGGTTGGCGATGACGTCCCCGGGGCGGATGTCGACGGCGCCGTCCTGCATGAACTTGGGTTCCACGAAGAGGTACGAATCGATGTCCTCCACGGCGGTGATGAGGGCGCCGCAGACGATACCGTCGAAGTCGGGTCGGGTTACCAGCCTCATGCGCAGAGGGCCTCGTCCACCGGCGTCAGGGGGACCTTCAGGGCGCTGGCAACGCCGGCGTGGGTGACCCGTCCGCGGTGGACGTTGAGTCCCCGCGCCAGCGGCCGCATCTCCTGCATCGCGCGCTGCAGGCCCTTGTCCGCGATGGCGAGGCCGTAGGACAGCGTGGCGTTGGTCAGCGCGTGGGTGGCCGTGTGCGGCACCAGCGCGGGCATGTTGGTGACGCAATAATGCACCACCCGCTCGTCGACGTAGATGGGATCGCGGTGCGTGGTGGGCCGGGAGGTTTCGGCGAACCCTCCCTGGTCGATGGAAACGTCGACGATGGCCGCGCCGCGCTTCATACGCTTGATCCGGTCCCGCTCCAGCAGCATCGGCGTTCTGTCCCCGGTGATGAGCACGGAGCCGATGAGCAGGTCCGCGTCGGCGATCTCCTCCTCCAGGTTGGCCTGATTGGACATGAGGGTGGTCAGGCGTCCGCCGAGAATGTCGTGGATATACCGCAGCCGGGCGGGGTTGACGTCCAGCACGCTGACGTCGGCGCCCATGCCGGCCGCGACCTGGCACGCCGAGGCTCCCACCGTGCCCGCTCCCAGCACCACCACCTTTCCCGGGCGGACCCCCGAGGCGCCTCCCAGCAGCACTCCTCTGCCGCCGGTCTCCGCCTGCAGGCACCAGGCCCCCACTTGCAGGGACAGCCGCCCGGCGATCTCGCTCATGGGAGTCAGGAGCGGCAGCGTGCCGTCGTCGAGCGCGATGGTCTCGTAGCCGATGGCGGCGACGTCCTTCTCGCACAGCGCTTGGGTGAGCTCGGGTTGGGCGGCGAGGTGGAGGTAGGTGAAGAGCGCGAGCCCGGGCCTCAGGCGGGCGAACTCTTCCGGTACCGGCTCCTTGACCTTCATGACGAGGTCGGAACCGTCCCACACGTCCCCGACGCGATCCACCACCGTGGCCCCGGTGGCGGTGTAGGCACGGTTGGGAATATGGCTGCCTCTGCCGGCGTTGCGTTCCACCAGCACCTGATGGCCGTGGGCGATGAACGCCGCCGCTCCCGCGGGCGTCAGCGCGACCCTGTTTTCGTCGGTTTTCAACTCCTTTGGGACGCCTACGACCATTGATTTATTGGTACGTGAGCACTATCGGAGTGTCAAGCTGGCATCGTCCGCCTGCTCTCCGTGGTCATTTATTGACCTCGTACTCCGGGCGTGTTAACCGGGATTCAGGAGCAGGATCGGAGCGGCGACACGATGATGATCGACGGCAAGGCGGTGGCGAAACAGGTGCGCGAGGAGGTGCGGAGGGACACGGAGCGCCTCCGCAACGATCACGGCGTCGTGCCCGGGTTGGGCGTGGTGCTGGTGGGGGAAGACCCGGCGTCGCGCCTGTACGTACGGAACAAGGAGAAGGCGTGCACGGAGGCGGGCATTCGCTCGGTGGAGCACCTTCTTCCCGCGTCGGTGACCCAGCACGAGCTCCTGGACCTGATCGAACGCCTCAACCAGGACCCCGCCATACACGGCATTCTGGTGCAGCTGCCCCTGCCCGACTCCATCGCCACCGACCGGATCCTGGAGGCGGTTTCTCCGGACAAGGACGTGGACGGCTTTCACCCGGTGAACCAGGGACTGCTGCTCTCCGGCGGCACCGGGTTCCGGCCCTGCACGCCCCTGGGGATCATGAGGCTGCTGGATTCGGTGGGCTGCGAGCTCAAGGGCAAGACGGCCGTGGTGGTGGGCCGCAGCAACATCGTCGGCAAGCCGGTGGCGCTGATGCTGCTTGAGCGGCATGCCACCGTGACGCTTTGCCACTCGCGCACCGCGGACCTGGGCGCGGAGGTGGGCCGGGCGGACGTGGTGGTGGCGGCGGTCGGCAAGGCGCATGCCATTCGCGGCGAATGGATCAAGCCCGGCGCGGTGGTGATCGACGTGGGAATCAATCGGCTGCCCACCGGCAAGCTGGCGGGCGACGTCGAGTTCGAGTCGGCCCGGGAGCGGGCGTCGTGGATCTCCCCGGTGCCCGGAGGCGTCGGGCCCATGACCATTTGCATGCTGCTTTCCAACACGCTGCTGTCGGCGCAGCGATCCCTGGAGTAGGACACGAAGGACCAGTGGCCGTGGCCGGAGAAACGCAACCGCAGAGACCCAGGAGGACTCCCCTCCACGCTCGCCACAAGGCCCTCGGAGCCCGCATGGTGGAGTTCGCGGGATGGGACATGCCGGTCCAGTACCGGGGCATCCAGGCGGAGCACGCCGCGGTGCGCTCCCGGGCCGGGCTCTTCGACGTGAGCCACATGGGAGAGATCGAGGCGTCGGGTCCCGGCGCCTCCCGGTTCTGCCAAAGGGTCACCACCAACGACGTCGAGCGGCTGAGCCCTTCGCAGGCGCAGTACACGCTGCTGTTGAACGAGCGGGCGGGCGTCATCGACGATCTGGTGATCTTCAGGCTGGAGGCCGAGCGGTACTTGCTGTGCGTCAACGCCTCCCGGCGGGCCGTCGACTTCGACTGGCTGGCAAGCCACGCGGGCGACGACGACGTGACGGTGCGCGACGTGAGCGACTCCTATGCGCTGCTGGCGCTTCAGGGGCCGGAGGCGGAGAGTATCCTCCAGCGGTTCACCGCAGCAGAGCTCTCGGCCGTCAAGGCGTTCAGCTTCGTGGCGGCGGAGGTGGACGGGGTTCCCTGCATCGTTTCCCGCACCGGATACACCGGGGAGGACGGCTTCGAGCTCTATTGCCCGGCGGACGGCGGAGGCCGGTTGTGGGACGCCTTGGTGGGTACCGGCGAGGTAGAGCCTGCCGGGCTGGGGGCCAGGGACACGCTCCGGCTCGAAAAAGGGTTCCCGCTGTACGGCCACGAGCTCGACGACACCACGACGCCGCCGGAGGCCCGGCTCGGGTGGGTCACGAAGCTCGACAAGGGGCCGTTCCTCGGGTCCGACGTGCTGTCCCGGAAGGAGCCGTTGCGCCGCCGCCTGGTGGGCCTGGAGATGGAGGAGGCGGGCATCGCCCGCGAGGGCTATCCGGTCTTTCACGATGACCGCGAGGTCGGACGGGTGACCAGCGGTACGCTCTCCCCGACCCTGGGGAAGGCCATAGCCCTGGGGTACGTGTCGACGGACGCGGCGGCTCTCGACACGGAGGTGCAGGTGGAGATCCGCCGCCGCCGGGTTCCGGCCCGCACCGTCCGGTTGCCCTTCGTCCGCTAGCCGGACGTGCGCCGGGGGCGGGTGTGTCCACGACGGCCCACAGACCGCCAAGGAGGAAGAGATGGAGTACCCGAAGGGTCTGAAGTATTCGCGAGAGCACGAGTGGGTGTCGGTGGAGGCCGGCGACACCGGGGTTATCGGCATCTCGGACTTCGCGCAGAACGAGCTGGGCGACGTGGTCTACGTGGAGGTGCCGGAGTTGGGCGAGAAGATCAGCAAGGACGATCCCTTCGGCGCGGTGGAATCGGTGAAGGCGGTATCGGATCTCTACGCCCCGGTCAGCGGCACGGTGACCGAGGTCAATGACGCGCTGCCGGATACGCCGGAGCTCATCAACGAAGACCCCTACGGAGAAGGCTGGATCATCAAGGTCACCCTGTCGGACGCCGACGAGTTGGACGACCTGATGACGCCAGAGGAGTACACGGAGTATTGCGAAGGCCAGCAGGATGATGACGACGGCGCTTGACTGCCGTTGAGGATCACGCCGTGGACCAGACAGATCACAGGAATTCGTTTCGAGAGCTGTTTTCGTCGCGGCACATCGGCCCGAGCGCGGCGGAGGTCCGGGAGATGCTCGCCGTTCTGGGCCTGGACTCCCTGGAAGACTTGGTGGAACGTGCGGTGCCGGAGAGCATTCGGTTTTCCGGCACCCTCGACCTGCCCCCGCCCCTGACCGAAGAACAACTCCTGCGCGAGGCCCGGGACCTGGCCGGGGCCAACCGGCCGGCCCGGTCCTACATCGGCATGGGCTACTACGATTGCTACACGCCCGCCGTCATCCTGAGAAACATCCTTGAGAATCCGGGCTGGTACACCGCCTACACGCCCTATCAGCCGGAGATCTCCCAGGGCCGCCTCGAGGCCCTGTTGAACTTCCAGACCATGGTCACAGACCTCACGGCCATGGACATCGCCAACTCTTCCCTGCTGGACGAAGGGACCGCGGCCGCCGAAGCCGTGTTCCTGGCCTACAACGTGGAGAAGCAGGGGCGGAGCAAGCTGTTCGTGTGCGAGGATGCGTTCCCGCAGACGCTCGAAGTGATGGGCACCCGCGCGGCGCCCATCGGCGTGCGGGTGGCGACGGATGCCGAGGGCCCGGAGCCGCCGGACGACGGGTTCGCCGGATTCATCCAGTACCCGGCTGCAAGCGGGGCCATTCCCGACCTCGCCGGGTTCATCCGCCGGTGCCGGGAGCGCGGGATGGTAAGCATCGTGGCCACCGATCTGCTGAGCCTGTGCCTGCTGGCGCCGCCGGGGGAGATCGGCGCGGATATCGTCGTGGGCAGCGCCCAGCGTTTTGGCGTGCCCATGGGATTCGGCGGTCCCCACGCCGGTTTTCTGGCCACCCGGGACGCGTACAAGCGCATGATGCCCGGGCGTCTGGTGGGCGTCTCCAAGGACGCCCAGGGACAGCGGGCTCTGCGGCTTGCGTTGCAGACCCGCGAGCAGCACATCCGCCGCGAGAAGGCCACCAGCAACATCTGCACCGCGCAGGTGCTGCTGGCGGTGATGGCGTCCATGTACGCCGTCTATCACGGCCCGTCGGGTCTCCGGAACATTGCCGAGCGGGTTCACCGCCGCACGGCGCGGCTGGCGGCTCGGTTGGAGGGGGCCGGCTTCGCCCTCGCCGCCGACCGCTTCTTCGACACTCTCCGCATCGACGTCGGCGCCGGGCGGGCCGGCGAGATCCAGCGAGCGGCCGCGGAACGGGGCATCAATCTTGGACGGCCGTCCGACGGGCAGTTGCACGTCTCGCTGGACGAGACCACCGGCGAGGACGACGTCCGGGACCTCCTGCGGACTTTCGGCGTCCCGGCGGAGGACGGGGACCCGGAGACAGGCAGGCAGTCGCGGCTCCCCCAGGAGTACGTCCGCGGCAGCGGCTTCCTGGAGGCGGAAGTGTTCAACCAGCACCATTCCGAGACCCAGATGCTGCGCTACATGGCGCAGCTTCAGGCCAGGGACCTGAGCCTGGTTCAGTCCATGATTCCGTTGGGTTCGTGCACCATGAAGCTCAATGCCACCGCCGAGATGATCCCCGTGACTTGGCCGGAGTTCGCCCGCATGCACCCCTTCGCGCCCGCGGACCAGACCCGGGGCTACCGCGCGCTCATCGCCCGGCTCCAGGAGTGGCTGTCCGCCATCACCGGGTTTGCCGGCGTGTCGGTGCAGCCGAACGCCGGTTCCCAGGGAGAGTACTCGGGGCTGCTGGTGATCCGGAAGTACCACGCGGCCAACGGGCAGGCGGAGCGCGACGTGTGCCTCATTCCCAGCTCCGCACACGGCACGAATCCGGCCAGCGCGGTGCTGGCGGGCATGAGCGTGGTGGTGGTGGACTGTGATGACGACGGCAACATCGACCTCGACGACCTGCGGGCCAAGGCCGACGGGGTCGGCGGCCGTCTCGCCGCGCTGATGGTCACCTACCCGTCGACCCACGGCGTGTTCGAGGAAGGTATCCGGGACATCTGCGGCATCGTCCACGAGCGGGGCGGCCAGGTCTACCTGGACGGCGCCAACCTGAACGCGCTCGTGGGCCTGTGCCGGCCCGGAACCATCGGTCCGGACGTGTGCCACCTGAATCTGCACAAGACGTTCTGCATTCCGCACGGGGGCGGCGGGCCGGGTGTCGGCCCCCTGGCCGTGGGGGAGCATCTCGCGAAGTTTCTCCCGTCCCACGGCGTGGTGCCGGAAAGCGGCCCCGCGGAGGGCATCACCGCGGTGTCCTCCGCCCCCTGGGGCAGCGCCGGCATCCTGCCCATCTCCTGGGCCTACATCGCCATGATGGGCGCCGAGGGCCTGACCCGGGCCACCCAGGTAGCGGTGCTCAACGGCAACTACATCGCGCACCGGCTTTCGGGCGAATACCGGATCCTCTACCGCGGCAAGAACGGCATGGTTGCGCACGAATGCATCGTCGACGTGCGTCCCTTCAAGGCCTCGGCCGGCGTGACCGTGGAGGACGTGGCCAAGCGCCTCATGGACTACGGCTTCCACGCGCCGACCATGTCCTGGCCGGTGGCGGGCACGTTGATGATCGAGCCCACGGAGAGCGAATCGCGTGAGGAGCTGGACCGTTTCTGCGACGCCATGCTCGCCATCCGCCAGGAGATCCGCGAGATCGAGACGGGCGCCGCGGACGCGCAGGACAACGTGCTCAAGAACGCGCCCCACAGCGCCCTCCACCTGCTCTCGGAGGACTGGCAACACCCGTACTCGCGTGACAAGGCGGCGTTTCCGCGGGAGTGGGTGCGGCAGCGCAAGTTCTGGGTCCCGGTGGGGCGGGTGGACAATGCCTACGGCGACAGGAACCTGGTCTGCACCTGCGCGCCCGTGTCCGCCTACGCGTGAAGGTGGCGGCGCCTGTCAATCGGCCGGCTTTTGGGCTAGAATCGGGGCGTTGTTCCGTGACTCAGGCGACCCGAACGACACGAGGGGATCCCCGTCATGTTTGGTCTTGGAATCTGGGAACTTCTGATAATTCTGGTGATCATCCTGGTGCTGTTCAGCCGAAGGCTGCCGGAGCTCGGCTCGGGGCTGGGCAAGGGGATCAAGAGCTTTCGCAAGTCGCTGCACGAGCCGGACGAGATCGACGTGACCGAGACCGACAAGGGCGAAGGCGAGGGTCCCAAGAAGGAATGACCCCTCCAACAGGCCGCTGAGTCACTAGGCGGCGGCCTCGGCCGAGACCACCCGGCAACTGAAGGACTCCACCGCCGTCTTGGGTTTCGGAAAGACGATCGTGAAGTTCGCCGAACCGTCGGGCCCGATCCGGTAGTTGCTCTGGGGCTTGAGGCTCTGGAGCAGCGAGATCTCGCGAAACGTCATGTCCTGGATGATCTTGGCGGAGATGGCGTTTCCCACGAACGTGACCTGCTGACCTATCTGTTTCCCTTCCGCGTCGAAGAGTCGCGCCTCGATCCTTACCTTGTGGACGCTTCGGTCGTTGCGGTTTGTGAGCTTCCCGGAAACGATGAAGACCTCGGTCTGGTTCAGGACGGGATGGACCCCCGATGCCAGCGACTCGACAACCAGCGTCTGCTTGAAGTGCCGGTTGTCGAAGACGGCGCTGCCGTACCACGGGATCCGCCGTATCAGGGAATCCAGGGGCTGCGGATTGGCCTGATAGATCAGCGCTACCAGAACGAAGGCGAGCACGGCGAGGCACAAGAGGCTCGCCAGCGGCACGATCGAGCCTCTGGAATCCCCTAGCGGCCTCCCCGGCGGCGGCGCTTCCCGCGTGGGAGGCAACAGGAAGTCCTCCTCGATCTCGAAGTCCGGCTGCCGCTTGTCACCGACCGGGGAATCCGCGTCTTCGGCCGGGGTCTCCTCCACCGGGTCCGTCGTCCCCGCTTCCGCAAGTTCCGTTTCCGGGGTGTCTATCTCGAAGCCACGGTAGGAAGGCGCCGTGTCGCCGGCGTCTTCCTCGTCCACATCGATGCCGGCCCGGTCCGGGGCCGGGAACTCGTCGGCGGCCTCGATGGCCTCCGGGGGCGGTTCCGAGGCGTCCGGTGCCGTGCCCGCCGCGGGCGGGACGACGTCATCCTCCGCAACGGCATCCTCCCAGGCTTCTTCGTCGGGCGGGGCATCCGGCCCGTCGGCGACATCGTTCCGGTCGTCGGTCCCGGAAGTCTCGGCCGTTTGCTGCGCCGCCCGCTCAACGGCTGCCGGCGATTCCTCTTCGGTCAACTGCAAGTGCACCTGGACCATGAAGACGTGCTTGCAGCGAGTGCAACGGAAGGTGGGCTGGGGCGCGTCGAAGACGCTGCCGCTCACCTTATAGGTGGTGGAACAGTTGGGACAGCGGATGATCATATGGAGAATTCCAGGTCGCCGACATCCAGGTTTTCCTTCCAGCTCGTCCACATGTTCGTGGTCAGGTAGCGGCTCCCGAAGTCGGGAAACACCGTCACCACCGTGCCGTGGGTGAGTTGCCGGGCGACTTGCAAGGTCGCGACCATGGCGGCCCCGGAGGATTGCCCCACCAGCAGCCCCTCTTCCTGGCTGAGGCGATAGACCATGTCGTAGGCAGCCTCCGTGGACACCGGAACTTTGAGGTCCAGCTCTTCCTCGTGGTAGATCCCCGGGACGATGGAGCTGGCCATGTGCTTCAATCCCTCGATTCCGTGCAGCGGTGCGTCCGGCTCCACTCCGATGACCGCGATCCGGGGGTCATGCTCCTTGAGGAACCGCCCGGTGCCCATCACGGTGCCGCCGGTGCCGATGCCGGCGACGAAGTGGGTGACCGTGCCCTCGGTCTGCCGATAGATCTCCGGGCCGGTGGTCTCGTAGTGGGCCCGGCTGTTCATGGGGTTGAAGTATTGATCGGGCTTGAAATACGTCCCCGTGTCCTCGCCGACCATCTTGCGGCAGAGACGGATGGCGCCGTCGGAGCCTTCGAGGGGGTCGCTGTAGACGATGTCCGCGCCGAAGAAGCGGATGATGCCCTTGCGTTCCTCGCTGACGTTGGACGGCAGCACCAGGCGGACGCCGTAGCCCAGCGCCGCGCCCACCATGGCAATGGCGATGCCGGTGTTGCCCGACGTCGAGTCGATGATGGTCTGGCCGGGTTTGAGGAGGCCGGTGCGGATCCCCTCCTGGATCATTCTGAGCGCGGGCCGGTCCTTCACCGAGCCGCCGGGGTTGAACCCTTCGAGCTTCGCCAGAATGCGCACTCCGGGAGCGAGGCCGCGGGCGACCCGCCCGATCCGGACCAGGGGGGTGTCGCCCACCAGTTCGGTGACGGCCCCGGCTTTCCTGAGCGCCCGCGCCGGCGGCGGGGTGTTCTGTCTCAGAGCGGTGAGCAAGCGGTTACATGCCTCCGGCGATGGCCGGCACGATGGATATGCTGTCCCCGTCCTTCAACGTGGTATCCACGTTCTTGAGGAAGCGGATGTCGTCTCCGTTGACGTAGACGTTCACGAACCGGCGAACCTTGCCGTTCTCGTCCATGATGCGTTCCTTGATGCCGGGGTGGTTCTGTTCGAGGTCGTCCAGCATGGCCGAGACGGTGGCGCCGTTGGCGTCGACCTCATCCGATCCCTGGGTGAACTTCCTCAAGGGGGTAGGGACACGTACGCGAACATTCATGAAAGGACCTCCCTTTCCAGTCTAGGATAAATCCGGTCTGCGACCTTTTCAACACGGGGATTCGGGGGACCCGGTCACCCCGCCCGCGCCTTTTCGGATGACCCCTGCGACAGCTCGTCGTAAAGTGCGTCGAAGGTGCCCAGGGCCGCGTCGATGCTGTAGGGCCGGTCGATGATGTGCGCCACCGTTTCGATCGTCTTGTAGCCGTTCCCTGTAATGGAGACTACGATGGACTCGTCCCGGGGAATCCGGCCCTGCTCGATCAGTTTCCTTGTCACCGCAATTTCCGTGCCGCCGGCCGGCTCGGTGAAGATGCCCTCCGTGGAGGCGAGCAGCTTGATGCCGTCGAGGATCTCGTCGTCCGTGACGTTCTCGCCCCATCCGCCGGATTCCTTGACGGCCTGGATGACGTAGTAGCCGTCGGCAGGATTGCCGATGGCGATGGAGGTGGCGATGGTGTTGGGCTTGACCGGATCCACGACATCCGTGCCTTTCTTCAGGGCGTCGATGATGGGGGAGCAGCCCGCGGCCTGGGCCGAGTAGATGCTGCACGGCTCATCCCGGCCCACCAGCCCCACTTCACGCAGTTCCTTGAAGCCCTTCGCCAGCTTGGGAAGGATGGTTCCGCCGGCGGAGCCCACGACGATGTGCCGCGGCAGCTTCCATCCCAACTGCTCGGCGACCTCGAAGGCGTGGGTCTTGGCCCCCTCGGAGTAGTAGGGCCTGAGGTTCACGTTGACGAAGGCCCACTGGTACTTGTCGCCGATCTCGCTGCACAGGCGGTTGACGTCGTCGTAGGTCCCCTTGATGGCGATGGTGCGCGGGCCGTAGATGGCCGAACCGACGATCTTCCCTTCTTCCAGCCCTTCGGGAATGAAGACGTAGCAGTTGAGCCCGGCGCTGGCGGCGTGGGCCGACACCGAGTTGGCAAGGTTCCCGGTGGATGCGCACGAGACCGTCTCGTAGCCGAACTCGATGGCCTTGGAGATGGCCACCGACACCACCCGGTCCTTGTAGGAGAAGGTCGGGTGGTTCACCGAGTCGTCCTTGAGGTAGATCTCCTCGACGCCCAGCGCCTCGCCCAGGCGGCGGGCGCGAATGAGCGGGGTAAACCCCGAGTAGAGGCCCACCCTGGGCTCTTCCTCGATGGGCAGAAGCTCCCGGTAACGCCACAGGTTGTGTGCGCGCGAGGCAATCTTCTCCCGGCTGACGCTCTGGCGGATACCGTCATAGTCGTATTCCACCTCGAGGGGGCCGAAGCAGTCCTCGCACACGTGGAGGGGCGCGATGGGATACTCCCGTTTGCACTCCCGGCATTTCAGTCCCTGGACGAAGCTCATGCGTGACTCCTTTGGGAGGCCGGCGAACCCGCGGGGGCGCCACAGGCCTTGCAGCGGGGGTTCGGCGGCACCGGTACGTTGCGTATTTCCATGGTCTTGGCGTCGTAGGTGAGCAGGCGGTTCACCAGCAGGTGCTCCTCGAGGCCGACGATGTACTTGATGGCCTCCGTGGCCTGGATGGAACCGATGGTTCCGGCCACCGCGCCGAGGATGCCGGCCTGCTGGCAGCCGAGGACCTCACCCGGCGCCGGCGGTTCCTCGAACAGGCAGCGGTAACAGGCGCTCTCCGGCGGCACCACGGTCATGGTCTGCCCCTGGAGACGGACGATCCCCGCGTGAGAGAAGGGTTTGCCCAGCGACACGGCGACGTCGTTGACGAGGAACTTGGTGTCGAAGTTGTCGCTGCCGTCGATGATGAAGTCGTAGGGCTCCATGAGCTCCGCGGCGTTCTCGTCGGTCAAGCGCACGTCGTGGACGGCCACGTCCACCTCCGCGTTGAGTTCCGCCAGCCGTGACCGCGCCGATTCCACCTTGCGGTGGCCCCGGTCGGCCGTGGTGTGGAGGATCTGCCGCTGAAGGTTGGACAGGTCCACCGTGTCGCCGTCCACGATGCCGAGCCTCCCGATGCCGGCGGCGGCCAGGTAGAACGCGGCGGGGCTTCCCAGGCCGCCGGCGCCCACCACCAGCACGCTCGCCTGGCGCAGGCGGATCTGCCCGCCGCCGCCGACGTCGGGGATCATGATCTGGCGGCTGTACCGCTCGACTTGCTCAGGGCTCAGGCGCATGGTCGGAACGAAACTCCAAACAACGAAACTCCAAACGAAAAAAAACCTCTTCCAAGATGAGAAGAGGTTTTCTCCTCACCTTATCTGTCCCTTGCGGGCCGGAATTAGCACCTGCGCTCCCTTCGGGAACACGGTTGCTGTGGCTTCAACGGGCCTGTCCCTCCACCACTCTGGATAAGGTGTCAGTTCGTTACCGGGATTCTACACGGTTTTGCGCAATCATGCAATTTCCGGGGCACGCGGTTCCTGCGTGTCAGTTCATGGAGCAGGCTCCCGGACCCCTGGGGTCGCCGCAGCTTCCGCATGCGCCGGCGGCGGGCAGCGGATCGTCCGCCGCGCCGTTGACCGCGAACACCGACAGCAGCCGCTCGAGCTGTTGGCTGCTGCAGGACGGACAGGCCGGGCGGGCGGAGCCCAGGACCAGGTCCTCGAACTCGTGGCCGCAGCCCTTGCACTGGAATTCATATAGGGGCATGACTGTTCTCCTTCCGGCGGCCCGATTGCCGTGCGGCGTCCCGGGGCCGACGACACGTCCCGACAGTATACGCGACCGAGGGCCGGTGGAAAACAGTCCCGGCATCCGGGAAGAACACGAGGAGAGCCCATGCTGTTCCTGAACAACGACGATGTGGCCCGCGTCATCGACATGCCGCTTTGCCTGGACTCCCTGGAGGGGCTCTTCCACGAGCTGGCCCGGGGCGACGCCGTCGGCATGGGGCGCATGGACATGTACGTGCCTTCCGGCCAGGAAGCGCCGTACCACCGGCTCGCGCTCATGGTGGGGGGCAGCCGGAAAGACGGCTATGCCTGTATCCGCATCATCTCCGACATGGTGAGTTGGCCCATGGTGCACGGCCACCGGCGGGAGAACAAGTACGCCCGCGAGCCCGGCACCTGGTGCGGACTGCTGCTGCTCTTCAGCACCCGCGACGCCACCCCCGTGGCCATGATGAACGACGGCCGGTTGCAGCACGACCGCGTGGGGGCGGGTGCCGGGCTCGGCGCCAAGTACCTGGCGCGGGAGGACAGTCATACCGTGGCGATGATCGGCTCCGGCGGCATGGCCCGGAGCTACCTCGACGCTCTTTGCCGCGTAAGGCGCATCACCAAGGTCACGGTGTTCAGCCTCAACCCGGCCAATGCCCGGCAGTACGCGGAGGAGATGCAGGCACGGCATGAAATCGAGGCGGTGGTGGCTTCGGACGGGCGGAGCGCGGTGCGGGGCGCCGACATCGTGTGTTGCTGCGCTTCCGCCATCGAGCCGGTGTTCTTCATCGACTGGCTGGAACCCGGCATGCACGTCATCGACGTGAACCGGAACTCGTTGGAGCCGGGGTTCCTCCACGCGGTGGACGTGGCGGTGCGTCCCGGCGACGCCACGCCGTACCTGGAGAAGCTCCCGCCCGAGGCGTTCTACGCCCGGGGCGGCTACCTCGGTTATGTAGCGGGCCAGGAAGAGGAACGGGCGCTCGTGCCCCGAGTGGATCTCACGCCGGAGGTCGTGGACATCCCCAAGCTGCCGGACCTCATGAGCGGCCGCATCCCGGGACGCACCAGCCCGGAGCAGACCACCTGGTTCATGAACATCGGCGCCATCGGGCCGCAGTTCAGCGCCATCACCGGAGCGGTGTACGAACGCGCGCGTGAGCAGGGGCTCGGCCGGGAGATACCCACGGAGTTGTTCCTGGAGGACATACGGGCCTGATGGCCGGTATTCGTCATTCCCGCGAAAGCGGGAATCCAGGCGGAGTGGGCAGGAGAGCCGGCACACGCCTAGGAGGGCTTCGTCAGCGACCCCTCCAGTTCCAGGAACTCGTCCATGCGCAGCACGGCGTGATACTCGGCCAGGGACGCCAGGCGGTCCCGGCGGCTTCGGGTGGTTCCTTCCCGGCGCAGGACGGCGAGGGCGTCGCCGACCGCCTTCACCAGTGAGTAACGGACGGTGCCCGGGAACAGCGCCATCTTGTAACCCTCGGCGGCGGCTTCGCCGACCTCCAGGGCGCACGCCGGGATGGCTTCGTCCATGTTGACCACCAGCGGACCCGGGATGCCGCGCCGGATCTCGCGGAGCTCCTCCAGCGCGCCCGGAACCTGCACGAAGACCGCGTCGGCGCCGGCTTCGTGGTAAACCCGGCCGCGCCGGATGGCTTCGTCGAGGCCACCCGAGGAGTAGGCCAGGGTGCGGGCCACGATGACGGTGTCCGTGTCGGTCCTTGCGGCGGCCGCGGCCCGGACCTTCTCCGCCATCTCCGTTGCGGTCACCAGCGGATGTCCGCCCTCAAGCAGTCCGCATTTCTTGGCCGGCACCTGGTCCTCGATTTGTATAGCCGCCGCGCCCGCCCGCTCCAGCGCGGCGACGGTGCGGTGCACCTGAAGAGGGCCGCCGAAACCCGTGTCGGCGTCCACCACGAGGGGGATGCGCAGCACGTGGCAGATGTTCCGCACGTGCGCGATGAGCGCATCGGCGGACAGGAACCCCAGGTCCGGGAGGCCCAGCACGCTGGCGGTGACGGCGTTGCCACCGAGCAGGGCCACCCGGAAGCCGGCCTGCTCCGCGAGCAGCGCCGTCAAGCCGTCGTGAACGCCCGGAACGGCAAGGCAGCCGTCCTCGGCCATTGCCTCCCGCAACCGCGAAGCGCTAGTCATTCGCTTTCCCTCCCTGACCGTTCGATAAACCGGGTGGTTGTGGGTATCATTCAGTAGCTTGCGACCGCGTGCAAGGCAAAGCGCTTTCCGGGAGGTGGATTGCGCGTGCGGCGGCGGCCGGTTGTCATGAAGATCACCCGCATCGATATCCATCCGTTGCAGATTCCTCTGAAAGGGGTTTTTCGCAACGCCCACGACACCAAGACCCGGCAGGACAGCATCGTGGTGCGCGTCCGCACCGATGAGGGCATCACCGGGCTGGGCAACGTCGATCCGGATCCCGGTCACTCGGAGGAGAGCTTCGGCGAGACTCTGAAGGCGGTGCGGACGCTGGCGCCGAGTCTCACCGGCGGCGATCCGTTGAACCTGTCGGCGGCGTTGGATCTGATGGACCGCTGCCTTCCGCGGCACCTGGACGCCAAGGCCGCCCTGGAGATGGCCCTCTTCGACCTCAAGGGCAAGGCGCTGGACCAGCCGGTGCACTCGCTGCTGGGCGGCAGGCTCAAGGACGAAGTGCGCCTCAACGGCTGGATCGGCCTGCTGGAGCCGGACGCGGCGGCAGCGGAGGCCCTGGGTTGGCGCGACGCCGGTTTCCGCTCGGTGAAGATCAAGCTGGGCTCGGGCGTCGAGGCGGACCGCGACCGGGTGGCGGCGGTGCGCAGCGCGGTGGCGGGCAGCTTGAGCCTCCGGGTGGACGCCAACGAGGGCTACGGCGTCGATGACGCCGTTCGCCTGGCAAAGGCGCTGGCGCCGCTGGACGTGGCGCTGCTGGAGCAGCCGGTGTCCCGCGTCGACTACGAGGGCCTGGCGCGGGTGCGCCGCCGGATCGACATCCCGGTGATGGCGGACGAGGCCATCGTCGGGCCGGAGACCCTGGTGGAGGTCATCCGGAAGGAGGCCGCGGACATCGTCAAGGTGAAGGTGATGAAGCAGGGCGGCATCACCCGCACCGTCCGCATGGTCCACATGGCCGAGGCCGCCGGCATCCGGTGCGTCATCGGCCACGGGTTCGGCCTCTCCATCAATACGCTCGCGGAGATTCACGTGGCCGCGAGCTGCGCCAACATCATGGACGGCTGCGAGTCCGTGGGCCCGCTCAAGATGGGCGGCGACGTGGTGGCGCGCCCGCTGGACCTGCGGGCAGGAAGGCTGTCGGTTCCGGAGGTTGCCGGGCTCGGCGCGGAACTGGCGGAATCGGATCTGGCGCGCTGGGCCATGCCGGCGCCGTAGCGGACTGACATCTCGATATTCAAAGGAGGCTAGTCATGAATCAAACCGTCGGCGCGACGTTCCCGGATCTGGCCCTCAAGGACCACACGGGCCAGGAAGCGGCATTGTCGGGGATCACCGAGGGCAGGTTCCCCCTCATCGTGGTGTTCTATCGAGGCTATTGGTGAGGGAAATGCGTGGTGCAGTTGCGCCACCTGGTCACCCTGCAGGAGGAGCTTCCCTCTGCCTATTGCCGTGTCGCCGTCGTCAGCGTGGACCCGCCGCAGGTGAACGGGGCGCTCAGAAACGGTCTCGGGGCGACGTTCCCGTTCCTGAGCGACCACGAGCACAAGGCCATCGAGGCCCTGGACCTCGTCGACACCTCGGACAAGAAGCACGGGACCATCGCGATCCCATACGCCTTCTCGCTGCTGCCCGATCTCACGGTCCATCGCATCTACAACGGCTGGTACTACGTGGGCCGGCCCACCAACGAGGAGCTGCGGGCCGACATGCGGGCCATGATCCAGCAGTGCCGGGACGACTACGACGTGCAGGCGTGAGACACGCTGATCGCGTCCATCGCCGTCCTCCCGGCCTTCCCCCACGCACCCCGGCCTTCCCCCACG
>LXNJ01000773.1_pt1 | contig 20765 bp, 17 predicted proteins | sample 809081 | NCBI WGS metagenome assembly LXNJ01 (sample SAMN04870510, study PRJNA318959) | sponge metagenome | biome: sponge; feature: marine sponge reef; material: water | host: Petrosia ficiformis | place: Greece: Milos, Mediterranean Sea | collected 2013-05-29 | depth 5-7 m | reverse complement strand
AGCGCCGAAGCCTACTACCGGTTGGCAATGTTCGAACTGACGTCCCGTAGAAACATGGAGAGGGCGAAAGAGCTCTTCGCCAGCGCCCGCAAGGAAAAAACCGGATCCGACGCCGGCAAGGCGGCCAGAGACCGGGAAAAGGACCTTGTCAAGCTGGAGCGGTTTCAAAAGTCGGCCGCCAAGGGGAAGAAAAAAGGCCTCAAGGCATTATTCAACGTGGCGGAAATGTATTTGTTCAACCTCTCGGAACCGGATTCCGCGCTCGCCACGTATTACAGGGCATACGAAATCGCGGACAGCCTGGACACGGAACTGGCGCCGAAGGCCCTGTATGCCATGGGTCTGATCTACGCGGACAGTCTGAAAAACCAGGAAGCGGCGCAGAAGACGTTCCGGAAACTGATCGACACGTACCCCGTCAACCCCTACGCCGTGAGTGCCCGTCAGCGGTTGACGCACGCCCTCGAGGACGACGCGAGGGCGGAAGCGCGGTTTCGCGAGGCCGAAACGCGCATGGCCGGTGGGGGCAATCCGCCCGGCTATCTGGATATCCTCAAACAGTTGCCATTGGAATATCCGAACAGCCCCTTTTCGGCCAGGGCACTCTATACGATCGCGTGGACCTATGCGAACCGCATGGAGAATCCCGATTCCGCCCAGGTCTATTACCAGAAACTCGTGGACGGCTATCCGCTCACGGAATTCGCGGAACTCGCGTCGAAGAGCCTCAAAGGCGATTTCCTGAAAGTCATCGCGCAATCCGGTCCGGACGCGGAACCGGCCGACGGAGCCGACGGTGCGGCGCCTGCGGCCCCGAGGCGTGAAAAACGCCAGCGGGATTCCGAAAGCACGCGTGAGAATTAGTCGACGGAATGACCCTGCAGTCCTTCAAAACGTTTCGGTTTGCCCGGGTGACGCTTTCGTCCAATGATTCCTCAATTCCTGCAGGAAAACGCCGAAGTCCTCGTCAACGAGCAGATCGCGCGAAACGTCTACCTGATGCGCCTGCTTGCGCCGGGAATTGCCCGGGCCTGCCGACCCGCCCAATTTGTGCAGATCCGCACCGACGCGGGGCAGTCCCCCTATCTCAGACGTCCATTCAGCGCACTTCGCACGGACCCTGAAGCGGGAACCATAGAGCTGGTCTACGACGCCGTTGGAGAGGGCACCCGCCGGATGGCTGGCGCCGCGGCCGGTCATCGCCTCGACCTGCTCGGCCCGCTCGGACGGCCCTTTGTCCCGTCGCTTACCGGCCGCGTGCTGCTGGTCGCCGGAGGGGTCGGTCTGGTCCCACTCGCCTTCATGGCCTGGTTCTATAATGAACGCCGGGATGACATGGTATTATTGATGGGGGCGGCGAGCAAAGCCCGCATGCCCGAAATGGATCGCGTGATTCCCTCCGATCTGTGTCGAAGGCTGGCTACGGACGACGGCAGCCTCGGGCATAGGGGCCCCGTGACGGACCTGATTCCGGAGCATGTGCTGCCGGACGGAACCCAGGTGCTTACCTGCGGCCCGCACGCCATGATGGCGCGGGTCGCCCGGATCACGGCCGGGCGACGTGTGCCGTGCCTGGCATCCATGGAAAACCACATGGCCTGCGGATTCGGCGCGTGTGTCGGCTGCGTGGTGGAATACCGGGAGGCGGACAGGGAGGACGATCGATACCGGCGCGTCTGCATTGAGGGTCCGGTAGTGGATGCCCACGCGATCGTCTGGTAACCGACACCCGGCTGGCAAGGCGCCTGAGCGAGGCGACCTGCCCAGGGTCACCGAGCGAAGGCAACGCCGCCAGATGGGATGAATCGGCGGATGAATGGTGACATATTTTCGGGGACGGGACACCATGCCTCGCCTGCAGAGCGACTTTTTCAACGGACTGATAAACGTCAATGGACCTTTCCACGCACATCGGCGGCGGTCTGACCATCAGGAATCCTGTAATGATGGCCTCGGGCACCATCGGGCATGGCGCCGAATACGCGGGCATGTTCGACTTTGCCAGGGTCGGCGGCGTGGTAACGAAAACCATAACCTGGCTTCCCCGCGCCGGCAACAGCGCCCCCCGCACCGCGGAAACGCCATCCGGAATGCTCAACGCCATCGGACTCACGAATCCCGGCATCGACGCCTTCATTGCCGAAAAGATCCCACCCTTACAGTCGCTTCCTACCGCGCGAATTGTCAGCATCGCCGGCACCTCGAACGATGAATTCGCCGAAATGGCGCGGCGGTTCAACGACGTACCGAACGTTGACGCTCTGGAGCTGAACATCTCGTCGCCCAACATGAAGGACGGCGGGCAGCTCTTCGGATGCCGCGAGCAGGCCGCGCACGATGTCACGGCGGCAGTGAAAGCGGTCTCCAGGCTTCCCGTCATCGTCAAGCTCACGCCCAACGTAACCGACGTTGCCGCAGTGGCCGCGGCCGTGGAAGAAGGCGGCGCGGACAGTATCGCGCTGATAAACACCCTGCTCGGACTGGCTGTGGACGTCGTCACCCGGCGCCCCGTTCTTGGGAACATTACCGGCGGCCTTTCCGGGCCCGCCATCAAGCCGGTTGCGCTGGCGATGGTGTGGAGAGTCGCCAATACGGTTTCGATACCCATTGTCGGCATGGGCGGGATTGCCACGGCTCAAGACGCAATCGAGTTTCTCATCGTTGGCGCATCGGCCGTACAGATTGGTACCACCACCTTCATCAACCCCTGGGCTGCCCTGGAGATTGTCGATGGCATCGCTGAATACTGCCGGAGCCACCGGATCGGGCGCATATCAGACCTCGTGGGTTCGTTTGAAACCGGGCCGCGGAACTGACCGCGTTGCAATTCATATTCTCCTGATTCTTGCAATCGGCCTGACTTCAGGCTGTTTTTCCCGGCCGAGGTATCGCACCTCGCCCCCCGGGAGCGATTCCGAAAAAACGACCGCCGGTGCTCCCGTTATCTCCACGAAAGGCGCCTTCCAGGTCGGCCTTGCCTCGTACTATGCGCACAAGTTTCACGGCCGTCCCACCGCCAGCGGCGAAATCTTCGATATGTACGGTCTGACCGCGGCGCACAGGGAGCTTCCGCTCGGTACCGTCATCCACGTGACCCATCTCGGAAACGGACGGAGCGTCAAAGTGAAGGTCAACGACCGGGGACCCTTTATCGAAGGCCGGATACTGGACCTTTCCCTGGGTGCGGCGCGTCGTCTGGATATGGTGGAGGAGGGAGTCGCGCGGGTCAAGATCCGAATCATCAAGCGCATCGACTGAGGCGTCGGCGAGGGAGCGCAACGCGGCATTTCGACCGCAATGGCCGGCCGTAGCCCGGATGGGCTTTTTCAAAGGACAGTTAGGGCCGGGGTCTGGGCAGGGTTAATTTTCCTGGCCGGATTGGCTCTGTGAAACGGTACGGAATGCAAACTGCGCGATGAAGTCGATGCCCAGCAGACGCCCCATGACGCGCCCGTCTTCCAGGTCGACGGCGCTCAACCCCGGGCCGCCGCCGTCCAGCACCAGCGTGCCGATGTAGATGCGCGTACCATCCGGAGCAACGCCGATTGTGGATGCGGCATCGCCCACGCGGAGGCGCCCGGATATCAGATTGCGCTGTACGTCAATGGTCACAAGGAATCCGCCGGCGCCCGTCCCCGTCGAAGCCACGTAGAGCGTCTCGCCGTCCGGTGAAAACGCCAGCCCACGAGCGGAATCGCCACTCAGTTGAATGCCCCCCGCGACCTGATCCAGGTCCAGATCCAGCACCGAAACGACACCACGGTCGACATTGGTCACGAACGCCCGCTCCCCGTCCTTCGTAATGCCGATCTCACCGGGAACGGCGCCAATGATGATGTCACCCACGTTTTCTCCGCGGTCCACGTCGATGATCGATATGTCGCGGCTGACGGCGTTCGCCACGTAGAGCCTTTTGCCATCGGGTGTAATCGCTACGTCGATCGGTCTCTCACCAACCGAGATCGTATCCACGGGAACCCGGGCGACCAGGTCCAGCACGACCAGCCGGTCGTGCCGTTCTTCCGTCACATACGCGAACCGCTCGTCCGGACTCAGAACGACGCGCCCCTGCGATTCCGTGGGTACTGAAAACAGCGCTTCGTGATTCGCATCGATGGCAAAGAGTCCGAATCCTTCCGAAACGTAAATCGCCCGCTCGCTTGCCGAGACCGCCATACCGGTCGGTCCACGGAACCTGAGATAGTCTGAGAGCAGATGCGATTCGGAATCGATGACCGCCATCCCCCCCAATAGCGGGTCGAGCGCGTAGATGACGTATCGGGAGGACGTCGCGGCGCCCGAACGGGCGCCGTAAGCCGCGCTGAAAGAGACGAAATCGGGAAAATTAACCGTGCCGTCGCCGTTCAGATCCATCCTGGCGTCGTACGCCGCGTCGCCTTGCGAGGCGTTAAAGCTGCGGGCGAACAACAGAAAATCCGAAAACCCGACAACGCCGTCACCGTCGAAATCCACCGCCTGCGAATCTGTCGACCGTTGCGAATCGGATCCCTCGGGTTGCCAGATCAGCTTCGGATTCTCCCCGTGCGCGATTTGCTGGGAAGCAAAAAAGAAAAAGAGGAATGATAGCGAACGTTTAAGGATTCCAGTCATAAAACATCCTTTTCTGGAGTCGTGGGGCCCCTTTGGTATTCAACCAACGGCCGTCAGCCGGCCAGGGCAGCACGCGCCACACGGAGCATGTTGCCGCCCAGGATCTTGCGGATATCCGCATCCGGATAGCCGCGCTGGACCATGCCTACCGTAAAGAGCGGCCAGTTGGTCCACGCGAGACTCTTCACCATGTGTTCCTGACGCCAGTGCGCGTCAAACGCATCCGGCGGCCAGAAATACGCCCAGCGCGGACGCCCGCGCGAACGCGGCGCCTTTCTCCTTTCCGCTGCGGAAGCACGCGATGCGTACGCCGTATCCGTACCGATCGTTACATGATCGGCCCCGTACGTTCTGACCATATAATCGACATGATCCAGCAGTGCATGAATATCTCCGCTTCGACCCAGGAATGCCGGAATGCAGCAGATGCCCACGTAACCGCCCGTATCCAGGATCGCCCGGATCACGTTGTCCGGTTTGCACCGCACGTGTTCGTTCACGGCACAGCAGCCCGAATGGCTTGCCACCATCGGGGCGGCGGATGCCCTGGCCGCCTCCAGGCTGGTCTGCCAGCCCGCGTGCGCCACGTCCACGATGACGCCCACACGGTTCATTTCCGCTATCACGGACCTGCCGAAGTCGCTCAGCCCCGCGTTTGCCGGCTCGGCGCATCCATCTCCCAGCATATTGCGCCGGTTGTACGTCAGATGCATCATCCGGATTCCCAATTGAAAGAAGATTCGGATGTACCTGAGTTCCTCCTCAACGGACACCCAGTCCTGTGAAAGGGGGACCCCATTACCGCTCATGTAAAAACAATGTTTGCCCTGTTTCCCGGCTGCCTCGATATCCGCGGGCGTGGTTGCCCGCAGCAGGAAATCGCGCATGACGTCCGCCACGTAGGTGAACCGCGCGAGACGCTTGATCAACCTCAATGGCGCCTGCCCCTCCTCTCCGGCGTTCTGGACGATACATGTTACGCCGCTCGACCGCCACGCTTCCTGAAACTCCGCGCGCTCGCCCGGATCGGTTGCGCACCGGGTCATTGACATCTCCTCGTTCATATCGTTGAGTTCCGCCTCGGACGCACCGGCTTCGATGGCAGACGCCACCGCGTCTCCATCGATCGCGGCGCGAGGCGCGAATCCGTACGTGTCGCACACGATGGATTCGGCGTGCAAGGCCAACCCGTGTTCCAGTTCCTTCTTGCGAGGCTTCAATATCTGAAGCGCACCCTGCCGCGCTGCTTCGATCTTTTCATTCATCTTCCGTACCCTGCCCGTAAATGGTTTTCCTTCGACAGTACTCCGGATACCGACGAAATATACCATAACGTCGCCGCACGATCAACGATGAGATTCGAGAAACCCTTGAATCCGGAACCGGTCATGCCCGCGATCGGGCGGTCGTACTGCCGCCGTCAGGTTGAAATTTCTAAAAAAACCTTGCGTCTTTCGAATTTTCTCATACCTTTACGTGTCTTGATCCGAGGGTCTCCCGATGGAAGAAGGCCCGAAGGTACCCGCGCCGTGCGCGCCGGGCGAGCGCGCGGGGAAATGACCGTACATCGGCGGAAAAGGAGCATGAGAGAAGCCGCATGAATGACCCACAAAACGTGCATGAAATGGACGAGAAATACGTCGCAGACCGTTCGAGCGACGAATTCGCATCCTTGCTCGAAGGTGAACCGGATCGGGCGCCCGCCCCGTTGCTTTCCGTGGGCCAGCGGCTCTCGGGTCGCATTCGGTCAATGGATGAATCCTCCGTGTTTGTGGACTATGGAGGCCGGAGCGAAGCCGTTGTCGACATCCAGGAACTGAAGGACGAACAAGGCGAGGTCTCCTGCGGCGTTGGCGATACCATCGAAGCCTTTGTCGCCTCTGTGGAGAACGAAGTTCGGTTAACCCTGTCGCGGCGGACCGGCAATGTCCAGATCCTGCGCCAGGCCTACGAAAACAGTATACCGGTCGACGGACGGGTAACCGGATTCAACTCCGGCGGTCTGGTCGTCAATCTCGGCGGCCGCCGGGCTTTCTGTCCGGTTTCCCAGATCGATACGGGCTACAGCAAAGACCTGGCCTCCTATGCCGGGCAGACCCTTACGTTCAAGATTGTCGAATTCCGGGGCCGGGGCCGCAACATCGTCCTTTCGCGCCGCGCCCATCTCGAAGCCGAGGCCGCTCGCCGTGCGGCTGAGTTGCGTGAGAAACTCAACGAGGGCGCAGAACTCACCGGCAAGGTTACCAGGCTCGAACGGTTCGGCGCTTTTGTGGACCTCGGCGGCGTGGAGGGTCTTGTGCATATATCGGAGATTGCGCACAACCGCGTCGGACATCCGAAGGACGTGCTCCGGTCCGGCGACGAAGTCAACGTGAAAATCCTGGAGCTCAAGGGCCTTGGCGGAGACAAAGAGCGGATCTCACTCTCCATAAAGGCGCTCCTGCCCGACCCATGGGACGGCGCGTTAGAGAAATATCGGGAGGGGGAGGTCATCACCGGCAAAGTCGTCTCTATACAGCAATTCGGCGCTTTTGTCGAGGTTACTCCGGGTGTGGAAGGCCTCGTTCACGTCTCCCAGCTGGCCCGAAGTCGCGTTGCGCGGCCGGCGGACGTTGTTTCCGTCGGACAGGAAGTTCGCGCCCGAATCCGGAAAATCGACCGGGACAAGAAACGCATCTCACTTTCCATACGCGACCTTCAGGAAGAAGAAAAAAAGGCGGTTGAAGTCAAGGAAATCGAAGCGTTCAAGGTCAAGGAAAATTCGTCCGACAACAAATCCGAGAGCGTCATGGCCGACGCCCTCCGCCGGGCCGGATTGCTATAGAACAGGGTCGCAGGATCCCGAATCCAAACCGGTCCGACGAGACCGCGGCCGCAAGGAACGGTCAGGGATCCAGACATGCCACTCTATAACACCGATCCTGAAATCCTCCTCAGGGAAGTCCAATTCCATCCCTTTCGCGGCAAAGGACCGGGCGGCCAGCACCGCAATAAGGTTGAAAGCGCGGTCAGACTCATACACCTACCCTCCGGCATCAAGGTCGTTGCGTCCGAACACCGCCTCCAGGGACGCAACAGGGACCTTGCCCTCCATCGCCTTCGGCAAAAACTCATCGGGCTGAACCACACGGCAAAACCCCGAATACCAACCAGACCCTCGCGCGCGTCCAGAGCAAAGCGCATGGAACAGAAACGCCGCCACGCGCGAAAGAAAGCGCTGCGGCGCATCGTGGACGGGGCGTGTCCGTAGTCTTCCGGACAAACGTCCGTTCAGCCTGCGCGTTCTCTTCCCTTGCGTGCTCGTCGCCCGCCCGGAGGCTTGCGTAATTGCGGCCGAAATGAATCCTATCCGGGACTGATGCGTCTTACGATTGTGGCCTGTAACGTGTCCGGACCGATGAAGTGGCTGGGAGTTGGCCCTGCGATTGACGGAGCATTATCGCAATGATCAATCGATCGTCTCTTCTCACACGCATTTCCGTCAACAGACCGGTGACGATAACCGTGTGCCTGGTGGCCCTGCTCGTGATGGGCGCCGTGGGCTATTCCCGGATCGCCGTGAAGATGATGCCGGCGGGATTCGAACCGCCCTTTTTGTGGCTGAGCGTCAGGTATCCGGGCAGGAGCGCGACGCCTCAGGAGGTCGAACAGCAGATCACGCGCCCCCTGGAGGAACGCCTGCGGACCATCAAGGGAATCGAGCAGGTCCGGACGTATACGGACAGCCGGGGCGTCGGCGCGCCCCTCCGGTTTCAGCAGGATGCGGACATGACCCTGGCGTACAACCAGTTGCGGGATCAGCTGGACCGGCTGAAGCCGGACCTGCCGGAGGAAGTGCGAGATCGGATTTTTGTGTGGAAGTACAATGACGAGGGCTGGAATATCATGTGGATAGGCGCAGCCCTTGACTCCTCAATCGTAGACGTGTACCGTTACCTGCAAACCCACGTCCAACGGCCTCTGGAGCGCATCGAGGGTGTGGCCCGGGTGGAACTCTGGGGTGCGGACCCCAAGGAAGTGATGATCGAAATCGACCGGGAAAAACTCGTCGCAAGGGGCGTGAACGTCTACGATATGGTTCGAAGGCTGCAGAACGACAACTTCGCGCTCAAGAGCGGCTACGTGAAGGAGGGGGCAAAGAAATTCTACGTCCGGTCGCTCGCCCGGTACCGCAGTCTGGAAGAGATCGGCAATATTCCCGTCGGAACCCGGCAAGGCGGCGTCAGGCTGCGGGAAGTCGCCGACGTGGCCTACGATATTCCGGCTCGAAGCTGGTATCAGAGGCTGGACGGCCAACCGGCTTCTTCCCTGGGGATCAAGGCGGAGTCCGGGGCGGACATCGCCACGGTGTGCGACCGGGTTTCGGAGGCGCTCATCCGGATTGAGAATGAGACTGCTGTAGCAGGAAAAGTGCAATTCAACGTGTTCTTCAACCAGGGCGAACTCATCCGGGGGTCGGTTGCGAATCTGAGAAACACCGGCCTTTGGGGCGGTTTGTTTGCCGCGCTGATCCTGCTGTTCTTCCTGCGTGCCATCCGTATGACGGCCATTATTACGCTGTCGATTCCGCTGTGCGCGATGATAACCGTAACGGTGCTCTATTTTTCCGGGTGGTCCCTGAATCTGATGACCATGATGGGTCTGATGGTCGGGGTGGGGATGGTTGTGGACAATGCGGTGGTGATTCTGGAGAACATCTACCGCCGGAGAGAGAAGGGCGAATCGCCGAAGCCGGCAGCCGTCTCGGGCGCGAGCGAAGTCGCCATGGCAATAACCATGGCAACGCTGACCACCGTAGTGGTCTTTCTGCCCCTGATGTTGATGACGGGCAACGTCGGGATGACGTTCTATCTTTCCCGGATGGGCGTCCCTGTAATCGTGATGCTGGTGGGGTCGTTGTTCGTCGCGCTGCTGATCATCCCTCTGGCCTCGGTGCGGTTCGGCGGCGGCCGCGTCAAACCGGATTCGAAATCCATCGGCTGGACCCGGATGCGCTACGGTCGCGTTCTGAACTGGGCGTTGAACCACCGCCGGGACGCCATATTGATCCTTCTCGCGTTATTCGCAACCATTTCGATACCGGCCGACAAGATAAAACGCTCGGATTCCTCCAGGGGAAACATCAACGATATTGATATCTATATCCGAACGCCCCGGGATTTTACAACCTATGAAACCTTTGAATTGATGAACGAAGTTGAGGAATTCCTGGATTCCAGGCGGGAGGCATACGGCATCAGAACCATCCGGTCGTGGTTCCGCAAGACCCGTGGCAATTTCGAGATCTTTCTGGACTCGGATCCCAACGAAGCGTGGTGGTACGTTGCGTACAAGAATTTGAGGTCGGGTCTGGGCGTTCCGGTGGACAATACGATGGAGCGCACGGATGTCATTAAGGACCTGAAACAGAACATGCCCAAGTACGTGGGGGTGCGCATCGGCGTGGAGAGCCGGGCTCGCGGGGGCGGAGACCCTTCGGTGTCGGTCTACCTCTACGGAGACGACACCGAGGCGCTGTCGGGTCTCGTAACCGAAGTCGAGCGCCGGCTCAGGGCAATACCCGCGGTGGTGAACGTGGACTCGGATCTGGAACGTTCCACGGACGAGGCGCAGGTCATCATCGACCGGGAGCGGGCGAGACGCTACGGGATTTCTCCGCAGGTGGTGGCGCGGACGCTGGCCTTTACCATGCAGGGGGTGAGCCTGCCACGGTTCCAGTCCGGCGAGCGCGAGGTGGAAACGCGCCTTTACCTGGAAGAAGCGGATCGGCAGACGCTGCATCATCTCAAGAGTTTCATGTTCAGATCCGCATCCGGCGAGGAGATCCCGCTGTCCGAACTGGCCAGCTTCAAGGTTACGCCGGGGCGCGGGAGAATACGGCGGGAGGACGGAAAGACGCGTCTGGAGGTGAAAGCGTTTACCACAAAGGACGATCTCAAGAGTCTGTACGCCGAAATCGACCGCGCGATGGCCGGTTTCGAAATGCCCAGGGGATATTCGTGGAACAAGGGAGAACGGTTCGCCCGGTTCCGCGAGTCCGACAACGAGACGATATTCGCGGTGGTGATGGCCGTTACGTGTGTCTTTCTGCTGATGGGGGTTCTGTTCGAGTCCGTGGTCCTGCCGTTCTCGGTGTTGTTTTCCATTCCGTTTTCATTTCTCGGCGTGTACTGGACACTCTATCTGACCGGCACACCCATGGACATGATGGCCAACATAGGTATGATCGTGCTGATCGGGGTGGTGGTGAACAACGCCATCGTGCTTGTGGATATGATTAACCGGATGCGCATGGAGGGCATGGGCCGCACGGAGGCGATACTGGAGGCCGGGCACAACCGGTTCCGTCCCATTCTGATGACGACATTTACCACGGTGTTCGGCCTGTTGCCAATGGCGCTGGGGAATACCAATCTGATTGGGATTCCCTATGCGCCGCTCGGGCGGACCATGATGGGCGGGCTGTTCGTTTCAACGTTTATGACCCTGCTGCTCGTGCCCATCTGCTATACGCTGCTGGACGACTTGCGGACGTTTCTGAAGCGAATCGTCCGGGCCGCGTTTTTCCGCCCGGCAGTCAGCGAACAGCCGGCGGACGACTGATCATACGGCCGGACCGGACCGGGTTTCTTCCGCGGCGGGCGGCTGAATATCCAGGGACGATGGCTGAGCCGGAGGTACAACCCTCCGGCGTTTTCTTGTATATCTCACGGGTGGGCCGGGGTTGAAGTGGGTGGTATTGTACGTTATATTGTGGCGGCTGATTGTCAGCCCGTGTTGTCGATTTCGGAGCGATAACGTCTTTGGCATGAGCGATTGCAGTCCCGTGTTCAGCTTGGCGAAATACCCTGATTCTCCCCCGGATATATGGAGTTTCCGTGAATTTCAGGCCGTGTATCGATCTGCGCGGCGGGCGCGTGGTGCAACTTGTGGGCGGATCCTTGCAGGGCGCCGCCGCGCCGGCGATGAACTTCGAGACGGGCCGGGCGGCAGCCGACTACGCGAGGATGTACAGGGCCGACAATCTGCCGGGAGGTCACGTCATCATGCTGGGACCGGGCAATGAGTCGGCCGCGCTGTCTGCGTTGTCCGCCTTTCCCGGCGGGCTCCGGGCGGGCGGCGGCATCCGGCCGGAAAACGCGCGCCGATACCTGGATGCCGGGGCCAGCCATGTCATCGTCACCTCGTATGTTTTTCGGGAAGGGCGGGTAGATACCGATCGGCTGGACAGGATGGTACGCACTGTCGGTCGGGACCGGCTGGTGCTGGACCTGAGTTGCCGGCGGCGCGGCGGCGCTTATCTGGTGGTGACCGATCTGTGGCAGCGGTTTACCGGCGTCCGGGTGGACGGTCCAACGTTGAACTGGCTTTCGGAATTCTGCGACGGGTTCCTCGTACACGGGGTGGACGTCGAAGGGAAACGGGCGGGGATCGAGGATTCGCTTGTGGAACTGCTGGGCGCCGAGTCGCCGATTGACGTGACGTACGCCGGCGGCGCGCGGCGGCTTGAAGATCTGGACCGCGTCGAGAAGCTGGGGAGAGGGCGCGTGGGTCTGACAATCGGCAGTGCGCTGGACATATTCGGCGGCGACGTGGCGTATGCGGAGGTCGTGGCGTGGCAACAGCGGCGGCAACGGTCGGCGTGAGTCAGGTTATGGGGTGTCCGGCTGTTCCTGCCCGGTTTTGCCGTCTCGAGCGGGCTGCCTTTTCCAGTGGAGAACCCCGTGGCGACATTTGGGGAGATAGGGGAATTCGGTTTTATCGAGCGGATTGAGGCAGGCGCATTGCCCCCGGCCGCCGGCGTGCGTTGCGGGATTGGGGATGATTGCGCCGTATTGGCTGGCGAAAACAGCCGCGTGCGGCTTATCACGTCGGACTTGATGGTGGAAGGCGTGCATTTCGTGGTCGAGGGTTCCGATCCCGGTGGGTTGGGTCATAAACTGCTTGCAGTCAACCTTTCCGATGTCGCGGCGATGGGCGGGGAGCCTCGCGAGGCGTTGATTTCATTGGCGATTCCCCCGGAATTGGACGTCGGCTATATGGAACGGGTTTATCATGGATTGCGCGGGTTGGCGGCCCGTTTTGGCGTGAACGTCGTTGGCGGAGACACAACGCGGAGCACCGGGCCGCTGGTGATGAATCTGACGCTGACGGGCGAAATGGATCAGGACCGGGTGTGCTACCGTTCCGGCGCAAACCCCGGTGATCTGATCTACGTGTCGGGCACGCTCGGGGATTCCGCGGCAGGCTTGAAACTGGCGCTGGGGGAATCAGTGGGGCTTTCAAATGCGGACCGTGAGATTCTGCTTTGCAGGCACCACAGGCCGGAGCCCAGGGTGGCGTTGGGCCGGGCGCTGGCGGCGTCGGGCGCCGTGACGGCGATGTTGGATCTCTCGGACGGGGTGGCATCGGATCTGCGGCATATCTGCAGGCAAAGCGGGGTTTCCGCGGTGATCGATGGGACGACAATTCCCGTTTCAACCGCGTTCAGGCGATTCCGGGAACTGTCGGATACGGGGGCCCGTAACCTGGCGTTATCGGGCGGCGAGGACTATGAATTGCTGTTTACGGTGGCGCACGGGGGGAGAGACGACGTCGAAGCGCTCGCCGCCGGGCCGGGGATTTCCTGCATTGGGCGGATCGTATCGGGTGACGGACGCATTTATCTCGAGAACGCGCAGGGACCGAGGACGGAGCTGGAAGCGCGCGGTTTCGAGCATTTTTCGGGTTCTCAGGCTCATTGAATGATTATCTGAACCCGTTCGGTAGCGTCGCGCCACAGAGGAAGGAGCAGGACAGATAAGCCATGTCCCGGATTCCGGAATCGAACGATACTGTCAGCCTGACCGTGCCCGTAACCGGAATGAGTTGCGCCGCCTGCGCCGCCCGCATTCAGGAGGAATTGCGAAAGATCCGCGGTGTCGGCGAAGCATCCGTCAACTTCGCCACGGGAGATGCCACCGTGAAACTGAGGGACGGTCTGTCCGGCGCGCAGCAGGTTGTTCGCGGAATCGAGCGCCTCGGCTATGGGGTACGCACCGAAGAAACAAACCTTGCCATCCGTGACGTGAACTGCGCCGCCTGCGTCTCCCGGATCGAAAACGCGTTAACCGTCGTTCCCGGTGTCGTCAACAGCACGGTTGACCTTGCGACGCATCGGGCTGCGGTGCGTCATTTCGGAGTCCCCTCCTCCATCCTGACGCGGGCGGTGACCGATGCCGGGTACGGCGCGACAGTCGTGGAACAGGATGTCACCGCGGACAACGTCGAACTCGCGGAAGAACGGTCGGAGCGCCGCTCGGTACGCGTACGATTCATCATTGCGGCCGTGCTGTCCGCGCTGGTTATGAGCCTGGGCATGCTGAACGAATTGCTGGGGGCGCCGTTCACCATCCGGGAGGTCCACTTTCTGCTCTTCCTCCTGGCAACTCCCGTACAATTCTGGTGCGGCTGGCGATTTCTCAAAGGGTTCTGGAGCGGCCTGCGCCACAAAACGGCCGATATGAACAGCCTTATTGCCGTCGGGACGCTGGCGGCCTACGGATACAGCGCTGCCGGCGTTGCCGCGCCCCATGCCGTTGCCGGTCCGGGCGAGCCCCTCAGCGTCTACTTCGACACCTCCGCCATGATTATCACCCTTATCCTCCTGGGCCGGATGCTGGAAATCCGGTCTCGCGGCCGCGCCACCGAAGCCATCCGCGCGTTGATGGATCTCCGTCCCCAGACCGCGTGTGTCCTTCGAAATGACGAAGAGTCGCTGGTTCCGGTAGAGGACGTCGTCGTCGGCGATCTCATTCGCATCCGGCCGGGCGAAAGGGTCCCGGTAGACGGTGTTGTGCAGGAGGGGCAGTCGAGTATCGACGAGTCCGTGATCACGGGTGAGGGCATGCCCGTTGAAAAAGACAGGCAAAGCAGGGTTCTGGGGGCAACCCTCAACAGGACCGGAAGTTTCACCTTCAGGGCCACACAGGTTGGCGCCGAAACGGTGCACGCCCAAATCGTTCGGATGGTTCGTCAGGCCCAGGGCTCGCGCGCGCCCGTTCAGCGGGTCGCGGACCGGGTTGCCGGGGTCTTTGTGCCGGTTGTTTTCGGCGTTGCCCTGCTCACGTTCGCCCTGTGGTGGCTGGCCGGTTCCGGATCCGGTCTCTCATATGCGCTGCTCAACGCCGTTGCCGTCCTCATTATCGCCTGTCCGTGTGCGCTGGGTCTGGCCACGCCCACGGCCATTCTGGTCGGCACCGGCCGGGGGGCGGAACTCGGTGTCCTCATCAAGGGCGGTTCTATCCTGGAAACCGCCCACCGCCTTGACACGATTGTCCTGGACAAGACCGGCACGCTCACAACCGGAAAACCTGCCGTTACCGACCTCGTAACGACAGGTACCCGCTCGGAATCGGATCTGCTCAGGTTGGCAGCGTCCGTCGAGCAGGGTTCCGAGCACCCCCTCGGCGAAGCCATCCGGAACGCGGCGCGGGAACGGAAACAGCCCGTTGAAGAACCCCTCGAATTTGAAGCCCTGCCCGGGCAGGGCGTGCGCGCAAAAAAGGCCGGCCGCACCATTCTTCTGGGCAACCGGCGGTTGGTGGGAGGTCAGGCGGTATTGCCTGACGACCTGGATGCGAAAGCGGCCCGTCTGGAAGCCGCCGGCAAAACGGTCCTTTTCGTCGCCGTAGACGATCAGGTGGAAGGCCTCATCGGCGTTGCCGACGTCCTGAAGCCGGATGCCGTCCGCGCCGTCGCCGATCTCAAGTCACTTGACCTGACCGTCATCCTCCTGACGGGAGACAACGCAAGAACCGCGGCAGCGGTCGCGGAACACGCGGACATTCCCCGGGTCATTGCCGGGGTAATGCCCCAGGAGAAAGCCGCCCGCATCGCGGAATTGCAGGACGGGCGGCATTGCGTGGCCATGGTCGGCGACGGCGTGAACGACGCGCCTGCCCTGGCCACCGCCGACGTTGGCATTGCCGTTGGCACCGGAACGGCCGTGGCCATGGAAAGCGCGGACATCACCCTTATGTCCGGTAGCCTCACGGGAATAGAGACGGCAATCCGCCTGTCGGGGCGGACCATGCGCACAATTCGTCAGAACCTTTTCTGGGCGTTTGCCTACAATGTTCTGCTGATTCCGGTGGCGGCTCTCGGCCTGCTCAATCCGCTCGGCGGGCCCATGGTGGCGGCCGGCGCCATGGCGCTGAGTTCCGTCTCGGTAATCTCGAATTCACTCCGGATCAGGGGATTTATGCGGTAGACGCGTGGCTGCCGGAACAACGTGGATATCCGTTGGAGCGGATGAATCCCGGCGACGTCGTTCGGAATCCGAGCGATTCTCGAACGTTCATCTCCGCTTTTTTGCGTACGCCAGGATTCCATTGACGACGCGTTCCGCGTTCTGCTCACGTCTCGTATGACGTCGAATCCGCCACGCGTCGCCTTTGTCATGCACATTGTGGACTTCAACGAGAATTTCGGCGTGGGCCAGATTATTCCGCAATACCGCGAGGTTCCGCCCCTGAATTCGTGCGGGCAGGTCCGGTCGGTTAAGGGCCGAACGCATGATGCCGGCAAAGGCTCTGGATCGCCTGTCAATCCTACCCCGCCGTTTGTGGTAGATCGCCACCGGACCTTTGGGCCGTCCTGGATTGTAATCCGCGTGCAACGAAATGAAGAGACTCTTTCCTCTGCGCCCTTTTTTTACGAAGCGGTTCGCCACCCGGACGCGCTGTGAAAGATTGGCGCTCCTGGGTCTCACCTTTTCCGAATTTCTCCGGTTGTACCGCTCATCGTTGTAGACTTCGTTCTGTTCGTGGACAAACGTCGTTCTGTCCTGCAGGTTGTCCCGGATCAGGTGATTGGGGCTGATCACCGTCAATTCCACCTCGGCGCCCAGAAGCCGAAGTCTTTTGTACATGCGCAGCGCGATGTCGTAGACGTATTCATCCTCGACCACGTAAACCCGCTTATTCTTGCCTGCCGTATTCGAAACGATCGCCCCCGGATCGATGCCTCCGTGTCCGGGATCGAGCACGATTCGCCAGCCCTTCAGCGGCTGCCGTCTTTTATTCGGGGCATTGCCAAGTATCTGTGCATCAAAGACGCGCAGGAGAGTTCGGGCGCGCACATAGTCCGTCCTTGGGGACGAGCGCGAGGGTTCTCTGTAGTTCCGATGCTTTTGCCTGCCGGCCCCGGGCTTACTGTAGTAATAGGGTCCGTTCGCTGCACTATATTTGACAATCCGAGGTGTCAGACGGAGTACCTGACCCGGATAGACGTTGTTGGACCGCAGCTTGTTGATCCGCTTGATTGCCCCGATGCTGGTCTGGTATTGCCTGGCAATCGACCACAGCGAATCGCCCTTACGGACCTTGTGGAACAATGAGAGCCCGTCGAGGGGGCATGCCAGCAGCAAGACCACGCAGAGTCCGGAACTCAGCAGGCGCAAGAATCGAAGCTTGTCCATAGTTGTTGTCTTCCGCGGAAGCATGGGTAGACCGACGGGCGCACCTGTCCGTCTTTTCGTAATGAGCGCTCCAGATTTTACGCCATTTGCCCGCAAAAGACAAGTGCGCTCCGGCCGTGAACGAGCGTTTCTTGACGATCCGATTCGGTTGTTTTCGCCTTGCGTTCGGTGTATTTCACCAATAATTGCCGACAACCCTTCAGCGACTTGAATAATAAATCAATAAATTACAGTTATTTAGATAATTTGATGGCTTATTGTCATACGGGCACGGTCCTTGCAATATGTAGTCGGCAGACCAGCGAATCAGCACCTGAATCCGGAACTTTTAAACGAATCGGGCCTCGGACACCCGAAAGAGAAAGGAGTACGACCATGGCCAAAGGGATTTTTTCCAGAATGGCTGATATCATCAAGGCCAATATAAACGATCTTCTGAATCGCGCCGAAGATCCGGAAAAGATGATCCGGCAGATGATTCTCGAAATGGAGGAGGCCGTAAACAAAGCGACGGCATCCGTCGGGACGGCCGTGGCCAACGAGAAGCGCCTGGAGCGCCAACTGCTGGACAAGACGGACCAGATCGAGGCGTGGCAGAGAAAGGCCGAACTGGCCGTGGAATCCGGTGAGGATGACCTGGCCCGGCGCGCGCTGGAACGAAAGGCCACGCTGGAAAAAGCCGCCGGGGACCTGGAAGTCGCGTTCGACGAAAGCCACAAGACTTCCGATCAGCTCAAGAAACAACTGGGTCAGCTCAAGGCCAAACTGGATGAGGCACGCACCCGCCAGGGCGCGCTCATCGCGCGGCGACGCGCGGCACTGGCGCGGAAGCAGATCGCCCAGGGCCTTTCGGGCGTCGGTGACGATGCCTTTTCCAGCTTCGAACGCTTTCGCAGCCGGGTGGAGAACGAAGAAGCCGAGGCTTCCGCTCACGCCGAAATCGCGGGTGAAGATCCCTCGCTCGACGACAGTTTCGAAAAACTGGAGCGACGGAACACCGTGGAAGAGGAACTTGAAGCGCTGAAGAACAAACTGCGAAAATCCGATGCATGAATTTCGAAAAATCCTGGACGAGATCGCTTACGGAATCGAAACGGCGATGCGCGACACAAAAGCCGCCTGGCGCGACGCCCGGAAAACCCGATCCATGCGGAAGGAGCCGCAGACGGTTCGTCACCCACGATCGCGCCGCCTTTCTTACCGATTCTCCGACCTGACCACCGACTGGAGTTGCGCCATGCGATTCGCCCTCGCGTTCGCACTGAAAGCCACAGCGATCCTGTTTGCGCTCGGAGGACTTATGGGCCCCGTGTTCTCCGGGTTCCAGCCGACCGGCTTCAGCCCGGAACCGTTCGATTTCATCGTGGGGCTTGGCGTCGTCGGCACTGCGCTGGTCTTCTGGATGGCCGGCCGCAGGGTCCGGACGTCGGCTGAGCGCAAGCGGTACGCGCAATATCAACATCGGCTGCTCAGACTTGCGCGCGAAAAGGGCGGAAGCCTTACCGTTGTGGAGGCCGCTACCGACGGCAGGATGACCGTTGAAAAAGCCGCCGAGATACTCAGCGCGTTGGCCGTCGGCGGCAGCGCGGAAGTGCGGGTGTCCGAATCCGGACTCGTTGTGTATCACCTTCCCGAAATTGAACGCGGATCCGAAAAATACCGGGCAAAACCGGTGGACGACCTTTGATATCTTTAATATTGACGGAGGGATGTCATGTTTGAAGTTGGTATCGGCGTTGCGCTGATCGTCCTTGCGGTGGCGGTCCTCAAATACGTGGAACGGCAGACCAGGGGTACCGTCCCCGGCAAAGTCGAAGAGCGCCTGAATGCCCGGCTGAACGACCTTGACAGGAGGCTGACCGATATCCAGGAAGTCATGATTGCGATCGACGAAAAGCTGAATCGCAGGGGCACGGAAAGTGCATCGTGAATTGCGGCACGGTCATCGGATTGCGTTGTGAAGGGTGATCGATCACCATCAGAATCAAACCTGCTCAGGAAACGGGGCACGGAATCATGAACTCACAGAGCAATCACGTTAACGAGCGGATTCAGGATGGGACGGCTGTTGTCTCCATCAGCGGCGATCCGATCACCCTCACGGAAGTGGCGCCACTGGGACGCAAGATTACGAGCCTGGTAAACAAAGGCGCGCGGACCGTCGTGGTCGACCTTTCGCACGTAAACCACGTGGGCGCCGCCATGCTTGGTGAACTGGCAACGGGACTGAAAACCACCAGAAGTGCAGGCGGCGACCTGAGGTTGAGCGGCGTTTCCCGTCGGGTCCGAAAAGTTCTCGCAGCGACCGGACTCTCTCGATTCTTCAATCAGGCCGAGACGGGAAACGGTACGACGGAAGCCGCCAGCCGAAACGTTAAAAAGGTGGCTTGAAAATTCAGTTAGCGCGAAATCCGCCGCCATAAAATCCGGAAGCGGGATTTCAGAGGAGGGAAGAGAATGAGCTGGATACTGGAATTGGCGTTGGCCCTTTGCCTGCTGATGGTTGCGGGTGGATACTCCGTCTATCTGATGACTCCAGGCAACAAAAAACCGAGCGGGTCCACTGTGGGGATATTCCTGGCGGTGGCGACCGTCTGTCTGATAACCTGGGCCTTCACGTCGGAACGGTGGAACCTGCTTCCTGATGCCGATGACATCCCCGCAACTACCCTGGCCGACAAAGCCGCCGGCCTGCCGGGCGAAAGCGTAAGACTATTGCTGGACAATCAGAGACGTCTGGAGTCAACTGCCGAAAAACTCGAGGACGTCGCAGACAGGCTCGATCTGGCTCAATCCGGAACGGGTCTGGGCATCGCAATGGAAATCGGCATTGGCATCTGTCTGATCATCTTCGCCGGGGGCCTTGTGAGCTATATACACCTGAGAAAAAAAAGGGAAGGCAAGGGGATGAGTCCCGAGCGGGCAAAACGAATGGAATCGCGGCTGGACGCCGTGGACCAGCGCCTGAACGACCTCCAGGAGGTGATCATCACCCTGGATGAGAGGCTCAGGCGAGAAAAAACCAGCGCCTGAACAACTTCTGCAAGCCAAAGGAGGAAGCCCGATGACCCGAGAACTTGCTACAAAGGCCGCTGTCGTCTTCATCCTGGTCATGTTTGGGGCGGTAGCATTGAAATTCCTTTTCGGAGACCCATTCGTGCCAGGGAATTCCCCACGCTTCGTGGGTTTCGCCATCGCGCTTGCACTGGGGATTCTGCTGATCGGCGCGACAACCGCGGCGATCGTCTACGTTTTCGGCTACGCGCTTATACGCCTGAAGCGGCACAACCGGGGTCAGGCCCACGGATTCGAAGCGGAACCGACAGAAGCGTACAGGATCCGGCTGAACGAAATGGATCAGCGCCTGACCGATGTTCAGGACATACTCATAACCATCGACGAGAAACTCAGCCGGTTGCAGGGAAACAGGGGCACGGGCTGATCAGCCTTGCACACGATACCAGCGGTGCAAACGAGAGATCGAGTGGCCTCCTGGTTGATTCCAGAGTCCAGAAGGTATTCTTCGTCAACTTCAACATCCGGAACGGGAAAGGAAGACACATGCTCGCGAAGATTCTCGGCATCATCCTTATCGCCATCGGCGCGTACCTTGGGATTTTCGAAGTATTCAAACTCATCGGCATGTCACTGGAAATCGTGTTCCTGCTTCTTAAACTGCTTGTGTCCTTTGTCC
>LXNJ01000772.1_pt1 | contig 20784 bp, 13 predicted proteins | sample 809081 | NCBI WGS metagenome assembly LXNJ01 (sample SAMN04870510, study PRJNA318959) | sponge metagenome | biome: sponge; feature: marine sponge reef; material: water | host: Petrosia ficiformis | place: Greece: Milos, Mediterranean Sea | collected 2013-05-29 | depth 5-7 m | reverse complement strand
TCCATCACGGCCGACAGCCTGATAGTCCGGGGACCGAGCGGCGTCGATTCCATCCGCCCGACCTCCGGTTTGCTGACCTCGACCGCGTTTCTCGACGAGACCGAACGTTTTCTCGCCCCGGACGTTTCCGCCGAGGTCGTCGATCTCTACCGTCGGTTTCTCGGCGCCCACCTCCAACACTCGCTGAGGTTCGATAACGTAGCCACCGGACGCGACCAGACGCAGGCGTCGGACGGCGTCGATCCGGTAATCGAGACCATCCATGCCGGCCAAGTGATCGTGCGTCCCGGAGATGCGGTCGACGAGGAGGTCCGGAGACGTCTCCAAGCTCGTGAGGACGCCATGGTCACCGGACGTCCGGCCGAGGTGGGACGGACGAGCGGCTTCTTAGGACTCTTCATCGTCCAGATCGTTCTCCTCGCGGTCTTCTGGCTCTTCATTCTCGTCTCGCACCGGGAGATATACCGCAACGTCCGTTGGATCGGCCTGATCGGCATACTCGCGTTCGCGTTCTTCGGCCTGGCTTCGCTCATTCACAGTTCCCAATTGCCGGGCGAGTGGTTGCCGCTCATCTTCGTGATCTTCCCGGTGGCCGTGCTCTGGAATTCCAGCGTCGCTCTGGTGCTCTCGGCGGTCCTGGTGAGCATGACCTGGGCGCTTCCGGCGTACCAGGGGTCGGACGCGACCCTGCTGGCTCATTTCGCGACTGGGGCGCTCGCCGCGCTTTGCTCCATGATCGTGCCCAGACGGTCGCGCGTGTGGCTGGCCATCGTGATACTCTCGGCAGTGGGCGCTCTGGTGATCGTCGCCCACGCCCTCTTCACCGAGGTTCCGTTTCTCGAAGCGCTCGGCCGGACCCCGGCGCTTCTGGGGAACGTGGTCATATCGTTGCTGATCAGTTTGGGACTGCTTTACATCTACGAGCTCTTCACCGGAATCACGACGGTCCAGACCCTTACCGAGTGGGCCGATCCCCTGCGTCCGTTGCTGAGAAAGCTCTCAATACAGGCCCCGGGCACCTACGCGCACAGTGTCGCGGTCGCCAATCTCGCCGAGTCCGCCGCCGAGCGTATCGGTGCGAACAAACTGCTGGCACGCGTCGGAGCCTACTACCACGACATAGGCAAGCTTGTCCGGCCCGAGTGCTTCATCGAAAACCAGGGCGGGGCCAGCAATCTCCACGACGAGATCGAGCCCGAACTCTCCGCCAGCCTGATCAAGGAGCACGTGGTAGAGGGCGAGCGCCTGGCGCGTGAATACCGTTTGCCGCGCTGCATACTTCCTTTCATCACCGAGCACCATGGAACTCAGCGTATCGGCTTCTTCCTGGAAAAGGCTAGAGAAGCCGCTGCGGCCCTGAACGACGGACCGCCCGAGAAGCCGAGGATCGACGAGCGGCACTTCCGATATCCCGGTCCCCGTCCTAGATCGAAGGAAACGGCGGTGCTGATGTGCGCCGACTCCTGCGAATCGGCGGTTCGGGCCATCGACCGCCCCACCAAGGAGCAGATTCGGGAGCGGGTGCGCAAGGTGATTACCGGAAAGCTGTTGGACGGACAGTTCGACAAGGCGCCGGTCACTCTCGCCGATCTTGCCGAGATCAGGGACGAGTTCGTGCGGGTGCTGGACGGAAGCGGACACATACGGACCGTGTACCCGGAGCTGGTGGCCGCCGGAGACGAGGTTACGACCCCGGATGCCGGACCGGCGGGCGATCCGGATTCGGCCCCGGATTCGGCCCCGACCTCGGGGGAAGAGTCTTGACTGCGGGACCGCCCGTGGCGTTCACCGACGATGCCGTGATCTCCATCGAGTCCGGTCCCTTCGATATCCGGGCGGAGTTGATCGAACGCGCGGTCAGGAGAACGCTGGAGGAGCGGGGCGGGGGAGGCGACATTTCGATCACCGTGCTCCCGGACTCGGAGATGGCGCGGCTCAACCTAAAGTACCTCGGAAAGGAAGGCCCCACCGACGTCATCGCTTTTTCGCTGGGGGAGGAGTTCTGGCCCTTGGGAGACATCTACCTCGGAGGTGATCAGGCCGCCCGCCAGGCGGCCGAACACGGGGTGAGGCTCGATGAGGAGATGACGCGACTAGCCATCCACGGCACCCTGCACGTGATCGGTTTCGATCACCCTGACGGCGAGGCCCGCTGTTCGTCGGCCATGTTCGATCTACAGGAGACACTGGTCGAGCAAGTGATGGCGACGGATCGCCGGACGGATGCCTGGTCCGAACGGGACGACCCCGCAGGAGGCCGCCGCTAGCGGCGGGAAGACGATGGCGGATCGGGGAGGCGGCCGTTCGGCTCGCGAGCCGCAGGCCGACGGCTCCCGGGAAGAGCACGCCGCTCTGGCCGAACGGCTCGCCCGGCTTCACCCGTCCGACATTGCGGACATAATCGAAGGGCTTCCGGAGTCCCAACGAGTAGCGGTAATCGAGGTCCTCTCGACCGAGACCGCCTCCGAGACCCTCGCCGAGATGGAGGAAGGCCCCGACCGCGGAGCGCTGCTCGCGGCCCTCGCCCCCGAAAGAGGCGCCGAGCTCGTTCACGAGCTGGCCGACGACGATGCCGTCGATCTCATCGCCGAGCTCGGACCCGACGAGCGGCGCGCCATCCTCAGCGCGCTCCCGGATGAGGCCGAGGCCGAGATTCGAGAGCTGATGGTGTACGACGATGACACCGCCGGTGGGCTGATGACTTCGGAGCTCGTCAAGGTAGAGGGTAGGATGAACGCCGGGCGGGCTATCGCCCGGGTACGCGAGTCGGGAAGGGATGTCGAGGACTTCTACACCGTCTTCGTCGTGGATCCGACCGACAAGCTGCTCGGCACCGTCAAGCTCGACGACCTCGTGATCGCCGAAACCCACGAACCCATCGAGTCCATCGTCGAGGAACCCGTCGCGGTGGTCCGGCCCGATGTGGATCAGGAAGAGGTGGGCAGGCTCATCGCCCGTTACAACCTCGCTGCGATCCCTGTCGTGAACGACGATGGCAAGTTGCTCGGGCGCATCACCTTCGACGACGTCATCGACGTCATCGAGGAAGAGGGCACCGAAGACATCCTGCGCCTTGCCGGCGTCGCCAACGAGGACGAACTCCGCCACACCTGGGGCGAATCGGTCAGGGCGCGTCTGCCCTGGCTGCTGCTCAATTTGGTGACGGCGGCGCTGGCTGCGGCCGTGATCCTGGTGTTCGAGGACGCCATCCGCCAAGTGGCCACCCTGGCCTTCATCGCGCCGATAATCGCCGCTCTCGGGGGAAGTTCCGGCACTCAGTCGCTGGCGGTCACCATCAGACGTCTGACGCTAGAAGGTGGAGCCAGCAAGGCCGCGCTCTCGGCCGTCGGACGGGAGTCCGCCATCGGTCTCGTCAACGGCGCCGCCCTCGGAGCCGGGGTGGCTCTGCTGGCGATGCTCGTTCCCGGCGGGGACGTCCGGCTCGGCCTCGTGGCGCTGATCGCCATGTGGGGGAACCAGATCGTCGCCGGGTTCGCCGGAGCCTTCTTTCCGACGCTGCTCGAACGGCTAGGAGTCGATCCCTCGGTGGCTTCGTCCGTCTTCGTCCACACTTTGACCGACCTCTGCGGCTTCTTCCTACTTCTGGGGCTGGCTTCGAGAATGTTGATGGGATGACACCGCGCGAGGCTACATCGACATCTTTCGGGCGGGTTCGGGCTGCCGAACCACCCCTTCGACCCTCGCGAGCACGAGCGCCGAAGATTCCGCCATCTCACGGTAGTAGCCGACGAACCTGTCGGTCTCCGTCGCGTCGTACTCCGCCAGATTCTCGGCCCACCGATAGGCGATGGGCTGGAACCACAGCTCGGCTTCGACCCTGAAGGGGCCGCTCGACGGGTTCACCGCGACCGAGTAGCGCACGGCGTCCGATCCGGGCAGGAAGTCGGAATCGTCGGTCGCGGCTCCTGCGGGACGGGTCCGCGAATCGGCCGATGCCGCGTCGTAGCCCAGCGGGAGGATGCGGTTGTCCTTGGTCCAGCTCGCGGCCGACATCAGTCCGGTGGTGATTTCGCCCGCGGCGTTAGCCATGACGCCCTGGTAGACCTGAACCTGGTCCGACGACTCGATCATGTCGTAATGCGGCTCGAAATCCATGCCGTCGAGATCGTGGTCGTCCCCCGCCACGCTGCCGTCCGGCGCGAACGCCCCTGACTCGAACACCCTGTTCCCGTCCGCGTCCATCACCGCGAACCTGATCCAGGCGCGGCGCGAGGGATATGCGGTGGGGAATTTGTGGCCGGCCAAGTTGCGCACGAGCACGGTGGCTTCGAGCCTGCCCTCACCCACGCCCACCCCGACAAGTTCGAGCTCGACCGTGGCAGTCCGCAGATGATCGGCGGTTCGCGCGGCGGCGATTTCTAGCTCCTGCGGCAGGGCCGTCACTCCGAGCTCGCTCCGGAAGCGGTTCAACATACGGAGCATGAAGAAGTTGCCGCCCCGAAAAACGTGTCGGGAAACCTCCGGACGCGCCTGCCCGAGCACCATGGTCACGGGAACGTCTTCAGCGACTTCCGGCATGTGGCAGTCCTGGCAGCTCCGCTCGAGGAATCCGCCCTCGGCGTAGTCGCTCGCCAGCCACTCCAGATAAGGCGACTGTTCGGGGAACGCGGTTTCGGTTCCGCCGTCGCGCACTGGACGGGTGATGACGGTGTGGCAACTGGCGCAGAATCCCGAAGAGGTGACGTGTTCGCCCAGACGAGGTTCGAACCCGGTGGCGGAGTGCATGATGCCCGCGCCGCCGGCGTCGGGTTCGAATGGACCGAATACTGCTCGTGCGGTGGGATCGCCGGCGCCTGCTCCGCTTGACGATCCGCTTGCCATTCCCGCGATGTGGAAGCGAGCGGTGAAGCTCTCCTCCTCGCCGAGACCGTCGGGCTGGATCTGATGGCAAAGTGCGCACGACACTCCGTCTGCCGCAAGATCGGCGAACCCGCCTCCGGCGCCCCCGACGGGCAGGTTGGCGAAGACCTGTCCGATCTCTCCAGTCGCCGCTGCGGCGACGCTCGCCATGGGCATGTGACAGCGGGCGCACTCGCCCTCGATGTCCGCGGCCGCGTTCGGATAGTCCATGATCTCGCGTCTGACTGCGGCTTGGAAGTAGGGGTCGCGAGCGCTGTTGGCCATCATGGAGGCGCGCCAGTCGAACCCTATGGAGAGGTCGTCGCCGTCCGGGCCGAACACCCCCTTGTGGCAGGCGATGCAGCGACCCGAGGTGCGGAAGAGTTCGCCGGGATTCTCCTGAGCGGGCGCATCGAGGGCGGCGAGAGCGAGGGCTGCGGCCGCCAGGGGCGCCGCACCGTGCCGCCGGCTTCGCGATTTGGTCGATATCACCCTCACCACCCCTCGAAGAAGCCGCCGTCGAACCAGTCGAGAAGCAGGTAAAGGAAGAGTCGGGGCCGACGGGAGTCAACGGCCTCCCCCACCGGGAGCATGACCCCGACGTTGGCAAGCACGTGCTGACGGGTGTTGAGCGCCACTTGCACTTGCGGCACGAGGTCCATGGTCGTGGTCCCGCCGTCCTCCAGACCCAGCTTGGCCTGGAATTCCAGCATGGGAGACCATGTGCGCCCCCATGGTCCCTCGGTTCGGCTCAATCCAAGCAGGACGCGTGCGAAGGCCTGGTCGCGCCCGTCCTCGTACAAAGGAAGCCCGTAACGGTAGTGGGCCCCTACCTCCATCCCCCCTTGCGCCTGCAGAAACGCGTCCGAGGGCAGGAGCTGACCTGCGGAGAGGAAGATTTCCAGAGCCCCCTCGCCACCCTGTTCGCGCGGGCTCGTGGGGAGAATCGCCTCGCCCATGATCGAGAGGATGGCACCTCGTTCCAGCGAATGGTAAAAGGCGTGCTTCCAACCGAGGGAGACGTTGCCGACCGTCAAATCTCCGGTCGGTTCGCCTTCGTCGACCAGCGCCCCGCCTTCCCCTTCTCTGCGAGACACCTCGCCGCCCTCCCGCCTCCAGCGGAAAGGAACGGCCACTTCAAGCTGACTCCGAGGGCCGAAACGATGCTCGTAGACGTAGGCTCCACCCGTGTCGCCTCCGTCTTCGATGTCGAAGTCGGCTTCGATCACCCATTCGTCTTCGGGATACGCCTTCTCCGTCAACAGCGCTCGGGGCAGGTTCAACTCCCCCCTCGGCCAGGCCTCGTCGGTGCACAGGGTCCGGATGTGGCCCATGACTCGGGCAAGCTGCTCCTCGGTCAGGGCTCCTCTGAACGCCGGCATCATCTCGCTGAACCCCCTGACCGGCCCTCCCTCGTGGGCGACCGCTATCCAGTCGCCGTCCGGTTCCCGAGCCGCGAAGTCGCAGTCCGAGAAGTCGGGAAGCTCCTCTTCGAATCCGACCAGGGACGGGGGCAGGCCGGTTCCGTCCATCCCGTGGCAGTTGGCGCACGACCCCGCGTAGATCCGTTCGCCGCTCGCGTCGACCAGCTCGGCTCCGGTGGCCGGCGGATAATTCTGAGCCGCCAACGCGGCCGGCACCACTGCGAGCGCACAAGCCGGCAGCGCCGCCGAGGTCAACCGACGACAGGCCATGCGGACGGCCGTATTCACGAGATCACCCTCATGCCTTCCGCCGTCAACCGTGAGTTGAATTCGGCGAGGTCCTCCTCCATCAGGCGGGAAATTTCTCCGGCGATCCGTGCCAGTCGTTCCTCGAGGATGACCTTGACCTCCACGGCCGAATCGGTCGGGCGGAAATCGGCCACGCTCACGGCGGACATCAGATAGTTGAGTCTCTCCATCAGCCTGGTCGGGTAGCGGATCCCGTCCTGGCCGGTGCCCGTGGCGCGGAGTTGAAAGAGCCCCTCCTCGGCTTCGACGAACCTCGCTTCCAAGGAGTCGGCGGCTTCCGCCAGCGTATCGAGTCCGTCATGGTCATCGCCATCGGCACGCTCTCTGAGCGCATCCGCGACATCGAGAAGTTGCCGACGCACCGACTCCACGGCGTTGACGAGAGCCGCAGCGCTGTCGGCGCTCGACCGCAGCTCCGTCAGCATCCCGAACTGCTCGGCGATCTCCTCCTCCGATCCTTCGGAGTGCGGGTCCTTGAGAACCTCGAGCTCCCGGGTCATCGCGGCGCCCTCCGCCTCCACCCCGTCCAGGTGCAGAGTGACCGTGTAGGTCCCAGGCTTCTGGAGCAGGGCGCTGGGACCGGGTCCGCCGAACAGTCCGCCGGGGAAGGGGCGCTCCCGCTCCTCGCCCAGCTCGAAGTCGTCGGCATGCATCGGCTTGGTGCGCAGCCGAATGTCGCGGATCGGTTCTCCTCTCAGATCCCACCACACGCGGTTCACTCCAGCCTGCCCGGTTCCCGCCAGTTCTCGCACGGTCTCCCCGGAGGCGTCGGCTATCTCCAGCGAGACCGGGCCGTCGACACCGTCGCGCAGCCAGTAGCTGATGGACGCGCCGTAGGGCGGATTTTCGCCGTCCGACTGATCGTCCGACATGGAGAACTCTTCCGAAACCGGTCGGAATCTCCACGCTTCCCGGGGGCTGAAGAGATGCGCCGGCGATGCCGCCACCTCGGCAGTGAGCTGCTGGAGCGGCGTGACGTCGTCGAGTATCCAAAATCCGCGCCCGTAGGTGCCGATCACGAGATCGTTGAAGCGCTCCTGGACCACGATGCCGTACATGGGGGAATGGGGAAGGTTCGTGTGGAGCGACTGCCAGGAATCGCCGTCGTCGAAGGAGAGCCAGAGGCTCGCCTCCGTCCCCAGGTAGAGCAGACCGGGTCGCACGGGGTCTTCTTGGACGCTGCGCGTGTAGCTGAGGACGCCGTCGTCGATGCCGCCGGAGATCGGGGTCCAACTCTCGCCGTAGTCCTCCGTCCTGTAGGCGCGGGCCTCGAAGTCGCCCACCTGGTGGTGCTCGATCACCATGTAGGCCTTCCCCGTGGCGTGGCGGGAGGCGTCGATTCCCCTGACCACGCCGTCGGGCGGGAGGTCGGGGACGTTTCGGGTGACGTCGGTCCAGCTTTCGCCGCCGTCCCTGCTCACCTGCACGAGGCCGTCGTTCGTTCCCGCCCAGAAAACTCCCTCCTCCAGGGGCGACTCGTCGAACGCATAGATGACGCAGCAGAACTCGACCCCGATGTTGTCCGGCGTGAGCCCTCCGCTGATCCCCATGCGGGATCGGTCGTTGGTAGTGAGGTCGGGAGAGATCACCTCCCAGCTCTGACCGCGGTTCCGGGTGCGGTGCACGTGCTGCGAGGTGACGTAAACGGTCTCGTTGTCGTGAGGGGAGATGAGAAGGGGGAAGGTCCACTGGAAGCGGTAGCGGACGGAGTCGGCGGGATGACCTGTCGTCGTCTCGGGCCAGACCTCGGTTTCGCGGTACTGGCGGCTCTCCGAGTTCCAGCGCACGACGATGCCGCCGCCGGCACCCGCCCCGGAAGCGCTCGACCACACGATCCGCGGATCGGTCGGGTCAGGCGTGGCGAATCCCGACTCGCCGCCGCCGACCGTGTGCCAGAGGCCGCGCGGAATCCCGCCCGCGATGAAGCCGCCCTGAAGGCGCGAGTTGCTCGGGCCGCGGGTGGAGGGGCCGTCCTGGCGGTTGCCGAGAACGTTGTAGGGTATGGCGTCGTCCGCAGTGACGTGGTACATCTGAGCAACCGGAAGCTGAATCCGGAACCAACTCCTGCCCCGGTCGTTCGAAAACGAGACGCCTCCATCTCCGGCCACAGCCTGACGTTCGCCGTCGGTGGGATCGATCCACATGTCGTGGTGATCCCAATTGGGGGCTTGGCCGAAGGCCGCCGACTCCGAGGTCACCCCGCCGTCGAGCGAATAGGAGTACGCCGCGGCGAGAAAGAAGATCTCGTTCTCGTTGTCGGGACTCACCTCGCAGCGGCTATAGTAGGCGGTGCGCCCTGCGAGGTCGCGGTCGTAGCTGGTCAGCGCCCAGTTCGCGCCGCCGTCGTCGCTGCGCCAAAGCTCGCCGCCGGTGGTCTCGCCTCCCTCCCAAGGTACGCCGTCGCCGGTCTCGATGAGCGCGTAGATGCGCCGTGGGTTGTCGGGGCTCGTGCACAGGGCGATCTTGCCCACGTCGGTTTCCGGCAGGCCGGCGCCTTCGAGTCGGGTCCAGGTGTCGCCGCCGTCCCGCGACATGTGGATGGCGCTGCCGGGGCCGCCCGAACGGCGGTTCCAGGTGCGGATGGCGAGCTGCCAGGTGCCCGCGAAGAGCGTGCGCGGATTGGACGGGTCCATGACGAGATCGCTGGCGCCGGTCTCCTCGTCGACGAAGAGAACGTGTTCCCAGTTCCGCCCCCCGTCGACGGTCCGGTAAACGCCGCGGTCCGGCTGTGGCGAGTAGCCGTGACCCATCGCGGCCGCGTAGACGACGTCCGGGTCGGTGGGATGAACGATGATGCGGGAAATGCGCCCGGTGGCGTCGAGCCCCATGTGCTCCCAGCTCTCGCCCGCGTCGAGCGAGCGCCAGACGCCGTTTCCGATGGAGACGTTCGAGCGGATGAAGGGCTCTCCGGTCCCGACCCAGACGATGCTCGGATCGGAACGTGAGACCGCCACCTCGCCGATGGCGTGGATCTTGTGATCGTCGAAGACGGGGCGCCATTGGAGGCCGCCGGTCTCCGTCTTCCAGACCCCGCCGGACGCCGCGCCGACGTAGTAGGTCAAACGGTCGCCGGGCACCCCGGACACCGAGGTGATGCGGTTGCCCACGGGTCCGATGTGGCGGAAACGCAGCGCATCGAGCGCGGAGGTCGGGATTTCCTGACCTGAAGCTCCAGGCCTCCCGCCGAGCAGGGTCAGGCCTAGCGCGAGGAGCGAACAGGAGCGGAGGAAGGAAAGGCGGGGAACGGGGAGCATGCGGACGGACGTAGGGAGGTTGGACGGGTCGAGAATTGTGCGGGCGATGGCGCGCAACGCGATCTCGCGTCGCCCGGTCCTGACGCCACGATACCTGCGGAGGGCCGGGCTCGCAAGGGCATGGCGCAAACACGCAACGCGCATCGAGGGTTCCCTTGCATCCTGTCGCTCCGCGCCTCTCCGGCGTCCGCCGCCTGTCGCTATCTTCACGGATGCCGTTCGAGAGCGCCCGCTGGCGCCGCCACGTCAAGCCAAGTTCATCGGTCATCGCCGGTCGAGCGGGGACCGCCCTCCCGATCGTCACCCAGGGTTCGACGAGTTGGCCGTAAGGAAGCGGTCGCTCGACAGGTCGATCGTCGAGGGTCCTGTGGGAAGGGCGGTGTGGCGGCTCGCCTGGCCCACCATGCTTCAGAACGTGATCGGCGGTCTCCAGGGGATCGTCGACCACGCCATGGTCGGCCACACGGTCGGATTCACGGGCAACGCCGCAGTGGGGGTGGCCGGGCAGATCTTCATCGTGGTGATCGTCTTCATCGCGTCGATCTTCACGGGAATGGGCATCCTGGTCGCCCGGTTCGCCGGGGCCGACGAGCCCGACAAGGTCGACCGCGCCGTCTACCAGGCCTTCCTCGTCGCGCTGGCCCTCGCGGTAGGGGTCATGGCGCCGCTCGGCTACTTCCTCTCCCCGGTCCTGCTCGACCTCGTGAACGCGGAACCGTCCGTGCAGGCGGAGGCGCTGCCGTATCTCCGCATCATGTTCCTCTTCAGTTTCGGCATGATGATGTTCTTCATGCTGAGCGGAGCGCTGCGCTCGGCCGGGGACGCCAAGACACCCCTTCGGCTGGGCATCGCGCTCACCGTGCTCAACCTGGCGCTCAACCTGGTCTTCATTCCCGTCTGGGGTACGGCGGGCGCGGCCATAGGAACGGTTCTGGCGGGAGGCGCAGTCGGTCTCTATTCGCTCTACCGACTCATCTCGGGAAAATGGGTGGTCCACTTCACCCGCGGCATGGGGTTGCGTCCCGACTGGAAGATCATACGGGAGCTCTTCCGCTTCGGGCTTCCTACCGGCTTCCAGGGCATCGCCATGAACGTGGGCGGCGTCCTGCTCCTAGGCTTCATCGGCTCGCTGGCGAACAGCGCGGAGGCGCAGGCCGCGTATTCGGTGGCCTACGCTCAACTCTTCTCGCTGATCACCTGGACTTCGGTGGGGCTGATGGGCGCGGCCGCCACCGTGGCCGGCCAGAATCTCGGCGTGGATCGCCCGGAGCGCTCCGTCAGGGCGGTGAGGACCGCAGCGATCATGGGACTCGGTGTGGCGACGATGGCTGGTGCGCTCTTCGTCCTCCTCCCCGATCATCTTCTCTCGCTCTTCAACATGGAAGACGAAACCGTGGTCGCGATCGGGCGTGAGCTCCTGGCCTTCCTGTGCGTCTCCGGGTTCTTCGTCACGTTGGCGCTGACCTATACCGGAGGCCTCCAGGGCACGGGCGACACCCGGGGCCCGCTTTACATCTCGCTCATCTCGCAGGTGGCCGTCCCGCTCCTGATCTGCTCGGTGGCGTCCGGTACGCTCGGCCTCGAGGCACGTCACGTCTGGTTCGCCATCGTGGTCGGCCATATGGTGCGCGGTCTGTTGAGCATGCTGCGTTTCGACCGGGGAAGGTGGCGCGACATAGAGATTCGGGTTTAGCTGCCCATGGCTGAGTTTCACGAACACCGAGTGCCATGAAGCTCCGCGCGCTGAGGGACTGCAGCGCCGCTCTTCGCCCGGAGAGCGACACCGAGCGTGGCCTACCGAGTTGAGACGGCGTCGCGCAGCCTCTGGTGGCGTTGTCCAAGGGCTGTCGTTCGACCTACCGCCGGCGCCGGCGCCGGCATATGTTATCCGGCGGAGCACCGATGCGCGTGACCGCGCCTGCGGCCGCGAACGAACGACCTGCAGCCCGGAGCCCTCATGCTACGTCAGATTCTCGCCGCTGTCGCCGGCTACGTGGTCGACGACCTCCCCGCCGTCGGCACCGGGGCGCCGTTCGGCAGCGAATTCGTCGTCGGAAGAAGCGCGACGTGAGCGACAACCGGCGCGTTCCGGCGGCGGTCTGGATCGTGCTCGGCGTCGTCCTGGGCGTCGTGATCGCTCGGACCGGCTTCCCTGACGGATGGCGTTGGACGTCCTCGCCTTTGACCCTGAACCCCGGCATGGCCGCACCGGACGGGGCTGCCCAAGCCGCCGAACGGGCAAGCTGGACCGCCCTCGCCCACGAGACGGTCGGTCGGCACGGCGCGATCGAGCCGATCCTCGGGAAAGGCGCGACCGTGCGCCTGCTGGTGCGGCTGGCCGAGCAGGAAGGCTACCGCGCACATCCCTATCCCGACGCCGAAGGCTGGACGGTCGGCATCGGCAAGCACACGGGTGTGACCCACGCTCATCCGCTCGTCACAAGGAGGGAGGCGCTGGAACAGGCGCTGGCCGACGCGCGGACCCAATGCGGGCGGTTCGAGACCGGATGGCCGCCGCTGATGCAACAGCCGATAGGTCTGCGCATCGCCCTCTGCGACGCGGCGTTCCAGCTGGGTTCCGACGGGCTGCTGAGCTTCCAATTGGCGCTGGGGGCTCTGGAGACCGGCGATTGCGATCAGGCTGCTTGGGAGTTCCGGGATTCGAGGTGGACCGACGACACGCCGCGCAGGGTGGCGGCGCTGGCGAGCACCATACTGGAGACCTGCACAATGGGAACACCATGAACGCTTCCTGCCGCCCCCGCTCCACTCCGGAGAAATCCGCCGCGGAGGAACGCGGCCGTACGGAATCGGTGTCCCGGCTCGCCGCCCGAACCCCGAGGCCGCCTTTCGCCGCGCTGCTCGCGGGTGCCCTGTCGTGCGCCTCACTTCTGCCCGCCGGCGCCGGGGCTCAGGCACCTGCGGTCCTCCCCGAAGGCGTTCCCGCCCGGATCCAGCCTCTTCCCTCGCTCAGGCAGCAGGCCGAGGAACAGCAGGAGTGGCTCCGCCTCCGGCTCGAGCGCGTACTTCCCAGGCTGATGACGGAATACGACGTCCGCATGTGGATCCTCTCCATGCGGGAATACGCCGAAGATCCCGTCTTCGACGCCATCAAGTCGCCCACGACCTTCGCGGCCCGGCGTCGATCCATCTACGTCTTCACCAGACAGGAAGACGGCAGGGTGGAACGGCTCGCCCTCGGCGGAACGAGCCAGGGCGGACTCTTCACGGCATACCGTTCCACCCGTCCGGCGCCCACCCGGGAGACGGCGGAGCTGTGGGGAAGCGAGCAGTGGACGCTGCTGAGGGAGGTCGTCGAGGATCGCGATCCTGAGAACATCGTCCTCAACATCGACCCGGTTTGGGCTTTTTCCGACGGACTGCACGCCGGGGAACGGGAGGCTCTCGAGGAAGGGCTGGGAGCCGAATACGTAGCGCGGGTCAAGCGGGAGCCCCGCCTCGCGATGAACTACATCGCACTCCGTCCGCCCGAGATGATGCGGCGCTACCGAAGGATCCAGGAGACCGTGCACGCGGTGATCTCGGAGGCGTTCTCGAACGCGGTCGTCACTCCCGGCGCGACCACGACCGAGGACGTGCGCTGGTGGCTACGCCAGCGCGTGCGCGATCTCGGCTACACAACCTGGTTCCACACCTCGGTCGACGTCCAGCGCGACGGGGAGCTTCCGGCGGACGGGCCGGTCGTCATCGAGCGGGGCGACCTGCTCTGGACCGACTTCGGCACCCAGGCGATGAATCTCCACACCGACACCCAGCATCTCGGCTACGTCCTGCGCGAAGGCGAGACCGGGCCTCCCGCAGGGCTTGTTCGTTGCCTGGCCCGATCGAACCGCCTCCAGGACATCCTTCTCGAGAACATGGAACCGGGGCTGACCGGCAATCAGATACTCGGTGCGGCCCTGGCCCAGATGCGCGAGAAAGGGATCGATGGCACAATCTATACGCATCCCATCGGCGATCACGGCCACGGGGCCGGCCCGCTCATCGGGCTGTGGGACCGTCAGGAGGGCGTGCCCGGCAGGGGCGACGCGGTGCTGCTGCCCTCACCTGGCACTCCATCGAGCTACAGGCGACCGTCCCGATCGACGAGTGGGGCGGGAAGCCCGCGAGATGCAGACAGGAGGAAGAGGCCTACCTCGACACCGAGGGCGACCGCCACTGGGCGTTCAGACGCCAGACCGAGTTCCACATAGTCTGGTAGGTGCCGGGTCGGCATTTCCGTGTAGATTCGCATCTTCTTGCGGTGATTGCATTTGCGTGTTCGGCAGCCCGGATTCCCGCTGAATGACTCCCGCTACTTGCGATTCCCGTTACGAGTCCGACGGCGGTGTTCCAGAGCCTTCCGAAGCTGTCCCTCGTCGGCCCTCTGGTAGCACCGGAGCACTGTCTTGGCCGTCTTCCACCCGCCGAGCTGGCAGAGCACCTTCAGCGGCTGGTCCATCAGGTCGCTGGCGAACTTCCGCCGCAGCGAGTGCCAGCCCCTTCCGGGCTTCGGCTCCAGTCCTGCAAGAATCTGGGCCTTGCTCCACCAAGCGTGCAACCGGGCGGCACCCACAGCCGCCCTCGGATTCCTGGGCGCGGGCAGCACCGGAGTTTCCCCGGTTGCGGGGTTCATCGCCAGCACCTCCTTCAACGCGTCGAGTGCCTCGTCGGTGACCGGCGTGATGTGCTCGTAGCCGGACTTGTCGTGCTCGGCGCGCCAGAGGATGGTCCCGCCCCCGAAGTCGATGTCGTGCCACCGAAGCTGGCGTATGGCTCCGATACGGTGCCCCGTTTCGTGCGCGAGCACGAGCGCGGCGTGGAACCGCCAGTCCACCCGGCGCGACACTTCCAAGAGCGCCCGGTACTCTTCCTCGGCGAGCACCACCCGATTCGGGTTCTTCTCCGTGGGCGTCCTGAGACCCCTCAGCGGATTCCGGTCGAGCAACAACCGGCCCCTCTCGTCTCGCGACTTTGCGGCCCAATTCAGGACGGCAATCAGGAACTTCAGGTCGTATTCTACCGTCCGGTCGGACACGGGCCTTCCACTCGGTCCGATGCTGCCCGCCCGGCGCTCCCGGATGAGCGGTCCCAATCCCTTTGAGACAGGGTGGCCGGGTCGCGGTTCCGTCCGAATAACTGGAGGAACATGCGCATGGCGGCCCGGTCGTGTCCCCGCGAACGAGCGCCCTTGGTGGGCGTCACCTCCTCACCGTAGATTTCAAAAAGCCTTTCCAGGGTGAGCGGCTCGGGCTTCGCGTCGGCCTTGTCGTTCGGCGCGTCGATGAACCCGGCGGCGAACTGATCCGCCTGCCGTTTCGCGCGCCTCCAATCGCGGTGCTTGAGGGACCGGGTGAGCCTTCTGCCGTTCTCTCGCCACTCGACTTGGAACATGCCGGTCTTCGGGTCGGGAAATTCGCACAACCATCGTTTCGAGGTTGGTCCCAAGTGATCCCATAAGCTCCCGTAACTCACTGTAATAACGTCAGTTGACTATGCTTACGCCGTGACTGTGTTGCATCGCAAGGTCTTGCGAAATCCCACAGAATCGCATATCATCCCACATTCATTGTGGGATGGCATGTGGGGCGCATTCTTGCCGCCATGCTTCGGGTTCAACCACGAGACGGGAGGAAATCGTGAGACGACCGCTGACGGCCGTGTTCGTCAAGTCCGTTGCGAAACCGGGGAAGTACGGGGACCGGCACGGCCTGATCCTCCAGGTGCGCCCCACCGGGAGCAAGTACTGGTTCTGGCGCGGGACGGTCCGGGGGAAGCGCGTGGACTACGGCATCGGCTCGTATCCGTACGTCACGCTCGCCGAAGCGCGCGAGACGGCCTTCGAGTATCGCAGGCTGTCCAAGACGGGGGCCGATCCCAAGGCGCTGAACACCGCGCCGACCTTCGAGGACGCCTTGGAGAGGGTTCTCGCTATCCAGCGCACGACATGGAAGCCGGGAAGCCCCACCGAGGAGCAATGGCGGAGGGAGTTGACGGTCTACGCATTCCCCCACATCGGGCGGAAGCGGGTCAACGAGGTCACGACTGCGGACGTGATGCGCGTGCTGCTCGCCGACCATCTCTGGACCGGGAAGCCCGGCGTCGCCAAGCGTCTCCGCCAGCGCATCGGGGCGGTTATGAGATGGGCGGTGGCCCAAGGCTACCGGGAGAACAACCCGGCGGGCGAGGCGGTCGGGGCCGTCCTCCCCAAGCACAACGGGAGCCCGACGCACTTCAGGGCGCTGCCACACGCGCGGGTCGGCGAGGCGGTCGCCAGGGTGCGCGAGTCGAGCACGTGGCTGGGAATCAAGCTGGGCTTCGAGTTCATGGTTCTGACCGCCGCCCGCACCATCGAGGTTCGGCTGGCGACGTGGGACGAGATCGACATGGAGGCGGCACGCTGGGCGGTCCCACCCGACCACATGAAGGCCAAGCGGGTCCATCGGGTGCCGCTCCCGCACCGGGCTGTCGAGGTACTGGGCGAGGCCGCCGAACGGTTCGGCACCGGGGGATTGCTCTTTCCCGGACCGACGGGAAAGCCGTACAGCGGCACCTCGCTCTACAAGATGCTGAGAAGGCTGGCCATCCCCTCGACCGCGCACGGGTTCCGGTCGTCGTTCCGGGACTGGGCGGCAGAGAAGACCGACCACCCCCGCGAGGTCGTTGAGGCGGCGCTCGCGCATGTCGTCAAGGACAAGGTCGAGGCCGCGTACCGGCGCACGGACCTGTTCGAGCGGCGTCGTCGGCTGATGGAGGAATGGGCCGAGTATCTTTCGGGTCGGATCGGCGGCTCGGGGGCTTGATTGGGACGGGCCGCAGCCTTAGACCGGGGCTCAGAGGCCGTTTCCGGGCGCAACCGGAGAGTTTCGGTCTTTCTGCGGGCCGCAGGATCGCCCCAGATCGACGATCGCGGGTCTCCAAGGGGTATGGGTAGGGCGAAAAAGCGGTGCTCGGCGGCGAGCGCGCCGTCACCGAAGAGTGACGGGGTGCCCGGTCGTCCCCGCCGCCCGCGAGGCCGACGATCGCGAGGCCGGGGGGCTTGCCCGCGACGGCCCGGTCGAGGCTGTTCCGGGCGATGCCCGAAGCGACGTTTCGGAGGCGTCCGCGGGGCTGGCTTGAGCCACTGTTCTGTGGCTAAGCCAGCCTACTCTTCGTGGCCACGAAGAGGCTGACGAGGGGGTGGCTCCGCCCCCCCTTCAATCCCCCTGGAAATGCACGCGCCGAGGCGCGCAGGATCGCGGGCGACGGGGAGTGTGCCGCGATGGCTATGTCTGCCGAAAAGTTGCGGCCTCGGGGCCGTCCTCCACGTTGACCAAATCGTTCCGTCGAGCCCAGGCTACTGACGGAGCCGAAACAGGAGGCGAGCGGCGCCCCGCACGACGGTGGACAGTCCGAAGATGACGCCAACGGCCAGCTCCCCGAGCGCGAGGTAGAGAAGCAACCTCACGCCCCAACCTCCGGGAACCGCTCCGACTGCTCGCCCGCCGGTATCTGGCGGAACTTCCGCACTGCGCGCGACACGTCCCGGCATCGGAGCGAATCAGGAGCCATTCGTCGCCGAACCGGGTCAGCTGGACCCAACACAGCCGTCCCCGGCTTCGTCAAGAAGATTGCGGACCAACTTCGCGGGCGTTATTTTCCGCCCGTACGTTTGCCGAGATTCCGCTGTCGCGCACGGTGCAAACCCGCCCTCATCAAGGTGTAGTCTTTGCCCAAAGAGGTCACTATGCTGAGACTCTTCCCCGACGGATTGCTCATAGCCTTGCAGATCGGCTGCCTAGGCGACGCGCTGAGCGCTGCTAGCGTGCCGCCACAGCAGAGCAGCATGCAGATCGACGACATGCCCCTGTTCACCATCGGCGACGACCCGAACGAGCCGCTTCACCGGGTGATCGGCGCCGTACTCACGGGTGATGTCCTAATCGTTGCCGAGGAGAGCACACACTCGCTGCGCTTCTACGACCGGACGACCGGCCAGTTGATCCGTACCGTCGGCCAGAAGGGCGAGGGTCCGGGAGACTACGGCAACCTCGATCTCCTGCAGGCCGTCGGCGACAGGCTCTACACCTTCGACTCTTGGCACAGGCGGGTCACCATTCGAGACAGCGCGGGCCAGGTGGAGCGAACGGCGCGGGTCCAGCCGTGGGGGGGCTACAACACGGCGGAGGTCGAGGGGATCTTCCCCGACGGCTCCATGCTCGTTTCCGGGTCGGTGTTCGGTTGGGCGGACAGGCCGAAGATTCAGCGGGACGAGCATGGGCTGGCGAGGTACGACGCGGACGGCAACTTCATTGGCACCCTCGGGAAGTACCTGGGCTACGAGTACTACAATTCACCGACGGGCTCGCGGATCTACCCCTACCGCCGCGAGACCTTTGTCGTCGTCGTGGGCGACAAGTACCACATCGTCGACACCAAGGATCCGGCGATCCCGGTGTTCGACATCGCGGGGAAGCCTGTCCACGAGCTTCCACCGGACGTGCCGACGGAGCCGACTAGGCTCACTCGCGCGGGCCGCGATTCCCTTCCCGACTTGGACGGCATCGTCCGTGACGACCTGCCCCGGTTCTACCCCCTCTACGGACGGACCCGGGCGGTTGGAGATGCGTTGTGGGTGCCGCACTACCGTGGCCTCGTCCCCGATGGCGGCAGCGCCTGGAGCGTGTACTCGCAGGAAGGCGACCTTGTCGGGCAAGTGACTGCGTCGGAGAGGCTATGGGTGCTGGCCGTGGACGGGGATATCGTGGCGGTGCTCACGCTGGACGAACTCGGAGTTCAGACGGTGCAGCTACGCCGGATCATCGAGCGGCCATAGCCGGACGGCGGTTCGCCTTCCGCCGTCTTGTTCCTGCGAAGCCATGTGTTCCACCGGCGTGATTGCGGGCCGCGGCCATGAGGGTCGCGGGAAGCTGGGGGTCTAAGGGGGCGGAGCGCCCCTTGCCAGACCGCCACGTTCAACGTGGCGTGTGCTGGCTGACGACCACTAACGGTCGTGAGCCAGCGTCTTACCCGGCGTCGCCCACCGCGCACGTTCCGCCTTTTCTCGCCGTCAAGCAATTACTGCCGTAACTTGGCAGTCGGGGTAGCCGTCCAGACGGCTTGGACGGGGAGACAGTCGAGGCGCTGGCCCAAAAGGGGCCGCTACGGCAACGCGAAAAAAGGGGACACCGAAAGACATGGCTCTGTTCTGGCGTGCATCGTTATTCCTGTTGGCAGCACTCGCGACACCCTCACTGATTGCCGGGCAGCAGGCTTGCGTCGATCATGACCCGCTTTACCGCCTCGACGGGGACGACCTCGTTTGGAGTGACGTAAGGGCGGTCAGCGCCGACGATTCCCTGCTGGTGGTGCTTACCGGGTCCTATCCGGTGATCCATCTCTTCGAGCTTGCCGACGGTGGCCTCCGGGGAGGCTGGGGACGGAGCGGCGAAGGACCCGGCGAATTCCAGTCACGCACGGATGTTGCGTTGGTCGGTGGCCATGTGTATGCGCTCGATGGCAATCAGAGACGGTTGTCGATCTTCGATATCACGGGCGATTTGGTGCGCACCGTGAGCCTTCAGGACTTTGGATTGCTTGATTATCTCCCGCGCAGCCTCGACCGGGCCGGCGGGGGAGATGTCCTGCTCGGATTGTCCGTGCCGATGGGCAACGAGAGGACCATCATCGCCCGGTCCTTCGGGGCCACCGCCAGCGAGGACCCGTCTCGCCAGGACACGGTGATCGTCTACCCCGCGAGGACGACAACCTTGCGTCTCACGGCAGAGGGATCACCGAGCTATACCCTTCCTCCTCCGTACTCGCCGACTCCGCAATGGACGCCCGTTTCCGGAGGCGTGGCGTTTTGGGATGGATCGGACTCGGGGGTCAGGATTCTGGGTTTCGACGGCGAGGAGAGGTCGGTGGTTTCGCTGGCCCTCGATGACCGTTTCGAGGTGACCGCAGAGGACGGGGAATACTGGTTTCAGAATGCCATCCCGCAGGAGTTCATGGGACAGCGGGTGTTCGAGCCCTTGAGGAGGGAAGCGCGGCGAACCGTCGACTTTCCTCGATACCACCCGCTGGCATTCGATCTCTTGAGCGCGCCGGGCGATGTCTTGTGGGTGCGCCGGACTCCGGACGGGAAGGACCAGGTTTGGGATGTCGTGGATGCCCAGGGGCAACCTGCCGGCCGGGTCGCGTTGGCTCCGGATCAGGCCCTCATGGCGGTCATCCCCGACCACATGGTGCTGAGGGTGACGGATGCACTCGGCGTGGAGTCGGTGGAGGTTCATCGATGCAGCACCGGGGGCCTGAGTCGCCAGTGAATTGCATGGACCGACACTCCTCCGGGCTATAGCGCGGAAGCATCGAGGCGCGGGAAGCGGGTCCGGTCGGGAGACGTTACTGCATGACCGGGGCCGCCATGGGACAAACGAACGACCGCCGGCGGTCGGAGAGACGCTGGCCACGCCGGAGCTGCTGCCGACGCGGTGAGCGGTGTGGGATGGATCCGGGGACGCTATGGATTGACGATTCTCGTAACTCGTTGGTACATCATCAGTTAGAGCTTCTCGTCAAAAGTGCGGGAAAGATCCTGACCCGGTTCCGGTGCCACTCGCCGGCGCCGTACGAGCGCCGACTTCGTTTCGTGCGTGCCATCATTCGATTCCCTTCGACGATGGACTGCACGATCTGCGCATGGGTAAGTTCGCACGGACGATCTTGCTCCGCCCGCCCGTCGCAGTCGCCCGGCTCGCCCCCCGCCATTTGGTCCGTCGCTCGAAGGACGGCCCGAGCGTCGGGAAGGAGCGGGCTCGGGCCTGGAGTCAGTTTCTGGCCCGAAAAGGCGTCGAGGTGAGCCGTCCGACCGGCACGCGCTGGAGCCTGCCGTTCTTCGAGCGGGAAGCAGTGATTCGGAATCGGTGTTCGGCGCGCCCGATGCCGATCCAGAGGCG
>LXNJ01000771.1_pt1 | contig 20786 bp, 28 predicted proteins | sample 809081 | NCBI WGS metagenome assembly LXNJ01 (sample SAMN04870510, study PRJNA318959) | sponge metagenome | biome: sponge; feature: marine sponge reef; material: water | host: Petrosia ficiformis | place: Greece: Milos, Mediterranean Sea | collected 2013-05-29 | depth 5-7 m | reverse complement strand
TTCCGAACGATGACTTAGAATTTCAAACGCCGTCAGAAGCGTATCAACGTCGGTAAGGATATTGAATCGACCACACACAACGAATTATTGATCAATGGTGAATGACATGATTTTGCTCTGTCGGCGTACCCCGATAACCGTTTGGCGCTCCCGGAGGGATTCGAACCCCCGACTCCCAGATTCGTAGTCTGGTACTTTCTCAATATAATCAACGAGTTTAGACAAAATTCACTACTTCCCCAGAACCCAGAATCAATGACTTAGAGGTGGTATTGTCTAAAAATTCCGGTGATTGGCAACCGTGAATTTTATCAGATGAAAGTTGAAAATCAAACGACCGCACCATCTGAAACATTTCAGTTTGACGAAAATCGACTTGTTCGGCAGACGAGAGCCGGTTCGTTTCTCGGCGCCTCGGAAATGGTACTACCAAAGGGAACGAAGCGGACTCGTGCCTATCCGGAGTCCAATATCAGAAGACTTTGGTGGAACATATGCTTGCAGGGTGTGATCCCACTCGTCGAGTCAAGCCCGTGAATGGGTGAATTGATGCGGCAACCTCGGAACTTGACGAAGAAACGCACCCGGTTTTTCGTTGAGCAAATTCATTCCGTTCATTTTTTATTTCCATTAGCTGGAGGGGACGCAACAGTGGAAGATAGTTGAACGTTTAACTGAGTCTGAATAAGTTCAATTAGTGGATTGAGTATCTCATTATAAGGTTTTTGCTCATCGTATTGCCTATCCGCAAATCTGAGCGCATTTAAGTATTGATCATTATTTTCCTTAAGCAACCGAGGCAATATTTCCTTACCCGGCAATAAGCCATGCGATTTCACACACAACACAAAATAGCAACAAGCACGCGCAGTTCGTCCATTCACTAATTTCACTAAAAGGACAGACGATCCCAAACTTGTTGATTTCAAGTGGGATCGAATTTATTTGGTGAAGCCAGTAAAAAGGGATTGCAGCCATCAAGATACAAACACCCCATCAACGATAGATCAATCAGCGGTCCTGTACCTAGAATGCTAAGATATTACGCAGTTTACGGCAACGCCAGCGGCTCCGTGTTAAGTCCTATTCAGTTGCACAAGGATTTTTGTGTGCCTGAGGAGAAGAAGGTCGAAGATGCTGGATTGTTTGATGGACTTGATGAATAAATTGGGATTTGGAAAGAAATCCAAGGGGATTATGGATAAAGGCGCTGTTATTTCGCCATGCAGGCGCTGGCGCTATGCACTCTGGCAGTATTGGTCAGTGGACGGTAAAATTTTGTGGTGATCGGTCTGAATCCGTCTACCCCAGACGAATCACTGGATGACCCGACGATCCGAAAATGCATCGGTTATGCAAGACGCTGGGGGCTCGGTAGTCTCCTTATGCTCAGTCTATCTGCGCTTCGATCCACTGATCCCAAAAACATAATGGCAGCTGCCGAACCAGTCGGACCAGACAATAAAAAGCGTTTGACAGGGTGCTTCGCGAGGTTCAGCGGCCTACACCAATCTTGCTTTGCGCATGGGGAGCGCATAGAAAATATTAAGATCTGGACAAGTAAGTTGTGGATTCGCTCAAAGTGCCAGGCATCAAACCCATGTGTCTCGGAGTGACCAAGAGCGGTCTGCCTCGTCACCCGCTCTACATGCGCAACGACGCTGTGCCAGTTCAATATGAGGGTAGAACCACCGACTCAAATATCAATTAGATTTCGGACAACATTATATATACCTCCCACCACAAAACGATCGTATATCTGGTCTCTAAAACCTCTGAGACTCCGTGTTGCATCATGCCGCCAGGCAGGGAGATCATTTGCCCTGTCGCAGAGCTAACCTCCATTTCTGGCAACAGCAGATTTCCGCCTTTTGCCTCATTCAAATTAATGATGGTGGTCCAGTGCCGATTCGGAAACTCGTTTTCCGCTCCATAGTCAGTATGCATTGGCATTGCGTCGCCCGGCTTCCACCGCACTCCATTCACATTGACGCGGCGCAACGGGATTCCGATCAGCCTCTCGATTGCCAATCCCGCATCCGAGATCGCCTCCGACAATTCCAGATAATTCTCATGATCAAATCTCCAGACGTCTGCAACGGACCAATCGAAACAGTTGTGCTCAAAATCACTCATAAGCCTGTCGCATGTTTTTCTGTCCAGCCAGCCCTTGCCGACTAGGACGTTGGAAAATTTGCCATGCTGTGTCAGCGAAAGTCGGCGGCGCGTAGACTTCCTGTAAAACCACACTTGTTTGCGTTTGCCCTGGTCTCGCTGATCCGCCAGATTGCTTTGGCGTTGTCGCAGTGATTCATGGACATTCGAGAATTGGCAGGACGGGGAATCGATTCCGGCAACAACGCTGCGCACCGAGCCGATCACCGTTCCTGCGCCTATTTTGTGGATACCAGGGCGAAAGAATTTTATTGACGGAAACCACGGGTAGTGTAAATCATTAGGTGAAATCAGGGCATCCATCATACGCCAATGGGTTTGTTCAGGATTCGGCTGTCCACCAATAAGTAACCATGACGAGTCTGTCGTCTTCCAAATGTACCCCTGCTCCAGCGTAATCGTCCCCATCCCAAAATGAGATTTTGCTCGTCCGCTAATTACCTGAAGGTCATTCTCTTCGCGTCCGCCATTCCAATCTAATTCGATGTCGTGATCCAATACGATATCGAGGCATGATTTGTTGGCGGCGATCAGCGGGTCACAGCGATAGGCATGCCCGATAAAAGTATCACGCTTTGGCTCGCCAGCGGACAGACTCCACCCGCAATCATCAACTGCGTTCAGTCTTATCAGATTGAGGCTCATCGCATTGTGCGAAGTGGAATAACTGCGAAATTCGCCCAGGCAGAATAGGTGGCCACGAATTCCAGGACGGCGGGATACCCGGCAAACAGGATTGCTTTTCTGTATGGGCACGAATCTACGACATGTCCATTCACCGCGTACTTCCATCTGCTGGAAACCTTGTCGAGAGGGATTACCGCCAGGTAGTCCTCCATCGCTTCAGACTGTCTGACAAACCTGTGATCGGCGCTCTGACACATGTAACAGATCGGTCCGCACGAAACCATTTGCTTGCCGAGAAACTCCGACACCGCGTTTTTAATGCGCCATGTAAGCTCAAGCATGGGGGTCATCACATAGCCCTTTAGTATTGGCGCGTCTTTGTCTGGTGTATAGTGATGATAGACATACCCGCGGCAGGTCTTTGCAAGGTTTTTGAAGTCTATGTTGTCAAGCGGTAAATCAAAAACGTGAATCGGCTTGTCTGAAAAACGCCGTTGATAGCACGGCAAATTTTCTCGATCGAACCCGATCTTGTCCAGAATTTCCTGATGATGCTCGATAGAGAGTGTCTGGTACTGATGCACCTTTTTTATCATAGCAGCAGTATTTTCGTCACGGGTGTACGTCATGACTACAGAAATCGCCCGCTTCCCGTGATACACGGGCCTTCGGTGAACCATCCTCACACCGTCCATGGCAATGCACTTTCCGACTTCCGTCGGTTCTTGAACCCAATTATTATTGTGATCCTGCCAATCCAGCGTCCATTCCCTGTCCTGCTCAACCATAAAACCGCAATAGTATTCCATTTCTTGGCGATCAAGATGCGGCTTGATGTACGAACCCGTAGGGAAGACCCATGCGAACGCATTGCTTGGATGCAGATGCTCGCCGACCAAATTCGAAATTTCGTAGCGAATAAGATGCATGATTGCCTCGCCAGCCGGCGATTGTGCGGTCGATCTGGCGTCGGCGAATACCTTGCCGCCCAAGTTTCCAAGCCCATAATCAGTTACATGATTCGCTTCATAATCAGCAACCTCCATGCAGTCAAATGTGGGCAACTTAAATGTTTTTACAGACATGTCAACCTCCAAATTATCAAAATACTATTCTCCAGCTGTCGGTGTGTACTTTACACAAATCGTTACAGTCCTCTGTTCGGTGGTGGTGGCGGCGGCGGTGGTGGCGGCGGCGGCGGCGGTGGCGGCGCGACGTTGCCCAATCCTGGTCCGTAGCCGTCACTGCCTGCCAGTGTCTCGCCCCAAATTCCATGTATGCGCAACCGTCCGCCTGACAGATAGCAGCTCAGAGTCGCTCCGTCGGTTGAGCGTCCGAGATGCAGCACATGTGTCGGAAAAATTCGGGGGCCGTAGTTTCTGTAAGTCACCGCAGCGGAATCAGCCGCGATCGAAATGGCCGCAACAGGCATCCAGGCCTCAGCGTAGCTGTAGGTATTGTGCTCGTAGACAATTGAGTATTGGACTCGGATCGCGTCGTGATTGTCTATGTCCTCAAGCAATGTGATGGACCAGCGGTCGCCGGAATTTCGAATCGTGGAATCGCCGGCATACAGCAGCACGCGCCGCAGACGGTCGATATCCGTGTTGATATCGGCGATTCTGGCATCAAGTGCGGCCTTGTCAGCTGCAGGTGACATTGCGAGGTCTGTGGCGGTGCCTGTTTCACCTTCCTCATCGGTTGCCAGTGCGACAACACCGGCTGTGTCAGAGGTGGCCGCCGGCAGGCGTGCCGCTGGCACCAGGCCATCGGCATCAAGCACAGGGATGTTGCCCGCTTCTGTTCCCACATCTTTGAGCGCAGCAGTGCCAAAGGGATTATCGGTAGACGTGGATTTGAACTTGTCTAGCAGAGTGATGATATTCGACGCGAAACCTGTGGCATTCGCGGGGAGGTTCTTGATCTTGTCTATGAGATCATCGAATCCTAAATTTGTCGCCATCTTTGTCGAGCCTCCAAAACGCGTTGTGAAAAATCGGATACGAAGCATACGCAACAAACGCTATTGTCGCCATATTCCAGCTCGCATTCATGATGATCAAGCGCACCGGTCGCACACGATGTCTGGCGTGAGACGGCTGCCGGAATTATCACCTTGCCGCGCGATACTTTGAGTTTGTGTTTGGTTGCGCCATCCTTGAATGTTGCAATTGTCAGTCTGCTGTCGTCTAGGTCTATTTCGACTGGACATCCATGGATGGTACGGATGTATCTCATCAGCTGAGCACTCTGATCTGCGGTGCGAAACGGGTCAGTGCCGCGCCGCGCCAGCGCTTGAGATGAATGCGAAACGCCAGATACCGTATTTTGTATAGTTGCGTCGGTTTGGATTTTTTAAGCCCCAACTGAACCATAGCGGAGCGGTCGGCGGCGACTCCGTGATAAACATAGACTTCATAGTTGGTCTGAGTATCCACGACGGATCCCGGCGGTTCGTGGATTCCGACGTCGACAACAAAATCGATGTTGCGCACCTCGCCCAGATCGATAACTTCGGTCTCGTACCAAGTACTACCTGACGACATCTTCTCGCCATACCCCTCGACACGTCCAAATGGCCAACCACTACGACCGTTCCAATCGCGTCGGGTAACCGCGTCCCGGTCATCGTAGTCGGGATAGAGCCGATACTCCCCGTCGTGCGGCCATAAAAAAAGGTTATTGAGCGTTCCGAGCCAGAGTGGCCAAGCTTGTGGATTAATGGTCTCGATAGCCGGCACTACCAGACGCATCGTGCCGATCTCGACAATCGGTCCATAGTTGCCCGCCCGATTGAACAGCCGCACGAACAGGCGGTACCGGCCGGTGACCGGAATGACCGCGTTGGCCACAATCGGCTGATCTGTGTCTCCCGGGTTGACTAGTACAACGTCGGCAACCGGCGCATCCAGCCAGCCGTCCTCATCGATCTCATCAAGCGATTCCGTCCCGTCAAGCGGACCGCGCGAATAGCGCACCTCGATTCCGGTCACGTCGCGGTTGGCGATGGGCGCGGCGACGATCTGGAGCGTCGGTCCGTAATGCTCGGCGGATAGAATCACAGGGGGAGGTACAGGAACATCCGACCAGTCGAAAGTAATTTGAGCGGTTACAGGCTGCGAGGCAAATCCGTCAGTATTGATGTGATATGCGGTTACCATATACGTCGACGGCCCATCCACCATAATGCGCTGCGAAGTGCCATCGACTCGGGATTCAGTCTGCATGTCACCGGCTTCGTCCGTCACCTGCAGCCGCGTCTGATACGCGGATTCATCCCACAGAACATCGACGTGCCAGATCACCGCACCGTCATTTGTGACCGCAAAACTATAACTTACTGCAAGACCGGTAACTTGCGGAACCTGGCGCGGTTGCGGAATCTCGATCGCGCGTGGCTTTAGCGGTGGCAAAACGAGTGTGTCAGCGTAGACACCGCGGGGCTGCTCCGTGAGATCGAGGGTCACCGACCAGTCCTCGTTGACGACCGTGCGGATCACCAGCGCCTGAAAATTTTGCAGACCGTGCTCCGGATCGGTAACCAGCAGCCAGTCACCGGGCTTGACAGTCAGCCGCTCCAGGGTTGCACCGGGCTTAACACGATAGGTGAAGGCAGCGCTCGCCCGTGCTCGCCTGAGCGCAATGGCCAGCAGGCGTCCGCCAGCGATCGGATCCGCGACGAAGGCGCGCTTACCGAGATCACTGGGCAGAAACACTCTTCGTACAAGCCGCCACTGAGCGGTCGCCGCAATCGATTCCACCGGAGGCGCTGACGCAGTCAGCGTGCCCGACGCGGCGCTGACCGGATACCATTGGCCGTCAATGATGAGCGCGAGATTGTGTGCATCGCCAAGATTACTGACATCCGGTGCATTACCGGTGAAACTCACAGCGCCATCCGTCCCGACGGCCACCGTATTTGTATCGCTTTCCGACATCGCCAGCGTTTCAGCATCGCGCTTCATGGCGCCCTCGTCTATGAATTCCGGCAGCGAGACCTCAAGCCAGTCGTGCTCGCGCGACTGCGACAGACTGACCGTTGCCGCGTTGATCCGATCCTGCAACGGTGGTGCCGGACGGATGGACTCGATGGCGACGATGTCGTCCGGCTCGATGATACCTGCGATCGGCCGCTCCGCGCCGGGACGAAAATGATAGCCCCCATCCAGCTCCACCGCCCAACCCTGCCATGCAAAATCAAGCTCGTCCTCGACTCGCTCAGGATCGTCGTCGGCGTAGATCACACCATTGACAGCATAGCGTTTGCCGGTATCAGCGTAATCCTCGTAGCCATCCGGCAGCCCGATGGTGATGATCTGCTCGCAGAGCGAAAAGGCAGCCTGAAAACCAGCCTCGTCTATAGCTGCTGCCGGCAGCCCCCGACGCGTACGCAGCCACCAGTATCGGATCGCGGCGGCATTGTCGGTCCAGACCGCCGCCGACTGGCCGGGCCAGGTCAACTTGAGTCCACGCACCAGGAAATTGAGATCAGGCAGAGACGACCAAAAGCGACTGTCAGCATCGCTGTATGACGGCTGTCGCAGATGCACGTGCACCCATGACAGCCCGTTCAGCCGATGCTCAGCGGTCCAGTCGTTGCCGGCTGCAGACTGCAGACTGTCGCCCTCGCTGCCGTCAGCGTCGAAATACTCATAAATCCACAATCTTCCGAAGTAGTCGGTGCCTCTCAAGGGAGTGATCGTATGACCAGACTCGCCTGCCCCGGATCGTGCTGTACGAATCACCGGCAATTCCTCGTCGCGAACCCAAATTCTTTCGATAGCGTCGCATGCACCTTCCGACAGGATCAGCGCCAGGTGCAGATCGCTGGCGCCGTTCGGTCCATCCACTTCCTTATAGAAAATCAAAACTCCGCCGACACGCGCGCGTCCGACAATCCAGCGACCCGGCGATACGGCACTGGTCACGGTGTGACGCGTATCGGCTCGCTGCGCACCGACTGTCGGCAACTTCGGAGCCAGGAGCTGTGACAGACCACCGAGTATCGCACCAGCGAGAATATGTTTTAGAAACACTTTCCCGGTGAGGTTGAGAATCGCTCCGCTGATTAAGGCGCCCAGCGCGCCGAAGATCACACCCGGCATCGGAACACCCCTGCGATTTCGAACGCGCCACCTGCCGGCACAAGACCGTGCGCAGCCCAGTGAAAAATCTCATGGCTATCACCGACGAAGCCAATAAGGTCACCTTTTGCGGCGGTATCCCACAAGCTGCCAGCCACCTCGACCAGTCCGCTCAACTGCACAATATCTCCGGGTTTCAGTGGCGTATCTCCCGACAGCACGTCAACGCCATCGAACGATGCAAATCCCCGGAAATGAGCGCCGCCGACGCCCCCGTAAAGCCTGCGAACTTTCGCGATGGCGCGCGGCTCGCTTATGCAGTGCCACGCTGAATAGTCAGGCCCGCGCCCAGCACCGAGGAGTCCCTCCACAAGCGCATGTGCCGTTGTCAGACAATCCCGCGTGCACCACTCATAGGGCCCCTGCTGCGAACCTAGAATTTCGCTGACAATGGGGGGTTGTTGTTCATACTCCATCATGCATTCAGTTCCATGTTCCATTACGGCGGCCAGCGCGCCGTGCTGATTCCCTCAGACAGCTGTCTCATATACTCGAGCCCGCGGTCTCCCGAATGTCGTTGCTGCTGATCCTCGTGGCTCCACTTCAGTGGCCGGCCGCGGTCAACATCACCACCGAATGTCTCGATCTCTATGGTGTAGATTCCGTCCTTGATAACCGGCTGCGAAAGTCTTCCGACAAATTTACGCGGCACACGCCGCCAGCTCTGTCCCTGGTCAATTGAGGCAATCCACTCGATGATCACGGTCAACGCCCCCGGGTCCTGCATCAAGGCCTGACGCAACCCAGGCTCCGCAACCGCGAAGCTCGCGGTAAGACGGGCGTTCGGCGCGTCCAAGGACGTCTCCGCCGTGGACAGGGAAATGAAATTCCGGCCCTGATAATCTTTACCGTCCAGCGTCAGGTCCCCGTCGCCCGACCAGAACCGGTAGACCGGAGTGGAATCCGGGAACTCGGCCAGCCAATGCGCCAGTGGCACTGTCGTCATAGAGCCTCCTGCCAGTCAAACCGCCATGGCCCCCACCAGTCCGGGGTGCGCGGCATACGCGGCGGACGTGCCGATTGTGCGCGGGCTCGGATCGTAGTGGCTGCGCTCAGCTGGTCGCCGACTTCGAGCGGAATCTGAGGATCGAGCACGGCTGAAGCACCTGTCACCTTTCGCACGATGAATACCCGTGCACCGGTTGACTGCGCCGTCAGCCAGTCGCCCGTCTGTAGATCGTCGTCAATGACCAGTCCGTGCTCCACCGTACCGTCAGCGAGATTGATGACAGACGCAACGGTGGCGACTGGATTGATAACCGGATCAAGTCGTCCCCGATCGAGCGGCAGTGCCGCCCAGTTCGCCTGGCCGCCGAGAGACACCAGAAACGCCTCGATCGACCGTCCGCGATCCGCTCTGTCCGTGATCGCAATCTCGAGCTGGCCGCGCCACGACGGATGACTCCGGTTCAAGACCTGGACTGAACTAGTGAAGGGCGAACTCAGCGCGATCTGCCCGGGATTCCACGGCTCGATCTGCATAGACGAGACTTCGGCATCAGCGGGAAACAGTACTTCAGCCATCACCTGATCACCGTCGGCCGGCGGTCCGGCGAAGCGCTGATGGTCGCCCGAGATCAGCACCGACACTGCCGCGGGCCGCATCGACGATCGCTGGCGCTGCCTGGCCTATCATCGTCCGCACCTCGTCGCTGCTGACTCCGGCCTCCGCATTCACGCTGACGTTGATGACCGGCGCGCCCTGCCGGTTAATTTGTCCCTCGTTGCGCATGATATCGCGCAGCGTCTCGTTGGTGTAGACACGACCGGGTTGCTGAAAGTCGATGAGTTCCGGACCGGCCTCGCCGGCCAGTACCAAGCCCGGCGGCGTGAATCCGCCGCGCTGACGCGGAAAGATCGGAAACGTCCCACCTTGCGCTGGTATCGGCGCTGAAGGCTGCAGCCAGCCCGCAACCGCCCCTGTCACAGCGTTCGTAATCGGGCTGAGAATCAGCGTGCGAAGCAGGCTGCTGACCAGCGTGCGGGCCAGACCACGCGCGGCGTCGCCAATATTGTGAAAGTTCGTGATGGCGCTGACCGCCAGATCCTCGAAACTGCGGCCGACAGCTTGCGCCGCCTCCCGCGCACGGCGCATCGGCTCCTGCGCCTTTTCCATCTGCAGTTGAATATCGAACTCGAGGCCAGCCTGCTCGCGCCGCTGCTCGGCGATCGTCTCAATCGTATCACGCTGAGCCTCCAGCTCCTCCAGCTGCGCTTGGTAGCTATTGATCGTCTTGTCCGCTTCGTCTCGCTGGTTCTTCAGGGATTTGATCAGCGCTTGGCGTTCTTCTGCAGTCGGATATTCTGTGGGTGATAGAAAATTTACGTCTTCGCGCTTAATTTTGATAATGCGATGACTAGTCTGCCAACGCAGCAACTGCGCCTGCGCCAGCTTGCTCTCGATCTGGTAGCGCTGCTCGGTGAACCTGGCCAGAACCTCGTGACCAGCCTTCACCCGTGCCAGTTCCCGACCCTCAAGACCGATCAGCTGGGCGCTGTGACGCAGCGCGATGTTCCGTCGCTCGGTTTCGTCCCGCAGTTCCTCGACAAGCTTCGTCTGAACGGCAAGGACATCGGTACTGCCGCCGTCGCGACCGTCCAGATTCAGGGGCGGTTCCGTCAGCAGTGGCGGTTCTTCCGGCAACGGTGTCGGATCCGATTTGAACGCCTCGAGGAGGTCATTCAATGTATTGCCGGCGGCACTCTTCAGGGCCTTATCGGCTTCCTCCAGCCGTTTCTTTGTATCTTCGTCCAGCATCGACATAAGATCGAATGTCTTTTTGAAGTCAGCCGACCACTTTTCGAAAAGATCCGGTTTGTCCAGCTCGAGAAAATTGATGACCTTCTGGCTGAAATCTTCCGGCAAAATGTTTCGGATAGCGAACAGAAGCGCCTTGCGGAATATAGTCGTCAGCAGCCCCGGCAATCCTACAAACGCCTCGATCAGTGCCTCGATGAAGTTCAATCCGGCGACCAGGGCGACATCCTTGAAAGTGGTACTGAGCGATATGATCTCACTACGCAGATTGATGAAGAACTTACCCAGCTGGATCAACCCCTCCACCACCGCGAACAGGCCGATGGTGCGCACAAGAAAGCGGGCGGCTCTGAGTACTGCATAGATGACCCCGCGCAGCGTGACGTATTGGGCCGTCACCGCGAAGACGCCCTTTGCAATACGGATCATACGCCGCAGAGCAAGTACGCCTATCAGCAACCCGGCGACGTGTATCACCGCGTCGATATGTCGCACCAACGCGGAGGTCACCTGAATCAATATGCTGAACGCTTTCGGTATCTGCTCTCCGATAAAGCGAGTCATCACCACCAGCTCGCCGTTTGTCTGTGCCACCGCACGGGCCAGGTTGACCCTTAGTGTGTTGCCGACATCGGTGAACGCCTGATCCATCGCCTTGAGGGCGAGCGCCTCCTCATCAAGCACCAGTCCGAGACGTTCAAAGGATTGCGCCTGGCGGCGCAGATCGGCACCGCCTCTCTGCAGCACTGGCAGAAGCACCTGGCCGGAACGGCCAAACAGGTCCTGTGCGACACGCGCCCGATCGGCATGGCTGGTCAGCGCCTGGAAGCGATCGGCTATTTCGGCTAGAAAATCGACACTTGCGCCCGTCGGCAGATCCTCGACAGCGACCCCCAGGTCCTCGAACGCCCGCACATATGTCGCGAGACCGCCGCGCGCCTCAGAAATTCGGCGGTTGAGTGTTTCCAGCGCCTCGGTGGTTTGTTCTGCCGACGCGCCATCACCTTCAAATACGCGCTGCAGCTGCTGCAGGTCGCGAATCGCAACGCCGGTGCGCTTGCTAGTCTCGACCAGTTGCGCACCGAATTTGGCCTGCTGTGTGACGAGTCGTGCCAGTCCGCCAGCGCCAGCCAGGAAAGCAACTGTAGAGCGCAGTAAAGTCAACCGTTTCACTGTTGTGCGGGCGGTGCTATTGAGCCTTGTCAGACTACTCTTGAACTCATTGGCAGCGCGCTGCTGGCGCCGCAACGCTTCGGCGTTCTGCCGCGTGGCGCGGACGAATCCGGCGTTCTTCGCATAAAAATCGGCAAATATGCCACCGACTCGAACATCAGCCATCTAGTAATGCTCCGCTTTCGTCTGTGCTAAATTTGCAGTCATGGTTCTGGGAATACTGGCTTGGATTTTCATCTTCTGGCTGCTGGGCGCTGACCTTATAATCATGCTGTGTTTTGTGGGAATCTACGTCGTTGCAGTTAGCTTTTTCATGCTGATCGGGAACGCGTTGCACAATAAGTTCGATTAGGACTCGTTCCTGCGTCGCTGATATGCCGCGCTGACGATCGTCGCCATCACTATTCGTTGCTCATTCTTTTCGCGCGTCTCGCGCGTCTGTCTCGCCAGTGGCGGCTCCAGCCACCAGCCCATGTCCGCTGAGCTGGCAGTGTTGCTGCCCAGTGCGCGGGCGACTGTCAGCCACAGTAGCGCCAGGATAAATTCAGCACTGGGATAGCGCGTGAAATGTGCGCGCCACCCAGCCACCTCAAGCGCCGACATGCCGCAGTACACCTCCCGCGCCGTGCGGCCTGTCGCGCGGGCGATCAGGTAGGGAGATCATCATCGACAACCTCCGCTTCCGGCAGATTGATTCCACACAGTCCCATCGCAGTCCTGACGAGTTCACCGGCCTCGCCGCCCGAAGCCAGCACCAGGCGAAAGGCGCGCCTGCGGTCCAGGCCTCCGATGCATGCCTCAAGCGCCGCTACTGACATGTCCAGGCTGGCGTCAGCCAGGGCGCCCGTGTCGGGTTCGACGCCGTCTCTTGGAACCGCCGCGTACTGCGCTCGCCGCAACTTGCGCACAGCGGCCTCGGTGGGCGGCGTCAGGGTGATCTCAGTGCCGCCGACAGTAACCGTCTGTTCGCCCGGCAGCAGCGCGTCAATGGCGTCGAGCTGCGCAACATTTTTTTTCAAAGCCATCAGACGATCACCCAGTCCGGTATCTGCGAGCGGGGCGACAGCTCAAGCGTGGTAGTCAGCTGACCCTCAGCCGACATCTCCACGTTACCGATAGACCGCACCGCGGCGATGAACGGTCCGAGACGCAGGGACGGATTTATGACCCGGTAGCCTGCGGTCGCCTTCACGACACTTTTTGGGGCCGGCTTTACGGTCACATCGCCATCATCATCAATTTCGTTGATGATGAACACATTGTCGGGATTTGTGGTTGATCGCGGAGTCGGGTTCAAATCACCGCCGGTTCTGATATCCAGCACCATTCCCGGTGCGAACTGACCGGAGGTGAAGTCCGGCGCATCGCCGGCGAACGTCACTGCTCCGGTATTCCTGGCGATCGCAACTGTATTGGCGCTACCGCTGGCGGTGTAAAAAACTTCTTTCTGGCTTATAAATCGCCAGGTGAGCGCCTGTCGGTCGCGGCCGGCGCTGCTGATGGCACGCCACGCGGCGTGTTGCGGGTTGTAGGCCGAGACTGTCGCCGAAACCGACGGTACTCGCGGGTGGCCGACGACCTTGCCAACGCCCTGAAACGTCACGACGTCGCTCTCGGGCGCCTCGCCGCCCGACAGGCTGATATTCTCGACACCGGGCACCGGCACAAACGCGCTGCCGTCAGTCGAGTATTCGAGTTTCCCGAGCAAGCCGGGAATAGTGTTGATACTCATGTCAAATCTCCAAGTTAAAGTTAAGTATCTGCGGCGATCAGCCGCCGCGTCATTTTGGTTGTCCTGCCGGTCGCCAGATCGCGCCCGAGCTTTTTGTACGAGCGGCTCATGGCCTGTCTCGACGCCTGCATCTGGCGATCCCTGGTACTGACAATAGCAGGTTCAAGGTAGGGGTACGGTGGTACATCTGGACCGTGTTTAAACGCCCCAGATGCAGCATGACCGAATTCTAACAGCGCTGCGTGTCCGGCGCCGGCACGAACCCGCGCCGCCGCGCCAGGCACCTTTCTTCTGCCGGCAGCGGTTTCGACGGTCTGCGCACGCCGCTCGGCGCGAATGGAATCGCGCAACGCACCGGTCTTCACCGGGACGATATCTTTAGCCTCGTCGCGCACCACGCGAGCCGCAGCGATCATACCGTCGCCCTGGATTCGGGCAGCCATCAGTTCGGGTAGGTCGTTGATGGTTTTGATCAACTCCTCCCAGCCCGTGATTTCAAATTCCATTTCCATAATGTCAAAACGGATGCTTCAATGTCGGTTCAGGCGGATAGATCCTGTGCAGAATCTCAATAATCAGGTCCATGTCGCTCCACACCTCAGCCTCGCGCCTGTACTTTCTTTTCGATGTGCCGCGAACCGAACCACCAGGTAACACAGACCGTCGCCAGATACAGAATCGTCGCGTTCACCTGCTGTTCAATCGCAAACGAGTCCGACGAATACCAGTAAAGAATTCCGGTCAAGGCAACCAACGCTGTTGTCAGAACCGGGCGCATGAGACCACGCACCACGTCAACCAAAACCAGCAGCCACAATTGGCCCCTGCTGAGTGTCTGACCTTGCGTCCAACGTGTCGAGGCCTCGCGGTACGACGCACGCATGGCATCGTATTCAGCCTGACGCGCCTCGGATTCCATCTCGACTTCGGTAATCCTGACAGCCAGTTCCGCCTCGGCTCTCATGTGCTCCAGATCGAGCTTGCGCAGCTGGATTTCATGTTTTGTCTGCTGCGCGGAGTTCCACAGCTTCAGACCTCCCGAGAGCAGCGTACCGAGCAGACCGGTAGCGCCGCCGGATACAATCGAAAGCAGAAGTTCCATCATGGTTTCAACCTCTGTTTCAGTTCGCGATAATTTTGGCCAGCAGCACGATAAGCTTCAGCGGCCACAGTAAAAGCGCTTTTGCGTATTCGCGCAACGGTACCGGCGGGGATTCTCCCCGCGGCTCCGGAAAAAGCGACAGCAGGAACAGCAGACCGCAACAGACCGTAACAGACCGCGCCTACGGCGAAATATGCGACAATACCGAACAAAATAGTTTTCATCAGTTGATCTCTAAAACAAAACTGTTGCCGTCGATCCATTGCATCAGCTTTCGCATTGCAGTTCGCGAGTTCAGCACCGCCGTCTGCGTCCGTCCGCCGATCGATAACCTGCCGTGCTTCAGACCTGGCAGGATGCATCCCCGGGAATGCGAATGAAACCCGAGCTCAACGTCACCGGCAACATTACCGCCGTGAAAAAGGATGTGCGACCGGTCTGGTACGTCTGTCACCAGTAGACAGACCCCGAAGCGCGGTGACCGATGCGGAATCACTTCGTACCTGCCACTCGGAATGCACGACCGGTTTGGCCGGTTGTTTCGCCAGGGCGGTTCGATCGTGCAGCATTTCGAGCTGTCAAAGTACAATCGCCCGAAGGTACCGTGATCGCTAAATTCAAACCGTGTCAGTTTGATCCTCTGCACTTCCATTGCCATCATCCCCCAAAGAGTCCCGGCCAGAACGATTTCGTGGCGACCGCCAGCATTCCGCCGAGCAGGATATAGACCAGACGCAGTGTTCTTTCGGTGTTGGCTTCAATTCTTGCAAATCTCTCGTTCTGCTCTCCGTAGCGCCGTTCGCACGCGAGCACGTGCTCCCCCAACGCCTTCGCCTCCTCCCGGCGGCCCCGCTCCCATTCGGCTTTCGTCACTTGAACTCCAGTCATCGTCGCCAACTAACAGCGCAGCGTCACTGACTGGATGCGTCGGAAAACTTCCAGCGTATCGTCGTAGTCGTCGTTGCCTGCGCCAATGCGCATCAGTCGCCCGCCGCTCCTCAACGCCGACAGTACCCGCTTTGACAGCTCGACGGCCTCATCGTAATTTTTAGACCGGCTTTCGAAGCGTAGCGCCAGCGCTGTTGTGTGGGGGCCTTCCAGCGTCGTCACCGTCTCAGGCGAAAGCACGTGATACAAGATCGCGGGATAAGCGCTTTTTCCCGCGTCGAACTGCACGACAGGAAAACAGTTGTCGTTGTCCAGCACTGCGCAGGCGGTTGAGTGGAAATAGGTCACCACGTCGTCACGCGCAGTCATGTCCGCCCCACCCCGTAAAACCGGATGCCCTCGCACCGACCGACCTCATCCACGCATACAATGTCATAATCGCGCCCATTCTCGTCTCTCAATCCCCAATTGCTGCTGATGTATCGGATCGCCTGCGACCAGCGCACACTGAACCTGGCCCAACACTCGCCGACCACCGTACCAGCCCTCAGTCGTTCACCTCCTCCCCGGTCAAGCCGAGCCGCCCACACCTGGTGCGGAATCGGCTCGCCGCGAAGCACGTTGCCGCGGGCCGAACGTGTCTGCGCGCCGGGCTGCAACAGAGTGATCCGACGGTCGAGCCTGCCCGCATTCATCAGCCTGCCCCCGTGCTGGCGGAATTGGTCGGTTGACGCGGATCGACCGGCCTGCCGGCGGGCGGGTATCAGCCACCCGATCAGCTCGTCCTCGTCGCCGCTGTTAACCCGCAGATGAAATTTCGCCTCAGCGAGTGAGACCGGCTCGGTCGCAGGCGGAGTCACCTGGGTCATCACATAACGCACTTCCACGGACTATTTCTCCTTCATCTTGAGATACCGCCACACATCCGGAACAGTGATTCTGCCATCCGCGCCTATATCGGTAACATCGGCCAGGTCGATGCCGTGCTGCGCGGCGAGTTTCCGAGCCCCAGCTGAAACTACATGACCACGCGTCACTGCCCGTACCGGCACAGACACTGTCGCAGTCTCGGGTTCTGCATTCACAGCTTCGGCATAGCCGCCCTCAAGCAGCGCGACAGTGCGCCTGTCGTCCAAGTCGACGATCTGCCTGGCGTTTGCCGAGCCGTCCGGCTGCAGCGGATCCAAGGCGACAGTGCGCCCCGCGCTGCTTCGAATAATTCTGGTGTAGTGGTTGCTGCGCAGCTGCAGGTGCTCGACGCCCATCGCCCAGTAGTCGAACGTGGTTTGCCAATCGTTGGGAGAGTTGAGCAAGACGCTGTAAAGCGGATGCGCTACAGCGTCCTCGGTGCGCCGACGCCCGTCCTCTTCGCGGCTCAAGCGCCTCAGCGTACACGGCAGTGCAGCAATGGTCTCCGCGGTGTTGCGCACGCAGGCGAATACCGCTGAAGCTTGAAGCGCCGTTTGCGCGGTCACTGCCTGACCGGACGCGGTAGGTTCAGTCCAACCCAGCAATGCTGAAAGTGCCGGATCTACCAAGTGTCCAGATCCTGGTTCGGCAGCGTTTCGGGATTCGATCAAATGGCTCAGCATGTTGTGTCTGCTTGCTGCCGCCGCCCAATAAAAAAAGGCGACAACACATTACGGGACATTCGTCCCAAACTTGTGTCATCACCTCCGATTTTCGGTCGGTGAACCGACGATTGGTTACTAATTTACATCAATCAGGCATTTCTGTCAAGTGCTGTCGTGAGGGAGGCGTTTCCGATATGGCCAACAGTTTTATTCTGTGTGCGTCGTCTTGCGTTGGAATCAGCCCGAATCACGCGTGAATTGCCTCGGTCAGGTTGAAACAATTCAAACTAGGAATTGCTTCTGTTTTATCCCCTACGCTAGCCATTTCCCTAGCACATCGATGAACCTGGGGTGGATCAAATACCCTACTCCATGGTGTGGGTTCGGTTTTCCATCCCGTACAGCGAGATTGTATAGTCGATGGTCACAGATCGAGTTGACCAGCCCAGCACGTTCCATCTTTCTGTAATCGTCTCTCAAAGTCTCGTCGTGTGAAATGTAATCATCCTCGACGGCAAATTTTTCCCAATTATGGATTAACATTGGAAATTTGCGAATTCCGCTGGCACGGGCGCCCTTTAGGTTTTTTTCACGGTTTCGTTGCCCAAGGGACTGCCAAGCGTGATTAATTTCGTTAGTTTATTCCCGGTTTCACGCAGTTCCTTGTACTCCCCGTAGTGGGAAAATTTCCACAATACGTCGTAGGCGATCATCGTGCCAAGACTATGTGAAACCAGAAAAATATTGTCTCCTTCTATTAACGCATTCAGCAGCGGTTTGGTAAGTCTCCAGCGCACGTCGGTACCGAACGCAGAATCAGTATTCCAGTAGTGCTCGATATCCTCAGCGAACGTGCGGATTAGGGGTTCAGCTAATCCGATAGTTTCCAAAAATCCCCCGAATGAATCCGCCACGTTTGTATTTTTTGAGATCTTTGAGGCATTCAACACGGCTCTTGGAGTCAAACAGTACCGCGAAAGGTGGTCGCCAGTCGTCTCCGAAATGTCCGACAACGAAGACACGTCGTCGTTGTGGCACAGCTAGCGGGTGGTCGCATGTTCGGGTAAATTGAGCATCCAGGATTCGCCACGCAACACTATACCCGCTTTCAGCCATTTTTCCGATGATGTGCTTGAATTCCTTTCCGTCATCAACTGACAAGACTATAGGGACATTCTCCCAAACAAACCAGCGCGAATTGACTCTATCCAGAAGATTGCAAAATTCGATTGACAGGTTGCGACGGTCATCATCAAGTCCATCTCTGTTTCCCGCAATTGAGAATGACTGAGATGGTGTTCCAGCGAAAAGAACGTCGATTGTTTCATTCTTCTCTCCGATAAATTCAATTTCGCTAAAATCGCCGTAATTCGGCGTTTGTGGATAGTGATGTGCGAGCACTGCGCATGGATCAGGATCGATCTCGCTGAACGCTACACATTGCCAGCCGAACAGCTTCCAGGCAAACGCTTCACCCGCGATTCCCGAGCATGCTGACAAAAATTTAAATTTCTCAGGCATTCAGAATAATGATTGCTGTAGCGGGACTGGAAGGCATGCGTGCGAGAACATGACGGCATCCCTGCACTTGCTGTGGCGTTCAGAGTCCGGATTCCACTGAACACCTGGCTGATGCTAGACCAGCCGGGAAGGATATCGACATTACCCTCAGCGCAGCAGTAGGCAATCTTGTAGTTTGGGTCATCGCCTCTCGACACTGCCCATTCGTACGAGTCGCAGGCTGCCTTTTCAGCCGTATCCTCACAGTCGGACTGATAGAGCCTGCTATGGCGGTTGACGGTAAGACACGGCAGGTCCAGAAACACCGCGCGTATGGATGATGGGCTGGAATCGGTATCGCCGAGAATTGTGGGCGTGACTGCGGACTCCCACGACCGATTCAGCACGATCACTTTCTCCAGATGCTTCGAAAGCTTGAGAACCACTCTCTTACGCTCTCACTGTGTTCTCCGGTCAAGCGGCTTGAGGCGAGTTGATCCGAACTGTTTTTGACTTTCGGGATGCGGATTGGCCAGCAGGACCGCACCCGAGCCGAAAAACGTCTCAATATAGCGGTCGACTGCGCCAATGCAATGCCAAACCTCCTGTGCGACTCGGCGCTTGTCGCCGTAATATGGGAAAGGAGCGGTCAGCATTTTACGAATACGTCAATGCAATTTCTATTGGTCATTGTTTCCAGAACCGGGCAGGCGATGCCGTTGCATGACATCCATGCCGACGTAAACTCCGCCGTGATAGATCAGTCTGAGGCTGCCATATTCGAGCATTGTCTCCGCCTGCATTAAATCTCGCACCAAAGTGCGCCGCTTGCGAACCCAATGGAGCATATCCTCATCGCTTTTAATTATTGGCGTCACCACGATCAAGTGCCCATTAAAATAACCACGCGTCAACGATGACGAACATTCCAGCGAACATCAACGCCGCCTGCGCACCGAACGTATCCAGCCATACCTGACGTGCGGGTTCGCTCAACAGCGCCGGTGGCTGAGGACGCTCTATCGGTTCCAGCTTCGTAGGGGCGACGGACAGCTGGGCTGCTGATTTTCTGCCGCGCTTGGCCATTTTTAACTGAACCGGAAATCTCGCAGTTTAGCGAAAGAAAGTTGTTGTGTGCAATCTACGTCAAATAGTGACAGGTTTGACATCTCCCTTACCCCTTGTTGCTTTGGCGAGCCAATTCATGACTCGCGGATGCGCTCATCTTTACCAGTGACTGCGGACCTGGCGAAGCTGACAGTTCCGGCGCTTCGAGGACTTGCGTCACACCCGATTCCGCCGGTAGCAGACCTGCTTCGACTGCGTCGACGATGACCTGTCTGCGTAATTCCGGGTCAAACCCCAAGCTGACGAACATCGCACCGCCGTGCTTTCGGAGCTCACGGGGATACGCCGCCTTGAACGCCATGCGAGCGCCGATCTTGTCATCGGGCCACAGCGCGAATGGAAACGCGGTGAATATTGCTGTTTCTATGACAACCGTCCTGGACTGATCGAAGATGCACGCAGCAATGGCCTTAGCCCAAGCCTCGTCAGGGTCGGGTACGCCGTCGTTGTACACCAACCGCAGCTGGCGAATTATGTCCGCCGGCTTTGGCGGATACTGACCGACATCGGTGTCCTGCATGTGTCGTTTGAACGCCGTCTCAACATGGCTCAGTTCGTAAAGCTCCAGCGCTTCCCAGTAAAGCAGCTGCGCCTGAGCGGAGTATGTCCTGCCATATACCTCACCGCTGGCGATCAGCAGGCGGAAAAAACCAGCACGGTCGTTTTTATTCATGTCGGATCTCCGATTTCAGCTTGCTGATCCTGTTCGTGCAGGATTGCCATGGCCTGCTCGGCGTTAGCGATGTTGCTGGCAAGCCTCACATTGTCCGAGTTCGTCGCCACGCTCGGCGGGTCGCGCCCGTTTCGGATAAAACGGTCGATGTGGTCTGCGTCTCGGAAGATCAGCTCAACGGAATCATAGCGCTGGTTGCGGTCGTTGACGCCCATGTTGTGCGGTGTGACCGAGCAGCCGAGCACCGCCTGCTTGAGCTCAGACTCTGTGTAGCCGAGTTTGAGTGCCTTGTCGATTTTGGTGCGTCGTTTT
>LXNJ01000770.1_pt1 | contig 20824 bp, 17 predicted proteins | sample 809081 | NCBI WGS metagenome assembly LXNJ01 (sample SAMN04870510, study PRJNA318959) | sponge metagenome | biome: sponge; feature: marine sponge reef; material: water | host: Petrosia ficiformis | place: Greece: Milos, Mediterranean Sea | collected 2013-05-29 | depth 5-7 m | reverse complement strand
TCAGGAGGCCGTTCTCGAAGTCGGCGGTGATGCCGTCGGCGCGCACGGTGCGCGGCAGCGTGAAGGACCGGCGGAAGGAGCCGAAGCTGCGCTCCACCAGGTGGTACTTCCCGCCCTGCTCGCCCTCTTCGCGGGACTCGTGCTTCTCACCCGAGATCGTGAGCACGTTGTTCTCGAGGTCGATCTCGACGGCGTCCTCGGCCATGCCGGGAAGCTCCGCGGTGAGCAGAATCTCGCCGCCCTTCTCCTCGACGCTGACCGGGGGCGCCCAGTTGGAGGCGTAGGTCAGGTTCCCCAGGCCCGAGTCGCTGAACAGGCGGTTCATGCGGTTGGCCAGGACATCGATGTCGTTCCAGGGGACGAAGCGGTTGGTGTGCTTGATCAGTGACATTTGGCAGTCCTCGTTCTGATGGTTCTTGATGCGGTGCACCCTTGTGCGACCGGTGCATATCCGTGCATCGGCCGTGCCATGGGAGGAACTGCCGAAATGGCAGAAAACGGGGCCTGGCGCGGTGCGGACTGCCGAAATGACAGGTTGTCTTCTGCCAAAATGGCAGGGTCGGGGTTGCGTGAATCCCGGCAGGAAACCGGCTAACTACTTACAGGGCTGCACGATCTGCGTTTCCTGCCGTTGGACTGGACACTACTGGACCGTGCCGCGAAAGCGGGAAAACCGTACCGGAATGGCGGGAAGAGCGAGCCCTCTATTGTCCCTATTCGTGAACGGAATTCCTTCAGCGTTTGGTGGATGCTGGCGCACTGGACGGACTGGCGAGCTGGTGGTAGACCCGTGCGTTCGGACAGGTCGTGGGGTAAACCCGCTGGGCGGGCGAGGCCCGGCAAGCAGAACTGACCGACTGTCTGTGAGATGGCGGGCACCGCCAAACTCGTCCGGTCACGGCCTCGACGAACACCTAGCGGTGTTTCCTCCCGGTGGCACGGACGTCCTCAGGGCCGCAGAGATCCTGCAACACCTGAACGAACGGACTCGGCGGTGGGCGGTCGATATCAACGATCAGAACGTCCGTGATCTCCGCAAGGGGGAGATCCCCCGGGTATCCAGCTTCGATGAAGGGAACGATCGTCTGCCCGGCTCCGGTCGCATCATCGATTGCTTCGCCGTAGGTCACAATCCGGTTCACGGCGGAGGGCGAGAGGATCAGAAAGACGGGATCGACAGGATTGGGGTAGCTGTGTGGATCCAAGAAGAAATATGCGTGCAAGGCGATGCTCAGGTCGCGCCGTCGGACGGTGCGGAGGTCGCACAACGACACATGAGACTCCTGTCGAAAGTACGCGTCGTATTCCCACTTCTTGATTGCGGGATGGTCTGGAGGATTGGACAACACCGATTCCGTTCTGCGGATTAGTGGCCAAGCATCCTGTGTCGTCACATGGAAAACGCTCCCGCGGAGGCGGTCCAAGAGAGTTGTCCGCAGTTCGGACTTGTGGACCTTGACCCGTTCAACTCGGTATATCGGCATCAGAAAGCCAGGACCTCGTCCCGAATCCGTCCGTTTCCGGGCAATCGCGTCCGAAAGTAGACCCGGACGGTTACGGGCGCGCTAGTGCGCGCCCCGGGCGTCCGGTGCCGTGCTCTTCGAGGGCAGGAGGCGCTGCTCGCCTCGCGGTGGGCCGATCCGGACAAACGTCACCAGCGACGTGGTCGGTCACAATCCCCCGCGTTACCAACTCGTCCTTGAAGTCGTGGTACGCGCCTCTGAAAGCAGAAAGGGACGCTATCGCTGAGTCTAGGGCGACCGTAGCTGTGTCCTTCAGTTCCTGGGTCATCCACGCTGCGTGGATCCGTACCCGCAGGTTCAGTCCGATCTGACTCACATTCATCGCTTAATGGCAGTCATCCATACGTTCGAACAACTCCTGCAACGACGGCCTGTACGCCGTCGGCAAGGGATGGCCTTCCGGCGGATTTGCACGGTACGAGGCGACGCCGGTGACCGTGATCGCGAGCAAAAGCACGAAGCGGGTTGTCGCGTTCGTGGTCATGGTGTCCACCTCCTATGTCTGGGCGACTCTGTTCGCCTATGTCTTTGCTTGAGTGACTGTGACGCTCTTGACGATGCCTGGGGCGGCGGCAGGAAGGCAAGGGCGGCGCGTGTGCGACCGGCCACCCGTCCACCCGATGACGACGGACCCGGCCGGACGCGGGAGGATCCCCTAGCCAATGGAGGCAGACGAATGAGCGGGTCAATAACCCGGAGCATCGTGGGCGGGCTGCGGTGCTGGGAGTCGCGGCGGCCAGCGACTCGCCGCTCAGCAGGCCAGCCGCAAGCTCGCCCACCCGCTCGATGGCCTCCAGCGTCCCCGGCGGCGCAGAAGCCCAGGAGTTCAGGGCGCGGGCGATCTGGTTCAGGTTCACGCCGATCCGGTGGAGTTCGACGCGCTCCCGGGCGCCGAGACGGTGAACGGCCGCCTCGCGGACCGGCTGCCCCAGCGCCCTGCGGCGCATGTAGCCGCCCTTCGTCATGCGGGCCGCCGCAGCCCGCTCGGCGATCTCCGCGGCCTCCGCGGTCGTGACGCGCACGCCGATCGTGCGGGTTCTGCGCTCGGCCTCGGGCTTCCGGGGACGGGCCATGTCGGGCGGCCTCCTTTGGTGGCGCGCGGAATGTCGTGCGCCTTCCAGTCGATGGCCGACATCGAATGCAGCGTGAGCGCGCCGCCACACTGGCCGGGTTGATGACTCCAGACGCGGCGTGACTTGTCGAAGGGGGTCGATCCCTACTACAACGCCATTCGTGGCCGGACTCAGGCCTACTGGCGTACCCTTTGGGTACTGTAGCATACCATGAGGCTGATTCTGGGAGCCCACTCTCGAACAATGGCCGACCCGACCACCCACGCATTGACAGGGGCGGCATCTACCTTCGTGGATTGAGCCATAGAGGTGTCGGAGACGATGTCCGATTTCCGGTCAATCACTGCCCATGTATCGCTACCGGCGTGGTGAATCCATCGGGTTGTGTATTCCTTGTCAACCGGGAGGTACCAACCGCGATTCTTCTTTCCTACGATGGCGCTCACTAGCTCATCCAGCGTCTCCAGCGCGCCAGCCAAGCCAGGCCGCCGCAGTACCTTGATACGCACGCGGAAGAACACCCGTTCGTGTCGCAGCGTATGGAATTCTATCGTGATGTCCCTCTTCTTTTTCCGGATCGGCTCGACAATGGCCTCCAGTTCCGTGAGCGCCTTTGCTGTCTGCAGCATTTTCTCTGGTCCTTCCTCCCGTCGGGGATCCATTGGTTGGTGGATTGGATGGTTGCCGGAGAAAACACCGGCACGTCGCAAGGTGTGCCGCCGCGAGGGCGGATCGCACGAGCTAACCCTCAGTAGTGGCCATCCCCATGGTCTCTACTCCGGGCCGACCGGCCATCCGAAACCCAGCAGGAAGGTAGCAGCAATGTTCCTGTGCAATCCGGCCCCCGACCGCTCGCCACCGCGCTGCGACGGATTGACCGCCCGCCGCCGCCGACCCAGGTTGGGACACCCCGTCCTTCGGGCGCACATCGGCTGCGGGCGACGCCGGGCACAAGGGGCAGGCACCGGTCGGGGAGCACGACACCGCCCAAGCCCACCCAAACCACCGTCTAGGACGAATCTCAAGGCCCAGCATGAAGTCAAAGGCAACCCGTTTTCTCGACCTCATCGAGGATAAGGTCCAGTATCTAGTGCCGCGGTGGCAGCGCCGCTACGTGTGGGGCGAGACGGAGATCCATCGCCTGATCGACGACATGCTCGCGATCGCTGGCGCCCAGAATCAGGCGCGACCCCATTACGGCGGCACGATGATCACGGTACTCGAGAGCAGCGCCGGGGGCATGAAGGTCCATCGCGTCGTGGACGGTCAGCAGCGCCTCACCACCGTGAGCATACTGCTCGCCTGCATCGCCGAGACCTTGGACACCAACGGGATGGGCGGCGAGTTGACCGGCGAAGACATCCGGGATGACCTGCTGATCAATCCGAGGAAGCAGAAGGACAGGCGGCGCAAGCTCCGGCTGCAGGACGGCGACGACGATGAATACCGCCGGATCATCGAGAACGACTCCCCCGGATCTGGAGACGGGCATGTGGCCAGCGCGTGGCGGATCATCAGGAAGCGCGTGAACTCCGAGAATACCCAGTCCCTCATCAATGGCCTCCATCGCCTTCGCGTCATCACAATCGGGCTGGACGACCGAGACGACGCACAGCAGATCTTCGAGAGCCTGAACGCCACCGGCAAGCCGCTGACGGAGGGCGAGAAGGTCAAGAACTGGCTGCTGATGGGCTTGGCGGAGGGAGTCCAGGACGAGCTGCACGACGAGCACTGGCTGGCCATCGAGAGAAAGCTGGAAGCGCGTCACGATGCGGAGCGGATCGACTTGTTCCTGCGCGACGTGATGCGGTGGTGGACCGGCAGGATGGTCGCGGGGAACCGGACGTACGACGAATTCCGCAGGTGGGCGATTGGCGAGGGGCTCGACAACGAGGCGCGCCGTCCCGAACTGTGTAGCAGGCTCGCGAGGCTAGCCGCCCTCTATGGACAGCTGACCGGCACCGCAGCCACTCAGTCCTCGAAAGGGGTCAAGCGCAAGCTCGACCACCTGCGTGCGATGGGAATCGATTCGCACCGTCCCTTCACCCTGCGCCTTCTCTGGGACGCGCAGGAAGCGGGAGAATCCGGTCGTGACCCCGACAGGCTCGTCTACACCCTCGGTTCGGTGAGCAGCTGGATCACCCGCCTGTGGCTTGCCGGCCACTCGTTTACCGGGTTGGGCAAGGCGTTCGTCCAACTGGCCCGCGAGCCCGTTCCGAACGACAAGCCGGTCCGCGCCCGGTTCTGGCAACGGCGAATGGCGGAAGTCAGCGACCAGCGGCGTTCGGTGCCGACCGACGCCGAAGTGACCGAGGGGGTCCGGCGAACGTCCAAGTACGGGGGCAAGGACACCAGGGCCACGAGGGCCGTGCTGTGTGCGATGATGGACCGGGAGGCGAGGGGAGAGGCACCGTCATGCGGTAAGCTCACAGTGGAGCACATCATGCCGCAGACCCTGAGCGAGGCTTGGCGCATGGACCTGGGCGACCGGGCGGAGGAGATTTACGGGCGGCATCTCCACCGCCTCGGGAATCTGACTCTCTGCGGCCCCAAATGGGGTGCCGCGCTGAGCAACCATCCGTTCGAGAAGAAAAAGCAATTGTACAAGAAAAGCTCGGTATTGATGACCCAGCGGCTCGCCGACCTGCCCAAGTGGGACGAGGCCGCCATCAGGCAGCGCGCTGAGGAGCTGGCGGAGGAAGCGCTGAAGCTGTGGCCTTGGACCGGAGGCTCGTAGTGCAAACCGATGAAGTGGGATTCTTGGAGCTGCTGGGCGGCAAGGTCCAATACCACGTTCCCAAGTGGCAGCGTCGCTACTGCTGGAGCGCGGCGGACGTGAGGCGGCTGGTCGAAGACCTGGTGTCGATCGCGGCTGCCGCCAACTCAAAGAAGGCGCACTACGGTGGCTGCCTGATCACCTTTTGCCCGCCCGGACAGCCCGCTGGGGTGCCCACTACCGAGCGCGTCGTGGACGGCCAGCAACGGTTAACCACCGTGAGTCTCCTCCTCGCCTGCGTCGCCGACCAGATGGATGACGGCGACCAGTACGGCGAGTGGACCCGGGAAGGCATCCGCGATCTGCTGAGGAACCGGAAGAAGAAGGTGTCCGGGAGGCTCAGGAAGCTCCGTCTTCAGGAGGGCGACGAGGAGGAGTACGTCCGCATTCTGCGGGGCGAGCCGAAAGGCAAGGGAGCGGTCACGAAAGCCTGGCGAGTGGTCCGCGAGTTGGTCGGTGACCACGGCGCCGACACGGTGATGGCCGGACTGGAGCGCTTCCGGGTCGTCAGTCTCGGGGTGGTCGAAAACGACGATCCCCAGCAGATATTCGAGAGCCTGAACGCAACCGGAAAGGCTCTGGAGGAGAGCGAGAAGGTCAAGAACTGGCTGCTCATGGGCTTCTCGGACACCAAGCAGCAGGAGTTATTTGAGAAGTATTGGCTGAAGATCGAGAAGAGCTCAAGGCCCAGCATTCCTCAAGACCGGTTGATCTCTTCCTGCGAGATCTGATGCGCTGGCGCACCGGCACGATCACCGCGATCCACCAGACCTACGATGTATTCCGCCGGTGGGCGCGTGAGACAGGGTGGGACGACCAAGAGCGTCGCCCGAAACTGTTCCGCGAACTCGCGCACCTTGCCCGCCTTTATGGCATGCTTACCGGCACTGCGGGACCACATCCCGAGGACGCCATCGAGTCGTCGCTTCGGCACCTGCGCGCGATGGGGCTTCACACCCACCGACCCTTCACCCTGCGCCTGCTCCATGAGTTGAGTCCTGCGGACGGCGATGCGATCTCGACCGTGGAACAGACCGGGCGGATATTCGAAACGGTCGGCACGTGGATCACGCGTCTCTGGCTCACCGATAGGACGGCCGGCCTCAACACCGCCTTCGCCCGTCTGGCGGACCGAGGTCCCGTCGACCGGGAGGCCTACTTGGACGACTGGATGAAACGCATCCGCAAACTCGGTCGACAGGATGTGGGCGTGCCCAGCGACGAGGACCTCGTCCGCGGGATCCGTACCAAGCACATGTACTACGGCAAGCAAGCTCGGCTAGCGGTGCTATGCGCACTAATGGAGGACGAGGACGGGGATGACGCGCCGAGCCGCGCAGCCCTCTGGACAGAGCGCGTGATGCCGTATCGGCTGACTGATGATTGGCGCGAAATGCTCGGTCCCGACGCCGAGGAAAAGCACTGGGCTTGGCGCTACCGGCTCGCCAACCTAGTTCTCGTCGGCAGTGCCAACGACGCGCCGGGGGAGCACAGGTCGTTCGGCGCGAAGAAGGAGTGGTACCGAAGGAGCCTAGTCAGCCTGACCAGCCGAGTGGCAGAGCAGCCCGCATGGGACGAGGCTACGCTGCTGCAGAGATCCCGGGAACTGGCGGAGCGGGCCGTCCGTGTATGGCCGTGGGAACACGCACCAGCGGAAACAGAATAGGAGCCCCCGGCGAGCTGCGGTACCCCGATCTTGGACGACCATTCAGTCGTTCCAACCGGTTGGATGACCCATTCCGGACCTGGGAAGGGACTCGGTACCCGCGAGTTGACGGCGCTTGAGATTCAGAGGCGCCCTTCGCGCGTGACGCCAACTAGTGGGCGGGCTCGCGGCGGGATAGGTTGGAGCGAGCGAGCGTCAAACAAGAAGGGACCGAAATGGAGACAAAGCTCATTTGCCGCGAGTGCGCGGCGGATTCAGGGATGATCCCCGCCGACGCCGAGGGGGAAACCCCGGAAGAGCCACGCCGCGAGGACTTCGAGACCTTTGACGAATGGAAGAAGGCCATCGGTGCGTTCTGGACCTGCTCGGAGTGCGGGGCGGACCCTCGCCGCGGCTAGGCACCCGCCCCCGACCGACCTGCCTGGAGCGCCGCCGAGAGGTCATGGAGGCGTGGGGGCGGATGTCAGGACTGCACGATCTTCTGTGCCTCCCGCCGGTGTATCCGGACCCTGCCGGACCCTGCCGCGAAAGCGGGAAGACCGGACATGAATGGCGGTAATCCCAAGCATCGCTGCATCCATGTGCCGGTCGGGTCACCGACAAAGCTCAGGCCGGTTAGGCTACATTCCTGATAGTATAGAACACGGGAAATCCCGGAAGGTACGAGAAGCACGCGGATCAGGAGGCACCGAAGGCGGCGAAGAAACATGGAACAAGAATGGATCCAGGTAGCGATGCTCGTCGCCACGATCACGCTGGTGGCCGCCAGCGTAGGCGGTTTCACCATCAACTACTACCTCCTCCGGTCACACGTGGATCCGGATGTCGTGGTGTACACGGCCCATGATGAACGGCGACCGTCGGTTCTGATCATCGTGATCGAGAACGTGGGATCCTCATCCGCCTTTGACGTTCGGTTCGAGCTTTCTCGCGAGATCCCCAAGGATGGATGGAGCGTCGAACGACTCCGCGACGGCCAGAAACTGCTGACGATGCGGGAGGGACCGTTGATCGACGGCATCCCGGTTCTCGGCCCAGGCGGTCGCCGGGTCTTGACATGGGGTCCGTTCGGTGCCCTTCGCGAAACACTGGGCGATGTGCCTGTGCTGGTGTCCACAACCTACCAGAGCCGTCGAAGGTTCCCGTGGGATCCGACTGAACACATGTCGAGCTCGCTGCTGGAAGTTCGCTCCTTCTTCGCAACCGATGCATCGGAACCCCCGGAGCTTCGGGGCGTCAAGGCACTCGAAGGGCTGTCCAAGAACCTGTCAGCTATTCGGAGCCATACGCAGGCGATGGCCAGAGTGATTGAGCGGCCAGAGGTCCAGCAAGGGATCGAGCAGTTCCGGCGCCGCCGATCAACTGAGAGCGATCCAGCAGCCGGAATCGGCCCTAACGGATAACCCCGCACAGCCCCTCGGGTGCCAGTACCTGTTCGACCCATCCCCTCCCCACATCCCAGACTTCTCTTCGGCCCCTCACCGGCTACACACGGTCATTCAGCCAAGAGGTCCCGGAAGCCCAGATGCCCGGCTGCACCAAGCTGATGGATGAATGACCGCGCGTCATCCTGGGTCGACGGTTGCTTGAGTGCTGCTTGGAGAATGGCCATCGTCGACTTCTTACGACCGATTAGTACGCTCCGATCCGGCCTTTCGTCGTTCAGCCACGTCCTCAACACCTTGAAGGCCTCGGTCGGATTACTCTTCGAGATTTCAACCAAGCAATCCATCACCTGGAAGTTTGGTTCGGCCGCCCCAGCAAGTTCAAGCAGGCGCTGGAGACGGTCCAACGTCCACTCTGGATCGAAGCGCCCCGACGCGATCCACCATCCGAGCCGACTCAGATGACCCATGCGCTTGCGTCCCTGCTTCTTCAGGAGCCCCAGCAATTCGTCTGCAAGCCTCTGGAAACGGCCTAAAGCCTCGTCGGGAATCTCGTTCTCGTGCTTGGAAAGATCCCTGCCGGTCGGCCATATCGCACGGCGGACATCATCCGGTTCGGCTTTCTCAAAGAACCGCCTGAGCAGCGCATCCTGATCTGACCAAGCGACCAAGCCACGACCAGCCAGGATGACGAGGTGCTCCCCGAGGAACCCTCCAATGCTCTCTCTTGTGGACGGGTCATGCCCTCCATTTTCGTCAACGCGATCCACGGCCTCCCGATACTGGCTCCGGAGAAGCTCAAAGGGGCGGTTGTATACGCGACAAAAGCGGAGATACGTCTCCCATGCCGCATCTCGGAGTTCTGGCTGGTCTTCTGGAAAGATGCTCGCTACGTGCTGGCTTGCCCAAGCGTCGTCGAGCAAAACGAGGTATGGGAACCATTGCCCATAGACCGACCGGATGGCTGGCGAGGGGTCGATGGCCGGATCAAGATGCCGTTCCAGCCTCGTACGAACCTCCGGGATCATTCTCATGCCGAAGGCGCCGAGTTTGGCCTCGCTAGTGCCCATCACTGACCGATAGACCCACAGCGAATAGCCGACTACCGCACGTAGAGCGGATCCGCGGACGGTGTTGATGGACCAATCAGCTAAGTCACTCGCAGGCCTGGAATGCTCGGAATCGTCTTCGGGAGAGGGGTGCTTGTCGTCTGCTATGGTGTCGATGATGCTCCACACGGCTTTCCTCAATCGAATGTCAACTAGGTCGCCCTTCAGGCCTTCCTCCAACAGCCTGATGCAGTCTTGGCGCGCCCATCTCAACTCTGAGTCATCGCTCTGCCGGGCCGAGAGCCACGACATCAGATCGATGGTGGTAGACCAGTCGATGGCAACATCGTCGCGCACAGCTTGTGACAGACCTCGCAACACAGCACTGACGTAGCGAACCGGCCCCTCCAAAAAGGCTTGGCGCGCTTGCAGAAACTCGGCAGGTGCTTTTGCGACTACGGCCTCCAAGGTTCGTGCGAGGCCTTCCGGCTCCGGGGACATGGGATCCCCGGATGGCTGCCACGACTTCACATATCGAGCAATCTCCTCAGCCGAACGAGATCCCAGTTCTTCTGCGTTTATGGGACTCGTGGGACCCATCCACGTCGTCGTGTACGACCTGAAGTCAGGATTCTCAGGCTCGCCGATTTCGTCGACGATCTGAGCATATTGCTCCTTCCATCCCTCGTCGAGGTGTGGATGAATCCAAGCCAGCCGACGTCTCTGCCAATAGATTGTCCACTTGCGTCGCTCCTCATCATCGCCAGCGAAAGAGTCATAGAATGGCGGCCCATCGCTGATCCACTTCATGACTCGGTTTCTTCTGTCATCGTCCAGTATCGGATAGACAAGACCGAGGAGCCTGCTGTATTCGTGCAGCAAACGCTCATCCAGGAAGTGCTCTTCACAGACTGCCAACTCCGCCGCCAATTCTGGATCTCGGCCATGCTTTTCCGCTGCCAGATGCAAGATCATCCGCCTGAATATTGGAGCGTTCCGTCCACCCAACGATCCGACTACAACTTCGAGGGCGACACCAGCGTCGACTAGCTGCACGGACGCGTCCCTAATGGCGTCTATCAGGGCATCGGACACGTCGTCGCGGTAGTTTTGGCCGTGTGGTTCGATCGCCGGGCGCCCAAACGCCCCGTCGTATCTGCCTAGGTTGTCGGATGCGATTGCGCCTTCGAGTACATCGCACAGCATCTCCAACATCCTGATTCGCCCACGCGTGACCAAGACCGGCACATGCCGCTCGACGAACTGTCGGTACTCGTACGAGCTCAGTAGACCGACGATGCGGCTGGAAAGCCCCGCCACCACGGACGCCGCCAGTTCTGACACCTGCGGGTCTTCTTCGTCCGCCTGCTCGCTACCGGACTCGTTAGCACCGCCGCCGGGTTGGAGTGAACCGGTAACGGCTTTGGGGTGGTCGGAGTCGACGACACAGCGAATCGTCAGCAAAGAGCGAGCCAATTCCATGGCGGCCCGGATCTTGTCCAGACTAACCAAGCGTTCGATCACGTCTCCCAAGGCTTTGCTGAGTGGATACTGGATGTGGCTCTGTAGCTGTACCCATCGAGCCTCCTTGCCAGCCCACCGAGCCACCGACTTGTCTGGCAGATGGATCACCGCACGGGCCAAATCTTCGTGGACGTTGATGTTGTCCGTTTCGGGGATCTGGCTGATCACCTCAGCCACCTCAGTCGGCGCAACGGGCGCCATCCTTGCTAAGTAGCCGGATTCCGGCCAAGTGGGGTAGTGGACGAGATCACCGCTTTTCCGCGGGGGAGGCGGGTGCCGGAAGAAGCCCTCGGCAACTAGGGGCTCGATCCACTCATGCGACTCCAAGTTGGAGAAGAAATACGCGTGATTGACGGCTCCCTTGCCGATGAGTTCCAAAGCTCTCGCGACGGTCGCCGGGCTAGGCATCGTCGGACTCCTGCAGGAGGGTATCGATAGCGTTCAAGTCGTCGAACGTCGTGGGGACCAACAGGTCAGAGAGGAAGGACTCAAGCTCCCTGATCCTTTTTCGCACTTCGTCGCGGCTGGGAGAAAGGCCATGGTGAAGGGTGCCCTGGAAGAAGCCCAGCAGTTCCTGCCACTCATGATAGCGTGTGTCGAGCAACGGCTTGGGCAGCGCTCGATCAGAGGGGTCGAGGCGAACCATGGTTCGCTGGAACTGCTCTCTCCGAGATGGACTATTCGCCTTCACCCAGGCGAAAAAGTCGTCCAGTTTCTTCAAGAAGCGGTGGAGATGCCCATTGAATGGTCCCGTCCAAACACCGGCCTCTGAGTAGCCTTTCGTATTCCGCTTTAGCTGGACGAAACCCTCTTTCAGCTGGAAGACTTCTTGTTTCATCGACCCGGTACTCTGGTTCTCCCCCGCGTTTGCCGGTTCAAGCTCACCCATCTTCACCATGAGTTCCCTCATGCTGAGAGCCGACTGTGCCACTCGATCCGGATTCGCCGAGTCGCGCAGCACACGAAGCCCGCCGAGGTACATGGCACCCAGTTCCTCTCCGTAGCTCCGAAGGGCGCTATGTAACTGGTGCTGCTCCCGAGACAGAACGACTTGACGTGTCTGATCAGGTGCGCCACCGGCTTCGGCGCTATGCTCTGACCCGGTCATCTGGGTCCTACGTTGGGGAAGAGGGTGGAGGATGGCAGTGAAACCCCGACTGCTGCGCGGAGCGCGCCGCGCCAACGTAGCTCGTCCGCCGACCGCATCACTCTCCCTCCCGAAAGAGCATCCCGTTCAGGCGCGCCTGCCACTCGTCCTCGTCGACCACTTCGAAGCGCACCACCTTGCTCCGCATCGCAGGGACGAACTCGGTCCAATCGGCCTTGCGGGCGTGCTCGCCGCAGATGTCGAAGACGGATCGCTTGTATTCGGTGTCCTCCGACTCCTTCAGGTGGACACCTTTGGTTTCGACCACGAACACTCGACGGAATCCGTCGCCCCCGCCGGGCTGGTCATCCCGTAGCGTCACAATGAAATCGGCGTAGATCCGGCGCGGCTTCCACCCCTGCACGTAGTAGTCCTTGCGGGATCGGTTGCGGTACCAGAAGAAGAGCCGCGCCTGCTGGTCCAGGTACGTCGCCACCTTGTTCTCGAGCTGGTTGAGATCGTCTTCCGTGGTGATATCGAAGAGGTTGTGCTGGTAGTCGCTCCCGTCTTCCCGATTCGCCTGCGTCGCCTTCGTAACCTCGATCTTCTCGGGCAGGCGAGTGAATTCCTCCGCGACGACCAGAAAACGCATCCTCCCGGACTCCAACAGGGCGTGGAAGACCTCTCGCGACAAGCGGTCGCGTTCTATCTCGATCCGTCGCCGCAACTCTTCGAGCACAAACACGTGATTGGCCGCGACGCGCTCCGCCGGGTAGCGTTCGAGCAGCGCTTCGAAAGTGCGCCGGGCCAGATCGCGTCCCTGCCACGGGTTGGGAACCAGGTCCAGCAGATGGCTGGCTGCGAAGAAGTAGTCCACCGGATCGCCGCCGTTGCCCGAGTTTGCATCGCCCGGGGGTTCGTCGATTTCCGCATCGCCGGAGCCCGCGACCTCGTGCCTCGAAACAGACGCGTCGCCAGCGACGTTGGTCACCAGTACAGCGTCTCCGTCGCCCCTTTCGCCCAACGTCAGATCATCCAGGGCCGACAGGTCGATGTCGCCCCATCGCACCCGCGCGAGGATATCCGCCTCGTAGTGCACCAGACGCCACCCGTCCACGTCCCGGATCATGAAGGCGGGTAAGACCAGATCCCGCGCGGCTGCCCGATACCGCTCCCGTTGCCGTGTTGTGAGCTTCTCCGGCGGCCGGAAAGGACCATCGTCGGAGACTACTCGCCCCTCAAGGCCCTGCAACCCCTCCAGCCCGAATCCCTTTCTAACCTCCTTCAGCAGCTCGTTCCCGCGTCGGCTGAAGCAGAACACGTAGCTCTCGTCCAGCAACGCCACCCCCGTCTTGCTCGCGTAGGGCTGCCGCAGGATCCGGCCCACAAGCTGGGTGATCCCCGTCCTCGACATCGGGTTGGTGAGGATCGTGAGGACGTAGGCGAACGGGCAGTCCCAGCCCTCCTGAAGCGCCTGCTTGGTGATGATGAAGCGTATCGGGCAGTCGCGGGACAGGAGGCCGCCAACGTCGTCCACCTCTTTCAGTTCGTCCTTCGAGCTGGTCTTGACCGCGATGTGCTCCGGCGCGATGCCCGGATGTTGAAGCAGATACTCGCGCACGTCGTCGGTGTGAACGTACCCCGGCTTTCTTTGCTGCCTCCCGGTCCGCTCCACCTGGATCACACAGATGGGCCGGATGTAGGTGCCGGACTCGGCTTCGTGAAGCCGTGCCGCGGCTTCGAGGGCTTCGCGGTGTTCGACCGACTCCAGCAGGGTGCCGCGCCAGTCGCCGCCCGCCTTGTTCAGGATGTGAAGGTCGAGCTTGATCATCTCCTCGGCGTTGAGTTCCCGGCCCAGGATCTCGACGAGCACGTTCGCGCCCTTGGCCGGAGTGGCCGAAAGCTCGACGATCATGCAGGGGTTGAATCCTTCGAGCGTCTTCTTTGCGTTGGCGCTGTACGCCTTGTGTCCCTCGTCGAGGATGATGAGCGGCCGCAGCAACCGCACCGTGTTCCCGAGGGATGTCTTGATGTAGCGGCCCCAGAAACCCGCCGTTTGCTCGAAGGTGTCGAGATTGGGGTGCTCCTCCAGCATCTTGGCGTGCGCGGTCGGATCGTCGTCCGGGGGGAAGAACCGGTCGAAGCCCCCGCTGTCGCGGAACATCCGGAGCGTGTCCTTCGTCTTCCGGTTGGCGGATGGGAGCATGAGCAGAAGAACGCAGAGGTTCTCAGCGACATCGCGCGGGCCGAAGGCCGTGGTTTTCTCGAAGATGCGCGTGCGCTGACCCGAGGACAGATCGAGTTGCTGGCGGTATGGGTGGTCGCGGTCCTTGAGGGCGTTGAGCGTCTGGTTGTAGATCTGCGTCGTGGGCACGATCCACAGCACCAAGCCGCGGCGACTCTGCCGGAAGTGCGCGTTCACGAGATCGATCACGCGGGTCGCGAGCAGCGTCTTGCCGCCTCCGGTCGGGATCTTGAGGCAGAACGCGGGAAGATGCTCACCGAGCCCGTTCCGGCGGGGCTGGTAACGCCGTCCGGCTACGGTCCTGTCCCATGCTCGCTTCACCCAGTCCGAACCCCAGTTCGGGTTGTGTTTCCGCGCCTCTTCGTCCTCGGCCCGCCACTTCACCAACTCCGCGACGAAGCTGCGGACCCTCGCGACCGTACGCTTCTGGTATTCCTTCAGGATCATCGTTCCAGCCTGTCGATGGCTTCGTAGATCTGGAAGGGCAACTGCTGGAAGTCGATCCGATACTGGTGAAGGAAATCACGGTCCAGGTACTTGGTCGGCGCGAAGACCAGCCTCCTTCGCGATCCGGTGGGAAGGGCGCGGGCCTCGGCCAGCGAGAGCGCGAGACTCTTGAGCTGGTCGACATCCGGCTGGTAGAAGAGGAAGACATCGTGGGACGCGGTGCGCCCGACGAATCCGGTGTCCCTGTCGGTCTCCGACGGGTCGAACTCCTGCCCGGTCGCGGTGAAGAAGATGTAGGAGGCGAGTTTCTCCCACGACGGCAAGTGGGAGCCGTCCAGGAGCGACTCCTGACGCATGGGACGGCCAAGCTCGAAGTAGCTGAACGTGCCGCCGAGGCCGGTCTTGAGGGCGTCGTCCTTGGCGCTCGGAACACCCCTGATGACGCGGCGGACCCGCTCGGCCGTGATCGTGTCCGCGTAGTCTTCACACTCGACGAGAATGAAACGCCGGTTCCCACCGTCTTCGCGGTTCTGGGCGAGGACGGCGTGGGCCGTGGAGCCGGAACCGGCGAAGGAGTCGAGGATGATGGAGTCGGGGTCGCTGGCGATCTGTAGGATGCGGCGAATGAGGCGACTCGGTTTGGGGGTTACGAAGGCATCTTCTCCGGGACCCAGGTCCAGGGCCTGCCGAAGTTCCTGCTTTGCATGGCGTGTGCTGCCCGCGTCCTTCCAATGCCAGATCGTCTGAGGGACAACGCCTTGCCGGACTTCTGACAGGAATCGCTTGATCCCCGGGCGGTTGGCTCCCGATTTGCCCCACCAGATCCGATTGTCCCGGTCGAGATCCTCGAATCGCTCCCTGCTCACACGCCAATAGCTGCCTGCGGGTGGTCCCTTTATCGTCTTCCCGGATGGTGTCGTGATCGGATAGCGACCCTTCGAGTACCGATTCCTGGCCGCCAAGTCGCTCAGCAACCACCGGCCCCTCGGGTCGTCGTCAGGATTCCTGTACCGCTTGAGCATCGCCTCAGACCGGGGTAGACGATTCGGTCGCCACCGGGCCGCGTTTCGCCCGTAGATGACCACATAGTCGTGGTCTTCGCTCAGGTGGATCGCCGTGTTCTTCGGGCTGTCCATCTTATGCCAGCATATCGTCGCCACGAAGTTCTCTTCACCAAACACCTCGTCCATCACACACCGCAGATGATGAACCTCGTTGTCGTCGATGGATACGAAGATTGCCCCGTCCTCCCGAAGCAGCTCGCGAAGCAGCTTGAGGCGAGGCATCATCATGCAGCACCACTTGTCGTGGCGGGTCAGGTCGTCGCGGTCCACCACCCGGCCCAGCCAGTCCCGCATGAGCGGCGAGTTCACGTTGTCGTTGTACGCCCAACCCTCGTTGCCCGTGTTGTAGGGCGGATCGATGTAGACGCACTTCACCTTGCCGTGGTAGGTCGGCAGCAGGGACTTGAGGGCGGCCAGATTGTCGCCGTGGATGATCAGGTTGTCGCGCAGGCTGGCCTTCTCGCTCAGGCCCTTCTCCCGCATCGGGAGAAGCTCGTGGAAGGGCACGGCAAGGTGGTGGTTCTCGACGAAGACCTTCCCCTTGAAATGGAGCCGTGGCAAGGAGCCCTCCTGTGGCATGTCCAGGTATCTTCAGCGCGCCGCCCGCAGCGTGCCGGACGGACCTTGCCTCCTAAGCTAACTGCCACGCCACGGTCGAGCAGGTTACCCGGGGATCGTGCGTGGCCGATGGCCTACAGGGAAGCGGATGGCTCGGAGGCTCGTCTCAACTAGACACGGCAGCCGAAACGCTCGGCGGGCATTCGGCAACCGTCAGACCGTTCCCGATCAGCCGCAACATGGGTGTGGCTCGTGTGAGCCGTGGGAAGGGCGAGGGAGGTGCCGCTGGCGGCGTCAATTCGGTCTTCGGAACGACGCTGGAACCCCCTGGACATCGCCGATTCCGGCGCAATTGACACGGTCGGATTCGGCCTCCTGACTGTAGGTATGACGACGCTGACCGAGGGTTCCTCGCATCGGCGCGCGGGACTTGTCCGCTACGGCGAGAGAGCCAGGATGAAACCAATTCCGAGTCAAGTCCGTAAGATGTCGCCCTTCGGGTCACCGGAGGGTGGAAGGGTAGCGCGACCAGACGAGACAAAACGCGGGAGGAGACGCGTAGTTCAGGTTGATCCATCCCATGGCGGAACTAATGCCCGTGCGCCCCGACGGGGGCGCTGGCGGGGATCGGTCGCCGCTCCGGCTTCGCGGATACATGGGCGGCCCGGCATCACGGGCCGCCATCCCGCCGCCAGCCCCGCTTCGCGAGGCCCGTTGAACGAGTTCGCCGGAGCGCTCGCCGGGGTGCTCCGCCACCTCGTTGGCGGCGACCGACGACGGCACTCGGACACGCCGCCGCCGGGGTTGTCTGACGCCTGTTTGGGCGGAGAGCCAGCATACCCCCCGTGGCCACGCTTCGCGCGTCCCCGGAGGGAGCTGGCGGGGGGCTATGCCCCCTGTGACCCCCCATCGCCAACGGCGCGTCATGAGTGCCGGACGCGCCGTGTGGGTGAAGATCCGCTCCAGCGAGGCGGAGCGTGCCGCGTGGCACGCCAAGGCGCCCTCCGCGGGCCTGACGCTGTCGGATCTGTTTCGCCGCTCGGTTGGCCGGGTGCACACCTGGACCGTGGCGCACGCCGACGTGGAGCGCGAGCGCACCCAGCAAGTCGCGCGCATCGGAAATAACCTCAACCAGATCGCTCGCTGGGCCAATACCCACAAGGGGGCCATCGAGGCCGTCGAGGTGATCGGCCACCTGATCGCCATCGAGCGTTCGCTCGCGACGCTCGCTCGCTTCGAGAGCCCGGACGGCGATGCTGGTTAAGTTCCTCGCGCGCGGGACCGGCTCGGCTCGGAACGCGGCCAAATACCTCCTCGGGGAGCGGGACGCGGCCGGGAAGCTGCGCGAGGGCATCGAGGTGCTGCGCGGGAACCCGGACATGGTGGCCGCCGTCGCCGACACGCTGGCGTTCGAGCACAGGTACACGTCGGGCGTGATCGCCTGGGCACCGGAGGACCGACCCACCGACGAGCAGATCGATGCGGTCCTGGACGCCTTCGAGAAGACGGCCTGGGCGGGACTGGAGCCCGACCGATACGCCTGGACCGCCGTGCTGCACCGCGAGCACGGCGGCGGCGCTCACGTCCACGTCCTCGCCGCGCAGTGCGACCTGGAGACCGGGCGCAGCCTCAACATCGCGCCGCCGGGCTGGGAGAAGACCTTCGGGCCGCTCCGGGACGCCTTCAACCACGAACACGGCTGGGCTCGGCCGGACGACCCGGCGCGGGCCAGAGTGCAGCAGCCCGGGCACCGCGCCTATGTCGAGGCGACGCAGTTGAGGGCCGGCCTCCGGCTCGAAGCCTCACCCCGCGACCTGATCCGGGACTACCTGCTTCAGAGGGTCGAGCACGGCACGGTACAGGACCGTGCCGATGTTGTCTCCGCGCTGCGGGAGGCGGGTCTCGAAGTGCCGCGCCAGGGCAAGGACTACCTCACCGCGCTGGACCCCGAGAGCGGGGACCGGTGGCGGCTGAAAGGAGAACTGTATGGAGAGAACTTCGACCGCGAACGATTTGACCGAGCGGCTGCGGAGGAGGCTGGAGAGCGAAAGACGGGAGATCGAGGAGTTGACCGCGAGCGAGCTAAAGCGGCTCGGCGAGAACTCGCGGCGCGTCGCGAGGAACGCGCTGCGTACAATCGAGCGCGATACGGAGGACGCGGCCGGGAAGATGCGCGAGTTGCTGGCCAAGGCGTGGCAACGGCCACTGATCGTAGGCCTGAGCCTTTGGCTCGGTTTCTTCGGCGGAAGCTGGGCGACGATGCAGTGGTTGTCGAGGAGCATCCAGGCGCGGTTCGAGAGGCTGGCCGAACTGGACTACGACCTCCACGACGCGCGGCAGACGCTCGCGCAGATGGAGGTGGACACCTGGGGGGTCGCGCTGCTGGAGATCGAGGGAGAGCGGGTCGTGGTGCTGCCGCAGGGGACGCTGGAGGATCCACGCTTCACCTGGCGCGGTCGGCCTGTCGTGAAGCTGTCGAACAAGTCAAGGAGCTGTATGACCGAATTGGAGAGGCAGTTGACGGAGGCCTTGAAGAGGCTCTCCGCGCAGTACGAGAGGGAACAGCGGCGGCACTCCGAGCAGGTCGAAGCCTTGAGCCGGCGCGTCGAAGCCTTGCAAGGGCGCGTCGAGCGGCAAAGCGAGGAGAACGAAGCCTTGAGGCAGCGCGTCGAACTGCAGAGCGGGGAGAACGCAGCCTTGCAGAGGCGAATCGAGTGGCTGGACGAGCAAGTTACACGCTTAGCCGAGTCGTACGGCACGCTCGCCGCGACCTTGTGAGGATGGTGACGGCGATGCGCATGCGCGGGCCGGGCCGCGACCGCGATCATGGTCCGAGCCGTTGACGATGGCGTCCAGTCGAATGCCACCCGAACGCCGCAGCCCCCGGCGCGCCGCCGACCGACCGTCTGGCGGAGACGCCGTCCCGGCGCGAAGTTTCAACCGCGCAGATCGTGCAGTCCATCACGAGAGGAATCGAATGATGGCACGCACGAAACGAAGTCGGCGCTCGTACAGCGCCGGCGAATGGGGCCGGAACCGGGTAAGGGTGTTCGCCGATCCCAAGACCGGCTTGTACCAGATCGAGTGGCGAGAGAACGGGCGCAGGCTCACGCGGTCGCTCAAGCACCGCAACTGGGCTCGTGCCAAGAGGCAGGCGGATGAGGTTGCCGCTGGCTTCGCGGTCCACGAGCCCAACGGCAAGGCCGGAGCCGAGCCCGAGCCGCTCACGCTGGAAGCGCTTTTTGAGATCTACGGCGAGGAGGTAACGCCCACCAAGGGCGAGCGATCCCAGAAGTACGACCGGGCCGCCTTGCAGATGTTCCTCCGGTTCTTCGGAAAGGACCGAAGGCCCGCAACGCTTTCCCAGCGCGACTGGGATCGGTTCATCCGGGCGAGGCGGGCGGGGAAGGTCGGCCCGAGTCGGAGGCCGGTCGCGGACCGGACGGTCGAACGGGATCTCAGGTTCCTGCTGGCGGTCCTCAACTGGGCCGCGCGTTCGCGGAACGAGGCGGGAGAGCTTCTCCTCGACTCTAACCCTTTGAAGGGCTTGGGGGTGCCCAGGGAGAAGAACCCAACCCGGGTGATTCTCTCTCAGGCGGAATACGAGGCCCTGCTCCGGGTGTCCGCCGAGATTGATTGGCGCTTTCGCCTGGCGCTCGTGCTCGCGCACGAGACAGGGCACCGGATCGGCGCAATTCGTCAACTCAGGTGGTGCGACATCGACATGGGAGCCGGGGTCATTCGGTGGCGCTCGAAGCATGACAAGTCGGGCTTCGAGCATCGGACGCCAGTAACCGACGACGCGCTCACTGTCCTGGAAGAGGCGAGGAAGGAGAACCGACCAACCGGCGACGCCCTGCTATTGCCCGCGCCCAGGGACCCCGCGAGGAGCGTGAGCCACACGGTGGTGCGCGACTGGTGGAATAGGGCCGAAGCGCTCGCCGGGCTGGAGCCGAAGCGTGGCAGGGGCTGGCATTCGCTGAGGCGCAAGTTCGCGTCCGACCTCATAGACCAGCCACTCAAGGTGCTCTGCGAACTGGGGGGCTGGAGGACGGCACAGACGGTGCTCCAGTGTTACCAGAGGCCCGACGAGGACAGGCTCAAGAGGGCGCTCGACGAGCGGCCGCGGGTCCACTCCTCTCGCGAATAGCGGGAGTCAATTGGCGGGACTCGCACCTCCATATCGCGTAACTTCAATCAGGGTACGCGCAATCGGCCACGAGAGCTACTGCCAAAATGGCAGGGGTCGGGGTGGCGTGGATTACGGTAGAGTCGAGGGCTGGCGCGCCGACCGTAGGGTCCCCAGCCGCCCGAAACGCAGGAACAGGGCGGGGACGACGACCATGTTGAGGAACGTCGAGGTCAGCAGCCCACCGAGGACCACCACGGCGAGGGGCGCCTGGATCTCCTTGCCCGGCTCTCCGATT
>LXNJ01000769.1_pt1 | contig 20830 bp, 17 predicted proteins | sample 809081 | NCBI WGS metagenome assembly LXNJ01 (sample SAMN04870510, study PRJNA318959) | sponge metagenome | biome: sponge; feature: marine sponge reef; material: water | host: Petrosia ficiformis | place: Greece: Milos, Mediterranean Sea | collected 2013-05-29 | depth 5-7 m | reverse complement strand
TTTTCGACCTTGATGACTTCGGCGCCCATATCGCCGAGCATCATGGTGCAGAATGGCCCCGCCAGTATTCTGGAAAGATCGAGGACGCGAATCCCCTCAAGAGGCATACTCATGGAATTTCTCAGGCTCCTTGTCTCAGGTGGATACTATCGATTCTGAAGCGCTTCGAGCATCTTCTCGCGCACGTGTTCGACCGGCATCTGCGTACCTGTCCAAAGCTCCCAGCCCAGGGCGCCCTGGTGCAATAGCCAGCCGATACCGGAGACGGCGCGCGCGCCTTTTCTTCGGGCGGCCTTCAGAAACGGGGTGTCGAGCGGGCTATAGACCGCATCAGCGCAGATGCTATCCGGCGGTATGAACTCCTCGGGAAGACAGCAGGCCGCCTCCCGCGCCTTGTCCCCGCTCATCCCCAGGCTCGTCGTGTTGACGATAATATCCCGTTCCCGGGCGGCGGATTCAAGCGCATCCAGGCCGCCTCCGTGAATTTCAGTATTCGGAAAATGGGATTTCACTTCTTCCGCCAGCGATATGGCTTTTTCCGCCGTGCGGTTTCGAATCTCGATATGCGCCGCGCCGGTTTGCGCGAGCTTGATGGCGATGGCCCGCGCGGCCCCGCCCGCGCCCAGAATCAGGCATCGTTTCCCTTTGGGCGATACGCCCGTTTCCTCTTCCAGGGATCGGAGCCAGCCCGCGCCGTCGGTGTTGTGGCCCTTGAGCCTGCCGCCCTCCTCGAACGTCACCATGTTCACCGCGCCCATGAGCCTCGCATCTTCGCTCACGTCGTCCACGAGTTCGAACGTGGCGACCTTGTGGGGGATGGTGACGCAAAAGCCCGCGAAACCCATCGCGCCCGCGCCGCGAACCGCTTCTTCGTACTGGTCCGGGTGCACCTCATACGCCGTGAAGCGGTAGGGCAGGCCCAGCGCCCCCGCCGCCGCGTTGTGCATGACGGGCGAGAGCGTATGCCCCAGGGGGTAGCCGAAGATAGCGAGCGTCTTCTCGAGCGGCATGGTGGTTCCTCAGGAGATTCGGGGTTCGCTTCCACTGCGTTCATTGTGGCGGGAATTAGAGATACGCTAAAGTAGCGCTCATAACAACTTCCAGAGACGCTCCGCGCCGATTTTTCCGGCGTACAATGCCATCGCTTCGAGGAGACGGATTCGATGTCCACCGTTCAGGCCGCCACGATCCTACAGCCGGGCGAGATCGCCCTGCGTGAATACCCCATGCCCGAGATTGAGGACGACGCCCTTTTGATGAAGGTGTCCGCCGTCGGCGTCTGCGGTTCGGACAAGCACATGTACGGGGGCAACCTGAACCTGGCGTGGCCGGTAATTCCGGGTCATGAGTTCAGCGGGATTGTCGAGAAGATGGGTCCCCTGGCGAATGCGAACATGAAGATCGTGGGTGGCCCCATCGAAGAAGGCGACGCCATCACCGTGGCGCCGGGGAGCCAGGCCTGCGGGAAATGCTGGTTCTGCATCCACACGCCACACCGGCCCCAGTTGTGCCCGAACCGCACGGTTTTCGGTTTCCGCACCTCGGCCGAGGCGCCGCACCTTTTCGGGGCGTTTTCCGAGTACATGTACATTCCCGGAAATTCTTTCGTCCTGAAGCTGCCCGAGGGTCTCTCGCTCGAGCGCGCCACGCTATGCGAACCCCTGGCGGTGGCCCAGAGAGCGGCGGGACGTTCGCTCTCGCCGGGCATCCCCTACGCGGGGGAGGGGTTCGGCGTGGGCGCTCGATGCGCCGTCATGGGCGTGGGCCCCATCGGTCTGCTCGTTGTGGCCTCTCTCAAGACAATGGGGGCGGGCGAGATAATCGCGGTGGATATGAGCGAAGAACGACTCGCGTTCTCCAGAAAATTCGGCGCCACGAAGACGGTGAGCCTGTCGGCGCTCACGCAGGAAGAAAGAAAAGAGCAGATCCTCTCCTGGACGGACGGCGTGGGGCCCGACGTGGTTATCGAGGCGGCGGGTGTTCCCGCGGCCTTCGCCGAGGGGCTGGACATCGTCCGCCGCGGCGGGAAGCTCGTCGAGGTCGGGCATTACGGCGACCCGGGCGGGGTGGAGATCAGGCCCCACCAGGTGTGCAACAAGGACGTGGACATCTGCGGCTCATGGGCGTATCCCCAGGTGCAGTTCGAACCGGCGATGGACATGCTGCTCAGAACGGACCTGCCGATTGACGATATCTTCACCCACCGCCTGCCGCTCTCCCAGGTGCAGGCGGGCATCGAGGTCACGGGCACGGGTGAGTGTCTGAAGGTTCTCCTGAAGCCGGATTAGGCGTTTCTTACGGGCTTGGGATCGAGTCGAAATCCATATCGAGCAGATTGAGCGTCTCCGCGCGTTCGCAATCATCGAGGGCGAGGTCGTCGAGTTTTTCCAGTCCCGCGAGCATGTTCGTAACACCCTGGGCGAGTCCATCCGGCGATATTTTATCCTTATCAATCCGGTAGCCCATGGTTTTCGCCATGGCCAGAATGTGAGCGGCGGCTTCTGTTTCCGTCATTTCTTGCGGCGGTGAGGCGGAGGGGTCTGGATACTCTTGAGGAGGCGGCTGCTCGTCCACCTCGGGCGGCTTAATATTCCACAGCGGATTGTCGTCTTCCAGCGCCTTGCCGATTCGGAACAGGCGCGCTTCATCCCCCCATCTCCCCGCAATCTGGAGGCCGACGGGTAGGCGCCGTTTCGTGAACCCGCAGGGGACCTGGAGCACGGGGTTGCCGATGGTGCTGAAGGCGGCCGTATTGTCGCTCACTATCGGCCACATCTTCATGCCGTCGAGACAATCCGCGATTGTGGGGGGCGCAATGGCGACTGTGGGCGTGAGCACGGCGTCCACATATCTAAACACCTCCGCCGCCTGACGGATGAAGAACGTTCGGGCCTTTTGCGCCTGCACGTACCGCCAGCCCGGAATGAAGAGGCTGTACTCGAAAAAATCCGCTCCGGGGGATACGTACCCGTCCCGGTGGTTTTCGAGGAATTTGCGGTGGTATTCCGCACCCTCTGGCCCCACGGTCGCGGCGTAGGCGACCTGGCCGAGCCTCGCCCAGGGGATTTCCACTTCCACGACACGTGCGCCCAACGCCTCGAACCGGGCGATACCCTCGCGCACAATAGCCTCCGCCTCGGGGTCCTCCCCCGGCCAGAAATGGTTGGTCGCGACGCCGAGCGTCATGCCGCGCACGCCCTCGTTCACGGTTTCCAGGAAATCGGGAGCAGGCTCGGTTCCCGTCGTCGGGTCCCTGGGGTCGGGGCCTGCGATGGCTTGCAGGATGAGAGCGGCGTCTTCCACCGTGCGCGCGAGGGGACCCACGTTGTCGAAACTCAAGCCCAGCGGCACGGCCCCGGCCCTGCTCACCCGGCCGTAGGTGGAGCGGATGCCCACCAGGTTGCAGAACGAGGCGGGCAGGCGCACCGAGCCGCCCGTGTCGGAGCCGAGCGCTGCCGCCGCCATCCCCGCCGCCACGCAGGCGGCTGAGCCGCTGCTGCTCCCCCCGGGCGTGTGGTCGAGGCCCCAGGGGTTTCGCGCCGGGCCGAAAGCGCTGTTCGCCCCGGTGCCGCCGCGCGCGAATTCCTGCAAGTTCGTCTTTCCGATGATGACCGCTCCCGCCTCAACTAACCTGCGCACGCACTCCGCCGTCTCGACCGCCGCGCTTTTCCCCAGAATCCGGCTGCCCGCCGTGGTGGGGTGGCCTTTCAGGTCGAACAGGTCCTTGAGCGCGACGGGAATCCCGTGAAGCGGCCCCCGGTTTGTTCCACCGGCGAGTTCGGAATCGAGCCGCTCCGCCTGCTCTCTCGCGAGTTCGAAAGTGGTTCTCGTGAAGGCGTTAATTGTGGCGTCGAGCCCCTGAGTTCTGGCGATGTGAGCTTCAAGCACCTCGCTCGGCTTCGTTTCGCCAGCCTGGATGAGGGCGGACAACTCCGTGATGGGGCGGTGCAGCAGTTCGTCGGGATTCATGAAAACTCTCCATAGGGGTTTCGTTGATTTCCGCGCGATTATATTCCATCCGCCGACGAGCCGAAACGAAAGCGGGCGTTCGTCCCGAAGCAAGGTAAACGATCTTGTATCCACAGCCTTAGAATGTGGTTTCTTGAGCTTATAACAGCTTCTCGTAAAGTGGCCTTAAGGATAGCGTTTGATGAGCGTACTTACGAGCATTAGGTTTATGGGCTGACATCGTCTACGGGGTCCTGCTCAAATGGTGGGTTGAATATTTCGTCGACTACTTTCCATGGTGCCGTGGATGGCGGCATGTTGCAGTTTTCCCGTGACGCCCGGTTGCGAAGTTCTCTGCTCTTGGCTTTGAGTCTTTTGAATTCTTCGCGCATGGCGGGATGCCGTGCACTCATGACGACAAAGCCCGATCCGACTGTGCTGAGGAATGCCATTACCGCGGCCATCATGGTCAGGTCGGCTACCTCGCCTGCGGTAATTCCCTCCTGGTCGATGTCGATTTTATTCCTTTTTCGGAATGCGGCAAAGTCTTGTTCGTTTGCTTCAATGAGCGTTTCGAGTTTGATACATGAGATTTTTTTGGTTTCTGCCGTGAAGCCTACCGGTGCACCGTATCCATAGAGCACCAGGGCAAATGTAATTATGTAACAGGCGATTTTTCTCATTATCGTCTTCCGCCGAATGCGCCCGTGAGGTCCTGACGTCTGAGAACGCCGCCCATACCCTCATGATTTCTACCGAAGAAAGCGCCGAATACGTCGCCGGCGTCTTTGCTTTCGTGTCCCCAGTTGTGGAAAGAGTTTTTTTCGATGTGGACGGAATACTCCAGGCCTCCGTCTCCCCATGTTGAGTTGTTGCTGTATTCGAGGTTTAAGAACTGAAGCTCGCCCATGAGGTCGGTGAGATGCACGTCCAGGCGGGTATTACCGGTAATCTTCTGGCCGGATGGAGTGAAGCCCAAAAGCGCTCCTTCCCATGTTGCGGCTCCTTGCAACAGTCTGTTGTTTCTCAGGTCCCCTGAAGGTTTTGGCCCTCTGGCCCAAGGGTGAGTCATGCCGTTGCTCGTGGAGGCGCCGAAGGCAACCTTGCCCCCCGCCACGTCGAATTCTCCCCGGACGTGAAATGATGAGCTTTCCCAGGGACCGAGATTTACTGCGGTGATTTCGTTTTCTGGCGTGCCGGGCCTGAATCTGGTGTAGGCCGCGAGCACCGCGTCTTTGTCGATCTCCGTGAGCAATAGCGGGATGAGGTCGCCGATGTATTTTGCGTTCAAGATTGAGAGCGGGAAGCGTCTTGCATCCGAGTGTCCGTGGAACCCGAGCGCGTGCAGCAGTTCGTGAACGATGACGTGCACGAAATCTCTTTCTGTGAGGTCTTCTCCTGTGTCGATTAGGATGTGCGATGAATAGGCTTCGTTATTGTTAATTCCGCTATGCGCATATCCGAGTGTTGATGGCTCTGAGGCTAATCCTTGCGGCCACCTGTTTTGAGGGATGAACTCAACGTAGACGTTTCCGTAGGGCACGTCTCTAAAGTTTGTTGGACTTGGAGCGTAGGATTCTCCGAAGATGAGTTGTTTGTCGTAGGGTAGAATGGAGTTGACGATTCGCACGGCGTGTACTGTGGCAGTAGTGAATTCGTCGTCTGTTCCTTCCACGACGCTGACCGTCGGTGGATTTGGAAATGTAGTGAGATATCCCGCGTCCGAGATGACCTGTCGCATATAGGTGATTACGTTGCTGGTTCGTTCTCCGTCGGCGATCCGGCCTTCGTAGATTTGAACTCCGTTTTTTACGCCGGCACTCCTGAGGTTTGCGGTTGGTGCGCCAGCGCTTGTTCCGATGTGATTGCTTACTTCGAAGTTAAAGAGAGGAGCCGGTGGATTTGTGGAAGTGTAGGATGGAGTTGCCTCTGGCATCGGCGCAGGCGCAGGTACTGCGACTCTTCCGCCTCCCCCTCCCCCGCCGCAGCCGGCCAACATGAGCGTTTGGAGGACGATTAGGATGAAAATTGAAAATGCGGCAATCAGCTTGTGCGTGCTTTTCATTATCCTCATCCGGGTCTGTTCGAACCTGCCATTCTATTTCAGTTAGAAGGAACTTAGCATAAGTAAAAGTAAAAAATCTGCCCATTTTGTCGCGACGATGACGTCTTCAGTGCTGAAATTCATAATATCAATTGGGTTTTGGAAGAGGCGAATCCACTTCAGAGATTTTGATTTGTATCTACGCAAATTGTCATTCCAAATTGCGATGATCTCCCTAATGTGCCGGGCTAGTTTCCACAAAAGGCTCCCCGGCTTGGCAAGCGCCGCCATCAAGGGTAAAAACACATCACTTTAGATAATGAGAGAAAAGGAGAACCATCCATGAAACTCTACCGGACGATTCTCTTCGCCCCCGGAAACAGGGAGAGAATGCTCGCGAAGGTGGGCAAGGCCGGGGCCGACGCCGTCGTTCTGGACCTGGAAGACGCCGTACCCGCCGATGAGAAGACATCCACGCGCGCCGCGCTCGGGGCGGCGGTCAAGACGATAGCCGCAGAAGACGGTGCGGACGTTTTCGTGCGTGTGAATCCCTTGGATGACGTGACGGGTTTTTCGGTCGCTTGCGGCCCTGAGGACATCGCGGCCGTCGTGGGGCCTGCGCTCCGGGGGATCGTGCTGCCCAAGGCGGAGAACGCCGGGCAGATACTCGCTGCCGACAGGCTGATCCGCGATGCGGAGAGAGCGGCGGGCTGTGAGGCGGGAGGCATTCACCTTCTCGCCATCATCGAGAACGCCCGGGGCGTGGAGGATGCTTTCTCGATAGCCTCCGCCGATACGGGAGAGCGGCGTTTCCAGCTCGCATTCGGGGCGGGGGATTACACCAACGATCTGGACATCGAGTGGCCGCGCGATGAGTTCACTTTCGACTACCCGCGCTCTCGAATCGCTGTGGCCTCGCGCAGCGCGGGCCGGGAGAAACCGCTCGATACGGTGTGGATAGCCCTGGACGATCAGGAGGGTCTCGCGGCGAGCGCCGTGCGGTGCCGCGCCCTCGGCATGTTCGGAAAGTTCTGCATCCACCCCAGGCAGGTGGAAATCGTGAACCACGCGTTTACGCCGACGAAAGATGAAGTCGAAAAGGCGCGCGAGGTGGTCGTCGCCTTCGGGGAGGCGACGGCGCGGGGGGAGGCGAGCGTTTCCGTCGGCGGGCGCATGATCGACTATCCGGTGGTCGAGGCGGCGGAAAAAGTCATTGCCCTGGCCGATGATTTCGGAACGAAGGACTAACAAGACAAAACGAGAGGGTGATATGAAATTCGGCATGTTCGTCATGAACCAGCACTCCCTGGGGGATGACCCCGCGGAACGCTGGGAGGAGCATCTCGAACAGGTGCGCCTGATTCGGGATTTGGGCTTTCACAGCGTTTGGTGCGGACAGCACTATCTCACCGAGGGTGTTTGGATGATGCAGACCTGGCCGAGCGTCGCCCAGGTGGCGGCTCACGCGGGCGATATGACCGTCGGCACCGGCATCCTGCTGCTCGCTCTTCACAACCCGGTGGACGTGGCCGAGCAGGTCGCCACGCTCGACGCCATGACGAAGGGCCGCTTCGTGCTCGGAGTGGGGCTGGGCTACCGCGAGCCCGAATACCGCGCGTTCGGCCTCACGAAACCCTATCGCATCAAGGCTTTCGAGGAGAAACTCGAAGCCCTCACCCGCCTGCTCGAAGAGGGGACGCTCGATTATGAGGGCGAGGTCGTAAAGCTCGAAGACGTAAACCTCACCATGCGGCCCATCCAGAAGCCGAGACCTCCTATCTGGATAGCGGCGAACGGAGACGGCGCGGTGAAGCGCGCGGCGCGGATGGGAGAGGCGTGGTTCCTGAATCCCCATGCGCGCTTCGACACCTTGAAGCGCCAAATGGAGATGTTCCACGCTGAACGCGAAGCCGCAGGCAAGGGCGCGCCCGATGCGACGCCCGTCATCAAGGAGATGTTCATCGGCGAGGACAGGGAGAGCGCCTTTCGCGAATGCGCGGATTATCTGGGGGTGAAATACAACGTCTATGTGAAGTGGGGCCAGAGCGAGGCGCTGCCAGAGAGCGACACGCTCCGGATGCCGCTCGATGAGTTGCGCTCCGACAGGTTCCTGATCGGCTCGGCGGAGGACGTGGCCGAGGACATCAGGCGCCACCGCGACGAGTTGGGCGTGGACCACATGGCGTTCCGGGTTCAGTGGCCGGGGATGCCGCAGGAACTCGTCCTGAGGACGCTCGAGCGCTTCGCCAAAGAGGTGATGCCCGAGTTCGTCTAGGCTGCAGTGCGATTCTCTCCAGGCGGTTGTCCGCAAGAGGAGGACGCCATGTCGAAAGAGGAATCCGCATCCTCCGAGGCCCGGGATATACACGAATTCTTCGCCGCGGACCCGGTGGCGGCGGATAGCGCCTTTTTCGGACGAGAAACCTGTTTCGACAGGCGCGGCTTTCTGCGGGGGGCCGGGCTTGCTGCCATGACGGCGATGGTGGGCGCGGCGATTCCGTTTCACCGCTACATGCCGGCGGGGCTTATTCCGGCCGCTTTCGCCGACGAGAACCAGCTTGTCGGAAAGGATGGCCTAACGCTGCTGAACAAACGGCCGCTCAACGCCGAGACCCCTCCCCATCTGCTCGACGACCCGGTCACGCCGACATCCCGCCACTTCATTCGCAACAACGGCGTCCCGCCCACTGAAGCGTCGGCGGATGCCTGGACCCTCACCGTCGATGGTCTCGTAGAGCGTCCCATGACCTTGTCAATCGACGAGCTTCGCTCGAGGTTCGAAGTCGTCACAATGGCTCTCGTCATCGAATGCGGGGGCAACGGGCGGGCCTTTTTCAACCCGCCGGTAAAGGGCTCCCAGTGGACCCACGGGGCGGTCGCCTGTTCGCAGTGGACAGGGGTGCGGCTCAAGGACGTGCTGGCGGCGGCCGGCGTACGGCCCGGTGTGGTCTACACCGCCCATGTAGGCGCGGACGGGGACCTCTCCGGTCAGCCCGGCAAGCTGCCCATCTCGCGCGGCGTGCCGATCGCCAAGGCGATGTCGGAGGGCGTGCTCATCGCCTTTGGCCAGAATGGCGGCCCGATTCATCCGATGAACGGGGCGCCGCTGCGGCTCGTCGTTCCCGGCTGGCCGGGGTCTTGCTCGCAGAAATGGCTCCGGCGCATCTACCTCCGCGACGTCGTGCACGACGGCCCCAAGATGACGGGGACCTCCTACCGGGTGCCGCGATACAGGATCGAGCCGGGCGAGGAGGTGGAGGAGAAAGATTTCGTCATCATCGAGCGGATGCCCGTTAAATCGCTGATCACCCACCCCGCGAACGGGGCGGTTTCGGCGCGCGCTGTGGAGGTGCGCGGTCATGCCTGGTCGGGAGACCGGACGGTCGCCGCTGTCGACATCTCCTATGACTTCGGCGCGACATGGAAGCCGGCTGCGCTGGACGCCCGCGTGAACGATGGGGCCTGGCAGACCTTTCGCGCAGATTTAAGATTCCCGGAAGCCGGTTACTACGAGATTTGGGCGCGGGCGACCGACAGCGCGGGTGTGATGCAGCCCCACGCCATCGACTGGAACCCGAATGGATACCTCAATAACACGATGCACCGGGTTGCGCTACGGGTGTCGTGAGGCGGCGCGGAGTAGAAGCTGAGTGCTTCGCCGAAGAGGTGAATCCTGAGTCGTCTAGGTTTCGGACAACTCCTTCAGCACGTCCTTGAGCGCCGCCTTGTCCTCGATGCCGAGTCCCGGCAGGTCGGGGAAGCCGACGTAGCCGTCTTCCACCGCCACGCCGTCGGCGAAGCCGTTGAAGGGCTTGAACACGTCGGGGTAGGACTCGCTGCCGCCCAGGCCCAGTCCCCCAGCGATGTTGAGCGAGAGTTGGTGTCCGCCGTGGGGGATGAACGAGCGGGCCGACCAGCCGTGTTCCGCAGCCATTTCGAGCGTTCTCAGATACTCCACCAGGCCGTAGCTCAAAGCACAGTCGAACTGCAGGATATCCACGCCCGGGCGCATCCCCCCGTAGCGGATCAGGTTTCGCGCATCCTGGGTGGAGAAGAGGTTCTCCCCCGTCGCCATGGGGTTGTCGTAATGCTCGGCGAGTTCCGACTGGAGCGCGTAATCGAGCGGGTCGCCCGCTTCTTCGTACCAGTGGAGATTGTAGGGCGCGAGCGCCTCGGCGTAGGCGATTGCGGTTTTAAGGTCGAATTTTCCGTTGGCGTCCACCGCGAGGTTCCGCCCCTCGCCCACGATTTCGAGCACCGCCTCGATTCTCTTCAAGTCGTCATCGAGCGCCTCGCCGCCTATCTTCATCTTCACCGTGGTGTAGCCGCGATCGAGATAGCTCCTCATCTCATTCTGAAGCGCTTTCAGGTCTTTTCCGGGGTAGTAATACCCCCCGGCGGCGTAGACGGATACTTTATCGTCGCACTCCCCGCCGCGATAGGTATCCGCCAGGTGGCGGTAGAGCGGTTTTTCCTCGATTTTGGCCACCATGTCCCACACGGCCATGTCGATGATGCCCACGGCGACGGAGCGGTCGCCGTGCCCGCCGGGTTTTTCGTTCTTCATCATGCAGTCCCAGATTTTCGAGGGGTCGAAGTTTGATTCCGCCTCGTTGAGCAGCGTTTCGGGTTCCGCTTCCCGGAGCCTGGGGATGAAGCGCTCGCGCAAAAGCCCCTGCTGAGCGTAGCGCCCGTTCGAGTTGAAGCCGAAACCGACGACGCGCCTCCCGCCGCGCACGACGTCGGTGACGAGGGCGGCGACGCTCACCGTCATCAGGGAGAAATCAATGAACGCGTTTCTTAAGTCCGATTGTATGGGAACCACCGTCTCGCGGATGTCGATGATCTTCAAGATTCTCTCCCGTTTCGATTTGGTGTTGCGCTTCTCGTGAACGCGGGGATTCTACAGCCTTTTCCTGAAAAAGGTGAAACAGGGCCGCTTGCCGCTTGAAAGGGGAGAAAAGACAATGATTCGCTCCCGAAGTAAGAGAATGTAACGAAATCACAACAAAATCGGGTATGATGTTTTGAATACATGGCGGATGTTTTGAGCGATTGCGTTTTGGTGCTCGCGATTTCGTTCGTCGGGAGCGATGAAAATTTTCAGGCGGGAGGAAGATGAATCAGCCGGATGGGCGCCTGGGCGCCGAATGGATAGATGGGGGCGTGCGTTTCTCTCTTTTCTCCGAGAATGCGGAGGGGGTCGAGCTTTGCCTGTTCGAAGCGGATGACCACCGCAGGGAGACGGGGCGTGTTCCTCTTGCTCGGGAAGGCGATATCTGGCGCGCGGAGGTGGAAGGCCTGGGCGCGGGACAACCCTATGGATTCCGCGTCCACGGCCCTTACGCGCCCGCACAGGGGCATCGCTTCAACGGTTACAAGGTGCTGCTGGACCCGTATGCGCGGGCGATTGCGGGCGAGGTTCACTGGTGCGAGGAGATGTACGGCTACCGGGATGGCGACATTCACCATTTCGATGCAAGGGACAACGCACATGCGGCGCCCAAGAGCGTGCTCGTGGGTTCTTCTTTCGACTGGGAGGATGTCTCCCCGCCCGGCACGCCCTGGTCCGAAACCGTTATCTACGAACTGCACGTAAAAGGCTTCACCATGCGGCATCCCGAAGTGCCCGAAGAGCTGCGGGGCACCTATTCGGGTCTGGCCCACCCCGCCGTGGTCGAATACCTGAAAGATCTGGGCGTGACGGCCATCGAGCTTTTGCCCGTCCATCACCGCGTCTCGGAGCAGCGTCTCCAGACGTTGGGGCTTTCCAATTATTGGGGGTACGCGTCGATCGGCTTTTTCGCGCCCGATGCGCGCTTTTCCAGCCGCGGCGACCGGGGCGGGCAGGTCGATGAGTTCAAGGAGATGGTGAGGACGTATCACCACGCGGGAATCGAGGTGATTCTCGACGTGGTCTACAACCACACCGGGGAGGGAGATTTCAGGGGGCCGCATCTGGCGTTTCGTGGGCTGGACAACCGGGTCTATTGCCGCGTGGATCCAAAGGATGAGAGCCGCTACCTCGACACCACCGGGTGCGGCCATTCCCTGAACGTATCGCATCCGGCGGTCCTGCGCCTCATCGTGGACAGCCTGCGCTACTGGGCGGAAGAGTTCCACGTCGACGGTTTCCGGTTCGACCTCGCTCCCTCCCTCGCGCGCACCGGGAGGGGCTTCGACCCCGAATCGGCGTTTTTCAAGACGATTGCGGCCGACCCGGTGCTCTCGAAGCGCAAGCTCATCGCCGAACCCTGGGATTTGGGCGAAGCGGGTTATCAACTGGGGAATTTCCCGGAGGGCTGGACGGAGTGGAACGGGGAGTACCGCGACGCGGTGCGTCGTTTCTGGCGTGCGGATTTCAACCAGGCGGCGGAGTTCGCCACGCGCCTGACGGGGAGCAGCGACGTTTTCGAGGCCGGCGGGCGTTCGCCCCAGGCGAGTCTGAACTATGTCGCCTGCCACGACGGGCTCACGCTCGCGGATCTGGTGAGCTTCCAGCACAAACACAACGAAGCGAACGGGGAGGGCAACAAAGACGGCGCGGTTGAGGACCATAGCTGGAACGGCGGGGTGGAAGGTCCGACGGACGACGCTTTCGTGTCGACCATGCGCGCGCGCCGCAAGCGCAATCTGCTCGCGAGCCTGTTTCTCTCCCAGGGCGTGCCGATGCTTCAGGCAGGAGACGAGTTCGGCCGCACGCAGACGGGGAACAACAACGCCTATTGCCAGGACAACGAAACCTCCTGGGTGGATTGGAGTCTGGCGGAGAAAAACGGAAATCTGCTTTCTTTCGTCAAAAACCTCATCCGCTGGACCGGGTCTCAGACGGCGTTTCGGCGGATGGAGATTTTCCCGAAAAGAAGCCTGCACGGGATGGACAGACCCGGGATCGTCTGGCTTCATCACCTGGGCCATGAAATGAGCGCCGAAGAGTGGGATGTGCACTTCATGAAGTGTTTCGGCTTCAGACTGAAAGAGGCGCCGGGCGGCGAACATTTTTCTCGGCTTGGACCCAGGAATCGTGATATTTTCATGGTTCTCATGAACGCGCACCATGAGGCGATACCCTTCGTTTTCCTCGAAGAAGACAGAAAGAAGAGATGGACCGTGGTGATGGATACGGCTGAATTCGATGAAAAAGGATGGACCTGGCGTATCCACGCGGGAGATTCCTACCATCTCGCCGGAGAGTCGCTGGTCCTGCTGAGGGGCCGCAACGAACCGCCCGTGGCGCGCGGGGAAACGATCCTGTGAGCATCGTCCACTACCCCGCGCTTTCCTACATCACGGATTACGACATTTATCTGTTCAACCAGGGCTCTCATTTCACATTGTACGAAAAAATGGGCGCACACCCGATCACGGTGGACGGGGAGGAGGGTGTTCACTTCGCCGTATGGGCGCCGAACGCGGATTCCGTGAGCGTCATCGGAGACTTCAACGGTTGGGACGAGGAAGCCCACCCGCTGGCTCCGATTGAAATCTCAGGAGTTTGGGCGGGGTTCATCCCGGGCGTGGGGACGGGTGAGGTTTACAAATACCGGATTCATTCGCAGTTCGGCGACTACCGCGTAGAGAAGGCGGATCCTTTCGGGTTCTACAGCGAGGTTTCCCCGAAGAGCGGCTCGGTCGTCTGGAATCTCGATTACGAATGGGGGGACGGGAACTGGATGGAGTGCCGGGGCGCGTGCAACGGCCGCGAAGCGCCCATCTCGATTTACGAGATGCACATCGGCTCCTGGCGGCGGGCGGGGGATGGAGAGAACCGCCCTCTCACCTACAGGGAACTCGCTCCCCAACTCGCCGAGCACGTGCTCCACATGGGGTTTACCCACGTCGAGTTCCTGCCGGTGATGGAGCACCCCTTCAACGGCTCCTGGGGGTATCAGGTGACGGGCTACTTCTCGCCCACGAGCCGCTTCGGGACACCGCAGGATTTGATGTACCTCATCGACTATCTCCACCAGCGCGGCATTGGTGTGATACTTGACTGGGTGCCCTCGCACTTTCCCACGGACGGGCACGGGCTGGGCTTTTTCGACGGAACCCATCTCTTCGAGCACGCAGACCCCAGGCGGGGGTTTCATCCCGATTGGCGAAGCCACATCTTCAACTACGGGCGAAATGAGGTCGTCGCATTCCTGATAAGCAACGCTCTGTACTGGCTCGAAAATTTCCACGCTGACGGGCTTCGCGTCGACGGCGTGGCCTCGATGCTCTATCTCGATTACTCGAGAAAAGAGGGCGAGTGGATACCCAACGAAGAGGGAGGCCGGGAGAACCTCGAGGCCATCTCTTTCCTCAGGCGGTTGAACACGGAAGTCTATCGCCGGTTCCCCGACGTGCAGACCATCGCGGAAGAGTCCACGGCATGGCCGATGGTCTCGAGACCCGTGGATACGGGGGGTCTGGGTTTCGGCATGAAGTGGGATATGGGCTGGATGCACGACTCGCTTGCGTATATGAAAAAAGACCCCGTTCACCGCAGGTATCACCACAATCTGCTCACGTTCCGCATGCTCTACGCCTATAACGAGAATTTCGTGCTCCCCCTCTCCCACGACGAGGTGGTGCACGGCAAAAGCTCCCTGCTCGGGAAGATGCCGGGAGACAACGGACAGAGATTCTCAAATCTGCGCGCACTCTACGGGCTGATGTTCGCCCAGACTGGCAAGAAGCTCCTCTTCATGGGCGGGGAGTTCGGGCAGTGGCGCGAGTGGAACCACGACGGCGCGCTCGACTGGGACCTGGTGCAGGAGCCGTTAAGAGCCGGGCTGATGAAGTGGGTAAGCGACCTGAACGCCTTGTACCATCAGGAGCGCGCCTTGTTCCGGAGTGATTACGACCCGCGCGGCTTCAAGTGGGTGGCGGCGGATGCGGCCGATGACAGCGTGCTGGGCTTCGTGCGGGTCGCCACGGAGGATGAACCCATGCTGCTCGTGGCGGCCAACCTGACGCCCGTGCCCAGGGTGGACTACAGGATGGGCGTTCCCGCCGACGGCGATTGGATCGAGGTGCTGAACAGCGACGCGGAAAATTACGGAGGCAGCGGCGTGGGGAACCCCGATGGCTGCCACGCGGTGGCGGCGCCCCTGAACGGTCAGCCCTATTCGATAGAGGTCACGTTGCCCCCGCTGGCGGTGGTTTATCTGAGAGAGACGCATTAGGCGCTCCCGGCCTGGGAGGAGAAATTATAGTTGGGACAACCCTCGGGGTTTGGGTTGTTGAAAAAGCCCCCAAGGGGAAAATGACTGCGCCGCAATTGCCGTCCTTGCCCGTAACGCCACCCTCATCCCGAAAATTTCCGGCAACCCGTGTAAAAACATCACCCTCATCCCGAGTAGGCGCGCTTGCGCGCCGTATCGAGGGACGGGGCGCGCCAGTGGCGCCCTTCGATACGCCGCTTTCGGCGGCTACTCAGGGTGAGGCGATACGGCGGAAGGCAAGACGAGGGTTCGATGCGACAGATGTAGGAGCAAGAATCACTCGCCCCTTTTGGGGCCTAATAGAGGTCTGTCTTGTATCTCTCCTGAATACCCTTGTTGAGTTCCTCTCCGTCTCCGTAGCCGTCTTCGGCTATCTGGTCGGAGAGCATCTGCCCCATCGAGGGGAACGACTTTCTTTCGATGTGTTTACCCGCGTTCCAGAGGTCCGCGCGGATGAGGGCCTTTCCGCAGTGGAGATATACGTCGTCCACGTCGATGATCATCGCCGACCGGGGGAGCCTGCCCTTGACCGAGTGTGGTTCGAGGACTTCGGGGTCCGTGGTGATGCGCGCCCGCCCGTTCACGCGCAGCGTCTCGCACATGCCGGGCACCAGGAAGAGGAGGCCGACGTGGTTGTTCTCCACGATGTTGCTCATGGTGTCGACGCGGTTGTTGCCCGGCCTGTCGGGGATGATCAGGGTGTTGTCGTCGATAACCTTGACGAATCCGGGCGGGTCCCCCTTGGGGGATGCGTCGGCGCCGTCCGCCGTGGCGGAGGAAATAACCATGAACGGAGAGAGCGCGATGAAGTTCTTCGCGTGCTCGTCGAGTTTCGCCATCTGCTTCTTGACGCTGCGCTCGTTGGCCGGGCCGTAGTGCTCGCGAAGTTCTTCCTTGGTTTCAATCTGCGGCGCTGTGGTCGTTTGCTCCATCGATTCGCCTCCCTCCGAGGGGTATTGGAGGCGCCACCCGGATTCGAACCGGGGAATAAAGGATTTGCAGTCCTCTGCCTTACCACTTGGCTATGGCGCCGGGGTGTCGGGGCGTGACGCCCGAAATCAAGAATCTTTATTATCCTACCTGAACCGGCGTTGTCCAGCGAGCAGCGGTTTTTTCATTGATGCTCATACCGCTCGCCCGATAGGCGAGCGCGCGGCTTTTGGATTAGACTGACATCGAAGCCCCGTCCGGCAGGACGGGTTCTCACACGTTTTGAAGGAGGAGTTGATGTCGGCGCATCCAGCAGTGGAAAACGCGCCCGCGTATGCGGATTCCGCCTTCGTGCGCGCCTGCCGGGGGCTGCCCAACGCAAGGACGCCCGTCTGGCTCATGCGCCAGGCGGGCAGGTACATGCGCGAGTACCGCACCGTCCGCGAGAAAGTCTCCTTCATCGAGCTTTGCCGCACGCCCGATCTGGCCGCCGAGGTGGCCGTCACTGCGCTCGACGCCATTGGTGCGGACGCCGCCATCCTGTTCTCGGACATTCTGCTCATCCTCCAGCCGATGGGCATGGACCTGGAATACCTGGAGGGAGGCCCCGTTCTCCATAACCCGGTTCGTGAGGCTGCGGACGTGGAGCGGCTAAAGGAGGCGGAGCCGCGCGAGAGCTTAGCCTTCGTGTACGAGGCGGTCCGGAAGACCAGGGAGGGGATGAACCCCGCCCTCCCGCTCATCGGCTTCTGCGGTGCGCCCTTCACGCTGGCGTCCTACATGATCGAAGGCGGCGGCTCGCGGAATTTCGAGAACACCAAAAAGTTCATGTACGCCGATCCGGGCGCGTGGCACGCCCTGATGGAAAAGCTCGTGCGGGGGCTGAGGCTCTATCTGAACGAGCAGATTCTCGCGGGCGCGCAGGCGGTGCAGATTTTCGACAGCTGGGTGGGTTGCCTCTCGCCCGGGGATTTCAGGGAATTCGTCCTGCCGCACAGCCGCGCGCTGATTGAGGGCATCGAAGAGGGCGCGCCCGTCATCCACTTCGGCACGGGAACAGCGCCCTATCTCGAAGCGTTCGCCGGAGCGGGCGGGGACGTGGTGGGGGTGGATTTCCGGGTGGAGTTGGCTGACGCCCGGGAGCGTCTGGGCGATATGGCGGTTCAGGGAAACCTCGACCCGTGCGTCCTGTTCGCATCGCCTGAATGTATTTTCGAACGCGCGGGCGACATTCTGCGTCAGGGGGCCGGGCGTCCGGGTCACATCTTCAACCTGGGGCACGGGATTCTGCCGGGCACGCCGGTCGACAACGTGAAAAGACTCATCGAGTTCGTTCACGAATGGGAAGCGGAGGCCGAATGAAGGACGGGTTCGATTCCATCATCATGATCGGCTTCGGCGGCCCCACGCGGGGTTGCTGCCGCCGCTACGAGGAATGTCCGGGCGAGGCGTATTGCTACGTGGAGGGCATCGTCGGCCAGAGATCGGGCGGCCCCGAGCGCATTAGAGAGGTGGCCGCGCACTATGAACACTTCGGCGGCGTCTCCCCTTTCACTTTTTTCTCCCAGAAACAGGCGGGCGCACTGGAGATGGCGCTCGAACGGGCGGGCGAGGGCGTTCCCGTCTATACGGGCTACCGGTTCTGGACGCCGTACGTGGAAGAGACGCTGGCCGAGATGGGCAGGCGCGGGCTCAGGCGCGCCCTGGGCGTCATACTGGCCCCTCATCGCACGAAAATAAGCTGGGAGGCCTACCGGGGAGCCGTGGCGTCGGCGCGGGAAGAGCTGGGCGGCGATGCGCCCGAGGTCGAATTTCTGGAAACGCCCTGGCATACGCATCCGGGGTTCATCGACGCCATCGTCGACAGGATGAACCAGGCTGTCCCGGTGGCGGGGGGCGGAATGAACAACATCAAAGTCGTCTTTACGGCGCATTCCATCCCCGTTTCCATGGCCAGGGCCTCTTCTTATGAAGAGGAATTCCGCGCGACGGCGGCTCTCGTAGCGCAAAAGCTGGGTTTGAGCGGCTACGAAGTCGGCTTCCAGAGCAGCCCGGACGTCCCTCCCGGCGCCTGGCTCGGCCCGGACGTAACGGAGGTGATCCGAAGCGTCGCCTCAGGCGGCGCAAAGGCCGTTCTCGTGGTGCCGGTCGGCTTCATCTGCGATCACGTGGAGGTGCTCTTCGACCTGGACATCGAGGCGCGGGAAGCGGCCGAGGGGGCGGGGCTCCGCTTCTACCGCGCGCCCACGGTGGGTACGCACCCCGCCTTCATCGAGATGCTCTCGGAGTTGGTGCGCGCGAAGATGGCGGAGAGCGGAAATTGACCCGGGACGCCGGGCGAGTGGTCGTGCTTGGCGGTGGGGTGACGGGTCTAACCGCCTGCTACCGGCTCCTCAAGGTTTCCGAGAAGCAGAATCTCTCACTGCAAGTCCACCTCATCGAGGCGTCTCCCAGGCTCGGCGGCGTTATCGAGACCGAGTTCTCAGACGGCGTCCTGATGGAGAAGGGCCCCGATTGTTTCCTCACTTCCAAGCCCGAGGGCGTCGAGCTCTGCGAAGAACTAGGACTCGGCGAGCAACTCATCGGTACGAACGAGCGCTACAGGCGGAGCTTCGTCCTGCGGGGCGACGACCTGCTCCCCGTGCCCCAAGGCTATTATCTTTTAGCGCCGTACCAGGTCGGCCCATTTCTCACCTCGCCCATATTCAGCCCGCTCGGCAAGCTCCGGATGGCGATGGACGTGCTCCTGCCCCGGAAGAAAGGGGATGCGGATGAATCCCTGGCGGATTTCGTGCGCAGGCGGTTCGGGCGCGAGGCGTTGGAAAGAATGGCCCAACCCATGGTGGCGGGCATCTATTCGGCAGACCCCGAAAAGCTGAGCCTGAAAGCCACCATGCCGCAGTTCCACGAGATAGAGCGCGAGCACAGGAGTCTCATCCTGGGTCTCAGGAAGCGGATGCAAAGGCGGGGTCCGGGCGAGGGCGTATCGGCGAGCGGGCCGAGGTACGGCCTGTTCGTGAGTTTCGAGCGCGGTATGGGCGTGTTGACTGACACTCTGGCGGAGAAGATTTCAGGCGCTATGGTTCGGACGGGCTGCCGGGCGGAATCACTCGAAAGATTTGAGCGGGGCTGGCGCGTTCGTCTTCAGGACGGGGAGGTGATGGACGCGGACGCTGTTTGCGTCACCCTGCCGCCTCGCGCGTCGGCGCGGGTGCTGGAGAAAGCCGCGCCCGGTATTTCGGGAGAGTTGATGAGGGTCCCGAGCGGTTCTCTGGCGACGCTCAACCTCATATACCGGGCCGAACAGGTGAAGAATCCGCTCCACGCTATGGGTTTCGTCGTCCCTGCCATAGAGAACAAGACGCTGCTTGCGTGTTCTTTTTCGAGCACCAAGTTCCAGGGCAGAGCGCCCGAGGGTAAGGCGCTCATCCGCGCTTTCGCCGGTGGCGAGGCAGCCTCCCGTGCGGGGCTCACGGATGAGGAACTCGCCCGCAAGCTCACCGATGAGCTTCGACCGATCCTGGGGATTTCGGGAGAACCCGAAGGAAAAGTCTTTTACCGCTATGAGGAATCCCTGCCGCATTACCTGGTGGGCCACCTGGACAAGGTGCGAAGAATCGAAGACGGACTATTGGCGACGCCGGGTCTCGCCCTCGCGGGAAACGCCTACCGCGGCGTGGGGATTCCCGATTGCGTGAAATCGGCGAACGAGGCGGCGGATAAAATTCTCGGCGATTTGCGGGCTATCAATTCCTGAGGAAAAAGAAGAGAATAGAGAAGAGGCGCGTCCGTGTTCGCGCTTTGTTTGACCGGGCGCAATAGCATTTGGTATCAACGTCTGCTTGCGTTTTTTGGATTTTCAGCCTTGGCGGAGACGTTTCGATGTTCGACGATGACATGCAGCGCGATTTCCACAGGCAGGTGAGCGAGGAGATCCGCATCATCCAGAGGCCCTACGTGGGCATCGTGTCGGGCTATCATGAACTCGGCTACCGGGTGCTGGGGCCGGAGATGGAAGAGCAGTCGGGCTCGGTCCAGATATCCGGCAAGCTCCTGGTCTCTCCCAAGCTGGTGTGGACGCCGGCCGAGGCGCAGAAGACGTTCGGCGAAATATTCAAGGATTCGGAGATGATGGATTCCGACCTCATCGGCCGCGTGTTCGCGTTTCCCGCCGTGGCGGCGGGCAATTTCAACATCGAGAACGAACACCTGAAAATCACCCACCACGAGTGGAGCCCGGAGGTTCTGGCGGAAAAGGTGCTGAACGAACTCGCGCGCCTGGAGACCACGGACACCGCCGTCGTCCGCACGCCGGACATCCGGTTCTACCCACTGGCCGTTCAGCGGTTCATCCACGAGATTCTGAAAGAGGAATTCTCCTGATCCGCGTGGCGCACCCGCGGCGTAAGCGGGGTTGTTGAAAAGGCCCCTTCACGCTCGGAATCCTCCCCCCACTGGGGCTGTTGAAAAACCCCGTTTCGAGACCGGGCGTATATTACCTACCGGGGAGAGAGAACAATCACTCCCCCCTTGAGGGGTCGGGCATCCCGAGGGGAATGCCCGATGAAAAACCCGCCCCGCTCGTCCTCCCTCTGCCTTGAAAACCAACCCCCCCTACCCCCCCTTGTCAGGGGGGCAAGAAAAAGCAAAGCCCTTCTACCCACCCGGCGGGGGATTTCGCCTTTTTATACCCCCCTGA
>LXNJ01000768.1_pt1 | contig 20863 bp, 9 predicted proteins | sample 809081 | NCBI WGS metagenome assembly LXNJ01 (sample SAMN04870510, study PRJNA318959) | sponge metagenome | biome: sponge; feature: marine sponge reef; material: water | host: Petrosia ficiformis | place: Greece: Milos, Mediterranean Sea | collected 2013-05-29 | depth 5-7 m | reverse complement strand
GACGGCATCCGGGTCAGGGCCGCCACGTGTGAACGGACGTCGTCTTCCCCGATTTCATCCACAATTCGCCGTACCGCCCGATCCGCGGCCGACAGGTCCCCCCGCACCTGCTCAGGCGGCGGCGACTGCCGGATATCAAGCGCATCCCGTATCACGTCGGACACATTCTCGGGGTCGAACACCACCACGAGCGCGAGGACGCAAAGCGTCAACAGAACGAGCAGCGCCCTTTTTATAACGTCAATCATTGTTTACCCATGTGCGCCGGACTATTCGATCCACGGGTGGATGCTGTGCCCGGCTCCCGGGAACATGAACATATCCACGAGGAACGCCCCGGTGATCCCCAGAACGTGCCCCACAAGCAGGCCGAGGAAGAATGGCTGCGCCTGCCGAAAAAGCGAATTCCCGCCAACCCGCAGGATAACCGTCTTGCACGACCACGCCAGAAACAGCGTCAGCGCAAAATTCCGTACCAGGTCCGTACCCATAATGGCGAACCCCACCGGATGGATCGGCCACCACGGAAACCGGTAGCGGAGGAACGTAAGGACCACCATTACAGCGGCGCCGATACCAAAGAACATGATCCGGTTCCAATCCAAGTCGAACGGCTCCTTGATCTTGCTCACGGTATCCGGAAAATTGTGAACGCCCCCGCAGATAAAGCCGTGTCCGAAATTCTCGGCGCCGCGGGTATAGCCCAGGTAAAGCGTCCCGATGATCACGACCAGGGTCGTCGCCAGGAAAGACAGGCCCACCGCCCAGAAGAGGCGCCTTCCGCGATCCCGGACCTGTTCGCCCACCTTGGCCACGTGCGACATCTGCGCGGTCGAATTCGCGTGGATCGGGTAGGAAAACAGGAGCGTGGTCAGGCTCGACGGCGACACGGCTTTCGCCCCCAGCAGATAGACTGAAAAGCTCTGGGCGGTCATCGGGCCCTGTACATACAGGAGACCCGACTCGGCAATGATCCGCGCGACGCCGATGTAGAGTATAAACAGCATCGCCACCAGCGGAATGGCCATCTGCAGGTCCATGCCCGCCCGGTTCAGCCACACGACCGGGAATACGAAACCCACCAGAATGCCGACGACCGCCGTGCGGTACGACAGCATCTCACGCGAATCGTCCACCGAATGGTCGGACCGCCATGCTTTCATCGCCACGTCCTTCAGGTGGCGCCTTGCCATCCACAGACCGAACAACACGAAGACGCAGAACGCGCCCAGGCCCTGCCAGCTCGATGCAGCGTCATAGGAACCGTACCGGTCACCGCGTCCGCCGATGCTGTAGCCCAGCCGGTTGAAGATCCCGAATTCCAGCACGAAAACGGCGAAGAAGAACCAGACGCTGAACAGAACGTCCAGATTTGCAAAGTAGGAAAACGCGAAGGAGAACGGATCGATATAGCTGAACATGGGCGGCATGTCCCGCCCGAAGAAGGCGTACACCCGCCCGCGAACCGGCATCTCGGGAAAGGCAGGAGAGATCCATGGCAGCGCATTCCAGAAGATGAAGACAAAGGCGAACCCCGCCCCGAACCAGAACAGCTTTCCGCGGGCGAATTTCGGCCACAGACCGCCCGAGTCGGATCCGGAGGCCATTTCCACAATCGGTTCCAGGACCGGGTACCGCAGCCGCTCGTGTTCCACCCACTGTTTCCGGAGGATCACCGAAAGCGAAGCCGCGGCGAATGCCAGCACGCAGAACAGCAGGACCCACCAGAACATGGGAACGACCCACGCCCCCCAGGGAATCGTGCCCTGACCGCCCGGCAGGCCGTTGAACAGAAGCGTAACGGCGCCGTCCACGTCGAGGGGCGCGACCCACGAAGGCAGATGCGGGTGAAGCAGGTTGCCCCATTGGTTTTCCGGAGTGGCCAGATAGTACGGAATGGTTATAAAGGCATACAGTGCCGCGATGGGCGCGCCGCCCATCAGCCCCATCGCGAATATCGTAAGGATCTCCGCGAGGCTCAGCCCGGCGGACCGTACGACCCGCTTCAGGAAAGGATTCAGGGCGAACAGAACGAGGAGGATCGCGATAAAGAGGGCGGGTGAAAGAAATCCGGACGTTACGCCGGACGACCGGATCACGCGGCTTGAAAAGATGCCCCAGCCCTGAATGAACAGGGCTACGCCAAGACCGATGGCTACCGCCCGCACGGTCACGCCGCGTCGTTCCGGGCCTGACGCCGCTTCAGGAATCGAATCACGCTGTGCTTGCTGCATATCCTTCTCCAGGTCTGTCTGCACCATGTGCGTCGGGTCTTCACGCGTCCCGGCAGCCGGACAGCCTGCTTCGGAAGACGGGAAACGACAACGCGCATAATATGGAAATATCTTGGATTTTCAAGGGAAAAGGGCCTCCACGTCCGAACTCCGGGACGTGATATCGAACCCCGCGGCGGCGTTTCCACGACCCGAATTCCATCGGATTTCAGGTCCGCCGTACCAGGCATTCGCTGCCGGAATTCGGAATCGAAATCCGATCGCCGGGTTTGAAGTCCAGGATTTCGAATCGGCTGCCCGGCCGCAGCCCTGCGACCGATTCCACCCGGATCTTCTTGAACGCCAACAGTTCCACGATTCGCGACGCGAACGAGCCGTCCTCCGTACGCAGCACTTTCCCCGTGTATTCACCCTTGTCACCACTGTTGTTGAAACCCCACGCAAACGCGAGCGGCACGTCGCAATGCACAATATCCGGGGCTTCGATAGAGACAGCCTTGCCCCTGGCCAGCCGCGGGTCGCCGTGCTGCAGACCCAGCCGGGGGGTTTCGCCACCCGTCGCGGCGACGACACGATATCCCGATCGGTGAGAATAAGGCGCCTCCGGTTCGCCCGATTCGACCCTGCACAGACGCCCCTCCAACCGCATCGCGCCAGGCAGATCCCTGTTGATCGTCACGGTTTCGGCATCGGCATCCATATCCGTGATCCGGGCGTCGAATTGCGTCTGCGCGAGTGTCGTTTCCAGGTCTCCAAACCGCAGGCGCGTCCCCTCCACCAGGAATAGAGCCACCTCTCCGTCTCGTTCGCGTACGACGCCGAACCGTCCCTCAAGCGCGATCGGTACCTCATCGCCGTCCCGGACTTCCATCCGGCCGCGCCTCGAAAATAAATGGGTGTCCCGCCTGCCGTCCGACAGTTCGACCCGCACCGCGGCGCTGCCGGCTTCCGCGTCGCGCGCGAGCACCCGCACGCCCGTGACGTTTCGCGACCCGGAAAACGCTTCGAATACACTGACGAACAGGCTCTTCAGGTCCTCGCCTTCCCTCCGGACGATCAGACGATGGATCTGCTGGGCGCCTCTCAGGTCGGGACCCTTCGCGGCCACCAGGGTCGCCGAGGGGTCGGCGGGAAACCAGATACCGAATCGGGTGTCCCGAGCATCTCCGAACCGCCAGTGCGCGTACGCGTCCCGATCCAGTGTAGCGGTTCGGACGTCGTGGATGAACGCGTACCCGTTTCCGGGAGGCGGCAGCCATCCGTATGGCAGCGGGCTTCCGTCCGGGGCGGCCACACCCTGAATCCGGTCGTTCGGGCCGATTCGTTCCCCCCAGCTTTTCCCAGGCGCGTTCGCCTCTTCGGAACCGGCCACCGTTCCCAGCCCCGCCAGTGTCCAGACTCCCGGGCGGGCCTCGGGCGACACGCCTTCCAGCGAATACGACCCGGAGTCCTCTTCGAAGAACCTGGGCCCGTTCATCGCGTAGTCGTGAATCCGCCCTCCGGCCACCATGAACAGGTCCAGCGTATAGGACGTTGCCTCATCCACGTCGCAGAAGACCAGCGCCCGGCGGTACTCGGTTGCGCCCTGGTGAATCCGTGACAGCGGCGCGGAATATTCGGCCACCTTCACATCGCCCAGGTCCTCGAAGGCGACCAGGTCCGCGCTCGGCACGAATTCGTAACCCTGCGACGTGGGAATGTCCTCGTCCACGGTCACCATTGCGTGGGAGATCGACCGCATGCCCCATCCTTTGTGTACCTGCGAACCGGCAAGGGCATAGCCCACGTCTTCGATGACCGTCCGGCCCCTGTCGTACAGAAAAACCGCCAACTGGTCGTCCTGCGACAGCAGATTTGCGCCCCCGCGCACAACCAGCGCGCGCGACCGGTCGCCGGTCCCGCTACGGAGCACCACCACGCCCTTGTGACCGGCGAAAGAAGAGACGGATTGCGGCTCGGCCCGGTCTTCCCCGGCGGGCCCGGGCTCCGAATTGAACAGGGCCCATGTACCGTTGCGGACGTTTTCCGCCGCGCCGTCCGACAGGTCCAGCATCAGTTCCTTCGCCCGAATTCTCGTTTCCGCATCGTCGCTCCGAATGTAGAGCCGTTCCAGCAGCGACCAGTGCGAGGGCATCACCTGGCGTTCCGAAGGCGGCCGGTAACCCGGGAGCGCGTTCGTATTTCCATAAGAGGGGATGCGCCCGCACGCCCGCGTCAGCTCCGGGTATTCCAGGCACAACCGTACGAGGCGGGGATGATCGAAGGCGTTCTTCAGCCCCATCAGCGCCTCCGCCGTCGGGTAATCTTCCGGTGACGCGTACTTGCCGGGATCGTAGTGATACATCAGTTCCGCCACGTCCTGCATCAGCGTACCGGAGAAATACGCGTACATCTCGGAGTTTTCGTAGTATCCTCCGTCCCTGCCGAGCACATTATCCAGAAAGGACCGGAACGCGCTGCCCGCCCAGGAGATGAAATCGGGTCTGTCCGTTGCCAGACCGATGGACAGCAGCGCCCGGAATCCGTCCAGTTCGTGATTCTGAAAATGCGTGAGATTTCCTCCCCGCAGATTGTACCCGCCGCCCTCCGTCATCACGTAATCTTCCAGCATGCCCTCGGCGATATTCTCCCGGATGCTCATGCGTCCGTTCTCGCGCGTGGGCGAAACTTCGTCCATTGCAGGAAGTCCGGAGATCAGGTCGTATGCCTGCATGTCCACGAAACGCTGCCGGTTGACGTGGCAGGTCTCCGCGTGCATGCGCCCCATCTCCCGCTCCCGCGTGCCCTCGGGAATATCCAGCGGACCGATCGTCGTAGGCGCCAGCGTGGCCAGTGCGTCGTAAATCGACAGGGCCTTTTCACCGAACCGGGTCTCGCCGGTAATCGCGTAGGCCAGGGCCAGATTCAACAGCGCGTTGTCGGTAGGGCCGCCGGAACCGTACGAATAGGTGCTCAGCATACTCACGATGAAACTGTTCCAGACGGGCACCGGCGCGAACCATTTCCCTTCGTGGTAAAAGCCGCGTCCCTCGTCGTGAAAAGGAGACCCTTTCCCTTCGTCCGGATATTCACGCCCACATTCTCCGCAGAATGCACGGCGGGGCCGGGACACCTCGCACCGCCAGGCAGCCTTGCAGCATGGGCTTCCGTTCCGCCCGCTGCAGAAGATCGACCCCCGGGCCGGGACCAGCGCGTGTATCTGCTCGTCGGACATCCGGACCCACTTCTCCGCAACCGTGCCGATCCGCGCCCACGCTTTCGCGGCCCACGCCTGCGTACGGATATTCTCCCGGGCCCGCCGAATCCCATCCACCGTGTACCAGATTGATCTTCCCGGCCGTGGCACCGGCGCATCCCGATCGACAGACAACATGGACTCTCTCTCCCTTTCGAATTCCCGTGTGCCGACCTCAAGGTCTCCTACGGGGTCTGAATCGGAATCGCTTTACCGGTGCTTGCCGCTTCTCTGGCCGCAAGCGCGATCTTCATAGCGAGTTTGCCATCTTCACCGGTCGTCAGGGGCGATTTCCCCTCTCGTACGCACCCGATGAAATGTTCGACTTCGGCGAGCAGCGTACCCTGGATGCCCCGTTCCCCCATCGGCCACGTCACGGAATCGGCCACCTGGTAGCCGGCATCCGTAAACACCTTCAGGGGCTGGGACATGAAGTCCACGTGCAGGACGCCGCGGTCTCCCAGAATCTCGATGTTCCGGTCCACGCCGTGAGGATAGGTCCCCGGGTACGCAAAGGTCTCGTAGAGCGCCGCGATGGACCCGTTGGAAAACTTGAACGTCATCACCGCGCAATCGGTAAAGTTCTGGTCCTTCAGAATCAGCTGTCCCATCTCGCCGTACACCCGTTCGGGTGCGCCTCCCATCAACCAGCAAACCAGATCGATATTATGTGGTCCGGCATAGTTCAGGACGCCGCCGGTCTCATCGTCATTCACCCATGCCCTGCCCCGCAACACGGAAAGCGGATGGCATCGCCTGGCAAACATCATCCTGGGCGTGCCGATCTCACCGGCATCGATTCGCCTTTTTGCTTCGGCGCACGGATGGCTGTACCGCTCCGTGAATCCGACCATCAGAATCACACCGTTCTCCCGCGCTTCCCCGATCATCCGGTCCGCCTCTTCCGGAGTGCGGCACATCGGCTTCTCGCACAGTACGTGTTTTCTCGCCTGCGCGGCCAGGACGGTGTGCTCGCAATGAAATTCGTCGGGCGTAGCGACAATAATCGCCTGGATGTCCGGCCTCCGCAACATCGCGGGATAGTCGGTGGTCCATCCGTCAACCCCGCATGATTTCGCCGCTTCCCTGGCCGAACCCTCGTTCCGCGTGCAGAACGTCCGCACCTCGGCGCCCGCGCAGGACCGGATGGCCATGGCGAAATTCCGGCCGGCCTTCCCCCCGCCGATGATTCCGATCCCAACGGGTTCAACTGGCATCGTAATACTCTCTTCCATCTGTTCAATTGTCTCGCAGATCAGCAAGACCCTGGAGGCCACCGCCGGTTGTCGCTACTCGCCGGGTCCTTACCGCAAATACTCTTCATACACCCGTGCGCCAGCCGGTCCACCCGCTAATCACTCCCCCCTTGAGGGGGAGTCGCAGATGCCGAGTCTGTCCCCTGAGCCTGTCGAAGGGGCAGGCGACGGCTGATGCGGTGGGGGGATGTCAATTCCTCGTAGATCCTCTCATGTATACGCATAAACCGGTCCGACGTATGTATTATTGCCCCGCCGGTGCGACGACCTTGACGAGCGCGTCCGCGGAGCCCGCGAGATACAGATCGACGCCCTTCTGTACCGAGGCGGACGGCCGCACGCCGCCCCCCTGGCCGGGCGGGCGGCCCTGAGGCGGTCCGAAGGGCATATCGAAGGTCAGCACGGCTTCCAACACGACGTTGTCGTCCTCGCTATTGACCCCGTCAAAGGCTTCTTCCAGCGTCTGTCGGATAGGGAAACGGCCGAATCCGGGTCCACCGCCCGCCGCCAACTCCGCGGCCGAACCCAGGACGAGACTGTAGACACCCGGGGGGAATTCTTCGGGAACGCCGAGCGCAAGTTCGATCTCCCGATCGATACGCCGTCCAACCCGCAACGATGCGGTAACGTCCAGCGTGTCTCCCGGGGTGATTACGGTATCCGCGTTCACTTCGACGAGCCTGGCGTAACGGGGTTCAGCGATCAACTCTACTTCCACCCCGGCTTCCGCCACCTGCAAAGCGTAATCGTCCCTCCCCATCAGCCGTGAGAGCGAGAAGGACAGGTCGGAGGTCGCATTTCTGATCAATGAAAGGAGTCGTCCTTCCGGGGAGGCGTAGAGACGGGTTCGCGTCAGCGTGGAATCGGTAACGTCGAATGAGACATTCGCCGCAACGCGGATGCTGTGGTCCGGATCATCCTCAATCCGACCCAAAAGAGGTCCGAAGAACGCGTCGACGACAAGTTCGACAGACATATCCGGGCTTACGCCGACGGTGGGCATTGTATGCAAGAGCTCAACTTCCCCGCCCGATGGAAATGAATACACGCTACTGATCGGTACCAGTTCCGGTCCATCATCCAGTATTCCCCGGACCGCGGGAATGCGGTCTTCGGTGAGCGTGCCGCGTACCGTGGGGTTCAGCGTCACAAATTTGAACGGCGCAGACAGTTGCGAGATTTCTCCCAGCACCACGGCCTCGATGATAGGCAGGGAAACCGGGCCGGCGTCATCCATTGAATGTCCGAAACCGTAAACCCGGTCGCCATCCACGAAAGAGATGGTCCCGAAGGCGCCGCGTAACAGTTCGCCGAGCAGCAAACCGACCGCAAGCGGTCTGCCGGGTGCAAAGCTGGTCTGGCGCTGCGTGGTCAGACCGGCGGCAACCGCGTCATTCAGGATAGACTGATGCCCTTCCCCATGCAGCTGAACACGGTTTAGGCCGGTACTCACGAGTGGGATATCCAGGGGTACGATCTGGCTTTCACCCCAGGTTGCCGCGCGTTTGGCCAATGGTATGGTTCCCCGTTCTCCGATTACCCATTCGATGGGCGTGGCGAAAAAGTAGTAGGGCGGGCTGTCCTGGGCATTAAAGCCGTAGGCGATCGCGCCCCAGACGCCCTGCGGCGAAAAAATCGGGGAGCCGCTCATGCCCCTAGCAATGCCTCCCAGGGCGACCAGCACGGAATCGGAGGCTTCCACCATGTAGACGGGCATGGGCGGCAGGAAATCGTCGACGACCTGGATGAACGTCATCTCCAGGTCGACGAGTTCACCGTTGGCGAATTCGGTCCGCATGAAAACACGCTTGCCCACGGGTGCCGAACGGACGGATTCAATCGGCACGATTCTGGAAAGGTCCCACGGCAGGAGCATCCCGTATTCAAAGTCCTTCCCGTAGTTTTGCGAAAAGGACACAAAATCCGAAAACCCGATTTCCCCGTCGCCGTTCAGATCGAACCGGGCCTCATAACCGTCATCGCCTTCACGTCGTCCGAATTTTGCCGCGAACTGCGAAAAGTCGCTGAAACCGACCGTCCCGTCACCGTCGAAATCCGGCAGAAACGCCGTGTCCTCTTCGTAGGAATTGACGGTGGTACCTTGTATTGTCGACCCATCTGCAAACGCGTACGAACCCGACGCAACGAATACCGCTACTGCAACCAGCGCGAACGTGGCAATTGACACCAAATTATCTCTCGCAATCATTAAGCACAATCCTCCTCCCGGCGGTTGGCTGGGGCAAGTGATATTTTCAGTTAAAAAAGGAGAGGCGGGGAGACGGAAGACGCAAGACGTGAGAGATTGCCTGCCGTGTGAGGTTTCAATTCAGACCGGAGGCACTGAGGAAGAGCATATCGGGCGAGTATTTCTTCTACCGTCTCACGTCTCCCCTCTTTCAGTTTCTATTCTTACGACTTCCTCAGCAGCACGATACGGTTCGTATTGGTTCCCTTCTTGAGATTTTCCACGCCCCAGCAGTTCGACGTCTTGGTGAAGACCTGGTCGTTTACCAGGACCATGAGCGGTTCGAGCCCCGCTTCCGCCGCCGCGGGGACAACGAGAGATTCCAGAAGAATTTTCCCGCCTCGGACTTCCCCGACCTCGAAAGCGACATAGCCCGCGGGTTTGAGAACTCTCCTGAGTTCAATGAATACGCTTGTCATGGCTGCCTGCCATTCGTGCGGTTTCCTGAATTGCCATACCTGCACGGATTGCGCGTCGATACCGTTGAACCAGCACCGCAGCCAGTTGTCCGTCTGGTAGTCCACCACGTCCAGGAACGGTGGCGAGGTGACGACGAGGCTGACGGAATCGCTCTCTATCCCCGGCGTATTGTTCGAAGATCCGGTGATGAGCAATGCCTCTTGCGAGGTTTCGCGAATTCTTTCCGCGTCGTCTTCATTCAGCTGGCTGAGGAGTGACCGGGATTTCTTCATAATCGACAGCCGAACGTCCCGTTCGGGCGGCGTCTGCTTTCGATTCCGGTTGATGCCTCGCTGCCGCTCCACCGTGACGGCCTGGTTCGGCGGCAGCGTGTAAACCGAAAAGAAACCGGGCGAATGCCCCGTCAGCCGGTTGGTCGCCACCATCCTGATCCACCTGTCGATCGCGTCCAGGCTGCCGTCATCCTGCTCTGCAAGTAAGTAATTACGCAGGTTCGTTATCTGCATCAGCGTGTTCGGATGATAGAACACCAACAGGTCGTCCCGCGTCTCGCAGGCGGCATTGAGAGGCAGGTCCCTCATGCGTTGGGAAATGGCGTCAAGAGGGGGAGGGGAGAGCCGCGGCGCGACGAGGATCTCGCTCAGCGGATTGACGTCCGTTCCGATGGGCGTGCGCCCGAGCAATGCGGCCTCGATAGCGGTCGTCCCGCGGCCCAGGAAGGGATCGTAGACCACCTCGCCCGGTCGCGTCAGCCGCTCAACGAAAAACCGCGGCAACTGAGGCTTGAAACACGCGCGGTAAGAGACCTCGTGAAGCGAGTGGGCGGCTCTTTGTCGTGAAGTCCAGAACTCATTCACATAGACCGGTATATCGAAATCCGGATTCGGGAATTCCAGTACCGCGGTTTCTTTATGAAACTCGTCGAAACGCACGATATTGCCGAGGAATTCTTCATACGACAGGGGTCGTTTTGACGTATCGGCCTGGTTGAATAACTCTGTCTGTAGTGCCGCCACTCAACCCCTCCGGAACCGGCCTTGAATCGAAAATCAGATGGCCCCGTGCAGCGAATAGTTACTGAGGATCACCTCCGCCGCCGGGCCTGGCGCAATCTCCTCGTACGATCGACGGACTCGCTATTCCCCTTCCGATACCTGCCGGCGGCGGCGGCGCGCCAGTTCCCGCATGTCCGTGACCGTATCGGACTCATCCACGATCTCCCGCCCCAGTATTTCCTCCAGGACATCTTCCAGCGTCAGGACTCCGGCCAGCCCGCTGTATTCGTCGATGACCGCGAAAAGATGTTGCCGCCGTTCCAGGAACATCTGCAGAACGCGGTCGAGCGCCACTGTCTCCGCAACGAAGTGAACCGGATGCATCAGTTCATACAAGCGCTTCTGTCCCTGACCCTTCGTCAACGCATTGAATGCGTCGCGGCGCATCACAACACCAATCACGTCTTCGAATCCCTCTTCATAGACAGGTACCCTGCTGTGCTGCCAGGTGCCGGCTTCCTTCTGCGCCTGCTCCACGGTCAGGTCCGCGCTCAACGCGAATACGACCGTTCGCGGCGTCATCACGTCCCTCGCCGTCTTGCGTTTGAGCGATAGAATATTCTGCATCACGCGGGCTTCATGCGGCTCTATGGCGCCGGATTCCCTCCCCATGCGCGCCATGGAGGCGATTTCTTCCTCCGAAACTTCGTGGGTTGTCCCACCCTTTGAGAATGCCCGTGTCACAAGCCGGCAGGTCACCACGAACGGGTACATGATCCAGACAAGGAATCGCAGGGGAATCGCGATAAAGCTCGACAGGGAACGACTGTGGACCACGCCGATGGTCTTCGGAATGACCTCGGAAAGGAGCAAAACCGAAAGTGTGATAAACATCGTAAAATAGTGTTCCCACTGTGCCCCGAACACTTTAATGAACGCCGTACCCGCAAGGAACGCCCCGCCGGTATTGGCAATCGTGTTCAGAGAAAGAATCGCCGAGATGGGACGGTCCACCTTGCGCATACGCAGGTCTTTCAGAATACGGCCCGAGACAGTACCCTTCTGCGCAAGGCTTTCGACGTAACTCACCGGAACGGCGTAAAGAACCGCCTCGGCGAGAGAACAAGTCGCGGAAACGAATATCACGGTGCAAACCGCGATAATGAGTTCGATCAAGTCTGTTTACCTCCCGTACCGAACGAAAAAGTCGTGAGTTTATGGCGAAAAACAGGTCGCCACCATTCCTGCGTCCGGTCCCTTGGATCGGTGGTCCACAGGATCCAAAGTCAATTCCCGGTATTGCGCCATCCAAATTGAGCCGCAAGGATCAGGAAATCCCGAAACCCGACTTCGCCGTCCCCGTTCAGGTCGAATCTGGCGTCCCAGCCCGCCCTTCCGGCGCGGGATCCGAACGCCTGTGCGAGCGACAGAAAGTCGCTGAAGCCCACCGTTCCGTTCCCGTCAAAGTCGGCGCTCAACACAACGGGCGACTCCTTGAACGCCGGCAGCCAGACACCATTCGCCAGGACGAATTCACCCTCGCCGCCCGGGAAGTCGCGCAACCGGCCGGACACGTCGCGGTACCGAAGCATGTCCAGCGCCCGGGCACTGCGTCCCCCGGATCCATCAATCGTGATCACCACGGCGCGCCCGTCGGTTTCCAGACCATCCACCGCGACCACCTCACCGGTTCGGTTGAAACCCACCCGGGTGCTGTCCGCAAACGTCACCAGCAGGACGCCGGACGTTGTTTCCAGCGCCGGACGCGTCGCCGAGGGGTCGAGGCCGAGAACGGCCACAATCGGCGTGGTCCTTAGCGGCGCGGTGGTCAACTGCAGCCTGCCGACCCGGGGGTGATAGTCGGGGCGTGCGATATTGTTCCACGTTGGCTCGTAGCGATCGATATGCGATGCCATGCCCTCCGGTGTCAGCATATCGATGTGCAGCGCGGCGCCCTGGTAAGACGCCGAAAACCGCCCCTCTCCCGCCGACGTCACCTCCGCATCTTCGTCGAAATGCAGCAGCCACGTGAAACGCCGGGGCCGGTCGGCCTCCAAGTCGTCTGCAATCATAATACGTTTGCCGTCCAGCATCAACATCTGTCGCGTGAACCGCTTCAGACCCAACTCGGGTGGGTACGCCGATGCCGCCTCCCCGCGTACATACGGGAACTGCGTGGAGGCGTATCCGATGTGCGACCATCCCGGATACCAGCGCGGCCACCGTTCGCCGTCGCCGTACTGCCCCTGCCCGTCCACCAGCACCGTGTTGTGGTTCGCCGTTTCCTTCTTCAGCGTATAGCCCGGATCGATCAACAGTTCCTTCCCGCTGCCGTAAAGCACGAAGCTGTTCTGTGCGGGATGGTTGTGTCCCACGCCGCGGATCCAGGGATACGCCTCGTTCAGCCGAGCCAGCGTATGCCCTCCAAGGGGCCTCGCCTCAAGTGCGAACATCGTGGCATCCGTCCGCCACGACGTCCGTGCGAAGTACATCTCCACGTCCGGGTAGTAGGCCAGGGCCGGCATCAGTTCGTCCAACGTTCCCGCCGCCGCGCCAACGTCTGCGGCCAGCGCCTTCAGCATCCACCAGTGCGTGCTCTGCTTCCCCTCGTGAATCAGTTCGGCAACCTTGAACAGCCGCGCGTCTTCGTTGCGGGCAGCCAGCCAGAGCAGCGACTCCAACGAGGGGACGACGCCGGGCCGAAACGTATCTTCGATCGCCGCGCCGGAACGCAGATCGGGATACACGTAATGGATGGGAAAATAGCCGGTCTTCCTCAGCCACGTGTCGGCATAGGCGATGGTCTGGCCCGTTATATGCTCATACAGGTCGATCCATCGAAAGAGAGACCCCATGGAGAAGTTCCAGTAGGCGGGACCCTCGTGAAACCCCCCGTCTTCTCCGAAGGTCTTCAGCGTACCCTGCAGACGGTCCCAGCTCCAGGCCATCCACACCTCGGCCTCGGGAACCTCACCGTAAAGCGCGGCGCCAGCCACGCCGATAGCGTAGTTGTCGAACCAGTAGTGGTTCTGCTGGACCGTGCGCGCCCAGTACATCCGCTCCAGGAAGGACGCCTCGAACATGAGCCGCGCCTGGTAAGTCAATTTTTCGCGGATGGTTCGCCGCTCCTCCTCCGTGAACCAGTTGTAGAGCCAGTCGTAAGCGATCGCGGTCCCGTGAATCATATAGGCCGCGTCAAGATCCAGATCCGGTGTGGCGTGCGACCAGCCGTCCGGAAGCCATTTATCGTATGCACAAATCGTGAGAATGTGGCGCCGGATGGCTTCGAAACGCTCGTTCGCATCTGGGGAATTGGCGAGCAGACATGGGATCGCCTGATTTTCCATGCGCCAGGTCCACCCCGCGCGCTTCGGCGGGCCCGTACCGGGAGGCGGCGTGCCCCGCAACATACCCTGCCGACGGTAAAGCCGCCGGCCGGCCTCGCTGCGCTGTGCGTCGCGCAACCGCTGCACGTCCCACCGCGTCAGGAACAGTCGCGGGCGCTCCCCCGCCAGATCGGGACGGAATACCGACGTGGCATCGAGATCAACCGTGAGACGCGTCAGCTTCAGCCGGGCTACACTTGCGCCGGGCCGCTCCCGCAGCACGAGGCGTATGTCCGTTCGTCCCGGCACATCCAGTCTGAAACCCCGATGCACTTCCCCGTACAAGCCGGTGGGCAACACGATCGCTTGTGGCTGCCGTTCTCCATTCAGCTCCAGCCAGAAGGAATCGGTTGACGTCGTCGGGGCCAGGCAGCGAACGCTCAGCCGGTAGATACCCGGCATCAGTTCCAGGTCCAGGCGCAACGCGAAATCCGCCCCGAGCGTACGGACCACCGTTCCTTCCTCCCGCCGTACAAGATCGAACCTGCCGGAAGCAATGCTCCTGAGCGCGTCACCAGATGCAGAAAAGAGCAACGCTTCTCGAATCAGATCGCTCTTTGACGGATCGTCCGGCAGGGCAATGGCGGGGCTTTCCATCCAGAAAGCAAAGAACAGGACAGGATAGAAATATCGCCGCATCATTCCGGCCCGCCTGACGCGCCCGATAATTCCGGAACCACTCATAGCCACGCTCCTGCCGTGCAGAAGGATCAAGGCGCATGGTACGCTACTGTCCAACCGCCTCACACGTCCACTACCGAGAGCGCTCCATCGGACCGGCCGAGAATCAAATGGCCTCGGCCGTCTGCCGCCAGCACGCGAACCGCGCAGTCCGCCCGGTCGCAGGCAACGGCCGCACCATCCCCGCCCAGGACCCACACGGACCCATCCTCACACCCCGCCACGATCTTCGCGTCACCGTCCAGGTGAGTTACCATCACCTGCTGAACGGGCGCCCCCAGGTTTCGCCGCCATCGTTCCTTACCGTGTTCATTCAAGAGATACAGATAGAAACAGTCCGACCCGACCAGGACCTCCGGTCTGCCGTCTCTATCCACGTCCGCGGCGCAGACCGCGTTCACTTCCTCGCCCACCCGCTGCTTCCAGAGCGTATCCAGTCGATTTCCGTTCAGCTTCAACCCAAAGACGTGCGACCGGTTCGTCCCACACACGATGAGGTGCTCTTTCTCCTGCGTCCACACGTCGCACGCGGGCATCATCGACGCCCATCCGTCCAGCCCGTTGCTTGCGGTCTCGGCGCCGTTGGCATCCAGCACGTAACAGGTCCCCCCGCATGTGATCCGGCCCGGACCGCCAATCACCTCCTGCCTCCCATCGCCGTTGATATCCGCCACGCGAAGCGGCGCGAAAATTCCGTAGATCATGAAACTCCACCGCTCGTTGCCGTTGGCGTCGAAACAGTGGAGCTTCCGGTCGGAAACCGCGGCCAGGACGTCCATCCGGCCGTCACCGCGCAGGTCCGCCGCCGTCACGAACTCCACGGCGGAATTCCGCGCGTACCGGTCCCACGTCCCCCTGTATATCTCAAAAGCGCGGGACCACCGTACCTCTCCGCCTTCCTCGAGCAGATAGAGGCGCCGGTCGTCGGCGCCCGCAATCACGCAGCGACCGCCATCCAGGTCTGCGGTACACACCGAAAGCACGCGCCCCTCCGCCTGGAAGGACCAGGCCGGCTTTCCGTCCCGGTTCAGGGCCAGGACCCGTCCGTCCTCCGTCCCCAGGACCACCCCGTCCCCGTTCGCGGCGGCGCAACGCACCCCGGAACCGGCGTTGTACGTCCAGACCCGGCGCAGCCCTGGCACGGACGCGGCCTGTGGCGGCTTCGGAACGTGGGCCTCGTACGCCGGGAGGTCTGCAATCTCGCCCATAACAAATGCGCCTGCCCCGGGCTTATGCGTTTTCACCTCCTGCCGCCCCGCCTCAACGCGTAACCGCGCTCCGTTCAGGATGATCTCAGTGGGCCGCGGTGCGACAACCACACCTTCGCCCGAATCCAGATCGTACTCGATTGAAACGGGGTGTTCGCTTTCAAAAATCGGGCCTTCCGAACACAGCGAAGTCCCGTTGCACAGCGCAAACCACCCGTCGCCCGCCGCGTAGATTCCGGCGCGACCGGAAATCGGCCCCGCTTCAAACGCGCCCGTCCCGCCCCCGGTCCCCACCAGCATCCGTCCCTGCGATCCCTCGACCACCGCCGCCGAATCCCCCACGCGGCGCATCCGGTCGTCCACGGGCTTCCGCGGGTTGGAGGCATGGAACAGGTTGATAAACGCGTGCCGGTCTCCCACCACCATCTCCCGGTTGGCCGACTCGCGCAGAATATTCAAATAATCATCCGCATAGGGATACCCCTCCCACCAGTGGCCGAAATTCTCCCAGTCCCGCTCCAGCGTCATCCGGCCTCCTCCCACGCTCTGAAGAACGAACCGGTCTTCGCGCCCGGTCCCGGGGTCCTGCTGAACCACCTCGAGCGTGCCGTTGTTCAGTGCGGGCTTCCCCAACGTGCGCCAGTGGCACTGCAGCGCGAACGCGCCCGGCCTTGTCGCTTCAATCTCGTCCAACACGACGAAATATCGCCCCCTGCGCCACACAACGTTCCGGACCCACAGGGCGCCCCATTCGCCATCGACCGACGTCCGGCTCATGCCCACGCGGCCCATGTCCGCCGCGCCTTCCAACCTGCACAGCGCCGGAACGTCCCACGATTCCCCGTCCCGCACCGCCGTCACGCCGTTGTGGTGCTTCAGCGTGGGACCCTCCGTATATGACGCATCCACCAGGAAGATCCGGTCGTTCGCCGAAAACTCCGGGATCGTATTCCCGTCTTCGTGGCTGTGGTTGCCGTAATAGATTCCGTGCAACATCAGGTACTGGTCGTCACGGTCGAACCCCTCCCTGAAACAGACCGTGTCGAACGCCTCTTCTCTCGTCAGGTTCAGCGGCTTCACCTCGCGCGGCCTCGCCTTCGGATCCTCGGCGAGATCATAGAAACCGCCGGCGACCTCGAGGACCTGTACGCCGGCCATCTCCGCGGGCACCCGGGGTTCGAGTCCGTCGTCGAAATATTTCTCGAAACTCCTCACCAGCAGCGGATCGCTTACGGATTCGTAACGCGCTCCCGGCGGCTGGGGCCGGAAATAGTCCGAGGGTCTGTCGAATCGTCTGCCCAGCAGGAACGCCGCGCGCCCGTCCTGCAGCACGTGCCCCGCCTTGGCCAGGAAATTCGTGGGATATCCGTCTAAAGGCGCGCCCGTATCCCCGAAAGCGGGCAGCGCTCCCCGGTTGTTACAATAGAGTACCGCCTGGTCCAGGGAGCGCTTGCAGTTTCCGTTGTCAATATACGTGGTATCGCCGCTTGCCAGCGAATAGGTCAATATGTGGTCCAGCGTCATCCACTGATAGGCGTTGGCATCCTCGATGGGCTTGAACGACCCCGCCTGCCCCTTGAACACCTCCGCCGACGCGGCCATCCACTCCTTCGCATCTTCGAAACCGTAGTGGGTTGAAAAATAGCGGCCGCCAAACCATGCCGCCAGCGCCACCAGCGTCTGGTGGTTCTGCCGGACCATCCGGTGCCCCACGCCCTCCCGGAAGAACCGGGTATACGCGCCTTCGGTGGAGTCCATGATCCACAACAGGTATCTGGTGATCGTCAGCCGGTCTTCGTCGGAGAATACCGGGCTTTCCTCTATCAGGTCCCATACCGCTGCCAGCCACCAGACGTGGAAGTGAGCCATCACCCCGTACTCGCCCATGCTCAGATGGGCCTTCGCGATCTCCAGAACGGCGGAAGCATACGCCGCATGCCCGGTCCGGTGATACAACAGCCCGTACGCGCCCGCCTCCGAAATCAGCTGGTAGCCGGCGCCCGATTCGGAAGCGTGCGGCGCCGTGGCCCGCGCGATGAAGTCCTCCCGCCGCGCCTGCAGCCACCCCTCCGGCGGACGTTCGAAAGCGTCGAACTCCGGGCCCAGCCGGATTTCCATCAACCACCCCACGCTGAACGCCGTCTCATCCTGTACGAGGCCCGCAAACCGCGACACCACCTGTTTCAGCCCGGCCTCGTCGCTGGCCCCGAGCAGCACCACGTTCTTTCCGTTTCCCAGAGGATTGTGAAGTGTCCGCAGCGCGTACCCGCCCTTTCCGGGATAACAGCGGTCTTCCACCGCCCACCACCGGTAATAAAGCCACCGGATAAAGGCGTTGTCGGCCATATTCCCCAGCGCCACCACGTGCCCCTCCCGCAGCGCCCCGGCCGCTACTTCCACCGCCCGGACCACATCAAGCCGTGCCCCCGTTGCCGACGCGACCCGCTCGACGATTCTGTTTGCCTGACGCGCCTGCACGGCGCCCTCGCCGATGACAACCTTCGCCTGGGGCTCGCCGTTGACAACCAGCGCCGTCTCCGGACACATGTCTTTCAATAGATCCACCTTCAAACCCACAGGTCCGTTCTTCACGGCCATCGCCTCCTTGTCACGACCTCAAGCGGGAATTGTGCCTGTGCGGGTCAAGCTCAGCTACCAGTCAGCAGGCATTCACTGTCCTGAAACCACGCCCACGTCCCGGAGCACATACGTGAGACCCTGGACCACCAGCAGCGCCAGTCCGTCAGAGCGATGGCTGCCATAAGCCACGCCGTCCCGACCACCAACAAGCACGAGGTCGTCCCCGATGCGCGCCACCTCCGTATCGCCGGATCGCCCGGTTTGCACTTCCGCCCGGTCCAGCGAAGCGTGTCCGGGGCACAGCACAACCCCAAGGTTGCGCCGGCTCACCAGGCCGGATGGCGTAAAGCGCAGGTGGTACTGCTGGTGCCACTGCGATTGGTCCTTGCCGGTCCGCATCGGCGGGGGGTCCCATCCTTCGCTCAGGGAGAAGAACCCGTTGTTGTGGTACATGAAATGCCCTTCGAGAGAACTCCCTTCGCGTTCCAGCAGGAAGCTCCTTTTCTCTTCGTTTACAGAAAATCGGTTCCAGGAGTGGATATTCCACTGCAACGCCGAGTCGATGCCAGGAACCGCGACGAACTCGTCGATCATCACGAAACAGCTCTGAGGCTTCAGGAAGAAAACGTGCCGCCGGCACCGTACCGCGCGGTCGCTGTAACTGGCGTCCGCGTTGCCTGCAAAATAGACGATCCGATCGTCCTCGAACGCATTTTCTATTTTCCCGAGCGAGTTGTGCGACCGCATGATCTGGGTGGCATCCGAAAGCGTGACGCAGTTGTGGGACTTGGTGTGCCATACCCAGTGCGTGTGATGGTCCGAACCGTACCCGATGTAATAGCCGCTGGGCATCGCCATCACCTTGCCGCCGGCGTGCAGGATAAAATCGTTGTTGTTCGCGTGGGAATGGCTGATGGCGCCGAGCGGAGAAGACCGAAAGATCAGCGCAACATCCCGAGCGGCGGCGTTCAGGTCCGTCCGGACCGCAGCCCATCCAGCGGCCGGGAACCCGCGAAACATCGATCCCTCCGCGTCCGACGGCGACGGTGCCTGTTGGGGTCCGGCCAGATAGAGTTGTGACATGACACCCGAGCTTCGCCGTTCCGCCGGCGTCTGCATGTCCTCCGCCTCCGCCCGGAACGCCTTCACGTATTCCGTGAACTCGCCCGTTTCCGTCTCGCGTCCGATCAGGTCCACCAGGTCCGCATTGGACCTCCAGGTACCGGCCCAGCGCTCCGTATGGTCGCCAAATCCCATCCACTCCGCGTAAGGGGGAAGGCAGTATTGCCTCCAGCGGGCGTGGTTCTGCCAGAAGGGCTTCCTGTACAGATCCACCCCTATACCCCGCTTCAGCGCCGAGGCGAACATGGTCATGATTGTCACATAAGCCAGTCCATAGGAGGGTCCTTCCGCCCATGCCCCGTCGTCACCCGCCCAGATCGGCCAGATACCGCACAGCACGGGCCTGAGCCACTCCAGCCACGACTGCGCTTCCGGAATGTGATCGTGAAACACCAGCGCGATGTGCGCAAGAAACACGATCTCACGCCCGGCGTGCGAGTCGAAACGCGTCACCCCGTAAGAGCCCCTGTTGTGCATATAGTCGAACGTAATCTGTCCCCGCTGCCGGAACTGCGCCACGACGGCGTCGCGCTCCTCGTCCGTAAACCGGTCCCATACCCAGTCGCACGCGTTCGAGCCGTTCCAGATGACCGACATGTGGGCTTCGTCGTTGTGAGCCAGGTGACTCGATCCCTCCGGATCCCAGCGGGATATGGAGGCCATCCTCCGGCATGCAGCACGGGCGAACCGGTCCTCCCCGCCTACCAGATAGGCCAGCGCCAGGGTCTCCGCGCCTTTGACGAAGCGCCTGGATTCCCACATCACCGGCGCCCAGGTCTCGTGATATTTCTGATAGTTCTCGCTGCGGTCAGGAAGAAAGGGCGGCTCTTCGATCTCGTGCGTTTCGGCCAAAACGGCTTGGGCGGTCCTGCGCAAACCCTCCCACGCCTGTGCCGCATCGCCGGCAGAGGCGTCCCGAAGCGCCGGCACCTCCTCCGGCCGGACGTAGATCCGCGGATGTTCAGACGGGAATCGCTTCAGCCACTCGCCAGCCGGCGGCACCTCCACCACCTCGGCTTCGGGCCTGATCTCAAACGCGAAAACTTCGGAGGTCGCGGCAGGTCCCGCGGACCAGCGCCAGAAATACCTTCCAGGTTCAAATGCCGTATCGGGAAGGAAAAGGGGATCCTTAAGTCCGTCCTTATCCAGAACGACCTTTTCAAAGCTCAAATCTCGCGCCACCTGCAGGCGATAGCCGGTGGCGGAGTCCAGCGGAAGCCAGGCAAAAACAGGGGGATTGGCTGCCGGCCTGGCGCCGTCCCTGGGTTGGCGCGGGTCCTTGTGCGGGTGCGGATGTCTGTGTTCTTTCATGACTGGACCTCCCGATTGTATCGATGAATTCAAAAAAAAACAAGTGCACCGTGGCCGCTTTAGCAGTCCGTTGAAAAAGTCGCTCTGCAGGCGAGGCCGAGTCAATGTGGCCGTAGACAAGGCGCGCGACCGCGTCGAATCGGGGGATTCGGGGAGGGAGCGCAACGCAGTAATACGGCCACAGGGG
>LXNJ01000766.1_pt1 | contig 20902 bp, 9 predicted proteins | sample 809081 | NCBI WGS metagenome assembly LXNJ01 (sample SAMN04870510, study PRJNA318959) | sponge metagenome | biome: sponge; feature: marine sponge reef; material: water | host: Petrosia ficiformis | place: Greece: Milos, Mediterranean Sea | collected 2013-05-29 | depth 5-7 m | reverse complement strand
CGGCGGTCTCCAGCCGCACCGTGTAGGTGCCGGGGAGCACCCGCGGGCCGCGCGCCTGGCCACCCCCGAAGCCTCCGCCGAACTGCTGGGCCGGACCCGAGGGCGTGTAGGGCGGTTCGATCCGGAGATCCCATCTCACCTGCTGAATGCCCGCGGCCGCCGGCCCGGTGAGTTCGCGCACCACCTCGCCGCCGCCGCCAAGGATGGTGATCTTCGCCTGTCCCGACGCGTCTGCGGCGGCCTCCCGGCCACCGGCATCGCCGTCCCCACCGTTTCCGGCTGGCGACGCGGCCACCACACCACCCCCCGCGCCGGCCTCTCCGACGTAATAGCGGATGAGCGCCCCGGCCGGCGGATTGGGCGACACGTACACCCCGGGCGTCCATCCCTGGGGCGTGTAGGGGTTGTACAGGGTGGCCCGCCGCACCGGGAACAGGTGCGCGTCGGCGGCCAGCGCCTCCGCGGTCAGGCCCTCCAGGGGAGCGATGTCCTCCATGATGTAGATTCCGCGCCCGTGCGTCCCCAGCACCAGATCGTTCTCGCGCGGGTGGATCTTGATGTCGTCCACCGGCACCGCGGGCAGACCGTTGGCGAGGTGCATCCACTGCTCCCCGCCGTCCACCGAGAAGAACACCCCCACCTCGTTGCCCACGAAGAGCAGTCCGGCGGTGCGGTGGTGCTCGGTGATGACGTTGACCGAGGTCGCGGGCAGGCCGTCGACGATGCGGCGCCAGCTCTCGCCGTAATCCGTGCTCGCGTAGACGTGGGCGGCGAAGTCGTTGTTGCGGTGGCCGTCGAAGGTCGCGTAGACGGTGGCGACGTCGTGCGCCGAGGCGACCACCCGGCTCACGTAGGTGCGCTCGGGCAGCCCGGGGATGTTGCCGGTGACGTCCGTCCAGGAGGCGCCGCCGTCCCGCGTCACGTTCACCCTGCCGTCGTCGCTGCCCACGTAGAGGAGCCCCGCGTCGAACGGCGACTCCGAGATCGTCTCCAGGTTGCCGTAGGACGCCTGTCCGTCGTTGAGCGACATCTGCGGTTCCGAGCCGGCCACTCCCATGATCTCCAGCTCGGCACGGTCCATCGCGTGAGTCAAATCGGGGCTGATCTCCTCCCAGGTCATCCCGAGATCGCGCGAGCGGAAGAGCACGTTGCTGCCCACGTAGACGGTGTTCTCGTCGTGGTGCGACAGGAGCACCGGGGTGTCCCAGTTCCAGCGAAGCTCCCTCTCCTCGTCATCTTCCAGGGGACGCCCCACGGGCCGCATGCGGGTGCGCTCCATGGTCACCAGGTCGACGCGCATGAGGTTGCCGCCCTGCGACTCCGAGAACATCACCCGCGGGTTGTCCGGATGCATGACGGTGTAGAAGCCGTCCCCGCCCCCCACGTTGTACCAGTCGCGCGTGCGGATGCCCTGGTTGGACCAGGTGTCGCTCGGGGCGCACCAGGAGCCGTTGTCCTGCAGTCCGCCGCACACGTGATAGGGATCGCGCATGTCCACGCCGATCTCGTAGAACTGCGCAAGGGGGATGTTGGTCAGCTGGCGCCATGTGCGCGAGCGGTCCCAGCTGATCGCGATGCCGCCGTCTCCGCCTAGGATGAGATGGTTGGAGTTGGCGGGGTCGATCCACATGGCATGGTGATCGGGATGAACCTCGCTGGCGGCGTCGGGGGTGAAAGTGTTGCCCCCGTCGAGCGACTTGTACAGGCTCGACCCGGCCGTGTAGATGCGCTCGGGGTCGCCGGGATCGACCCAGATCTGGCTGTAATACATGGGCCGGTTGTTGGTCGTGCTGATCTGTTCCCAGGTCTCGCCCCGGTCGGTGGAACGGTAGACGCCGTTGCGCGAGGAGCCGCTCCCGCCGCCGCCGAAGCCCTGCCCGGGCGTGCGCTTGTCGGCCTCCACGATGGCGAACACCAGGTTGCCGTCGCCCCGGTAGACGTCCAGCCCGATGCGTCCCATGTCGCCATCGGGGAGCCCGTCCGTGAGCTCCACCCAGGAAGCCCCTCCGTCGGTGGTGCGGTGGATGCCGCTCCCGGGCCCGCCCCCGTTGAAGCCCCACGCGGTGCGCCGGCGCTGGTACATGGCGGCGAACAGGGTCTCGGGATCGTTGGCGTCCATCGCCAGGTCTATGGCCCCCGTGTCCTCGTCCACGAAGAGCACCAGCTCCCAGCTCTCGCCGCCGTCGGTGGTCTTGTAGACGCCCCGCTCCGGGTTGGCGCCCCACAGCCGACCGACCGCCGCCACGTACACGATGGACGGGTCGCGCGGGTGGATGCGGATGCGCGAGATGTGGTGGGTCTCCGCCAACCCCATGTGCCGCCACGTGCGCCCGGCGTCCGTGGACCTGTAGACGCCGTTCCCCCACGGCGAGCTCTGGCGGTTCTGCGGCTCCCCGCTTCCGACCCACACCACGTTGGGGTTGGAGGGCGCCACCGTGACGTCCCCGACCGAGGTGGTCGGCTGGTCGTCGAAGACCGGCTCGAAGGTGGTGCCGTGGTTGACGGTCTTCCACACGCCGCCGGTGGCGGTGCCCACGTAGAAGGTGGACGGATCCGACTCCACCACGGCCAGGTCCGAAACACGCCCGCCCATGATGGTCGGACCGATGTTGCGCCACTCCAGGTTGGCGACCGCCGCCTCCACCCGCGCCGCGTCCACCTGCGCAACGGCGCCGGACGGCCAGACCGGCGCAAGCACGGCGACCAGGGCCATCCCCACACGCAACGAACGGCTCTTAATACTCATGTCGTCTCCCGGTTCTGAATGAGCACTCCGTTGAACTCACATTGTACGTTGCAGGCTTCCGTCGGGGGAGCCTCCGCAGGCAGCGCCCGTCCATTAGAAATTCGCACGGGTGGCGAAGTCCGGCGGCACACCGGAACCTGTCCGCGGCCCGGACCGGCCTCCCGGGGGACGGCCCGCCGTTGTTCACATCGGAGCCCACGCACTACACTGTAATCTGCGCCGGAAGCGGGATGCGCGAACCGCGAGAGTCGATCACCACGAAGGCCGGTTTCCGGACGCGAATTCAAGCACGCCAAGCGGGGGGAACCCGATGACGGGATGCCCCCGGGATGATGAGGAGGCTCCGATGAGACACCCCTGGATCCGCAACCCTGCCGGCGCCGCGGCGCTCGCGCTTCTCCTGCTCTCCGCTCCTCCGGCTCATGCCCAGCAAGCGCTCGCGGATGATCCCGGCGTCGCCGAAGCCCTGCATCTGCTGGATATCTGGATGGATGCCGCGCAGGCCTACGGGGGCATCCCCGGCGCCTCCCTCTCCGTCGTGCACGATCAGGAACTGGTGTGGGCGAAGGGATACGGGTACGCGCACCTGGAGGGCGAGGAGCCCGCGAGCCCGTCGACCATGTACTCGATCTGCTCCATCTCCAAGCTCTTCACCGCGGTCGGTGTGCTGCAGCTGCGCGACCAGGGCAAGCTGGGGCTGGACGACGCCGTGGCGAAGCACCTGGACTGGTTCGACATCAAGGACGATTACACCGAGGCGGGACCGGTCGACATCGAGGGGTTGCTCACGCACAGCTCGGGTCTCCCGCGCGAGGCGGGCGTCCCGTACTGGACGGGGCCCGACTATCCCTTCCCGACCCACGAGAAGATCGTCGAGACCCTGCCCACGCAGTCGATGCTCTATCCGCCGCGGACCTATTTCCAGTACTCGAATCTCGCACTCACGCTGGCGGGCGAGATCGTCGCAGAGGCGTCGGGGGAGAGCTACGACGACTATATCCGGGCCAACATCCTGGACCCGCTGGGGATGTCCGGCACCTTCACCGACCTGGAGGACCGCTTCCGCGGCAACCGCCTGGCCACCGGTTACACGGCGCGCGGACGGGACGGCAAGCGACATGTGATCCCGGACTACTGGGTGCGCGGCATCAGCCCGGCCGCCGGGTTCATCTCGACGGTCGAAGACCTCGGGCGCTTCGCCTCCTGGCAGTTCCGCGTACTCGATGGCGATGACGCGCTGCTCGACCGCAACACGCTGCGCGACATGCATCGCGTGCACTGGTCGGAGCCTGACGGGAACACCACCTACGGGCTGGGCTTCTCGGTGTGGAAGTCGGACGGGGACACCTTCGTGGGCCACGGCGGCTCCTGCCCGGGATACCGCAGCCACCTGCTGCTGCGGCCCCAGGACAAGGTCGCCACGGCGTTCATGACCAACGGCCAGGGGGTGAACTCCCGGCAGTTCGCCCAGACCGCTTTCGACATCGTCGCGCCCGCGCTCCGGCGGGCGGCGAAGAAGTCGTCCGGGACTCCGGCAGACGCAGGCATGGTTGCGCCCGATGGCGCCGGCAGCGCTTCCGCCGAGAGCCTCGAGCCCTTCACCGGCATCTACCAGCGGCCCCTCGGCGGGGAGAGCGCGGTGCTGATCTGGCAAGGCGACCTGCACGTGCTGTCGCTCCCCACCAATAGCCCCCTCAACTCACTGACCCGGCTCCGTCACATCGAGGACGGCACCTTCCGGCGGGTGCGCGACAACGACGATCTGGGCGAAGCGTTCATCTTCGAAGAGATGCCCGATGGACGCATGTTGATGTGGCGCAACGACAACTACAGCGTCCGCCCGGCGGGGATGTGAGCGCCGCCAGTCCGCATGCCATCCGGGCGCTGAAGCGGATGCCAGGGTCCGCCCTGGTGCTGGCGTTCCTGGCCATCCCCGCAACCGGGGACGCCCAGAACGCCAGGCCACGCGACCCCGCCGAGGCCTTCCCGGTCGATCGGGCGATGATTGCGCGCATCCGCGAGGAAGGGCTGAAGCGCTCCCAGCTGGCCAACACCCTCTCCTACATGACCGACGTGCTGGGCGGCCGCCTGACCAACTCGGACGCCATGGACCGGGCGCAGCGCTGGGTGGTCGGGGAGATGGAGCGCATCGGGCTGGTAAGCGTAGAGCGCGAGCCCTTCATGCCCTACGGCGCGAGCTGGGACAACGAGTACGTCTCAGTCCACATGACCGCCCCCTCCTACCAGCCGCTGGTGGCCTACCCGATCGCCCATACGCCGGGGACCGGAGGACGCCTCGAGCTGGACGTGGTCATCGCGGACGTGCGCACGATAACCGACTTGGCCTCGGTGCGGGGCAGGCTGCGCGGCAAGGCCGTGCTCTCCACCCCGCCTCCCGCCATCGACCTGACCCGCTTCGCGACCGGCACCCCGCGCAGGAGCGAGGAGGAGATGCGGCGGCTGGCCGAGGACGTGATTCCCCCCGCACCCGCGCCCGACGACTACTTCTCCCGCCTGTACCCCGACGCCCCCGCCAACCCCGACGTCCTCACCGCCGCGGAGCGGCTCGCCTTCTACGTGGAGGAGGGAGTGGCGCTGGTGCTCGAGTCCAACAGCGGCTGGCCGGGAGCCGTGCGCGGCTTCGCCCGGGCCGGTGCCCGCATCGACCGGTGGTCGCGGGATGCGACCCTGGCTTCCGTGCCGGTGGTGGCGGTCACCCCCGAACACTACAACCGCATGTACCGCATCCTGCGGCGTGACATCCCGGTCACGGTGCAGGCAGAGGTGCGCAACCGGCACGGGGAGGGGGTGACCGAAGCCCGCAACGTGCTGGGCGAGATCCGGGGCACCGACCTGGCGGACGAGGTGGTGATGCTGGGCGCCCACTTCGACACCTGGCACGCGAGCCCCAACGCGAGCGACAACACCTCCGGGGTGGCGGTCATGCTCGAAGCCGCGCGCATCCTGAACGCCGTCGGGGCGCGCCCTCGCCGAACCATCCGCGTGGCGCTCTGGTCCGGCGAGGAGCAGGGGCTGTTCGGTTCGAGCGCCTACGTGCGCAAGCACTTCGGCGATCCCGCATTCGGCACCACGCCCGAATACGAGACGTTCTCCGTGTACTTCAACCAGGACTACGGCCCCGGCCAGTACCGGGGCGTCTGGCTGCAGGAGAACGAACACGTGCGCCCCATCTTCGAAGCCTGGATGGAGCCCCTGCGCGACATGGGCATGACCACGCTCTCGACCCAGGGCGTCGGGAGCACCGACCACGTCCCCTTCGACGGCGCCGGGCTGCCGGCCTTCCAGTTCCTGCAGGCGCGCGTGGGCGGCACCGGAGGCCATACCAACCTCGACTTCTACGACACCCTGCCCATCGACGAACTCATGAAGAACGCGGTGATCATGGCGTCCTTCGTATACCATGCGGCTATCGCGGACGCGCGAATCCCGCGCAAAGGGGTCGGACGGTAAATCGTGGCGCCGAGCGGGTGCGCGGCCATTTCGGCCGTGGGACAGCGCCCGATGTGTGAAGCAAACCACCCGCAAACCTAGTATGTTGGAAGCCATGAATACCCACCGCATCGTGCTCTTCGCACTCCTCGCCGCCACCCAGGCCTGCGCCGGCTCCGGCCCCGGCGCACCCCCGCCCGCCGCGCGCCCCGACGCAGACCGCATCGCCCGGCTCGAAGCCATCTACCAGGCGCGCGCCGACAGCCTTCTGCTCAACCCGCACGAGGCCGACGTGCACTTCATCACCGGGATGATCGGGCACCACGCCCAGGCGCTGGTCATGGCGGGTTTCGCCCCCGAAAACGGTGCCAGCCCCGCAGTCCAGGTCCTCTGCGCGCGCATCATCAACGCCCAGAGCGACGAGATCGCGATCATGCAGCGCTGGCTGCGCGAACGCGGCCTTCCGGTGCCCGAGATTCACATCGAGGGCAGCACGCTCATGGTCCACGGACCGGAGCACGCGATGAACATGCCGGGGATGATCTCTCCGGAGCAGCTGCGCGAGCTGGAAGCGGCCCGCGGACCGGACTTCGACCGGCTCTTCCTCACCTACATGATCCAGCACCACGAGGGCGCCGTCACCATGGTGCACGATCTCTTCGCCTCCGACGGCGCGGCCCAGGGCGACTTCATCTTCAAGATCGCCTCCGACATCCAGGTCGATCAGGCCACCGAAATCGCCCGCATGGAGCTGATGCTCGCGGAGATGACGACGCCCGGCCCGTGACCTGGAGCAAAACCCCTCGATGCCGGCCCCGACCTGCCTGCCCGCGCTGACCCGACCCCACCGCCTGTTCTGACCGATACATCCACTCGAAACGAGGAAGTGACATGACCTCTCCGCGATCGACGCGTGACCGCGTCCGGGTCCCCGCGCGCCTCGGTGCGCTCCTCTCCTGCGCGGTGCTGCTGGTGCTCCTGCCGGCCTGCTCCGCCTACCAGTCCCCCGATACCGGCATGGCTCCCGCAGGGCTCGCCCCGCTGCGCGTGAATGCACCCGCTCCGGATCCGCGCGTCGGCCTGGCCCCCGGCCTGTTCGACGCCGGAGAGGCCGCCTGGAACCTGCGGCTGATCTCGACGACTCCTCCCACGGAGCCCTTCGTCGGCCAGACCAACTCCGACCTGGCCTTCACCGGCGATTACGTCATCCAGGGCAACTACGACGGCATCCAGATCTGGGATATCTCCGATCCGACCAACCCGGAGTCGGTGGTCACCTACCGGTGCCCGGCGTCGCAGAGCGACGTGTCGGTCCACGAGAACCTGCTCTTCGTGTCGGGCGAGGGACTCGGCGGGCGGCTCGACTGCGGCGACCAGGGCGTCCAGGAGGCGGTGAGCCACGACCGGCTGCGCGGCATCCGCATCTTCGACATCACCGACATCACCGCGCCCGAATACGTCGCCAACGTGCAGACCTGCCGCGGCTCGCACACCCACACCGTGCTCGAGCATCCCGGCGACGACGAGAACGTATACATCTACGTTTCGGGCTCTTCGGCGGTACGGCCCGCGGAGGAACTCCCGGGCTGTTCCGATGGGCCGGTCGAGGACAACCCCAACACGGCGCTCTTCCGCATCGAGGTCATCCGGGTGCCCCTGGCGGATCCGGCCAGCGCCGAGATCGTGAGCTCGCCCCGCATCTTCGGGGACCTGGTGGCGCCTCCGACCCATGGCTTGGCGCCCGATGACCTCCTGGAAATCGAGGAAGCGCGCGAGCGCGGCGCCTTCATCATGGAAGGCGCGGGCCAGCCGAGGGTGCTGCGCGACCGGCAGGTGGTTCAGCTGCTCGAACAGATCGTGCAGCAGCGGGGCGGCGAAGGTCCCCCGACCGCTGCGGACAGCGCGACCCTGCGGCAGATGCTTCCACAGATGGCAGCGCAAAGGGCCGCCAGAAGCAGCAGCGGGCCGACCCAGTGCCACGACATCACCGTGTACCCCGCCATCGGGCTCGCGGGCGGCGCCTGCGGCGGATACGGAATGCTGATCGACATCAGCAACGCGGAGGCCCCGTTTCGCCTCTCCGAAGTGGCCGACTCCAACTTCTCGTACTGGCACTCGGCGACGTTCAACAACGACGGAACCGCCGTCATGTTCACCGACGAATGGGGCGGCGGCGGATCCCCGAAGTGCCGCGCATCCGACCCGATGGAGTGGGGCGCCAACGCCGTGTTCACCATCGAGGACGGCGACATGGTGTTCCAGAGCTACTACAAGATGCCGGCACCCCAGACGACGCTCGAGAACTGCGTCGCGCACAACGGCTCGCTCATCCCCATTCCGGGCCGCGACATCATGATCCAGGGCTGGTACCAGGGCGGCATCTCGCTCATCGACTGGACCGATCCGGCCAACCCGGTCGAGATCGCGTTCTTCGATCGCGGACCGGTGGATGCCGAGGTCATGCGGAGCGGCGGCAGCTGGTCGGTCTACTGGTACAACGGCCTGATCGTCAACTCCGAGATCGCGCGCGGGCTCGACATCTTCGAGCTGACCACGAGCGAGGTGATGACGCAGAACGAGATCGACGCGGCCAACTCGGTGCGTCTGACCCAGCTCAACTCCCAGGGCCAGCCCATCTTCGAGTGGCCTGCAACCTACGCGCTGGCTCGTGCGTATCTGGACCAGCTGGAGCGGCACCGCGGGCTGAACGCGGCGCGGATCGCGGAGGCGCGGAGCGAGCTGGCCAGGACCGAGGAGATGGCGTGGCCGGCGCGGGGTGCGGCGCTGCGCTCCCTGGCCGACGCGCTCAGCTCCGATGCCCTCGGAGCGCTGGATCGCGCCAAGGTGGCGAAGCTGGCCGACGCGGTGCGCGACCTGGCAGCCGCGGGCTGAACGGAAACCCGACGGTGGTGCGGTTCGTCCCTGATCAGGGGGCGAGCCGCAGCTCACGTACATCCATTCTCAGATAGAGGAATCGATGACCTCTCTACCATCGACGCGTGACCGCGTCCAAACCCCGGCGCGTCCTGGCGCGCTGTTTTCCTGCGCGGCGCTGGCCGTGCTCCTGTCCGCATGCGGGGGTTATTCGCCCCCCGGAACCGGCATGACTCCGGCAAGCCTCGCGCCGCTGAGCGTGAATCCGCCCACGCCCGATCCGCGCGTGGGGTTGGCGCCGGGACTCTTTGACGCCGGGGAAGCGATCTGGAATCTGCGCCTGGTCTCGGCCACGCCCCCGACCGAGCCCTTCGTGGGTCAGACCAACTCGGACCTCGCCTTCACCGGCCCGTACGCGATCCAGGGCAACTACGACGGCATCCAGATCTGGGACATCTCCGACCCGGCCAACCCCGAGTCGGTGATCACCTACGTGTGCCCCGCCTCGCAGAGCGACGTCTCCGTCTACGAGCATCTGCTCTTCGTGTCGGGCGAGGGGATGGGCGGGCGGCTCGACTGCAGCGGGGAGGGAATCGAGGAGGCCGTGAGCCACGACCGGCTGCGCGGCATCCGCATCTTCGACATCTCCGACATCACCGCGCCCGAGTACGTCGCCAACGTGCAGACCTGCCGCGGCTCGCACACGCACACCGTGCTCGAGCACCCCGGCGACGACGAGAACGTGTACGTCTACGTGTCCGGCTCCGCTCCGGTCCGGCCCGCCGAGGAGCTTCCGGGCTGCTCCGATGCCCCCCCGGAGGAGGATCCCAACACGGCGCTCTTCCGCATCGAGGTCATCCGCGTGCCCCTCGCCGATCCGGCGAGCGCCGCGGTCGTGAGCTCGCCCCGCATCTTCGAGAACCTGGTGGCGCCGCCGACCCACGGGCCGGCCCCCGATGACCTCGCGCAAATCGAGGAAGCCCGCGAGCGCGGCGCCTTCATCGTCGAAGTCATGGGACAGGAGATGGTCATGCCGGACTTCGCGGTCGAACAGATCCTCGGACAGATGTTGGCCGAGCGCGGGGAGGAAGGACCACCCACCGCCGCGGACAGCACGATGTTGCGCGAGATGCTTCCCATGATGATCGCCGCACAGATGCCGGGGAGCGACGACGCCGGCCCGACCCAGTGCCACGACATCACCGTGTACCCGGCCATCGGCCTCGCGGGCGGGGCCTGCGAGGGGTACGGCATGCTGATCGACATCAGCGACCCGGAGAACCCGGTGCGGCTCTCCGAAGTGGCCGACTCCAACTTCTCGTACTGGCACTCGGCGACGTTCAACAACGATGGCACGGCCGTCATGTTCACGGACGAATGGGGCGGCGGCGGATCGCCCAAGTGCCGTGCCTCGGACCCGGTGGAGTGGGGCGCCAACGCCATCTTCACCGTCGAGGACGGGGAGATGGTATTCCAGAGCTACTACAAGCTGCCCGCGCCGCAGACGCCGCAGGAGAACTGCGTCGCGCACAATGGTTCGCTCATCCCGATCCCCGGCCGCGACATCATGATCCAGGGCTGGTACCAGGGGGGTATTTCCCTGATCGACTGGACGGATCCCACCAACCCGGTCGAGATCGCCTACTTCGACCGCGGGCCCGTCGACGGCGAGGTGATGCGGATGGGCGGCAGCTGGTCGGTCTACTGGTACAACGGCGTGATCGTCAACTCCGAGATCGCGCGCGGGCTGGACATCCTCGAGCTCGTCCCCAGCGACGTGATGACCCAAAACGAGATCGACGCGGCCAACGCCGTAGTGCTGACCCATCTCAACTCCCAGGGACAGCCCATCTTCGAGTGGCCGGCGACCTTCTCGCTGGCCCGGGCCTACCTGGACCAGCTGGAGCGGCATCGGGGGCTGGACGCTGCCCGAATCGCGTCGGCGCGCGACGAACTGGACGCGGCCGAGGGCATGATGGGGTCGGGGCGCGCCTCGGCGCTGCGCTCTCTGGCGGATGCGCTGGATGGCGACGCCGGCAGAGCGCTCGATTCCGCGAAGGTAGAGAAGCTGGCGGAGGCCGTGCGGGAGCTGGCGGACGCGGGCTAATGGAGTGACTCCGGTCAGGCGCATGGTGCCTGACCGGGGGGGCCGCAAAAAGTTACGGCCCGTCCCTGTCAGGGGGACGGGCCGTGTTTCCCATGGCCAGCGGCGGGACGCCGTGTCACCGGACCTCCACCGACAAGGGCTCCGCAGGATTGAGCCCATTCTCCAGCAATGTCTCGATGAAGAGACGTTTTGCGGCCTGCAGGTTCCGCCGCGCTTCCCGGGGAGTGTCTCCGTGACTCTCGCACCCGGGCAGCTCGACTACGCGCGCCAGGTAGCACCGGGTGCCGTCCGTACAATCCTCAAGGCTGACCTCTTCCCTGTAGGGGAGTCCTGCGTAGTACTCAACGTTTTTCATGGCGGGTGTCCCCACTCACCTGTTCAAGATCTTCGATGAGCCTCAGTGCGGTCCGAACATAGCCCGCAGGTAACGACCTGTGACGCGCTACGGTCGCGACGAGTCGCGGATGGTCAGGGTGCCAATATACACTATGCCTGCCTCCTTCGCGCCTCTTGAAGCCGTAGCTCGCATAGAGTCGATCAAGATCCTTCCATCCCCAACCGCTCTTCGAAGCCGACATCCGGCTCCGTCGCTTCTCGTTGCCCATCCGGCTCCGGGGTTCGGTGTTGCGACCCAACAAACCTGGCCCGAATCTCCGGGCGATGGGATGTCAGAATGACGCGTGCAAAGCTGCCGGCCGCGCCCTCAACTTGCCGCGCCCCCACGCGCGCCGTACTAGTCAATTGGATGCATGGCTCTTCGCGTCGCCGGAAATCGGTGGCGGGAGGGAAGCCGCTCACCCTGGCCGGAGGTCGAGATGGTGGAAGTTGATCGCAAAACCTTCCTCGCAAGCCTTCCCGCGGGTGCTCTCGCCGTCATGTCTCACGAGGACAAGGCGGAGGCGCTCGAGCACTACATGGAAGACGAGCTGGACAAGAAGATCGCCGCACGGCGAGGGGAGGTCGACGGGGAAGCCGGCTCCATCATCACGCTCGACGAGCTGGAACAGGAGGGACCCCGGGCGCCGCGCGGCACCGGCCGGCTCTTCCAACCGACGGAAGATGAATTCGCGCCGATGCCGGACGCCCCGACGCTGCTCGACTTCTTCCAGCTGCGCTTCGCGCCCGCGAACCACGTCCTGCAGAGCGCCACGCACGCGCTCACCACGGGACAGCCCGAGCGGACGATCTTCGCGTGCCTGATGCACGACGTGGTGCTCAACCTGATCAAGGGCGACCACGGCTGGTGGGGCGCCCAGCTGATCGAGCCCTACGTGGACGAACGCATCTCCTGGGGCATCCGCTACCACGGGCCGCTGCGCTTCTACGCGGATGAGGAGTTCGGGTACGAGTATCCGGAGATGTACAACCGCATCTTCGGGCACGACTACGTGCCGGAGCCCTACATCAAGCAGGCCTACGAGTTCGCGCGCAACCACCGCTACTACGCGGAGGCGCGGCTGATCACGGTGAACGACACCTACGCGTTCCAGGACGGCATGGACGTGGACATCGAGGTGTTCACCGACATTATCGGGCGCCAGTTCAAGCAGCCGAAGGAAGGGCTGGGCTACGACAACAGCCCGGTCGCGCACATGTGGCGGACGATGGCGAACCCGAACAGGCCGCTGTAGAGGGAAGAACTTCTCAAAGGGAGCCGGGACGAGTTCGGAGTTGAACTCGGACCGGCGGCGAGGTTCCGAACCGGGTCGAGGCTCGCCGGAACCGGGAGCAGGTGTCGAGACCCGCGGGCTCGGCCTGATCGGCCGGGTTCGCGGGCTTGCCATTCGCCGACGGATGTGCGTGGCCCCGGTTGGTCCTCCGGCCCCGGCAAGTCCCGGTCCCGATTCAGCCCGGCTCCTTCCCGGGGACGGGTGTCCATGCCGGGATCCTGACAATTCCCTTGCATCCGGATCGTTGAGCGCGGCTGCCTGACCGGTACCTTCAGAGTATGGTAAAGGACCGCATGATGACCCGTCGGCGTCGGATGGTCACGTGTGACGAGTGTGCGTTTGCCGACATCGGTGTTGGCGGGGACGGGGGGCAGTCAGGTGGATGAGAAGGCAAGGCAGCAACGGGTCGGAGCCCAGCACCGACGCACCGTCGGGGGCTTGGCTCCGAGCTTTTTCGTGATGGCTCTGTGCTCGCTGGCGATGGTCCGGCCCCTCCCGGCATTGGCCGCGCCCCGGCCAGAAAGCCCCGCGGCATCGAGCGCCCCGGCCGCGCCGCTGCAGGCGCCGCAGGAGTACCGGGTGCAGGGCGTCGTGACCGACTCGTCGGGCGCGGCGCTGCACAACGCCATGGTGGTGGCGCTTGCGAGGCAGGACTCGGTGCTGGTCGAGTACACGCTCAGCTCCCAGGACGGCCGCTTCACCATCGAGGGCCTGCCGGCGGGCGGCTACATCCTCCAGGTCACGCTGATCGGTTACGGGACGCTGCGCCGCGACTTCGACATCGCCAACACCGATATCGATGCCGGCGGCATCGCGCTCTCGTCCACGGCGCTGGAGATGGACTCGGTGGTCGTCAGCGTGGAGCACGTCCCCTTCGTGAATCAGCGCGACACCTTCAGCTACAACGTGCAGGCGTTTCCAACGCCGCCCAACGCGACCGTCGAGGAGTTGTTGCGGCGGCTTCCCGGGATCGATGTCGACGCCGACGGGTCGATCACGGCACAAGGCGAAGCGGTCGCGAAGATCCTCGTGGACGGCAAGGAGTTCTTCGGCGACGATGCGACGGTCGCGATGGAGAATCTGCCCGCGGACGCCATCGAGCAGATCGCCGTGTACGACAAGGAGTCGGACATGGCCGAGTTTACCGGCATCCCCGACGGCGAAGAGGAACGCACGATCAACCTGAAGCTCAGGGAAGAGGCGAGAAGCGGCTATTTCGGGCGCGCCCGGGGCGACATCGGGGGCGACGGCAGCAGCCGGGCCCGGCTTACCGCGCCCGTGGGCAGCGAAGCGAGGTACAACGGTTCGCTTTCCCTGAACCGCTTCTCGCCCACCATCCAGCTGGCGCTGACCGCAAACGCGAACAACGTGAACCAGGGACGCTCCCGCGGTGGCTTCCCGAATCTCGCCGCCGGCATGCCGGGTGGAGGCGGCGGGAGGTCGAGCGACGGTCTTACCGAAACGATGAGCCTCGGGGTCAACGGAAGCCGGGAGTACAGCGAAGAGACCTGGCTGCGGGGCAGCTACACCATCAGGCAGCTGGACAATCTCCAGGACCGGAGCCTGCAGCAGCGGGCCCTGTTCGGATCGGATGTCGCGTCGCTGGTCGACCAGACGAGCAAACAGGAAGCCGGCAACGTGAGTCATCGCCTGGACCTGAACGGGCAGGTCGAAATCTCGGAAGGGCATGAGCTGCGGCTGCGCATGAGAGGAAATGCGCGCGCGTCCTCGCTCACCTCGTTCGCCAATCGGCAAACGCACACCCTCGGCGGGGACATGCTCAATTCCGCCACCACCGCCTACGGGGTGAACGGGGACGAACTGGGCGGGGACGGTCGGCTCACCTGGCGCAAGCGCCTGAGCGAGGAGGGCCGCAGCCTCGTCGCGGAACTGACGAGCGACCTCGAGGACTCCGACCTCTCCGCCGACCTGTCCTCGCTGGTTACGGGAGAGAGGCTCACCAGGGACGCCGGAGACGATGTCGACGATGTGCGCGAGATCCTTCAGGAACAGTTGCGGGTGGGGTGGACGCGCAGCAATTCGGCGCGCCTCTCGCTGACCCAGCCGCTCGCGGAAGGCCACACCATCGAGCTGTTCGGCCGGCGTAACGCGACCCACCAGGACCGCAACAATGCGGTCTACGATCGCGTCGACGGCACCCTGGTTCACAACCCCGGGATGAGCTCGGGATTCGAGCGAGCCTACACCTATCTCCAGGGCGGCACCCGCTACAGTCGCAACACCGAGAGCTCCTGGCTCACACTCGGGATTCGCGTGCAGAGATCCAACCTCGACGGCGTCATCCTGGGCCGGAACGAGTCCATCGCCAACGGCTACACGCACCTGCTCGGCAACGCGCGGCTGAAGAAGGAGATCAAGGAAGGACAGACGCTCCAGGTCCGCTACGAAGGCTCGAGTCGCGAGCCGTCGCTGACGCAGCTCCAGCCCTACGCCGACAACACCGATCCCCTCAACGTCTACTCCGGGAACCCGGATTTGCGACCGGAATACCGGCACCGGGTCAACGCCGACTACCGTCTGTTCGACGAGGTGACCTTCATCAACCTCCGCACCTTTGCCCGCTTCACCTACACCGACGACAACATCTCGACATCGCGGGTTTTCGACGAGCGCGGCTTTCAGACGCGGATGCCGGTCAACACCAGCGGCGAGTGGTCCGGCAACATGGGAGCCAACTTCGACACCCCGGTCCGGAGGCTGGGCATCGACGTGGAGCTCGAATACGAGGTGTCCTATTCGGAGGGGACGGAACTCGTGAACCACGCGGCCAACGAGAGCCGCATCCTGCGCAACTCGCTCGAGATCGGGGTGGACAACCGGGAGAAGGACCGGCTGGACGTGCGCGCTTCGGTCAGCTTCAACTTCAACAACGTCGCGTACTCGCTGAACCAGGAGCTCGACCGCGGCTACGTCAACAGCCAGTACCGCGCGGAAGCTACCTGGCACATCGGTGACGCCTGGACCCTGGAATCGGATTTCCGCCACCGGGTCTTCGACCAGGGCCTCTTCGGGGAGGCGCGCAACGTCGCGCGCTGGGATGCCGCCATTTCCCGGCGGGTGCTCGAGGAACGCGCCGAGATCGAACTGCGGGCCTACGACCTCCTGAACCAGAACCAGGGCGTCGCCATCACCAATTCGGCGAACTACATCGAGGAGTCACGGACGGACGCGCTCGGGCAGTACTTCATGCTCAGGGTGATGTACCGGCTGGGAACGCCGATGAACCGGAGGGGGTCGCGCAGAGGACGGTAGGGGTCCCTGGGTGAAACCGCGCGCGCCAGCGCGGGACTGACCGAGCCACCGAAACCAACGCTGTCCGCGTTGCGTGCTCTCCGCGCATGCAATAGCCTTGCGAGAGTTCGGGCTCGTCATGCCGGAAGGTCCTCGTGCGTGGCGACCGGCGCTCCATTGGAGGCGCAGCGTACACCACGCTACACGGAGCAAGAGCGCAAATGCGAGCGATCCGAGTCCTGGCCCTTGTCCTGATCACGGTGGGAGCCCCTTTGTGGGTAGCCACCTGCGGCGGTGACGGCGGAACGGAACCGACCCCCGTCGACCCCACGCCCCCCACGCCGCCGCCGGCAAACCGCGCGCCCACGGCCGTGGGCAGCATCGCGGCGCAGACCATCCTGGCCGGGGAGAGCGCCGCCGTCGATGTGGCCTCGAACTTCAGCGATCCGGACGGCAACACGCTGTCCTTCTCGGCGGCGAGCTCCGATGACGCGGTCGCCGCGGCTTCGGTTTCGGGGAGCAACGTGACCATCAACGGCGTCGCGGCAGGAACCGCGACCGTGACCGTGACGGCAAGCGACCCGGGCGGACTGTCCGCGACCCAGAGCATCAGCGTGACGGTCGAAGCCGTCAACCAGGCGCCCGTGGGAGAGGGCATCATCGACGACCAGGGTATGGTCGTGGGCGATGAGGTTACCGTGGACGTGACCGACAACTTCAGCGACCCGGACGGCGACGAACTGACCTACGCCGCCACCAGCTCGGATACGGCCGTGGCGACCGTCGCGACCGAGGGTGCGATGGTGACCATCACGGCCGTGGCCGCGGGGAGCGCCACCATCACCGTGACCGCCACCGATCCCGGCGAGCTCTCGGCCAGTCAGGAGTTCGGCGTGACGGTTGAGGAATCCAACGAGGCGCCCGTGGCGGAAGGCACCATCGACGACGTGACCGTGGTCGCGGGCAGCGAGGCGACGGTGGACGTAAGCGCCAACTTCAGCGATCCGGACGGTGACGACCTGACCTACGCCGCGACCAGCTCGGATGAGGCGGTGGCAACCGTCTCCACCGAGGGTGCCGTGGTGACCGTCATGGGCATCGCGCCGGGCGACGCCACCGTTACCGTGACCGCCTCGGACGCGGGCATGCTCTCGGCCAACCATGAGTTCGATGTGACCGTCACGCCGCCCCCCGTGCCACCCGAGATCGTCGACACGATCCCGACCCACGACATGATCGTGGACAGCATGGTGGTGCTCGACGTGTCGTCGTACTTCGAGGAGGGCGACCTCACCTTCACGGCCACGACCTCGGACGAGGCCGTGGCAGTGGCGTCGGTGGACGGCAGCACGGTGACCACGACGGGCACCGGCGCGGTAGAGGACAGTATCAGCGTTGCGATGCTCTCGGTAACGGCCACGAACGAGGACGGGTTGTCGGTCACCCAGGACTCGATCGCGGTGCGGGTGCACCGGGAGGAGTACGACAGCCTGCCGGGGATTACGGTGACGGAGGACGGGGTTCTTATGGCGGAGATCAGCGCCGGCACGAGCCTTACGCTCAGCCTTTGCCTCCAGGTTCGGGGCTTCCCGGTCGGCGGCCAATCCTTCACCATATTCTGGTCGGAGTGGCAGCGCGCGGTCGGCGGTGGATGGGTGGTCGCCCAGGACAACAACAAAGCCCACGTAACCGCTCAGGAGGGTCAGGGAGGCTCGGTTTGCCCCATCAACATCGACGAAGACAGGTTCCCGCCGGGCATCTATCGCCTGGTTGGCCATGTGCAGATCGGAGAGGAGGCCGGTTACTATAAGACACCCACCTTCGTGAAGCCGGAGGGATAGAGCGACGGCCTCCGGTCCCGCCGGATCACCCTGACGGCCCGCTGGTCGCGTTTCGGCGCCCCCGCTCGTTGAAGAGACGGGGGCGCTGAAGCGTGATTTCAATCACTCACCGGCGGCGGATCCTCTTCTTCCTCGTCTTCGGGAGGACGCGGGCGATTCATGCGCAGCGTGCGCAGGCCGTGCACCGGGCGCCCTCCCGGTTACCGCAGCCGCAGCGCCCACACGGAGATGTGACTAGGCAATCGCCCTCCGCCCGGCGACGCGACCTTGATGCTGGTCGGACTGAGCGCGCCGGTTGGGGTCCAGTGGAAGTACAGGGACGAGCCCGCCCGCACCCGGCGGCCAGTGAGGCGGGGGGAGGGGGAGGAGGAAGTGTAGGGTTGGAGCTGCCAGTTGGAGGGCCGCCTTCGGAAGAGATCGTAAAGGTCCCAAGTAGACATTCCGTAGGTACGGCGACCGGGTTGCAGGTCGAGCCAGAGGGTAATGTAGAAGTCGGCGAGGATCTGCTCGGGCCTCCACTCCCTGCCGGGGCTGACGTCGACTAGAGATGCGAAACCGGTTGCGGGCGATACATTAAGGCGCCTCATCAAGGCGCGCTCACCGCCGGCATAATCTTCCCCCCAGCGGTCCATCGCGTAGCGAAGGACCATGGAGGGGACGCCATACACCGCATTCCCCAAGCAGGGGCCGGAATTGCCCTCTCCTTCGCGGCCGACCCAGCTGCACTCTTCCGGCGCGCGAGAGATTCTTCCGGTACCATCGCCACGCCAATCTAGTCCGAAGAAGGCGGCCATGTCCGCCACCCAAGCTCTCCAGTACCAGTTTCGTCCTTCTTGGGAGGCAGTGTACGCGCTCCAGCCCAGTTCCTGGCCGGAGCCGTGCCCGAAAAGGCCATGCGCGACGAGCTGCTCTGCCAAGGAAGCACCGCCCTCCCACTCCCATGATGTCTTCCACCCCGCCCCGCCGGCACCCAGATGGACACCGGCATTCGCCTGAATCAAGTGCGTAACTTCGTGTGCGATTAACTGGGGGTAGTAGCCAAGTAGGTCTTGCTTGGAAACCTCCGCTCCCACCACGCCACGCGGATCAGGAACCTGCCCGTAGAAGATCTCCGCCTGATTGCTCGTCGGACACCCTGCTCTCGGAAAAAGATCTCCAGACCAGACCCAGCCTCTTATGTCCGGTTCGCGGTTAACCTCCTTGGTCATCAGCACCAAGAAGCGACCGTTGCCGTCAACGTCCGACAGCCCCCCAAAGTAGTCGTCATGAACACCCTTGACGTTGGCCGAATAGAAAGCATCCAGATTCGCCAACTCCGAATCGGTGAAGGTCTCGACAGGGTTTCCGAGGTCATCCAGCCAGATCGAACTGTTGCCGACCAAGCGCACCAGAGCGCGCACCTGACCAGAATTGGTGCACAGACCAGCCTCGGGAAAGTCCGCGTACAACGTCAGCGTATCCCCAACCTGAAGTTCGCGTCTAGCGGCTGCCACAGCGGGCCGGGTCGCGCGCCCCAGTCGCCGGAGCAGCGCTTGATTGCGAGCCATGACCTCGTTGTGCGCTCTCACCCGCCGCATACGCAGGGTGTCGTCGGCGAGTGGCCATTCGCCAATGCCGCCGCTCGTTGATGAGGGTGCCATCGGCAGTGTAGGCTGCCGGGTGAACGCGGCCGACGCGCTGAACGGCCCTTGAGCCAAAGCCGCCATTCCGCTCCGACTCGCTTCTTCGAGCGCCTCGCCATCCGCCGCCACGACGATACGGCCGCTCTCCGTTGCAACGACGGAGGCATCCCAGGGGGTGCCTGTCAGGGTGACGCCCGTAAGCGAGGCCGGGTCCTCCGAAATGGAAGCTACGCCGATCAAGTACTCACCACCGGATGCACTCCCGGAGAGGTGGAGGCACCCGTTTCCGCCGTACGTATACCAATAACGGTTCGGCTCAATGTCCAAGCTCTGCGGTGTTACGCCTACCGTTCGCACGTCGCTGTTGCTCCCCACCGCCACCCGGAGTTCCTCCCGGCGCGGCGGCAGGCAGTCGGCGTGGGGTACAATGATCCTGAGAGACGTCCCGGTCGCCGCGGTAACTCTTGCGGCGAGTCCGCCGACGGACACTTGGTTCTGCGCAGCGGTAGCCGAGAATCCGGAGCCTGTGATCCTCGCGGACGCGCCCTCGACCAGCACGCCCGGCTCGACCCCCGAGATAACCACTTCCCCCTGCGTCCGCGTCTGCACCGTCACCCGGAAGCTCAACTGGGCGCTCAACCCTCCGGGGTCGCTGGCAGTCACCGTCACGAGCGCCGATCCGGCCGACAGTGCAGCGATGCCGAACTCCCCACCCGACACCACGGCCAGGACAACCGCAGCGTTCGAGCTTCCCGCCGCGTAGGTCAGGGCATCGCCGTTGGGGTCGCGGAAGTGGCTGCTTCCCCGCCAAGTGCGCGCTTCATCGACGGTCAGGCTCAGATCGGGAATGGTCGACACAACTTCGGGAGCGTCATTGGCCGCCCGCACCGTCACGGAGAAACGGTGCTGTGCCGTCAGCCCGCCCGGATCCGTGGCCGTGACGGTGATGCTCGCGGTCCCGACCGCCACTCCCGTCAGCGTCACTGTAGCGCCAGCAACCGCGGCGGACGCGACACCGCTGTTGGAGCTCGCCGCGGCGTAGCTCAGCGTCTGTCCGTCGGGATCGTTGAAGAACGGGGACACCTCGAGGGTGGCCGCCTGCCCGGGCTCCACCGACTGCCCGGGGATGCTGCCGATCGCAATCGGTTCCCGATTAGGCACTGTGACAGCGAACATCTGTTGAATGGCCATCCCTGCAGGATCGGTAACCGTAACCGTCACCCTCGTGCGACCGGGCGCCCGCCCGGTGATCGTCAGGGTGCTGCCAACCGATTCAACGGAGGCCACCCCGGCGTTGGCGCTGGCCGCCGTGAAGGTCAGGGCATCTCCGTCCGGGTCGG
>LXNJ01000765.1_pt1 | contig 20923 bp, 16 predicted proteins | sample 809081 | NCBI WGS metagenome assembly LXNJ01 (sample SAMN04870510, study PRJNA318959) | sponge metagenome | biome: sponge; feature: marine sponge reef; material: water | host: Petrosia ficiformis | place: Greece: Milos, Mediterranean Sea | collected 2013-05-29 | depth 5-7 m | reverse complement strand
ACCGGCAGTAACGCCCACCCCCGCCCCGACATCTACACCCACGGCGATGCCAACGCCCACGGCAACCCCTGCGCCTGAACTACCGTATCTGACAGAGGAGATACCCCCGTGCACACCCGTACCTGGTTCTTCGGTCAACCCGTGCGAACCCAACACAGCCGTATTCGATCCGGTGGAGTATCCTCCTGACAGCGATGAGCCGAGGAGTCTGGACGCAGCAGCATTCACCGACTCGTCACCCTACGTCCCCCATTTGGTGCTGCGGGGAACATACCTGCCGGGCACCGTGCGTTGCACCTCCGGTGATCTGGTCCGCCCGCCGTCGTACATGAGCCGTGACGATGCCGCGTTCCTCGAGGACTCCCGGGCATTGAAGTGCTACGTCGATGTGCGCGTAAATGCTTACGTCATCGGTGAAGGACCGCCTATTCTTACCATCCTGTGGTTCTGGTACCTGCATGGAGACTATGAATTCATATTTGCGGATGAAGCCGTGGCCGAACAAGAAGCCGTCGAAGAGTCCGCGCTTGAGTTAGACGGCATCCTTTCCGGCAGAGAAGAGGTGCTGTTCCTAGGGCTGGGGTGGGACCTTTCGTCCGAAGCATGGCAACTGCTGGGGGCCTGGGGCGTGGAGCGGCGGCCGGATGGGGATTTCATTGCCGTCCATCCTCAACGCCACTTATGGGAGCGCTACAGGCCGGGAGATTACCGCCTACATCGCTCTTTGTTGGAGACAGAGTTATCTAGCTTTACGCAAACGGTTATTGAAGCCTACGAGGCCCTCGTCAACGAGTACGAAGGCCGCATCGGCACGGACCCCAGCATGCCCATGCTGGTCACCGACGCGCACCGGCTGCGCGAGTTCTTTGTCGACGTCGGTGCATACGACCATTCCGACGGCCCTCCCGCTCAGCCCCCGCCTGTATCGTCATTACAGTAGCCCTTGTCGTCCCCCTGTTCGTTCCTGCCCTGGGGAGCGGGCTATAATCGTCATGCGCCTGAAGGACTCGGAAGGCGCACCCCCACCCGGAGGAGTCCTCATGGCAACCAACCCGCTCAAGCGACACTCAGCAGAGATGACTGATGGCCCGTCCCGCGCTCCGGCGCGCGCGATGCTCAAGGCTATCGGCTTCACCGACGACGACCTCGCCAAGCCCCTCATCGGCGTCGCCACCACATGGATCGAGACGATGCCGTGCAACTACAACCAGCGCGAGCTCGCCCAGTACGTCAAGGAGGGCATCAGGGAAGCCGGCGGCACGCCGATGGAGTTCAACACCATCTCCGTCTCGGACGGCGTCGCGATGGGCACCGAGGGCATGCGCGGCTCGCTCGTCAGCCGCGAGGTCATCGCCGACTCCATCGAGACGGTCGCGCGCGGCCACTCGTTCGACGGCCTCGTCGTGCTCGTCGGCTGCGACAAGACGCTCCCGGCGGGCGGGATGGCGCTCGCGCGGCTCAACCTGCCCGGCCTCGCCTTCTACAACGGCTCCATCCTGCCCGGCAAGCTGGACGGCAAGGACGTCACTATCCTGGACGTGTTCGAGGCCGTCGGCGCGTACGGCGCGGGACGCATCGACGACGCGCGCCTGAAGGCTGTCGAGGACGCCGCCTGTCCCGGCGCAGGCGCTTGCGGCGGACAGTTCACCGCCAACACGATGGCGATGGCGCTGGAGTTCCTCGGCATCAGCCCCGCGGGCGCGAACGCCGTTCCCGCCGTCTTCGACGCGAAGGCCGAGGCCGCGCGGAACGCGGGCAGGCTCGTCATGGACCTGCTCCGCAACGGCACGACGCCCCGCGACATCATGACGCGCGAGGCGTTCGAGAACGCCATTGCAGGCGTCGCCGCGACCGCAGGCTCGACGAACGCGGTGCTCCACCTGCTGGCGATCGCGCGCGAGGCGGGCGTCCCGCTCTCCATCGACGACTTCGATGAGATCGCGTGGCGCACGCCCATCGTCGCAAGCATGAAGCCGGGCGGCGCGTACAACGCGGTGGACCTGTACGAAGCGGGCGGCTATGGCCTGGTCTCGAAGGAACTCGTCGGCGCGGAGCTGGCGCACGCGGGCGCTGCAAACGTGAGCGGCCAGAGCTTCGGCCAGATCGGCGCCGCGGCGGTCGCCGAGCCCGGCCAGCAGGTCGTCGTCTCCGCCAGCGACCCCATCAACCCGAATGGGGGCGTCGCGATCCTGCGGGGCAACCTGGCGCCGGACGGCTGCGTCGTGAAGCTCGCGGGCCACGGTCGCAGGCTGCACCGCGGTCCCGCCCGGATCTTCGACCGCGAGGAGGACTGCTCCGCCGCCATCCGGGCTCGTGAGGTGAAGGACGGCGACGTCGTCGTGATCCGCTACGAGGGGCCGGTCGGCGGGCCGGGCATGCGCGAGATGCTGGCCGTCACCGCGGCCATCCAGGGCGCGGGCCTCGGCGACACCGTCGCGCTCATCACGGACGGACGCTTCTCCGGCGCAACGCACGGCTTCATGGTGGGCCACATCACGCCGGAGGCCGCGAACGGCGGGCCGCTCGCCTTCCTGCGGGACGGCGACACCGTCGTGCTGGACGTCGAGCGCCGCGTGCTGGAGGCCGAGGTGCCGGAGGAGGAGATGGCGCGCCGCCGCGAGGGCTGGAGCGCGCCGCCGCCGCGCTACACGACGGGCGTCTTCGCCAAGTACGCGCGCAGCGTCGCCTCCGCCAGCGAGGGCGCCATCACCAGCCCCGGCCTCCAGGGCAGCGTCTGGTAGCGATGGCGTGGAGTGGGCTGTCTGCCCTCTTTCCCCGTGGGAGTGGGCTGGGAATGAGGGTTGTCCCGAGCGAACAAAGGAGCCTCATGCACCGTACCTTCCTGAAGAGCGCCATCCTTACCGCTATGGCAGCCGTCGCCACGGTGGCCTGCGGTGGGGACGAGGACCCCGGTGTCGTCGTCATCGGGCCGGACGAGCCGGTGCAGATCCGCACGCTGCTTTCGGGGACCGGCGCATCGCGCGCCGCCGTCGAGATGGCGGTCGCCGACTTCGGCCCGGTCCACGGCCACGAGGTAGCGCTCGGCCCGCCCGTGGACGCCATGTGCTCACGTGAGGGAGGACACGAGGGTGCGGATGAGATCCTCGACGACCCGCAAGTGCTCGGCATAGTCGGCACGTCGTGCTCGGTGGCGGCGGTGGCGGCGGTCCCCCGCATCAGCGTCGCCGGGCTCGTCATGATCTCTCCTTCCAACACCTCGCCTGCTCTCACGTCTGACCTGCGCGGCAATCCGGGCCCCTCCTACCACGAGGGCTATTTCCGCGTCGCCAATAACGACCTCTACCAGGGGCAGGCGGTCGCCGGTTTCGCCTACGACGAGCTCGGCCTACGCCACATGGTCGCGCTGCACGACGGCGACCCGTACACGAGCGCCCTCGCGAGAGCGTTCACGGACGCATTCCGCGACCGCGGCGGCAGGGTCCTGGTCACCGGCGTCATCGAGAAGGGACAGACCGACATGGAGGACGTGCTCCGGGAGTTCGCTATCGCGGAGCCGGACGGCATCTTCTTCCCGATCTTCGAGGCGGAGGCCGAACAATTCATCCGACAGGCGCGGGAGTCCAATCGACTGGAGGGTGTGACGTTCATATCGGCGGACGGCGCGTTCTCATCGGAATTCCTCGCCCTGCCGGAGGCGGAGGGACTCTACTTCGCTGGGTTCCCGTCCCACGTTTGGAGCAACCGCAACGCCGCGACCGGCAAGACCACCCACGAGGCGCTCGCGGCGTTCGAGGCTGCCCACGGCGAGCTGGCGCACGCGTCTCCGTACTGGGCGCACGCCTACGACGCCACGACGATCCTGCTCGCGGCCATCCGGCGCGCCGCGGTCGCCGACGACGGCAGCCTGCTCACGCGCCTCGTCGGCCTCGACGACGAGGGGACGCTGCTCATCGGACGCAACGCGCTCCGCAGGGCGATGCGCGACGTATCGACGGACTTCGACGGCCTCACCGGCAGGCTCTCCTGCGACGACTTCGGCGACTGCGGCCCTGGGCTGCAGACCATCTACCACCACACCGATGCGAGCGTCACCGACCCCGGCGAGCTGCCCGTCGTCTACCGGTTCGAGCCGTAGGCACGGCGCCGCCCGCCTCCCTCCGGCAGAGGGAACCCGCTGAGCAAGCGATGGATGAGGGTTGCGCTACGCCACGGAGGGCGGAGCAGCCGAACTCACGCGCATGGAAGGCCCGCCGCCCTCTTCCTCCTCGACGAACGCAGCCTCCGCCGGGAGCAGCCGGCAGTCACTGGCGCCTATCGCAAGGTAGACACGGTCGCCCCGCGCGATGGGCTGCGATGCGTGCACGAACGCACGGATAACCGCGCCGCCAACGTCGACGCGGCAGTCATGCGAGTCGCCGAGGAAGACGACGGTCTCGACCTCGCCTTCCAGCACGTTGTCAGCCTCGCGCCGCTCGGTGGAGACGCCGATGTTCGCGGGCCGGATCGCGACCGCCGCGTTGTCGCCGGGTCCGACCAGTTCGACCGCGGCACAGGCGAAGGGGCCCTGCGGCGTGTCGACGCGCATCACGCCGCCCTCGCGGGAAGCGACCTTCCCCTCGAGGAGGTTCGTCGTGCCGATGAACTCGGCGGTGAACCGCGAGTTCGGGTCGTCGTAGATGTCCTTCGGTCCGCCGAGCTGGACGATCTCGCCGTCCCGCATCACCGCTATCTTGTCGGAGAGCGTCAGCGCCTCCAACTGGTCGTGGGTCACGAAGAGCGTGGTGATGTTCAGCCGCTCGGTGAGCGCCTTCAACTCGACGCGCATGTCGTCGCGCAGCTTCGCGTCGAGGTTGGAGAGCGGTTCGTCGAGCAACAGGGCCTTCGGTTGCCGCACGAGCGCACGGGCGAGCGCGAGCCGCTGCTGCTGGCCGCCGCTGAGCTGCGGCGCCGGTCGCCGCTCCAGACCGTCCAGCCGCACCAGGCTCAGGGCCTCCAGCACGCGCTCGCGCACCTCAGCCTTGGGCAGCTTGCCCTTGCCCTGCGAGATGGGGAACGCCACGTTGTCGAACACGTCCATGTGCGGCCAGATGGCGTAGGACTGGAACACCATGCCGATCGGGCGCTGGTGCGCGGGGACATGCGCGCCACTGCGGGAGATGACCACCATGTCGTCGATGACGATCTCGCCGCCGTTCGCCTTCTCCAACCCGGCGATGCAGCGGAGCGTCGTGGACTTTCCGCAGCCGGACGGGCCGAGCAGCGTGAAGAACTCCCCATGTTCCACTTCGAACGACACCCCGCGGATCGCGTTCACCGCACCCTCGTCCGTGGCGTACCGCTTCTCCAGGTCCGTGACTCGTACGGCTACAGGCATGTGGAGACGACCCGATGCACTGCTGACGAAACGCTGTCCGGCGCCGCGCTATCCAGCGTCAGCGGTTTCGGTGTGCGTCCAGTCGGACGACCAGACGCTGTGGCCGTCCGGTCGCAGGGTGAGCGTCACCTTGTTGCCTTCGGATGCCGGGGTGTGGCGCTCACCGAAGACCTGCAGCGTCCCCTGGCCGTCCACCTCCACCTGGTACTCGAAACGCTCGCCGGTGAAGAGGGCCGCGGTGACTACCCCACCGATGGCCCCGGGCGGGACGTCGTTGCCGGACATAGGCTGGACGTCGATGTCCTCGGGGCGGATGGCGGTGTACACGGCCTGACCTGTCGAGAGCCCGTCCGGGTTGTACGAGCGCCCGAATATGACGCAATCCGGGCCTCCCTCGATGGCGACGGAGACCTGGCCGGAGGGGTTGCTGCTCTGCACTGTGCCCCGCAACAGGACGGTCTTGCCTATGAAGTCGCGGACGAACTCGTTCGCGGGCTCCTCGTAGAGCAGCTGCGGTGGGCCCTGCTGTTGCATCTCACCGAGGTTCATGAGCGCAATGCGGTTGGAAAGGCTGAGCGCCTCGATCTGGTCGTGCGTTACGAACAGGACCGCTATGTTGAGCCGCTTCTGCAGCAGCTTCAACTCGATGCGCATCTGCTCCCGAAGCTTCGCGTCCAGGTTGCTGAACGGCTCGTCGAGGAGCAGCACCTTGGGTTCGATAACGAGCGCGCGGGCGAGGGCGACGCGCTGTTGCTGGCCGCCGCTGAGCAGCGGCGCAGGGCGCTTCTGCAGTCCGGGCAAGTTGACGAGGTCCAGCACGTGCGCCACGCGCTCGCGTATCTCGGCACGCTTCATGTGACGCGTCGCGAGCGGGAACGCAACGTTCTCCTCCACTGTCATATGCGGCCAGATGGCGTAGGACTGGAACACCATGCCGAGGTCGCGCTTGTCCGGCGGCAGCCGGAGGCGCTTGCTGGTGACAACTACTTCGCGGTCGCCGAAGTAGATATCGCCCTCGTCGGGCACTTCGAGGCCGGCGACCATGCGGAGGGTCGTCGTCTTCCCGCACCCGGACGGGCCAAGAAGGGTGTATACCTCGCCGTCTTCGACGTCGAGCGAGAGTTCGTTCACCGCTCGGACCGTCGCTCCGGGGTAGGTCTTCGAGAGTCCCTCGAGCTTAACCGCTGCGTTTCGTCCGTTTGTTGCGCTGGCTGTCGTCATGGTTCCTACCTCAGGTTGAAATAGCAGGGCAACCGATGTAGCCCACCCGCCTCCCCCGCTGAGCGGATATCACTGCGCCCGTCCGTACAGCAAAGTTGCTTGCACGCTACCCGTATACGATACGAACGTCAAGGGTGAGACGCAGAAGCAGCGGAAGCAGAGGTCATCAGTTCGGGAAGCAGCGCAATTCGTAAGTATCGAAGCACCGCATGATGGAGCATGGCGGGAGTGCGAGGGAGTCGAACCCTCCCCGAACCAGGAAGCTGGCCCGGCAACGGTTTTGAAGACCGCGAGACCCACCGGGACCCATCCACTCCCACGAACCCAACAAGGCCGCGCGCAGTATAAGGCTCCCCAGCGTCGCGGGGGAGGCATTCCCGCAAGTTAAGCGCAGAAAGCGGCGCCCCCTCCTGTAAGAAGAGGCGCCGCCTTCAGTAGTCGATCGGATGGAGGAGAGGCTTACGCCTCGAGCACCTTGTCGATCTTCTTCTTGAGGACTGCCTTCGGCACCGCGCCGATCACGTTCTCCGCCACCTTCCCATCCTTGAACAGGAGCAGCGCCGGGATGCTGCGGATGCCGAACTGCATCGCGGTCTGCGGGTTCGAGTCGACGTCCAGCTTGGCGAACGCGAAGCGTCCCTCATACTCTTCGGCCAGTTCGTCCACCACGGGCGCGATCATCTTGCAGGGGCCGCACCAGTCAGCCCAGAAATCGACCAGTACAGGCTGGTCGCTCTCGAGGACGGTTGACACGAAATCAGCATCGCTAACGGGCTGGGGCTTTGCCATCTCAGGACCTCCGTTCACTTGCGCCAGGGCGTGAGCGCCCATGTGCGTCCAGACTGGGTTCGTCATCCATGACTCAGTATAACCCAATCCACAACCGTTCATCCTGCTTCGACGTCCGCGACACTCACCAGCGTCCAGAGATCGCCCGATCCCATCGGCATGCGCGGGACGAATCCCTCGACACGTTCACTGAACGCCCACCGCTCCGCCGCGCCTGCGGCCATGAAGAAGAGCGCCTCGGTCAGCATCTCCCGTTGTATGTCGCGCGCCAGTCCCGCACGAGCCCCGGGGTCCATCTCAACCGACTGTCGCTCGATTCCCTCATCGAGCGTCGTGGCTCCACCGGTTACGTTGAACGCCCCGCCAGAATGCACGAGGCCGAGCAGGAAAGCGTTCGGCGTGTCGGTGGGCGGCATCGGTCCGACGAATGCGTCGAAGTCCCGCTCCTCCCAGACCTGGCGAAGGTATGCGGCGCGGCTGAGCACCTCGACCGCGACGTCGAACCCCGCTTCCCCCAACTGTCCCGCAAGCAGCCGCCCGTGCTCGACGTACGTCTCACCGAAATTGGCGACGATGAGCGTGACCGACCGCACCGCGCCAGCGTCGAGCGCCGCCCGTGCCTGTACCGCATCGCTGAAGGCGGCCTCCATCTCCCCCTGTGGGATGGCCCACGTGCTGTCGGCGAGCGGCAGTCCCGTCGACACCGAGCCGATCCCGAACGTCTGGTGCAGCGCATCCTCAGGGGAGAGGGCCATGAACGCTGCGCGCCGTACGGCACGGTCGTCGAACGGAGGCCGCGCCGAGTTCAGACCGAAGAGCACGCCCCTGCCGGAGCGAAGCACCACCTCCGACGAGAACCCCTCCATCTCGAGAGCAGGCCAGTCGGACTCGGACACCTGGGCAAGGTCCACCCTGGCCTGCCGGAGCAGGCGTGGCATCAGCCCCTGGTTCGAGGCCGGATGGAACACGATGCTTTCGACCTTCGTGCCGGCGCGATGGCCCTCCCACGCCGTGAGCGTTACCTGGCCGGTGCCGCCCCGTTCGTACAGCCATGGGCCAGCTCCCGGCGCGCCGCTCCGGCGCACGTCGACGCCGTCCAGCGAGTCCGGTGCGAGTATCACCGCATACGGACTCGCCAGCTTGATCGGCAGGTCCGGGTCCGGATGCCGCAGGTTGAACCGGACAACGTCCTCGCTCACCGATTCGATGCTTTCGACCGATCCCAGCAACGATCTGTGCGGCAGGCCCGGCATCAGCAGCCGGTTCATGCTGAATACCACGTCCTGTGGGGTTACGGGCCTCGGTCCGAAGCCTTCGGCAGGTTGCCAGGTCGCCTTCGGGCTCAGCCGGAATTCGACGGTCAGGTCACCCACGAACCGCCATGACTCGCACAGATCGCATTCCACGTCCAGCGTCGGGGGTCCACCCGCGTCGAGCGCGAACCGCATGAGTCGTCCGTGGCTGGGGCCGGGACCGAACAACGAGGCCCACTCGGAGATCATCGCGTGCATGTCCTTGTGCGGCGCCGCGCCGGTGACACCCACACGGAGCGTGCCTTCGGGCGGCGGGAGCGGTGTCGGCTCAGCCGTGGGCGTTGCCGTCGGCGCCGGCGTGGGCGTCGGTGTGCTGCAAGCGGCGAGGGCAGCCAGCAGCACGATGACGGAGAGCGCTGCTACGCGTATGCGGCAGGGGACGCGCAACGCTAATCGCCTGACGCGCCCTGCGGCGCGTTGGACGGGTGGCGCATCGTGCCCAGGCTCATCCTGCCGGTCATGAACAGGGCGATAGCCGTTGGCGGCAGGACGATCAGCAGATGCATCATGAGCGCGAAGTTGAGCGCCGCCACCTGTTCCGTCCCGGATTCGGTGAGCATCGTCACGACGGCGAAGTGGTACGTCCCCACGCCGGAAGGCACGGACGGAACGGCGGATGTGAAGAAGGTCGCGGCCACCAGGATGGTCGCCATCGTCACGGGGTGTACGTCCATGCCCAGCCCGAGACCCAGCACCCATCCGGCCACGCCCAGCAGCAACCAGTGGGCAATGTTCACTCCCAGCGACAACCACAGCCGCGCCGGCTTCTCCTTGAGCTCGGCAAACCCGTGGATGATGCGTTGCAGGAAAGCGAACCTGTTCTGCCACGGCACCGCACCGCGCACGACGGCGACGAGTATCAGGGTGCTGACGATGAACATGATGATGGCGCCGAAGAGCTGGATGTTCGCGTTGCTTGCACGGACGCTCGGGCTGAGGATGACGCCGAGCCCCATCATCAAGGCGGTCGCAAAGATATCCAGGACGTTCTCGCCCACCAGCGTTGCGAACGCCTGGGGAAACGGCACGCCGTAGCGGCGATTGATCATCGCCAACTGCACCGGCTCGCTCACCACCCGCACGGGCGACAGGTTGTTCAGGCCAAGGCCCGTGTTCTGCGTCAGCAACACGTGAAGGAAGGAGACGCGTTCCCGGTGCAGCAGGACATGCCAGCGCGACGCACGCAGCGCCATGGCCGCGGCGAGCGGAACGAGCGCGAGGAGCGCGAGTTCAGGCGGAAACGCGATGAACGCATCCGCCACTTCCTTCCAGACGATGTTGTGGGCCGCGAGATACGCGAGCGAGCCGCTGGCGACGACGCCGAATGCGGCTTGCACCCACTTGTTCCTGGAGAGTCGTAAAGCTGGCTGTGCCCACGAAGGCATGAAGACCGTTCTCCTCCCTCAGTCTTCCTTCCATCGTCTACAATCCGGCCATGGAGGCAGCCTCGGCCCAGGGTTACCGGACCAACCACCCGCTGACCGACGGGCACACGCACATAGACCAGTTCGCACCCGAAGAATTAGGCCCGCTTCTCGACAGAGCACGAGAGGCGAACGTGCGGCTGATTATAGCAGCAGGCGTCACCCTGGACTCCTGCCGACGCGTGCTCGCGCTCGCCGAAGAGCACCCTCACGTGTACGCGGGCGTTGGCCTACATCCGGCGGACCTCACCGGCTGGACGGACGACCGCACTACCTCCGAACTCCGCCGCCTCGCCAACAATCCGAGGGTCGTGGAGTGGAGCGAGACCGGGCTCGACTACATGCCCCATTCTCCCGCCTACGACCTCCAGCAGGACGCGTTCCGGCAGCAGATACGACTCGCGCGTGAGTTCGGGCTACCCCTCGTGACGCACTCCCGCGAGGCTGACGAAGACACGCTCCGCCTGCTGCGCGAGGAGGGGGCCGGGGAGGTGGGCGGCGCGTGGCACTACTTCCAGGGCGACCTGCGGCTGGCCGAGCGCGTCATCGAGCTTGGCTTCTTCATATCCCTCGCCAAGCCGCTGCTCCGCATCCCGGAACTGCAGGACGCGGTGGAGCAACTGCCGCTCGATCGCATCGTTATCGAGACCGACTCGTACCCGCAGCCGTTCAAGAAGAACCCCATACGGCGCACGGAGCCGTGGCACCTCCCGCAGGTCGCCGAGAAGCTCGCCGAACTCCGGCGCACGGACATCGAGACCGTCGCCGCCGCGACCACAGCCAACTACCTACGGATGCTGCGGGGGCGCGTGGACCTGCCTGTCGGCGAGGACTAGACGCCTCTCGTCGGAAGCCCGAACACCGACCACCCCGGCCGCAGTTCGAACGAGTCATGGTGTGAAACGAACCCGCTCCCGTAGTCCCTGGCGAGCGCAAGCTTGATCGCCCACATCGACATCGCCTGCATCCCCATCTTTTCTTCGAGCTCCGCCACGGAGAAGAAACCTGCGTCGAGCGTTTCCACGCCGTCTCCCCGCGGCTCGCCCGAGACCCATTCCAAGCGGAACACGACGTAGAGGTTAGCGTTTGGACGCTCAGGCGTGCTCGCCGAGTGTCGGAAGCCGACCACCTCCCGCACCGTTGCGATGATCCCCGCCTCCTCGCGCACCTCACGCTCCGCCGCGGCAGGGATCGCCTCATCGGCCTCGACGTAGCCTCCCGGTATCTGCCAAGTGCCCCGGCCGGGGTTGAGTCCCCGCTGAATCAGAAGGGCCTTACCGTCCCGGATGACGATGCCTCCGCAGCCGATGGACGACTCGCCGAAGTGCAGGAACCCGCAACCGTCCGCCAGGCACGCCGGCCGCTCACGCCCTCCATCGAACTTCGCGCCCAACACCGATCCGCACCGCGGGCAGTAGACAGGTGGACTCATCGCGTCAGCTCCTCGAATCTCCAGACCCCGCACATCCTACCCTGCCTGTAAACCCGCACCGGGTCCCCAGGCAATACCCTGGCCGGAGCTTCTTCCGCCTCGTGACGCGGTTCCTTGAGGGGGCGTGTCTCAGCGTTGCGCCTGACCGGACAACCCCTTACAGTGAGAGAGGTTGCACTTGCAACGCAAGGAGAGAGTCATGGCCATCTGGGACAAGATACGAGGCGAGTTCGTCGACATCGTCGAGTGGACCGACGATTCGGAGGACACGCTCGTCTACCGCTTCCAGCGGTACGACAACGAGATCAAGTACGGCGCGCAACTGGTCGTGCGCGAAGGGCAGAACGCAGCCTTCGTGAACATGGGCCAGCTGGCCGACGTTTTCGCACCCGGCATGCACGTGCTGGAGACCGGCAACCTGCCTATCCTTTCGACTCTCCAGGGCTGGAAGTACGGCTTCTCCAGCCCGTTCAAGGCAGAGGTCTACTTCGTCAGCACCCGGCGGTTCACGGACCTCAAGTGGGGCACCAAGAACCCCCTCATGCTCCGCGACGCGGACTTCGGCCTCGTACGCCTGCGCGCATTCGGCACCTACGCTATCCGCGTACACGACACCGCCGTCCTGCTGCGCGAGCTCGTGGGGACCTCCGGCCACTACCGCACCGACGAGATCACCGACCAACTCCGCAACATCATCGTCTCGCGGTTCGCCGACCTCCTTGGCGAAAGCAACATACCGGCCCTGGACCTCGTCTCGAACTACGACGAGCTCGGTTCCTTCATGGCCTCCAAGGTCAGGCCCGAGTTCAACGCCTACGGCCTTGAGCTCACTAAGCTCCTCGTGGAGAACATATCGCTGCCCTCGGAGGTCGAGGCCGCCCTCGACAAGCGCACCAGCATTGGCGCCGTCGGCAATCTGAACGCTTTCACGCAGTTCCAGGCTGCGACGGCCGTGGAGGCTGCCGCCAACAACGCCGGCACCGCCGGCGGAGCGGTCGGCCTGGGCATGGGCATGATGATGGGAGGCCAGCTCGGCCAGACCGCCGCGCCACCGGCAGCGGCGCCCGCCCCGCCCCCCATACCGCAGGCGGTGCAGTTCTTCGTAGCGGTCAACGGACAGCAGGCCGGGCCGTTCGGTATGGACGTGCTCGCTGCGCAGGTACAGCAGGGGCAGCTCACTCGCGACACGCTCGTGTGGCAGGCAGGCATGCCCCAGTGGGCCAGGGCAGCGGATGTCGGAACGCTGGCCGCGCTGTTCGGCGCCACCCCACCCCCGCTGCCGCCGCAGACTCCCTAGCCTCAGCCAGCCCACGGTCCCCAGAGCAGGAGCTCCATGACGACGGAAACGCAGGTAGAGCGCGGCCCCGATGAGTTTTCTTGTGCGCAGTGCGGCTCGTTGCTCGAGTTCCAGCCAGGCAAGGGTATGCTCGTCTGTGGGCACTGCGGCTTCGAGACCCCCGTCCCAGAGTCCGACGACGAGATCGAGGAGCTGGACTTCCACGAGCGGCTCGCGACGCTGGAGAGCGGGGAGGACCTCGAGGAGGTGACCACAATCTCCTGCCCCAGTTGCGGCGCGGAGTTCGAGCGGGGAGCGAACCTCTCCTCCGAGGAGTGCCCCTTCTGCGGCACCACCATCGTAGCGGAGGGCGGCTCCCACAAGCAGATCAAGCCCCGCTCACTGCTGCCTTTCAAGGTGGAGCGAGAGCGGGCCCGTGCGCTGTTTCGCCTGTGGGTCTCCAAGCTCTGGTTCGCTCCCAACGATTTCAAGAAGCGCGCCCGACTGGATACCACGCTCTCCGGCATGTACGTCCCGCACTGGACCTATGACGCCTCGGTGACTACGGAGTACACCGGCCAGCGCGGCGTCTACTACTACGTACCTGTGGTGATATCCACCGGCAAGGGCACGACCACGGTCATGCAGCGGCGGACGGCATGGACGCCGGTGAGCGGCACGGTTGGCAACGCATTCGACGACATCCTGGTGCTCGCGAGCCACTCCCTGCCGCGTAACTACATGGAGAAGCTGGAACCGTGGGGACTCTCCGACCTGGTCCCGTTCCAGAGCGAATACATGAGCGGCTTCCGCGCCGAGAGCTACCAGGTCGGCCTGGAGCAGGGCTTCGCCGAGGCCCGCGCTCAGATGGACGGGCCTATACGGCAGACCATCCGCTACGACATCGGCGGCGACGAGCAGATGATCCAGTCGAGGCACTCGGAGTTCAACGACATCACCTTCAAGCACATCCTGCTGCCCGTGTGGATCAGCGCCTACCGGTACAAGAACAAGCCATTCCGCTTCCTGATCAACGCACGCACGGGAGAGGTGCAGGGCGAGCGGCCCTGGAGCTGGATGAAGATAGCGTCAGCGGTAGCCGGAGTCGCTGCGGTGGTGGCAGCGGCCGTTGCGGCTTTGATCCTGGCACAGCCACCAGCAGCCTGAAACGGTCTGGGGAATACTCCCCTACACTACCGCACCGGAAGCACGAAGCCCTGCCGCCTCCTCCGCGCCGATGCCCGCCTCGGACAGGACAGCCTCCGTATGCTCCCCCAACTCCGGCGCTCCGCGGCGGACGCCGCCCGGGGTGCGCGAGTGCTTCACCGGCGTGTTCGTGAACGTCACCGGGCCCACCTGCGGCGCCTTTGCTTCGACGAACATACCGCGGAAGTTGAGCTGCGGGTCGACGGCCACCTGCGAGACGTCCTGTACCGGGCCGACTGCGATGCCCGCCGGACCGAGCAGGTCCACCCACTCGCCGGTGGTGCGCTGCGCCAGCGCGAACTCCAGGTGGGGGCGCAATTCATCGTAGTTGACGCGCCGCAGCCAGCCGGAGGCGAACCGCTCGTCGTCCACGAGCTCCGGTTTGCCGATGAGCGTCGCGAAACGCCCCCAGTGGCCGCTGGGTCCGTCCGACACCGCCACCGCAACGTAGCCATCCCTGGTCGGCAGCGCCTGCACCGGCGCGGTGACCGGGTGCCGCGTGCCGATACGCTCCGGCATCTCGCCAACCGCAAAGTAGCGCATCAGCGGGTTCTCCAATATCGCTGCCTGGCAGTCCAACATCGACATGTCGATATGCTGGCCGAGGCCGGAGCGGTCGCGCTCGACGATCGCAGAGAGCACGCCGATCGTCGTGAACAGCGCGGCGGTGATATCGCCCATGCTCACGCCGGGGCGCACCGGCCCGCCGCCTTCGTCCCCGGTGATGCTCAACATCCCGCCCATCGCCTGCACGATCACGTCCAGCGCGGCGCGCCGGGCGTACGGCCCGTCCTGGCCGAAGCCGGACACCGACGCCATGACGAGCCTCGGGTTGCGGGCGCTCAGCGTTGCGTAGTCCACGCCCAGGTTGGTCATCGTCCCCGGCCTGAAGTTCTCCGTCACCACGTCCGCACCGTCCACCAGCCGAAGGAACGCGTTCTTGCCATCCGGGTTCTTTAGGTCGATGACGATGCTGCGTTTGCCGCGGTTCACGCTCGTGAAGTAGGTGCTGCGCTGTTGGCCGTCCTTCCCCGCGAAGAAGGGCCCGTTGCGGCGCGCCTGGTCGCCGCCCGGCTGCTCCACCTTGACCACGTCCGCGCCGAGGTCGGCAAGGATCATCGTGCAATAGGGACCCGCGAGGATGCGGGTGAGGTCGACGACGCGTATCCCTTCGAGCGGGCCGGGCATGGGGCGCCTCCTTCACGACGGGCCGGATGGCGCAGATTGTAGCCGCTGCCCGAGGGGCGCAGCCGGGTGGACGGGTCCCGCGACGCCACAGAACGCGACGCCGATACGACAGAATGCGACACCGAACAGGACAAGATACGACACGAATCCGACAGAATGCGACAGCCCGCTCACTCCTGGCACGCCCTTCTTCAGGAGTGAGCGGCGGGGTGTTTTCTGAAAAAGTGTCGGATTCTGTCGCTTTTCCCGGTTACGACTCGTGGACCTTCACTCGTCAGGGCAGGGAGCTGCGGGGGACATGCCGCCCTGTGACCAGCATAGCCTGCGGACGGAAGTCTGCGTAAGAGGCGGATGTCACACCCGCCGATGGGGGCCCTCACCCGCCGCGCAAGCGCGTCGACCTCTCCCCGAGTGAGAGGTGGGGCTGCGAGGTTGCACGTAAAACTGCGTGCCTCCGCAGGAACGACGGGCACCCTTCACAGGAACGACGGAGGGATGGCGGAGAGAGGGAGCGTTACACGCCCATGACGTTGTAGCCCGCATCCACGTACAGGACGTGGCCGGTGATGCCGGACGCGAGCGGGCTGGCGAGGAAGAGCGCGGCCGAGCCGACCTCTTCCTGAGTGATGTTGCGCTTCAGCGGCGAGCGGCTCGCGTGTATCTCGTGCATGTTCGTGAAGCCGGAGATGCCCCGCGCGGCCAGCGTGTTGAGCGGCCCGGCGGATATCGCGTTCACGCGAACGCCGACCGGCCCATACTCCGCCGCCAACTGCTTCACCTCGTTCTCCAGCGCCGCCTTTGCCACGCCCATCACGTTGTAGCCGGGGTACACCTTGTCCGCCGCGTGAAACGTGAGGGTAAGGATGCTCCCACCGTTGTCCATCTTCGCCGCGGCGGCACGCGCGACCGGGAGTAGTGAGTACGCGCTCACCTCGAGCGCGGTGCGGAAGCCGTCCACACCCGTCCCGGAGAACGCCCCTTCGAGGTCGTCCCGGTTCGCGAACGCCACGCTGTGCACGGCGACTCCCAGCGGCGCAACCAAGGCCGCCGCGTCCACAGCCGCCATCACCGACGCCTCGTCGAGCACGTCGCACTCCACGGCCTGGGTCCGTTCCATCCCGTCGACGAGGCCGAGCACGGAGCGTCCCATCCGCTCGTTCTGATAGGTAACCGTGAGCGCTGCGCCTGCTGCGTGCAGGTGCTGCGCGATGGCCCAGGCGATGCTGCGCTGGTTCGCCACGCCGAACACCACGGCGCTTCGGCCCGACAGGTCTATCGCAACCGCCATATCAGGCGCTCTCCCCCGGTCTGCCGGCGTACTGCGCCTCCCGGGCGTTCGGACCGTGCCTCGGGTCGGGAACGAAGGAGACGTCCGGGCGCGGGCGGCCACGGCGCATCTCGTGCTCTATCAGCTGGAAGTCCCGCTTGGGGATGAGGTGCAGCAGCCCCTGGAATGCCAGCGGCCAGTCCTCCGGCGGCCAGCGCTTCACGTACTCCATCCGCGGCGCGATGAGCCGTGCGTCGAGCACGTGGTCGGCGTCGGGCACGACGTCGGGTTTCGTCTTCACCCGCCACGCCAGCGGGTCGCTCCCCTCGAAACCGTCCCAGAGCGGCGTCTTGTCCTCGTAGTGCGTGCCGGATATGGACGCTATCGCGCCGAACACCAGCCGGTGAGCGACGTAGAACAGCACGCGGTCGCCTATCTCCATCCTCTGCACGCGCCGACGCTGCTGGCGACCCATCGCCAGCACCGAGAAGTTCTTCTCCGCGCACGCGTCGAAGTACTCCGGCCAGACGGAGACCATCCAGTAGTTGCGCGGAGCGTTCGCCACGTCTTCATACTACCATGCACCCGCTGCTCCTCAGACGGTCCCGCTGCACGGATCGCACGCATCTGGCAATAGCAAGAATCAGTGAGGCCGCGCTCCGACCATGCGCGTGAAACCGATCTTCCCCATCGAGATGGTGTATGCCGTCTCCCCGACCGCCACAGTCATCATGGGCGACTCGCTGATGTATGTCGTACTGCCCGTGGCGGCGGTTGAGTTCGGTGTCCAGGAGCAGTTCGGCCTCGCCGCATCGTTCTGGATCGGCCTTGCGCTCAGCATCAATCGCTTCATCCGGCTGGGGAGCAACGCCTTCGCTGCCTCCGTGTATCAGCGGTTCGGCGTGCGCTGGCCCTTCGTCGCTTCCATCGCAGCCGGCGTCCTGGCGACGCTCGCATACGGCTTGGGGACTGGTGTTGTGGTGCTGCTGCTTGCCCGGGCTGTCTGGGGCATCTCCTATTCCTATATGCGGCTTGCCGCGCAACTGACTGCGTTCGCTGTGGGCACGTCCGCTATACGGGGCAGGATGATGGGCATGTTCAACTCCGGCCAACGGTTCGGCAGTTTTGTTGCGGTTACTGCGGGCGCGATGCTGTTTCATCTCACTTCGAGAGAGGTGACCTTTACTGTCCTGGCCGGCATCGGAGTATTCGGCGTCCTCATCGCCACCCGGATCCCGAACCTCAGGCCGGAGCGCATCCGTTCCTCCGTAGGAGGCGCGCGCAACCGCATGAACGCCTGGGACCTCGCGATATCCAGGTTGCCCGGATACGGTCGGAAACTGCGTACCCCCCTCCTTTCCATCAGCCTTATGCGCTTCGCCACCGCGTTCGGAGCGAACGGCCTCGCCATCGCTACCCTTGCGCCATACCTCGCGGGGTTCGCTGATGAGAACGACAGGGTGCTCGGCGGGTCGTTCGCCGTGGTCACGCTCGCAGGTCTTCTGGTGGGCTTCAGATGGCTCTCCGACATCAGTCTGGGAGTGCCGATGGGGCACCTGTCGGACCTCGTTGGCAGACGAATCTCCATCGCCTGCGGAATGGCCGCAATGATCGCTTCGCTGGCGATGATGGTTGTGGCCGACTCAGCGATCGCCGTGGTCATAGGGATGCCCCTGCTGTTCCTCGCAGCAGTGGGAGTAAACACGGCCCTGGATGCGGCCATAGGCGAAACGGCGACCAGTACAACTCGCGCCGCCGTGCTGGGCAGATACTCGACGTGGCTGGACCTGGGGGCGGCGATGGGGCCATTCACAGGATTCCTGGTCGCAGACAGGATCGGTTTCGACGGCGGGTTTCTCGTCGCCGCCGTGCTTCTGACCGGCACCTGGGCATTCTACGTGGCTGCCACAGGTGACCCGCGGAAACGCCAGCACCGTCAGATGTAGGACGCATGCGGGGTTCTTCCCGCGCTCACCGGCCTTGGGCGCGGCGTCGCGCAAGCACTAGAATGACCCTGCATCAATGCGAGAGAACGCCACTCAGGAGGCGGACGGATGAACTACCACTACATCTCCGGTGACTCCCACATGGAGGTCGACACCGCGAACTGGACGCCTCGTGTCCCGGAGCAGCACCGCGACCGCGCTCCCAAACTCGTGCGCATCGACGACGACACCGACGCCTGGTTCATCGATGGCAAGCAGACGCGCAAGGCGAACCCGGCCGACCTCTACGGCGGCAGGGGGCGCGAGCACTATCTGCCATCCGGTGTGAAGTACGAGGGGACACCGGGAACGGGGTCCCCCCACCAGCGTATGCAGGAGCAGGACATCGACGGCGTGGACGCGGAAGTGCTGTTCCCCGCGCAGGCCACTGGCCCGAAGATGTGGCGGATGGTGGACGACGACGAGGCCTACCTGACGATCGTCCGGGCATACAACGACTGGCTCATCCTGGACTACTGCGCCGAGAATCCAGACAGGCTCATCGGCGTGACGATCATGCCGATCATCGAGGACCTCGATGCCCACATCGAGGAGCTGAAACACTGCAAGGAGATCGGCGCGAAGGCGATCATGCTCCAGGACTTTCCGTCCGGCAAGCAGTACCCGACCGTCGACGACGACAGGTTCTGGCAGACGGCGCTCGACCTCGACATGCCGGTAACCGTTCACGTGGACCTCGAACGGACCGGCAAGGGCCCATTCCTGGACTACCCCAGGGCCACGCCCGAACTGCTCAAAGAGCTCGAGGCCCCGGGGCGGAGCTTCCCGGAGCAGATGGCGCGGTTCAGCCCCATCAAGGGCAGTGGCGCGCTCCCCGCCGTCCAGTGGGTCCTGTCCGGGCTCTTCGACCGCTTCCCCGACCTCAAGATCCTCTTCGCCGAGAACCAGATCGGATGGATACCCTTCTTCCTGCAGAGCTCTGACATACGCTACGAGCGGAACCGTTACTGGGCAGAGAACCAGTTGGGCTTCAAGCCGCTGTCGCGGCCGCCGAGCGAGTACCTGTTGGAACACACGCTATGGGGCTTCCAGTACGATCGTGTGGGAGTGCTGGCGTGCGACCAGTTGAATGTGGACAACCTCATCTGGGGTTCCGATTTCCCGCACCAGGAGTCGGACTGGCCCGATTCGTTGAAGATCCTCGACCAGGCTTTCGAGGGCGCGCCTGAAGATGTGCGCTACAAGATGACCTGCGGCAACGCGATAGAGTTCTTCCGGCTCGACGCGAACTAGAAGGCTCCGGCAGGCCACGGCCTGCCCCAGGTCCCTCGGCATTGAGCCGCAGCCCCTGCACAGGGTACAATCAGAGCCGCGTCATCCCCCGGCGACTACATTGCAGGATCTTCCTACCCGGCTCCGCTTCCTGGTGCGAGCGAGAGCCTTCCTTACTATTCGGCAGAGGAGAACGATTTGGCTACGTCAACCATTCTCGGATTCCCCCGGATCGGCGCGAACCGCGAACTGAAGTGGGCCGTCGAGGCATTCTGGGCCGGGAAGATCGACGAACTGGAACTCAGACAGCGCGCCGCTGCCATCCGCCGGTCGCACTGGAGCCTCCAGCGCAAGGCCGGCATCACCCACATCCCCTCCAACGACTTTTCGCTCTACGACCATGTCCTCGACACCAGCGTCATGGTTGGCGCGATCCCGGAACGCTACGACGCCCCAGAGGGTGAGGTCGGCCTCGACACCTATTTCGCGATGGCGCGCGGTCGCTCCGCCACCGAAACTGCCCCCGGCGTCTCCGCCATGGAGATGACCAAGTGGTTCGACACGAACTACCACTACATCGTCCCCGAGATCAACAAGAACCAGGTCTTCTCGCTCCGCTCCACCAAGCCGGTCGACGAGTTCCTGGAGGCGCAAGCGCTTGGTATCCACACCCGTCCCGTCCTCGTAGGCCCGGTGACCTACCTCCTCCTCTCCAAGTCCGACGATCCGGCTTTCGACCCTCTCCTCCTGCTCGAAGGGCTGGTGGACGTCTATGAGAACATCCTCAAACGCTTGGCCGAGGCGGGCGCGGAATGGGTGCAGATGGACGAACCCGCCCTCAGCCTCACCCTCAACGACAAGCAACGCTCCACATTCGGACGTGCGTACGCACGGCTGGCGGCGGCAGTGCCGGGGCTCAGCATCCTCGTCGCGGCGTACTTCGGAGACCTCCGCCAGAACACGAAGGCCGCGCTCGCCCTGCCGGTGCGGGGTGTGCACGTCGACCTCGTTCGCGGCCACGCCGACCTGGAGAACATCCTTGCCAAGCTCGGAGAGGGCGTCTCCCTCTCCCTCGGCCTCGTGGATGGCCGCAACATCTGGAAGACCGACCTCAAAGAAGCCATCGCAACCGCGCGGCGCGCCTCATCCGTACTCGGGAACGACCGCATCCTCATCGCCACTTCCTGCTCCCTCCTCCATTCGCCCGTCGACCTGGACAACGAGAGGAACCTCGACGAGGAGATGAAGTCCTGG
>LXNJ01000764.1_pt1 | contig 20932 bp, 20 predicted proteins | sample 809081 | NCBI WGS metagenome assembly LXNJ01 (sample SAMN04870510, study PRJNA318959) | sponge metagenome | biome: sponge; feature: marine sponge reef; material: water | host: Petrosia ficiformis | place: Greece: Milos, Mediterranean Sea | collected 2013-05-29 | depth 5-7 m | reverse complement strand
TCCCCGTTTATGCAGTTTGTCCTGTCTTGTCCTAATATAACTTTACACTTCTCTTTCATTTTTTAGATTTTGGTGTCAACCTATTTCAGGACAAGACAAGATTCAGCTACCTCAAGGTAAGAAGATCATTATTGAAGAGGCAGATGACTTGATCATTAAGGACAACTTCAATCATTTAGTAATTCGAGAAACTGAAACGTTTACTTGGGTAAACTTCAAGAAATCGAATTATGAGTACATCCTCTGTGAAGCTGAAGATGAGCTCATCGTAGGATTAAATATCTCCAAGGATAGATTTGAATTTTTCGGGACTGGGGATGGGATTGTCCTAATAGAGGCAGAGCAAATAATATTGAAGTAAAGCAATCAAGTAACTGGTCAAGTTGAAATGCTTGACCAGCCCTTCCCCACCTCAATTTTAAGCTTATAATGATGGAAAACAGGAAAGAAATACACAAAGAAATAATCTGGTTCCTAGCCGTAACTTTTACAATTACATATGGAATTGGAATCTATATATCAGATAAAGGTGGACTCGGAAATCCACTTAATATGGCTACGATGTTTGTTCCATCTCTTGTCGTTTTTGGATTGTACCTTTTTAAGTTCAAGAAACCGATTTTCAGAAATGGCGATTTAGGGTTTCGATTTACTTCATGGAGGTATTGGATTATTGTACCACTATTAATATCATTTCTTAGTGTTTTATCTTTCCTTATTAGTTTTTTGTTCTTGCCTACACTATTTGACTCAGCAACCAATATACGTGAGGCACTCGATTCAAAGGGTTTTTATGTAGTCAATAGTGGAATTGGTTTTCTGTTGGTTCTATTAGTAAACGCCTTCATAGGTGCCATTCTAAATCTACCAATGTATTTAGGTGAAGAGATTGGTTGGCGGGCATTTCTTTTTCCCAGACTCCATTGCATTATGAGCACGAAGAAGGCATTTCTGCTCGCAGGATTTATTTGGGCCTTGTGGCATGCTGTGATGATTGTTCAAGGCCTGAATTACCCATTGGTTCACCCATTAATTGGAATTGCTATGATGACTCTGTTTTTGTGTCCCAGTTGGGATTATATTTCAATATTTCTATATAAAAAGCAAGTCAATTTTTGTTGCTGGTCTTGCTCATTCGGCACTTAATAAATCGATCCTGACCATGAGTTTTCTGCTAAAGGGAGATAGTTATAACACTTTGCTTTATGGACCTACAGGAATTATCGGGATTGCAATTTTCGGTTTGGTAGCAATATATCTCTACAAGAAGATGAACTGGGTTTAATCAATTCTCAGTTCTCCCCATGGAAGTTCAACCCATTTTTTGCTTGAAGGTCAATAAGAAGGCGTAAAAATAAAAAAGGGGAGAAGCAGTCAACTTCTCCCCAAGAACCCGTTTTAATTCCTTTGGCGAAACTAGGTCTCTGCTACGAAAACCATTCTAGGGTTCTAAACATCAGGTATACTACCGAAGTCAAATTCCGAGCCAAAGTTTCTTATAGGACGACACCAAACATCACATTGTTTAATTCCGGTCCTCTGTTTTCTCTGAATACGGTATTCATATCATAGCGTGCATAGAAACTGATCCATCCAAATCCTATTTGGGCCATCAGACCATAGCGCACATTGTTTGTATAGAAATCACTGCGGACAAAGTCTCTTCTTCGGTCACCTACATCATCAAAATATACAGCTTTACTGTATCCCCAGAAGCAAACTCCAGCGTATCCACCTACGCCTATATTGAATCCGTTTTCAACCGTTCTATTCTTGCTCCAATCCAATTGCAACATCACAGGTACATTGAGTTGCATGGTGTTGAAACGGTTCTTTCTATAGGTCACTCCTGGAGTGCTTGTAAACATCACAGCACTGTCTCCTTTGGAGATCATATTGTTCTGTTCCAGATTGTAGTTTCTCCATTCGAATTCCAATCCATACTTGATGTGCAATGGTCCTGAAGCGCCAATACGAGTCTTATATCCTCCACCAAATCCCCAGTGCCATGATCCCCATGTTTTCAATGCATATGCATCATCTGGTGTGCTTGGAAATTTCCCATCCGGTGCTACATAATTGTTTAAACCAATGAAGAAATCTCCGGCTCCAACGGTTCTGCGGCCGTTGTCTGAATTCCAATCCCAGTCTTCCCAATCATCACTATCATAATCGTCATCCTCATCACTCCAACTGGCCCAGTCATCGTCATCGTCAAACAATCCGCTTTCTTCCAATTCATTAATCTGGATCTGCAGATCTTGTTCAAAGGAAGCAATGACTTCATCCATTTCAGCTTCTAGGGCTTCCAATTGAGCTTCTAAGGCTTCCATTTCGGCATTAATTCGCTCACGATCTTCATCGCTTTCAGCATCCGCCATTTGCTTGTTGAGGGCGCTCATTTCTTTACCAATGGCGGCCATTTTGGTTTGAATTTCAGCCATTGAAGCGGAAATATCCTCCGTTTGAATGATAACTTGTAATCCATTCACTTCTACGATCACGGTGTCCTCCACTGTGTTCCAGCCTACATCTAGTTTTGGTTTTTTAATTTTTGGTTTGGGTAGTTTAATCGGCTCTCCGTTTACCCAATTCTTCAGTTGATCTTTGGTATAATTAGCAATCTTCTTTTCTGTTGATGCATCATCATCATGAATGACATAGTAGCCTTGAAGGCTGGCCATATCGAAAAGTAAATAGTCTTCTGTTCTAGGTGTTAGAGCCAGGGCCTCGCTGTCCAATTCTGTCAAAGCTGGGAGCTTTAATTCCAAGATGTCTGTTTTTCTTTTGATGGTTTGAGCGGTTACACTTTTTGACGACTCTTCCCTTTCTGAAACAAAGGCTATCTGATGATCGACGGGGCTTTTGATTTCCTCTTTATAGATGGGCTCTTCAACTTCAAGCGGTAATTCTTCGGCCGGCTGTTCGACCACTTGATCAACAGGGACAATGGTTTCATTGCCAGAAGAATTCCATCTAATAATAGCAGAAAAGGCAAATAGAATAACCAGTGCCGCAGCAACAGCAGCATACCAATAGAATCCCTTCTTCTCTTCCTTGGTATTTAGTCCACTTTCAACCCTCTCCCAAGCGGAAGAAGAAGGAACGATCCGGTGATCGTATAGTTCCTTTTTAAAAGTGTTATCTAGTCTATTCATCTCATAAGTAATTTAGGTCCAAAACCTTCTGCTGAAGCAGGTGCCTTGCCTTGCTTAATTGCGATTTTGAGGTGTTTGCAGAAATCCCCAACATATCTGCGATTTCATCGTGTTTGTATCCTTCAATGGCATACATATTAAACACTGTTCTATATCCGATAGGTAACTGATCGATTAATATCATCAGGTGTTGGGCGTCAAGTTCATCACTGAACATGATGTTTTCATTTTCAAACTCGCTGGGATCAACTTCTATAAAGATTTTCTGACCTTTCCTTAAATGATTGAGCGATTCGTTCACCATGATTTTACGAATCCATCCCTCAAAGCTCCCTTTGTCCTCAAAACACTTCAGCTTGTCAAAGACCTTTATAAATCCGTTTGAAAGCACTTCCTCAGCTTCTTCTAGTCGTCTAACATACCGTCGACAAACGGCCAGCATTAATGGTGCGTATTGGTCGAACAGCTTTCGCTGAGCCTTTCGGTCTCCCTTTATACACTTACGAATAAGTGTTTGCTCAGTATTCTCGGTTCGTAGCAGCCTCACTGTTAAGTGCGTTCAATTAAATAGACACCATTTTTTGAGAAATGGTTGCCTGAGGGAGTAAAATAATTCTTTTTTGTCTGGAAATCAGTGAAGAAGAAAAGAAGAAAATCAAATTTCTTCCATTAATGCGGAGTCCAGCCAGCCAATTTTCCCATCAATCAGACTGATTTTATACCAAGACTGGTAGTCGTCCAAAATTTCAGCCTTGGTTCCTTCATGAAGGATAAATAGATCATCTGAATTGTCACCCGGACCATCTTTTACATAAGCATTGAGCTCAAGGACAATCCCAAATGAGCGGGATTCTTGTTCTTTTTCAACGAACATCAAACTCAAAACAACAACAGACAGACCCAGAAATATCATTCCAATGATGATGAACACTCTTTTTAGGCGGCTTCTCTCCCGAACGTAAAGGATGAGCAATCCAAAACCGAGAAAAAGGATGATGACAAACAGTACAGCCCATGTATCGGCAGAGAATATGGATGAAATGGAATGAATGATTCTTCTGAAAATCGGTCTAGGTAGTTCTTCAATTCGATCTACCGTCTTTCGATTGGCTACTTTAAGATTGTGAATGATATCCTCGTCATCAGAATCTAAAAGCATGGCTTTTTCATAGTATAGAATGGACTCACCCAAGTGCCCAAGTTCATAGTGACAATTCCCAATATTGTAGTACAATTCTGCACTTTGCCAGCCTTGGGATTCTAGTTCTTCGTATGTGCTCAGGGCCGATTGATATTCCCTGGAAAGATAAAGTGTATTGGCTTCTTCGAAAACACCAAGATCTTGGGCTTGAACTTGAAGGCCAATCAGAAAGATAACCGCAACTGCAATTTGTTTTATACCCATTGCGATTCGGTTTTAGTGATAAGGGCTTCAGCTTTTTGATAGATTTCATCCATTTTGGTTGAAGCATCTCCAGGAGCGTATCGCGCAAATCCACATTCATCATATAGTTGCTCCAGCACTGCGGCAACTTCTTCATCTACCCGATGTTCCAAAAACACATTTTTTAAGCCTTTCTTGTCCAATTCGGTTTGAGATAACTTGGACTTATCACCGATGTATTCCAATAATGTTCGCTGTATCTGAGCGAAGAACTCAATATCTTTTTTCTCATCTCTGAGCTTTCGAGCTGCTGTAAGTTGTTTTTTGGCCACTAAACCGGCTTTTCTTGATCGCACTCCTTTTACATCACCTTCTTCTCTTCTTCGATTGCGAGCCAATAACAACATCAATAAAAAACTCAAGGGAGGAAGTGAACTCAGGATATAAAAAGGTGTGGTCGCAGCAAATGTCGAATTCTCTTGTTCTAGGTCTCCGGCTTCGGTTTTAATGAATAGTATATCCTGATCTAAGTAATTGATGTCTTCTTTACTTCCGGGTTGAGTTATTCCTCGTGATCCTGAATTAGCTTCGGACATTTCTTCCCCACTAACTTTCAACTCAAAAGGGCCGGCCGAAAGAGTTTTGTATGCATCGGTCCGCAAATCGAAATAGGTAAATTTGATCTCAGGAATTTTATAGTTTCCACCATAGCGAGGAACGAGTAAATATTCGGCCGATCGCTTTCCGTTTTGTCCGCGGCTATTTACACTAATGGACTCATTAATCTTTGGATCATACACTTCTATGGATGACGGGATCTCCGCCTCAGGGAGTTCAAAGAGTTTCAAATTGCCTGTTCCGCTCACCTCAATTTTTAAGGTGGCCGATGCATTGGCTTCCAACTTAGTTGGACTTAATTGCACATTCAACTTCAGGTCCCCAACAGCCCCGCTGAAATTGTCCGACAGATTGGATGTAGGTAGCGCTTCAACCGTAACAGAAAAGGGTTGACTTTTGGCTGTGTAGCGAATGTAGTTGTTTACAGGTCGCCCAAAGAAATCGCGCTGATTTGTAGGGATCCCAACCTCCATTTCCATGCTAAAAGGATCCAATTCAAATTCACCGCTACGCTGGGGTATAAGCACATACTTCTTTAATATCGCAACATTGTAAAGTTTGCCATTGAGTTGTTCCCTTTTATTGCTGGTCACTCTTCCTAAATCCAGTTCATCGGCATAAAAGCCGGTTAGCTTTGGAGGATTTGCCGAAGGTTTTTGAATATCCATCGCGTAGTACAATTTGTAGCTTAAAGTCACGGATTCCCCCACCACAAGCTTCTTCTTGCTAAGCACTGGTTTGATGAACACATTGCGTTCGGCAATAGCATAAGGATCGTTGGGGTCATTGGAACGCTCTCTTTCTTTGGTCACCTTAATTTGAATGGGAGTGGAAACAACTTTCTTACCACCTATGTTGGCCGCTGCCGATGGAATGGTAATTGTCCCTGGTTTTTTAGGACTAAGAACATAGGATAGAGTAACAATAAAACTACTCTTACCGTTGATCCAACTCTGCTGTGTCGATTGATTCGGACCACTTAGAACACGGAAAGCACTTAGGTCAGGAGCCTGAAAATTTTTCATTCTCCCATTCGCTTCAAATGTTAATGTGAATTGCTCTCCTACGGCCACCTGAGTGCGATCAACTCCGGCATTCAAGTTGGCTTGCTGCGCCCAGGCCTGACCAATGAAACAGATTGATATGAGTAGTAAAAGCACTCTCACCAGTCCTTATCTGTTTTCACTTTATTACCCTTCAGTTTCTTCTTATTCACTTTGTCCTGTGTGTTCTGCTCTTCTCGAATTAAAGATTGCAGCAAACGCTCCATTTCTTCCTGGGTCATTTGCGCGGCTGTAGCCTTACCTTCCTCCTCCGATCCCGATTGCTCCTCTTGTTCATCGCCCGTTCCCTGATCGTCTTTCTGTTCTCCCTCTTCATCAGAATTCTCACCCTCTTGCTGATCCTGCTCTCCTTCGTTTTCCTCTCCCTCTTGACCATCTTCACCTTGATTTTCATCTTGGTTTTGATCCTCGTTCTCTTGGTTTTGATCCTCGTTCTCTTGGTTTTCTTGCTCTTGCTCCTGTTGCTGCTTCAGCATCCGCTGTGCCCAAGCTAGGTTGTAGCGACTATCTTCTCTGGAAGGATCAATGCGCAGGACATTTTTGTAGGCTTCAATAGCCGATTCCAAATCTTGATTGGCCAAATAACTATTGCCTTGATTATGAAAGGCAGAAGCTTTCAAATCCATGGACTCCGCATTTTCAGCCACATGACCAAACGTACGGCTGGCATCTTCAAATTTCTCTTGACGGAAGAGGGCATTTCCTTTGTTAAATGCAGCTTCAAAGGATTCTGGATTCAATTCTATGGCTCGATTGTATTCGGCCTCTGCATCCATAAAATAGCCTTGCTCATAATGCTCATTACCATCGCGCACATATCTGCGTTCTTTCTGAGCGAAGACTTGCAAGCAGCTTAGTAACAACATCAATATGATCAATTCTTTCTTCATTCTTTTACAATTCCGAGTCGTTCCAACAAATGTGTTTTTCTACCGGGAATAAGCCATTCCAGCAAAAGCAAAAGTAAAGCCAATCCTAAGAACCACTGAAATTGGTCTTTGTAATCAGAAAAGACCCTTTCTTCAATCTCCGCTTTTTCCATTTCTTCAATGGTGCTTACAATATGCTCCACAGCAATCCTTGTGTCGTAAGCATGTACATAGGAACCATCTCCAGCACGGGCCAAATCCAAGAGGCCTTCTTCATCCAATTTGGTGATTACCGTATTTCCAGCTCGATCTTTCTTATAACCTGTTAATCGACCATTTCGTTTTTCGGGAATGGGTCCACCCTTATTTGTTCCAATTCCTACGGTATGAATCCGAGTCCCTTCCCCACGAGCAATTTCAGCTACTTCTATGATTCCCTCTTCATGATCTTCTCCGTCGCTGATGATGAAAAGAAGTCTGTTTTTTTGATTCTCATCGTCGAAATATTGCCTAGATAATTCAATGGCATCAGCGATTGCAGTTCCTTGACTCGTAATCATCTCTGTATTTACCGAACGCAAGAACATCCGAGCAGCTGCATAATCGGTGGTAATAGGCAGTTGTGGAAATGCCTGACCTGCGTATATAATGATTCCAATCCGATCTGTTCGCAATTGATCGAGTACTTTGTAAATCACTTGCCGGGCTTTTTCCAATCGGCTAGGAGCGATATCCTCAGCTAACATGCTCTTCGAAACATCCAAAGCAAAGACCACATCCACTCCCTTTCTTTTCACCGTTTCGAGCTGACTTCCCACTCTTGGATTTACTAATCCCACTACGATCGCAGCAATTGCCAAGAGCTGAAGGAAGAACTTCAAATGATATTTTGACAGACTCAAATTTGGAGCTAAACGTCCAAACAATTCGGGGTCGGCAAAATGCTTTATTGCTCTTCGCCTCCAATACAACCAGATCCAATACAAGACCACCATGGCTGGAATGACCAGCAAAGCAATCCAATATTCGCTATGTTCTAATCGATACATTTTAACTGATGCTTCTGTAAATGCTCATTCGCAATAAAAACTCCAACACAATCAATCCCAATGCTAGCCAAGCCCAATTGTAAAACAGTTCGGCAAACTGATAATAATGGGATTCTTCTAGTTTCGTCTTTTCCAGTTTGTCAATTTCTGCGTAGATCTCAGCCAATTTCTCATTATCCGTGGCTCGAAAATAACGTCCGTCGGTGTTTTCAGCTATTTGGCCCAAGAGCTCTTCATCAATGTTAACTTCCATATTTACTTTCCGTCTATCTCCGTTGGTGTAACGCACGTATACAGGAGCCATACCTTCAGTTCCAACACCAATGGTGTAGCAACGGATGTTGTACTCGGACGCCAAAGTAGAGGCGGTTATGGGATCAATACTTCCAGAGTTATTCACTCCATCACTCATAAGGATAATGACCTTGCTCTTGGCTTGAGAATCTTTAAGTCGATTAACTGCCGTGGCCAGTCCCATTCCAATGGCGGTTCCGTCTTCAATCAATCCAAATTCAATTTCTCGAAGAGACTTCTTAACGATCCGATGATCTGTAGTAAGCGGACAGCTCGTATAACTTTCACCTGCATAGGCCACGATACCAAAGCGGTCATCGAAGCGGTTTTCAACGAACTCAAGGGCCACTTCTTTGGCCGCTTCCAATCGGTTGGGTTGAAAATCCATGGCTTCCATACTCGTGGACACATCTATGGCCATCACAATGTCAATCCCTTCGGCTGATCGTTTCCGGGTTTTCATCTCACTACTCTGCGGTCGAGCAATGGCTATAATGAGGGCTGCCAAGGCCAATATCCGAAGGGCAAAAGGGAGCCAGCGAGTAGCGGCAATAGGATCCGAAGAGCGCACTTCATCAGGGAGCACACTGAGTCGCACACTTGCGCGCTTATTTCTTCTCCGCCAATGCAAGAGAATTAGAATGGGCAGCAAGACGAGTAGGTACAAGAACTCAGGATTATGGAAACTCATGGCACTCATGATTCTTCCTCCTTTCGTTCTTTTTCTTCCCTTTGCTTGCGCGCATGCATTTCTTTAATGAAAGCGAAGGCTCGCTCGAAGTTTCGTTGATGGTCTTCAGGTACGAATTTGGCTTTGGCAAACTTTGCCAGATCTGCTTGCTCCGATGTTTCTTTAAGTTGATGTTTCATCCACTCTTGAGGAAATCGGCGCATTATTTCGTCGTTGAGTTCAAAAGAAGTGTACTCCAGGGCATCCACACGCCAATCGCGCTCAAGGTATCGACGGAATATATAGGTGAGGGATAAATAGTATTCTTTAACCTCTCCCGATTGCCACAACTCTTTTTCCTTTAGTTCCTGCAATGAATGTACAGCTTCATCATAGGCAGGAATCTTTGATTTCATTGGTCCGTGAACATCTTCTTCTCCATTCTTGAGACGTTTGAATAGGAAGAATAGTCCTACAATAAGCACAATGCCGGCAAGCACCCACCATCCATATCGTTTGATCCATTCTTCAAATGTCAGAGGCATCTCAACAGGAGGTCGTAGATCCATTATTTCCTCTCCAACTTCTTCTAGAGTTTCTATTGTGATATAGAGTGCTTCGGACCAAATGGTATCACCGGCTTCAATAAATGGGAAAGGTCCAAACAAGAAATAACCACTATCCCAGGCCGTAAAGGAAAGCTCCATTCGATACAAATTAAGCTCACCCTGCTCTTGGGTATCAACTCTGGATTCAGAAAGTACTTCTAAATCTTCCAAATGGTCATTGAAAATGGGCCATTCAAAGTTTGAGTCATTTAATGCAGAGGCCAAGATCTCTACCTGAATGGGTTCACCAATACGCGCTTTATTGGTATCGGCAAACATGGCAATGTCAAGTTGTTGAGACCAAGCCACACATCCCATGAGCACAAATATGATCAGAGCCTTAATTCTCATTTATCTACGTTTGAAAAATGACATTAAAGCTTTCACATACGACTCATCGACCTTACAGTATACCGTTCCTGAACCACTCAATTTAAAGGCTTGTTTGAACTGTCTTTCCTTTAGTGAATGATACTCCTTCCACTTTCGTCGGACTTTTTTGGAGGAACTATTCATCCAATGAACCTGCCTAGATTCAGGATCCATAACGGGTATGATACCAAGGTCGTTCATCTTAGATTCGATGGGGTCGTGAATTCGAATACCTGTCAAATCGTGTTTTTTCGCTGCTACTTTGAGGTCTTGTTCATAACCATTATCCAGGAAATCAGACAGGATAAAAGCAATACTCTTTCGCTTCATCATATTGGAGAACTGCTTAAGGGCATGCGAGATATCCGTTCCTCTTGATTCCGGCTTGAATTCAATTAGGTCTCGAATTATTCGAAGAACATGACGCTTTCCTTTCTTTGGAGGAATAAATAGTTCCACTTGATCGGAGAAAGCCATGAGACCGACCTTATCGTTGTTCTGAAGAGCAGAGAATGCCAGAGTAGCACAGATTTCCGTTATCATCTCGCGCTTCATCATTTCACGCGTCCCAAAATCACCACTCCCACTTAAATCTACCAAGAGCATCATGGTCAATTCCCGTTCTTCTTCGAAAACCTTCACATAAGGTTCGTTGAAGCGCGCGGTTACATTCCAATCAATGGCCCGAATGTCATCGCCAAATTGATACGGGCGGACCTCTGAAAAGGTCATACCTCTTCCTTTGAAGGAAGAATGGTATTCCCCTGAGAAGATATGGTCGGACAGACGTCTCGTCTTTATCTCAATTCTCCGAACCTTTCGTATGACTTCTTTCGCATCCAATTCTAAGGGACTTCTACCGTATTTAAGATTCTATCTATGATTTCTTCCGAGCTCACATTCTCTGCCTCCGCTTCATAGGTTAGGCCAATACGATGACGCAACACATCATGGGCCATGGCACGAACATCTTCCGGAATGACATATCCTCGTCGATGTATGAATGCATGAACCTTAGCTGCTTTTGCAAGATTGATACTTCCCCGTGGTGAGGCGCCAAAAGCAATTAAGTTTTCCGCTTCAGGAATTTTGTATTTGCCTGGTTCTCGGGTGGCGAAGATGAGGTCTAAAATGTACTGCTCAATCTTTTCATCCATATACACCTCATTGACCAACTCCCTCGCCTTAAGAATGGTATTGGAGTCAACCACCGCTTTGATTTCGGATTTTTTTGGATTGAGGTTCTGGCGAATGATTTCACGTTCATCCTTGATTTCAGGATAGGTGATTACGGTTTTTAACATGAATCGGTCTACCTGTGCTTCAGGTAATGGATAGGTTCCCTCTTGCTCAATTGGGTTTTGCGTAGCCAATACCAGGAATGGCTTAGGAAGTGGAAAGGTTTTACCACCAATGGTTACTTGGCGTTCCTGCATGGCCTCAAGTAAAGCTGATTGCACTTTGGCTGGAGCTCGATTGATCTCATCGGCCAGAACGAAGTGGGCGAAGATGGGCCCTTGTTTTATACTGAAGGCATTCTCCTTCATGTTGTAAATCTGGGTCCCAATCACATCGGCTGGGAGAAGGTCAGGCGTAAATTGAATTCGACTAAAGTCAGCCGAGATGGCCTTACTCAGGCTATTAATGGCTAGTGTTTTTGCGAGTCCTGGCACCCCTTCTAGTAGAATATGACCATCGCCCAAAAGTGCAATGAGCAGTCGCTCTGTCATATACTTCTGACCTACGATGGTCTTCTTGAGTTCCATGTTAATTAACTCAAGAAAGGCACTCTCTTTTTCGATGCGCTCATTCAAGGCGCGTATGTCCAATGCGGTGTCGTTCGATTCCATAGTTTGAAAATTCCGATTCGTGCAAAATTAGTGGCTGGCGATAATTCACCAAACATCGCTATTTTGCTAGGAACGCAAAGAAAAAAAACATCATTTTTAATGCTTGTTAAAAGACTGTTAAAGACGCATGGATTCTATCGAAGCTTGGAAGGAATTTGAATCTGAGTTGAATGCACACGGCATTACTGGAAAAGTCAAGCTCTTTGTTCCTGTTTCAGGTGGAGATATAAATAGCTCCTACCGCGTAGAATTTGGGAGCAATGCGTTCTTCTTGAAGTCCAATTTTCAGAACCGCTATCCGGGAATGTTTCAAGCTGAAGACGAAGGATTATCCTTGCTGGCAGAAACCGGAGTGAGGATTCCAAAAGTGGTGTTGCGAGGAAGTAGTGCCAAAAACGACTTCTTACTGATGGAATGGATTTCAGCTCCAAGACAGCCCAAGAACTGGACGGATGCCGCAAAAGGATTAGCCCTTATTCATCGAAAAACGGGTGCGTACTTTGGATTGCCGACGGACAATTATATTGGTTCTTTGAGACAGGTTAATGAGCCGCGGAATTCTTGGAAGGAGTTTTATCTGGAAATGCGTTTGATGAAACAGCTGCAACTGGCAGTGGAGAATGGATTGGTCGATGGTGCGGAAGCTATGAAAATGGAAAGATGCTTTGAACGTATCGTAGAATTATTCCCAATTGAATCGCCCTCCCTAGTTCACGGTGACCTTTGGGGCGGCAACATGATGTTTAGTGGCGAGGGTGGTGCTGTTTTTATTGATCCTGCGGTCTATTACGGACATCGAGAAATGGACTTGGCCATGACCAAGCTGTTTGGCGGATTTCCTGAAGAGTTTTATTCGGCCTATGAGGAGGCTTTTCCTCTTGAGGCAGGATGGGAAAACAGGATTGCTTTGGGACAGCTCTATCCTTTACTGGTACATCTGAATTTGTTCGGCGGGAGTTACTTACCTTCTATTACAGCCATATGCGGTAGGTACGGCTTATAGATTAGTTGAAAAACTCATTTCCCAATTCAATGTTCTCGTCACCTTCACGATACGGAATGTACGAGATGATGAGTTGAAGCATTTCATCCGTGGTGCGCATAGAACCGTTTCTTTCCATGACCAGTTGGGGAGGATTGAACGGATTATCGGGATTATCGCTGGTGTTGTCAAACCATGCCTCCACGCAAATACGACTTCCTTCTGGGATGTAGATCATTTTTTTGAAGGTGTAGAAATATTGCCAGTGAAAATCCCATTCAGGTATGGAAATTAACGGAATGGTATCGCCTTCTGGGAGTATAGCAAAAGACTTGATGGATTTACCCAGCAAGTGCATGTGAGGATTTAATGTCAGTATACTGATATCGGCACGCACCGTAGTCTCGGTCCAAAACCGCATCACCGTGTCTGGAGGGATAGCTAATGGAGGAACAATGTTCGAAATACCCAAAGTGCCTAGTTGAATTTCTCGAACCGGTCTTTTGGGAGGCTCTTCCATATAAAAGATGTTGATGTGCGAGCTGTCCCAGGCATCTATCGGCGAAGGAGCATAATGCAGATCATTGATCAGAAAAGCATTCTTCGTATTGATATAATATCCGCCTATATCTTCAGGATAAACCGAAGCAATAACTCCGGGTAAGTAATTGCAAACCAAAGGTGTAAGGGGAGGAAAACTGCCGTCATCATTGGTTAGATCGAGCATTTCAAAGGCTTCCGTATCCGTAAATGCTTCGGTGTCTATAATGCGCTTTCCGCCAAACACATCCTCCTTTTTATCTGCATCGTATCGGATGAGGTGACCGTTCACATGGTGCACGAGATCGTTAGGACCGGGGGCAAATTCAAATGCTCGCACAAAAGTATCGGCAGGGAGTTCAAAAGGAACTTTCACCATCATGAATTTATCTCGATTACTACCCGTAAGTAGATAAGGCTCGAGGTAAATGATGGTGTCCGGCTCGCCTAAATCCGATCCTTCGTGAAACTTGGGTATCGAAATAACAATGGAGCTATCGCCATATGGGGTGCCTTGCTCGTGCCATTCTTGAAGAAGTGCGATTTGATCATCAGTAATGAATTTTTCATCCAGAAAACGCGAGTAATTTGGGTCCGCCGGCCATGGGGGCATATACTTCGTTCGAGTAACAAAGGCAATCATTTTGGATCGCTTGGCCACGTCTTTGTACTTCATAAAATGAAAGGGAACAGCTTGTCCATCGCGATGGCAAGGAGTGCAGTTGTTAAAAATGATTGGAGCAATATCTTTGGTCCAGGTCACTTCTTCGGCATGTAAAACCTTGGTTGCATTTTCTTGGCATGCGTTTCCAATGAAGATCAGGCATGCAACGATTCCTATTCCCGCGATTTTTTTCATTCAATAAAACAGCCTATGGCTTCCGTATGTTTTACTATTGGAACCTCATTATTTAACACTGCTTCAATGGCATCGTCCAAATAGTTCTCTGTGATTTTTTGTCTGTGCTTTCGAACACTTACGGCCCAATTATCGATGGCTCCTCTGTATTGAACCAATCCGTTATGATCGATCAAAAAAACTTCGGGAGTTATGACGGCCTCTACGTATCTAGTCAGTAAATAGTCCAGATCTAAAAGGAAGGTGATCGAGTTCAATCTATAATCTGAGCGGTAGGATTCAATTTCTTCTTTTGAAAATTCTTTTCCAGGAAAAACACCAAAGACTTTAAGCTCTGAATTCGCATAAAGTGAGTCGTATTGAAAGATGTTTTTTGAATAGGACTGGCATAGTGGGCATTCAGGCGAGAGAAAGAAATACAGATGAGCTGATCCGTTCGAAGGGGTCGACAGTGTTATACTATTTCCTTCAATGGTTTCAAATTGTAGTTCATTCCATGGAATGGGTCTCGCACATCCAAAAGTGAGTAGAGTTAAACTAAGAATCGGAATGAAGCGCATGATTTCTCCTTCTGCCTTTTTTGTTGGCTACAAAATAATTGACCCAACTAATGATAACGGCAATAAAGCTAAAGAAGAATCCCGCAAAACCCAACAGGCTGAACTCGCCTTGCCACAGGCCAGTTTCTTTTCTATAATGGAAGAAAATCTCTCCCAAAAGAACGTAATCGAGAACTGTAAATCCGACGAAGAACAAGGCTGAGGCCATGAAATAGTGGCCTCTTCGTTGTTCTCGTGCAATCCGATTGGTTTGAACCAATAGGATCAAAAAAAGCAAGGGGATGGTCCATCGCTCTAAGCTAAAAAGAGAATTGATGACCTCTTCGGTGCGAAGTGGGTTGGTATGATCCAACATCAAAGAATAAATGTATCCGTTGAGTGCTAGCGCAAACAAGGAAAAGAAGCTGAATAATATAAAGTAGGTCCTTTTCATTCCATTCCATAAAATTGAATGACGACTTGCCCATCCTTTTTTAAATAGGCTCGAAACATTCCGAGTGTGCTCATGGACCAGCCTAGCTTTCCATCTTTATCTAAGGCAATTAGTCCGCCCTTTCCACCCATCTCCTCCAATTCATTGATGACACGATTGGCAGACTCTTGTATGTTTAGGCGGGCATACTCCATTAGAAAAGCTACACGAGAAGCCGCTCCGTATCGAATGAAATACTCGCCATGGCCAGTACAGCTCACGCCGCAGCTAGAGTTTGACGCATAGGTTCCTGCACCAATGATGGGTGAATCCCCAATTCTGTTCCATCGTTTATTGGTCATTCCCCCGGTAGAAGTGCCCGCAGCCAAATTACCTTCACCATCCAGGGCAACAGCCCCAACCGTTCCAAACTTATAATCGGGCTGATTGTCCAATTGGCCTCCGGTTTTTTCTTCCCTCAAAAGTTCCAAGAGGTAATCGTAGTTTCCTTGATTGAAGAAATAATCTGGATCGACCATTTCAAGACCTTGCTCTTTAGCAAATTCTTCTGCTCCTGCTCCAGAAAGCATTACATGATCACTTTCTTCCATTACCTCAAGAGCAGCCTCAATGGGGCTTTTTATTCTTGAAACACCGGCAACAGCGCCTGCATTCAATGTCTTTCCTTCCATGATGGATGCATCCAGTTCATTGGTTCCTTCATGAGTGAATACAGCACCCACTCCGGCATTGAAATTAGAATCTGCTTCCAACACTTTAATGGCAGCAACGATGGCATCCTGAGCTTTGCCATTGGATTCGAGAACGGATTCGCCAGCACGTAAGGCACTTTCCAAGACGTGCTCTAATTCAAGTACTTTCTCATCGCTATATCGCCCAGGTTCAATCCATCCAGCTCCACCATGGATTACCAACACAACACTTGAGTCGATCTGTCCAAATAGAGCAATAGGTAACAGAAGTAATACGAGCAGTTTTAGGTGCATGGCTTTGCGGCTTTTGCTCAAGGTATAAAAACGTGAAAGCGAATTGGAAAGCCTCAATTGACAGTTTTTAACAATATGTTATTTCCATTGTCGTGATGGCTTGCTCAGAAAGAGCAAGTCTGTTTTTACATAAATTCATGCACTGTAAAGAATATATCTTCCCATGCTACGGAAGGCCGACGCCTATCAATTGCGAATAATACTAACCTATGCGATCTTACTCATAGGTATTACCTTCTTGCATTGGCATGTGTTCGAGATTATATTTTTGTTTTATGCCGAAGTGTTCTTCATCGGATTTTTAACCAATGACACACTTTAGTGAACACTCCCGAAAATACTTACTGCTTGGGGAGGAATGAAGGATGGATTGAGTTGGGTGGCTAAAATGGTTCGGAATGTATTCCTGACTTGGTTTTATAGCATGTTTGTCGGAATGTTTGTTGTATTCGCGGTGGTGTTCACATTGACCGAATATGAACGAACATGGGAATCGACCAATTACCAAGTACTTTCACTCGGATTTATGATTATGGGAATTAGTTATGGAATAGATTTTTTGTTTTCCTACCTGGGAGAGAGAAGATACTTGACTGCCGACCCTATGGTTGAGATGTGGAAGTCTGTCTTTCGATTGATGCCTCCCATTGTCATTGTCGGTGTAATCATTGCCCCTAATGCCAAGCATCTTTCAGGCGTAGACTCCAATACTGGATTGGTCATTGGCATATTATTGGTGAAGATTGTTGTGGACCTGATTGTTTATTGGTTCAAGAAAAAGAACATCAAGTTCAATTTTTCGCAAAGTGCGAAACCAAAATCTTAGCCTTGGCAGGTCCAACAATTTCGGATAGCTGATCTTCCGTAGCCTCCTTTATTCGCTTAACAGATTTTAGACGTTTGAGCAGCTCTTCTTTGGTACTGGGGCCAATGCCTTTAATATCATCCAATTCAGATTTAATACTGCTCTTACTTCGTTTATTTCGATGGTGGGTAATGCCAAAACGATGCGCTTCGTTTCTAAGCTGCTGAATGATTTTTAAGGTCTCGCTGCGTTTGTCTAAGTACAATGGCACGGGATCATCTGGATAGTACAGTTCCTCTAATTTCTTGGCAATTCCCAGAATGGCCACTTTTCCTCGAATACCAAATTCGTCAAATGCCTTCAACGAGGCGCTGAGTTGTCCTTTTCCACCATCAATTATGACGAGTTGAGGTAAGTCCTTTTTCTCTTCAAGTAATCTGAGGTACCTCCTTCCTACAACTTCTGTCATAGAAGCAAAATCGTCAGGCCCTTCCACGGTTTTAATATTGAAGTGGCGGTATTCTTTTTTAGCGGGCTTTCCATTTCTAAATACCACACAGGCAGCAACGGCATCGGAGCCTTGGAAATTCGAATTATCGAAACACTCGATATGTCTTGGTTCTTCTTGAAGGCGAAGATCCTCCTTCATTTGAGCCATAATCCTTTTCGAATGACGATCTGGATCTACGATTTCAATTTGCTTTAATCGTTCCATTCGAAAGAAGCGGGCGTTTCGTTGCGATAACTCAATGAGCTCTTTCTTTTCTCCACGCTGAGGGACATGTACTTTGGCTAGTTCACCTAAATCAATCTTATGACTTGTATAAACTTCCTTTGCCTTGCTGGAATAGATTTGGCGTAGTTCAATTATGCCCATTGCTAACAAATCTTCTTCCGACTCGTCCAATCGTTTCCTTATCTCTAAGGTGTGGCCCTGCACGATTGCTCCTTCAACAATCTTCAGGTAGTTTACATAAGCATTTTGAACATCCGAAATAATGGAATACACATCGGCGTCTCGAATGGTACTGCTAACCACCGTCGATTTGGCCTGATACGCTTCAAGTAATTCTATTTTTTCTTTGGTTCGCTGCGCCTGTTCAAATTCCATATCGGCTGCTTGCGTGTTCATCTCTTTCTTGAGCCTGGACTTTATCCCATGGATTTTACCCTTGATGATCTGACGTATTTCGACGATCTGTTGGTCATAGGATTCCTTCGTCTGAAATCCCTCGCAAGGTCCTAAGCAATTACCTATATGGTACTCTAAGCATACCTTGAACTTCCCGGCCTCAATATTTTCCTTGGTCAATGAATAATTGCAGGTGCGCAAAGGATATAGCTGACGAATCAATTCAAGTAAGTTTTTCATCACCCTACCTGATGGATATGGGCCAAAGTATTCCGATCCATCACGGATCAGTTTTCGTGTACTAAAGATTCTTGGAAAGTCCTCATTTTTAATGCAAATCCAAGGATAAGTTTTATCATCCCTCAAGAGAACATTGTAGCGTGGTTGATGCTTTTTGATCAGGTTGTTTTCCAGCAAAAGAGCGTCGAGTTCAGTTTCGACGACGATGGTCTTAATACGGTCTATTTTCTTGACAAGAACTCTAAGTTTAGCCGAATCGTGATTCTTGGTGAAATAGGAACTCACTCTCTTCTTTAGGTTCTTTGCCTTTCCTACATAAATGATCTTCTCCGTATTATCTATATACTGATAGACACCGGGACTGCTGGGGATGGTCCGTAGTGCTTTCTTTATGTGGTCAGGAAAGTCCATGCAGCAAATATAATCGCTCGAATTTTAAGTCAGAGGCTCTTTTAATTTGTTCAAAATCCTCCTTTTGCCAAGCACCCTCCGGTGATCCAGCTTGTCGAGATCACATTAGAATGCAATCTCATATAGGTGATCTCGACAGGCTCGATCACCAAAACCTTCCATTTGTTCGCGAATAACACCAAAATGATGAAATAAAAACCCCCTGTTGGAGACATCAGGGGGTTCGAACTTGTCTTCTCTAAGAAGTCTTATTCGTTGGTCCCTGAGCCATCACCTTCAACTTCTTCTACCATTTCTTCGGCCGGAGCTTCTTCAACACGCTCAACCAATGTTAGCTCGTCAATGATGTTTTGAGCACCAGCATACTTATCAACGATGAACAATACATATCGAATATCAAGAGCAATGGTTCTTTGAATTTTGTTTTCAAAGAAGATGTCACCGCTCATGGCTTCCCAATTTCCATCGAATGCACAACCGATTAATTCACCTTTTCCATTGATTACTGGTGAACCAAAGTTTCCGCCTGTGATATCGTTATTGGTGATAAAGCAAACAGGAAGTTCACCTTCATCATTGGTCCAACGGCCGTAATCTTCAGCCTCTAATAAATCAATTGGTTTTTCTGGAACGTCAAATTCTTCATCTTCTGGATTCCATTTTTGAAGAATACCTTTTGCGGTAGTGATGTAATCATAGTGGATGGCATCGGCACCGCTATAATCTCCTACCGTACCATAAGTAACACGCATGGTGAAATTGGCGTTCGGATAGAAACTCTTATTAGGTTCCATTTCGCGTAATCCAGCAACGAACTTTCGGTTTCCAACATTCAAATTCCCGAATTGCTCTTTTCTTATCGGAGCAACATTCTCTCTGTAGTGGCCATAAAGTTCATTCATCATACTCAAGGCCGGATCCTTTTCTAAAATCTTCAGCTTTGGCTTGGCAAGGAAGGCATCATAGTTCTCCTGATTTGCAAAGATGGATTTGTCGTAAACCATGTCAGCATAAGCATTCCAGTCCCCTTTATGCTTTGCTTTTACCTCATTGAAATAGGCGGGTTTTGCATCCTCAGGAAGGTTTTCATCAATCATGGCCATCATGGTTGCAAATATTTCGCGATCCATTTCCATGCTGTACTCAGCAAACTGACTGGCGCCCATTCCAGCACCCATTTGCTGCAATTGTTCCATACTTGCATCATCTCCAGCTTCCAGTAGTGGTGCCCATCGTGATGCACCGTATGAAAAGGCAAGGATAGAAGGTCCGCGGAATACAGCGAAATTAATATAGGCGTTGGCTAGAACAACTCCTTCCATTGCTTTATAGGCCGATTCAATATCAGACAAGGCGGTTCCATATTTCGCTTGACGTCCATCGACATCCTTGTTCACCCAATTACGGAAGTCTTCCTCTATTTCTTGCTTTTTATTAAGCACTCTATTCTTACGTAACTGCTCGGTTTGTCCAATCAGGCACTTCCAATAGTTGGCAGTGCTGGCATAATCGGAAGCATAGTCGATACGGGTTTGAGCATCCATATCCATATACTTCTTCATGATTTCAAGCTTGGTGCCCATCAATTCAATCTTAGGTGCATTGGCGAGATTCATGGCCTCATCAATACCGTATGAGTTAAGGTAGCGATCGGTAGATCCTGGATAGCCCATGATCATGGCGTAATCTCCGTTTTCAACACCACTTACATTAATTGGTAAATAATGCTTTGGCTTATAAGGAACATTGTCCTCAGAATACTCGGCAGGTTTTCCATCAGGACCCATATATACTCTGAACATGCTGAAATCACCTGTGTGACGTGGCCACACCCAGTTGTCGGTATCGCCACCGTACTTTCCTACCGCCGCAGGAGGAGCTCCAACCAATCGCACATCGGTGAAGATTTCATAAACAAATAGATAGTATTCGTTTCCTTCAAAGAAAGGTTGTCTTGTCCTGAAATAGGTTGACACCAAAATCTAAAAAATGAAAGAGAAGTGTAAAGTTATATTAGGACAAGACAGGACAAACTGCATAAACGGGGA
>LXNJ01000763.1_pt1 | contig 20950 bp, 9 predicted proteins | sample 809081 | NCBI WGS metagenome assembly LXNJ01 (sample SAMN04870510, study PRJNA318959) | sponge metagenome | biome: sponge; feature: marine sponge reef; material: water | host: Petrosia ficiformis | place: Greece: Milos, Mediterranean Sea | collected 2013-05-29 | depth 5-7 m | reverse complement strand
GAATGTAAATCAAGAAAATAGATGTCTGCACTTTATGTCGAATTTATGATCAATAGTAAGAATTTCGACTTATGGGTAATAGTAAGCCCTACAATAGGGGTTGTGCGGATTTCTACAAAAACTTTACACACCCTTTCAAAAAGTGTAATTTTGGTTTTACGGTCTTAAATTCTATAAAGATGAGATTGGTGGTTGGCTATCAATATTCAGAACGTTTGTCGTAGCGCAATTCGTTGTCAGTTCAATTGCTGAATGCGCTTATGACATTATCGGGTCGCGACCGGGAGGTCGCTCCTACAAAAGAAATCGGAGATGTTGATTCACTGGACGCTGGATTGCTGAGGACTACTCTACCGATCATCACCGTAGTCCGGTTCTTTTGCCGAGCGGATTTTCCATGCTTCGAAAATGGACTTGAAAGATTTTGCTTTATCTCCAAAATGGAGATACTGGAGACTCTTCACCGGAACTGATACCTCTCCATAGATCGGTGAACGCCCGTGCAGTGTTTCACCGCTGACTTCAAGCGGTTCAAAAATCAGGATCGGATTATGGATCAAAGCAAAGCGGACCACAGACTGAATTGCTGTTGGTTGTTGATTTCCGACAGCCTCTTTTGCAAATTCCTCAGCACCCTCAACGCTTATATCAACGATTCGCGCCACCCGTTTGATCGGGATGGGAACTTTCTTTAATTTTGATTCAAACTGAATTGTCTGTTCGTTCATACTGAGTAATTTGCCTCGCTTTAAATCACCATTGTTTGCCACAAGAATATGACTTGGTGGATTGTCACGGCTGAAACGTGGCACGGTTAAAGCGCGTTCTAATTTTATACCTAATTCGTCAGTTTGTGTTTCGAGCGGATCAAACAGGATTTCAATCTCATTTTTTAGGGCATCAACATCATTCGCGCCAATGTTTCTCTCAACAATAACAATTTTGGCATTGCCTTTAAGTTTTTCATTATTCACTATTATTTGCTGCTGGCCATTTTTGGACCTCCGCATCACAGCTTCCAAAATTTGTCCATCCTCTAAAATGATGCGATGTTTATCCCCACCTGTAATGATAATTGGGTTACGGTTTTCCTTTCGCGTTTGCGTTTTACCGCGTGTGAACTCAATACCTTTCATATACGCTGAGTCTATGTGTGTCGATTTGATAAAAGGGGATCGGAAACTGATTGAAGTTTCATCGTAAGACAGCACTTGACATGGGATGACTTCTCCGTTTTTCAGATGTAACAGATGTGGAAACGTCTCCACATCAAAAGGTCGTAGTCTTGAGACATGCTTATTATTACGTTCTATACGGACAGATCGGTGATTTGCAAGGCGCGCAGGTTCAGACGTGCCTATAGCCTGCCATTGGATACTTGATTTGTCCCTACTGTTAAAAATAACGTGTCCACGGAGACTACCCGAAGGAAAAAACATTTTATCATAGTCATCTACTGGTTCTTTCGTTTGAACTTTAGACTCAAACCGAAATAGTGAAGCCCCCGCAAGTGAGCAGGTTATCGGTTCATCTGTGAATGAAGTCTGCAATAAAACACTATCTGGGTTCAGTTGCATTACCTGTCCACGTATAACAGATCCGTCAATATATGTTAATGCCATGTATTCGTCGAGTGTCGTCAATTCTCTTCCTGGTTGGACAACACGATCAATCTGCTGTAGGTTGATATCCTGTCGTGTTCCGTCCTTGTTGAGGACATAACTCTCGTTTTTCTTTACAAACAACTTGCCGTAAAAAACTTCTCCATTCATCAGATAAATCCGAGGTTTAGAGAAATCAACTTGTTGGTTTTTGAATTCGGCAGGCTGCCGGTAGACCTTTAACCGCTGTATTGTCAAATTTTGTCCGCGATTATAAATATAGGGTCCGGGTGATACAAGAGTCGGTTGAACATCATCTACTTGTAAAAGCAAATTACCATTCAAGTCAAACACTTTCAGCGTGCCAAGGTCCTGATCATAAGCAAGTCGCAAACGCAAGTTACGACGCTCCGGTTCAATTGTCATTATTGTTTCAAACAACGTTCCTTGAACAACAACGAGTTTATGGTCTTCACGCCTCCACCATGTCTCCACCCGTAGTGTTTCGTACAGGTTTTTTCCGAGAGCAAAGACAAAACCAAGGTTCCCTGTAGTGGATGCCAATTCAAGGTCAATTTCAAAACGTTTTGGCCATTCCATTGCATAGAAAATGTTTGCCTTTTTTCTATCTGTGTGTGGAAGTCCAATATGATCGGGATACCAATTGGTGTGTTGATTTTCAACTGCTTTCGCTACATCTTCCTTAGATGATTTCCAAGCTGTTAGTTGTGAACCATCAAAAATGAGATTGGAATGCTCACGACTTTCAAGCGAGTAAATCAACTCTCTATTTACTCGGAACTTACCATAGCGTTTGCTGGAAAAGAGAAAAGTATTTTCATCTGAACCAATAATGTCCGCTATCCAGACATCACCCGATATTGTGCCGACGCGAAAAGTTTCTGTCACTGATTCAGGCTGTTTAGCGAAAAGAATTGAATCCAAAACGTTAATATCAACAAGTAGATCATCAGAAAAGTACGGTGATATCCATCTAATCTTCCCTGACTTACTGTCTAATAGTTTACCGGGAAGAGAATCGCCATTTTTCCAGCGTAAAAATGTTTCCTGAGCCAGTGTTGTAGTGGGAATCCACATCATAGTGATCACGATAGCAATAATCAATATCTGTTTTAGACACTTTCGCATTATATTTCTCCTTCTTATAGCAGCCAACATTAGGTTGCCGACTTTCAGAAAGGAATGTTATCTCAAAAATTCCTCTTTCTGGCTGCCGATAGTCAACTACCTTTCGTAAATAGGCAAAAGACGATAGTTCAAAGCTAAGGTAAGCACCGCCATTCCTGTTCCATAGGCTTTACCGTGGGAACTGTTGAAACTCCCATCTTCTTGTTGCATCCTTTGAAGTTGCGCAATAGTACGTTGATTCCAAGCTTGCCATGCTTCAAAGTTGCTCTGAAACAGTGCCTGAGCCATATAGTATTGCGTATAAAACATGTAACGATTACCTACATTATGATCTGTTCTGCGCTTGATAAATTCGGCAGTAGCCTTGTATTCAGGTGTGTCCTTCCTTTTGCCAATTGCATACACAAGGGTTGCAATAGCAGAGCGAGTAAGTCCATCGCCGTGGCTGCCTGAAGGCGTATAAGAGACACTTCCACCGCGCATTGTGCAGGTTTGAAAAAAGTTCAATGCCTTATCAATAGCTTCGTTAGGCACTTCAATGCCAGCGTTTCTTGCACCGAGTATTCCCATTAATACGGTTCCAGCGACGGTTGTGTCTGCATCTCGCGCTTGTGGTGAGTATCGCCATGCGCCCCAAGGATTTTTTTCTTGGGCAGTCAACGCGCATCGCACAGCAAGCTCTAAAGCTTCACCGAGGGTTCGTCTGCGGCCTTCAAACATCTCACTATCTTTCCAAAGTAGGGCTTCGTTTATTGCGCCGTACGCTTCGGACAGTGCTAACGTAGCAAAACCGTGCTGGTACATTGACGCGTGCCCACTCGTCCCCATGTATCCTGTTCTGGCGTTTTGTTTAGCGATCATGTTTTGCAAGGCTTTACGGATATGTGTGGCATAAGGACCATAATCAGGGTCTTCACCACTTGCCATTAACGCCATAACACATATACCTGTTATTCCTGGGGCATTTGGTGATCCCGGCCAACTTCCATCTTTCAGCTGGGTATTTGCGAGGTATCGCAAACTACGGTCGTTAATGCTTCTAACCGCTGGTGGAACACCCGTGCCGTAGCGGAGAGTTGGATCCTGTGCGTAGGTTGGTTTTATGGAAAACGTGCTCAGGAATATCAGAAATCCCATGAAACCGACAATTCGTATATGGTTGTTCATCACAGAACTTGTAACTTTATTATATTTTGCCATGATTATCTTCCTCCTTTAAATACACTTTGCTGCCAAGGACTCAATATCTCGTTGTCCATCCTAATGAATAATTCAGCAAACATCATTTGCAGTCCCTTATAGTTCAATACTCCTTGAAATCATCTGGTTTCCAGCGCCATGCCAAATATTAGTTCAAATTGCTGATGCTGCCAAGGACTTAACATATCCTGATCTATCCGTTGGTAGAGTTGGTAAAACATATCCATGGGAGCATCCTCCTCTGACGGTTGCACAGTTAAATTCGCTGCTATTGTTCCTAATTGCTTCCGCTGCGAGTCGTTTAAAAGTAGTTGCGTATCTATAACCGTCACTGCCGTCTCACGAAAAACTTGTTGATGGAAAGAATCTTTTGCTGCTTGAAGTTTGGTATATTGTGCCTGCACATCTTCGGACAGGACATCTTTGATGGCTTTTTGATAGAGCGGATGATTTATAATGTCCGTAGCATAGGGTTTACCTGTTTCTTCGTATGTGATGTTCTCGCCCCATATCTTTTCGATCAGGTCACCGAGTTGCTTATGGGCTTGTTCGGGGGTTAATTCGCGCGCCGCGAGCGCTTTCATAATTTTGGCTTCGGCTTCACGGTACATTGCCATACGATCTTTAGTTTCAAGGTATTGTTGAACCACACCTGTACCGGCTGAAGTTAAACGTTGTGATGCGTGTTTACTGTTTATGCCTAACATCTCGATGTATGCAGCAAGTTTGGCTTCAAGGAGCTGTTTCATGTGTTCCTGAGGATCCGATTTTTCATCTTTAGGTCTTATGCCTAATTGTTTCTTCAATTCATCAAGTTCGGCTGCAGCTTCTTTTTCGGTCATCCTACCGTCATTGACTGCCTTCTTGATATTAGCTTTGGTTCTGGCGAGGATCATTTCAAGACTTTGATTCTTCTTATCGTTGGCGTACATGTCCACCAACGTATCCCATATTTTAATCTGTGTCTTGGTCAATACCTCATTTAGCGTGATATTTAATCTCTGGCTTACAATGTCTACTGCTTTCTGTGAATCTAATCTCAAAATATTTATTGAAGTCAGTTTTAATTTATCTGTTTTACCAAGTAGCAATTGCGCGATATTTTTGCGTTGATCCACAGTCAAAAAAACTTCCTGGTCAAGTAATACTGTCAACTGATTAACGACGGCTTGTTTTTCTCGTTGCAGCCTAGCGTTTATGAAATCGTTGTAATCCTGTAGTTGCGTGTCGCTTAGATATTTGGAAAATACTTCTTTAATGTCGGGATACAACAACAAATCCTCAAGTACGTCCAAATTGCTACCATTCAATTTAATTAAGAAGTCCGATAATTTACTGTCATGGTTTATTGCGGTTTCAATTAATTCGCTAATTGACTGATGAAGTGCAGTAACAACTGTTTTGTCCAAATTGTGACGCTTCGCCATATTTTCAGTAACGTAGTGGAGTAAAGGTACAATTCTATTTTTAGCGGTTTGTTTAGCGGGATTGATCCAGTTGAACATTTTAAGATCGACGAATGTTTCTTCCGCATCAACGACTACAACAAGTTTTCTAAACGCGGTTATGTATCCGTGTTTATCGGAATAGACAGTATAGAGCCCAGCTGGAAGGTTGGTGCATTTATAATCACCGTTGGCATCAGTCTTTACTGTGAATCCTTTTTTGTTTGATGCAATAATATTGATTTTAACACCTTCAATTGGGTTCTGTTTTGGGGTTTGGTCAGTAATTTTGCCTCGGATGGTTCCGCCCTTCACAACATTTTCTTCTGCAAGAGCGAGGCATGCGGACATACCAACACACACAACTATTATTAGCATAGAACTATAACAACGCATTTTTCCAATCCTTCTTGTGATTTTTCTTTTTCATGCCAAATCCATATTTGTTTGTAACTTTAATCTGGAATTGTAGCCAAACCCGTCTGCCATTCTTTGCCTTTCTTACCTGCATAAAGCATAACATAGGTATTATTGACTTCAAGAATTTGACCTGTCAACACACCGTCACAATCAAACGCTTCAGGGGTGTCAGATGGTGTGAATACGGGGTTGTGCGGGTTCGGTTCAAAGTTGCGAAAATCGCGAGTCCGTACATGTCCAATCCGCCAAACTTCCCCATCAAATCCACCATAGAGAATATGGAAGTATTGCGGTCCTTTGAACAATTCGGTTTCACGAACGGCTTTACTATCCCACGTTTGCCCACTTCCTGTAAAAACGGGATTAGCAGGATTTTTTGTAATGAACGCTGGATCGCTTGTTAGTGCAGTCGCGTGACACATCGTCAATCCCTCCCCAAACGACTGCGTCGCCTTACCAGTATAAACAATATGAATCGTCTCACCATCTACTGCAACAGAAGGGTGAGTTGAGCCATGCCTTTCGTGTTCGGTATCAGCAGGAATGACAGGAGTTTGTTGAACGCGCTGCCACTTACCCAAGTCTCCATCGCTCACAAGCAAACCGGTCTGTTCAGGTGTCGTTTTCCCCTTACCCCGATAATACATGTAGTACTTACCATCGGCAGGATTTAGGAACGGGAACGGATACTCAACCGCTGCGTTATCGAAACCGTCTGCTGAAGGTTCAAGAATAGGATTACGTGCATCCTGCGTGATATTGGTTAGGTCACTAATAGGTGCTGTCGCGTGCATTATCAACCAGCGGACGCCAAAATCGCGTTTACACCAGATGTAGTGGACTGTCCCATCAACGATAATCGCATGAGTTGCTGCCGCCCAGAAAGGTGGCGGGAGAGAAATGATCGGATTACCAGTTTCTATCCTCTTGAAACTGGCGAATAACTCAAACGGAATAGCACCTTTTTGTGTATCTGCCATCGGTTTCTCCTCTGTTTTACGGCACGGCGTGTATCTACTACTGTCCTTCTATTGCATTAAAATAAGCGTCTAACCCTTGACGAAATTCTTCGGGTAATACGCGTCCTGCTTTCCCTGTTGCCTGTTTAGGTGACCGTTTTTCAATAAAGGCTTCTCCACTGTCATCGCCAATTCCCATAAGCCTTAGTGCGGAAACAATTGCCGCTAATGCTTGTCCTCCACCGCCCGGTGCATTTCCTCCGCCTCCGCCACCGGGAACATTTGGCATGCGTTGCGTTTCAAGCAAAATTTCGATCACTTCCGAAATGGCTGCAATTGCTTTGGGACCGGTGTCGGGTGTTGCAAGAATTGATTCTGCCTCATCCATAACTTCAGCTGCCTTTGAAACTTTCATGAGTTGCTGCCGGATCAGTGCTGTGTTAGCATTGGGCAACAAACTTATTTCCCGCGCTACTTCGTGGGTATCTTCTGCGATTTCGTATTGTGTATCGCTTAATGCTTCGCTTCGCTCATAGTATTTGTCGGCAGTGAGAGCGTTCTTTGCCTGCTCAACCTCACGCGTTTCTTCCCGCAATTGAATTTCGCGATTGATGATGCGTAAAACTTTCACAATTATTTCTGGTGGTAGGTTGGGCAATTCCATCATACCCCCTTGTCCGGGAGGCATTTCAGGTAGAGGATCTACCAATTGTTCTGCCCACCGATCCAGTGTATCCGCCCAAAATTCCGCATCAATGGATGATTGACCAACAAAATTCCTGCTAATTGATCTGACAATATCTCGCATTTGGCTGGACACAGAAGCGTCCTCCATTTCTGCAAGGACACGTAAATAGTTTGCATTAGGACGCCGGTCAGTATATGCTGCCATATCTTGTATGATAGTCGTTACGTTTTTCGCCTCTGTTTCTTCAAACGTTGCTAACCGTTTTAGTTCCCTCTGATTGAACGCTTCTCTGTTTGGTAAACCAAAACTGTCCAGATCATTAAGGTCTATCGCAATGTCAATCTGCTTTCGAGATGCTGCTTTCAAACGTTTAACGAATGTGCTGTTTTCAAAACCGACAAGCAGCTTTTTCATTTCATCTGATAATTTGGCAAACGCATCCAACAATTCCTTTTGCTCTTCGACTGCCTCTAAGACAAGTTCTGACGCTTGAGGCGTTTCGATGTCTTGATCCTGGGCTTGATCGTTTCTACCACTTCCCTTCAGGATAGTGGTAGGAATTCCGAGTCCACCAACAATTTGTGAAGGTTGTCCCTCTGGAGGTTTATCAGCCTTGTTAAATCCTGATTCAACATCGGAAACGCTCGGTGTGGGATTCGCAGGTGTAAAACTTGGCTTACCTTCTGCTGGTTTGCTCCGATCCGCGCCGACAGAATCACCGGACTTGTTTGGATCATCCGGCGTTTCTTCGTCTGCTGTATTAGGAATGTTCTTACTATCGGGACCATATCTCTCAACATCGCTTTCCGATTTACCGGGTTTGCTATTTGACTGATTGTTAGGTGTTGATCGCTGACTATCGGTTGTTGAAGGTGGAGCATCTTGTTGACTGCCGGCTGTCGGCTGCTGATTACTACTCTGACCGGGTGCTTCGGACGCTTGTGCAAGTAAATTCGCAACAGAAGGCATTTTCTTCCCTGCTATCTCCTCCAACTGTTTGAGCATTTCAGCCCACGATTCAAGTTGACCTCCATCAAATTCACTGTTTTTCGCTGCTTCCTGCAGTAATTCCGTACCGCTTTGAATCAGGCTATCAAGTTTTGCTGCGTTAGCGCGTTCTGCAGAGGCTTGATTCTGTAGTTTTTTACGTTGTGCTGGATCGTCAAGTTCCATAGGAGACAGGTCTTGAAGTTCAAGGTTGGTTTGATGTAACTGCAATTCTTTGTCGTGGACATCCTTTGCCGCGCCTGCCCATAGCTGCATCTGTCCAATTAACCACTTAAAGTGTTCGGCAGGCGTCAATACATGTAACACAATCTGGGGAGACTGAACACGCTCGCGGTTAGGAAAATAATCCTCTGCAAAAGCACGCAAACGTAGACTCTGTGGTTTTATATTCTCACGTTCAACAGAAAATGTGGCAGGGACAGTGAGTGCCTCTGAAGTCGGAGAACCTGACGACACAGTTTTCTCACCAATAGCAGGATTAGGGTTTTGGATAGGATTTTTGATACCTTCCCATTCCAAACCGATTCGCTTTACACCGAAGTCATCCCCTGCCTGAATTTCAAATGTGAGCACTTCCGTAGAAAGCACAACTTGATTATTTTTTAGTTTAGTTATAGCGACCGTTGGCACAGTGTCGTCTTGTGCCTCAAACTGCAGCACTTGTGGTTCACTTACAGCGAGTCCAAAACGATCCCGCCATGTTAACTGCATCTCTGTCGTTGTCTCTACTGATATTGGTTCGGTAATAACGCGCGCACCTTCCACCTTTTGAGGACGATTGTTTAATGTTGCTTCTGATAGTTCACGTGTCGTAGTGGCTTCCAAGGTGGCGGTGCTTCCTTTCACCAAGTTCACTATTCCGCCGCGCACATCATCTATACGTGGCTCTTGATGTTGTAGATAATCGGGCAGCTGAACTTTGGCAATAAGTTCTTTCAACGCTGGACGTAATTTAGGTTCAACTGGAATGGAACGCCGCGCATCTCCTACTTTAAGATTGACTTTTCCTTCCTCAGTTTGTGGTGGCAATTCAAACTTGTAGGTTTCTCCTTCTCGTTCTGCAACTATAGGTGTCTGGTCTGCGTAGCGTGCCTCGCCCGACTCGGGTTTCCATGGGGATTCGTCTTTTAGACGTGCTTCAACATCAAAGGGTTCCGCATAAGCGACCACGCGTCGATCCGTTTTACCTTCCAACTGCGCAAAGGTATATCGCTCCACGTCTCGCCACGGGGTTAACCATCGAGCGAGGGTATTCCGAGTCGTAGCGGGAATCACAAGTACCCCGATAATGACCAACACCAAAGGCAAACCTACTGCCAACGCCCAACGACGATGGCGAGGATTAGGCACAGCATCTGCAAGATTGTGTTTTGCTACTTCTTCATCAACTTGACGCATCGCTGCTGCAACCAACGCAGGGCTTGATGACTGATCTGACCTCTCCGACGCAAGTTCCACGATGCCAAGCACGTGATCACCAAAACGTGGAAACTTATGCTGCAACAACCGAGCTATCCCATCTAACGTTCTATTTCGCCATACCCAATTGTAATACTTTAACGGCAGGAAAATCACCATGCCCACCATCCCGACTAACAAAATGAGCGCACGTAAGAACGTAGCCGTATCAAACAATCGGTCTAAACTAAACACGATGAGATACGAAATGATGAGACCAAAGATTGCTGCTAAAGTGCCTTCGGCAATTTTGATTATCCATACACGTTTTCGGTATTGTTCTAAGGCTTTTTTCATGCGCGGCGGTAGGTTCACCGCGTTTTCTTTTGATTGTGTTTGGTTCATTGAAGTTCTCCTTTGTTGTGACTGTTGACTGTTGGTTTTCAGCTATAAAAAGCGTTAGGTAGATGCCTATAGCTATCAGAACAACACTACTTTTCCTCAGACTCATCATTTCTTTGTAAACCTAAGAATTGGTATGGATCAATTCCTCCCTCATCATAAGGTACCAGTTTGATGTCATCCGGCACGTCCTCTTTCGTAAAAGGTTTACCTTGTTCCATTTTTGCTTTGATGATGGCTCGTAGCCGTTGGCTTGTCTTTGGGTCTCCACTGAATCTGGACAGATATTCGCCAGATTCAGCCCATTCAACATAAACAGTGTCGGGAAAATTTGGATATACCAATCCCTTTTGCATTGACATTCCTGATATATTTTTCCCCTCTGATTCAAGTTTTATCCGCACGCGTTGCATTAGTTCTAATTCTGCGGATTGACAGGGCCAATATTCAACATCAGCTGGCCACGTGTCGGGAATCGGTGGATACGGACCGAAACCGAAGGGTGATTCGACAGTAGGATCAATGTCTAAATCCATATCTTTTGCCTCAGCAGGTATTGTAGAAAGCAACCCATCTTTTTCAATAACTGCGTGTCGTGCTATGCGCCAAAGTGGACTCCCAGGACCAGCAGTTTGCCAACTACCATCTCGAGGTGTGACTACAACGTAATCCTTTTGGGTGTCCGGCAGTCTGTCGGGAAACATTTCAAAAGTTGTCCAGTTTGTGTACGTGACAGGTTCACTACCGTCCCATTGCCATTCCCCCTCTTTTTCCATATCCGTTAGTCCAATCCACCAAAAAGATCGGTCATCAAAAACACCTTCAAGCCAATGCTGTTCAGCTTCATCGTTGATAGCAACGAGATGCGCTTCTTCTCTAATAGCCTGCTGGTGTGCATCGTGCCAATCTCTACACGAAATTATTTTGTAAGCGTGCCCATTCGTCGGATTAGCGATCCAGACACTTTGCGCCTCTAATCGCGCGCGAGCAAGGCGAACTTCAGCATCATTTGCCAGCGGATTATCAGGATGGCGTGGTTTAACCATATCAACTTTGGTACCATCCAGTTTTAAGACCAGTTTATCAGGTGTCACCTTATTGTTAATTAAAAAAGGGCCTATTCCTGCTGTCAAATGTTTATATTTAGCACCAAGCGTGTAATATCCCGGTTCATCCTGATATGTTGTAAAGTCCCCATCTGCATCGGTAAAAACGCCGGTTCCATAGGTGTCACTACCTCGTTCATCTGAATGTTGTATGTCAAGGTCTACTTCCGCGTTCTTGAGCGGGGTGCCATCGGCGTAAACAATGCGGCCGCTAATCCGCAAGCGCGACTTGACTGTGATTTTGACGTTTTCAACGGTCACACCCGGTTTCAGCGCGAACGTGATCCTTTCAGAGAAGTCGTGTTCCTCTGTATTTTGTAAAAAGGTGACATTTCCGAATTGAATGGAGATAAGTTTTTTTGCTGGTTCAAGGTTCTCAAGCTGCATCAATTTCTGAATCATTTCGGGGGGCATTTCACCGTCTTCCGGCGGATTTTCAGGGTCAAATAGGTCAAATGCATCCAGCATCGGATCGTAATGAACGTTGATTTGGAAAAACCCTGGCTGAAGTTCGGTAACCTTGAAAGTGCCTTCGGAATCAGTCTGCACCTTAGATATGGCGGGAGGTTTCCCTGGACCTTCCATCCCCTCAGGTAAATCTTGAAACTCATCTGCTGGCACGAGATGTTCATCAAATTCAAGCATCGGTTGAAGAACGAACGTGAATTCAGGAACAGGTTTCCCCGCTGTGTCAACAACTTTGCCCGACAAGCTGCTCAACGCTTGTTTTATAGGCACTTCTTCCGCTGCGAAAGTCGTTGCAGCAAACAAAAGGAAAACCCCTAACACTACGAGTTTGTGTGTTGTGATAATACGCGTCATGTTAATACCTCCTTGTACGTTAATGCGTTCAACGTTTTTCATCTTTAGGCTTCGGGTTATCAACGATGAGCATTTCTTTTTCCAGAATCGCTATTTTTGCCATGCGTGCGATGGGACTGCCTTCGCGTACTGCCTGCCACTTTCCTGTAAAACCGATGAGCATAGTATAATTCTTGTTCGCATCGTTGTCTTGACCTACCGAAGTTTGCACTGGCGAATTCCAATTGGTGTAGGTAACAGGTTCACCGTTATCCCAGTGCCGTTCACCTTCTTTTTCGCCATCTGTCAATCCGATCCAAAAATTTTGTTTTCTAAAAACGGCACGGAGCCAGTCCTGTTCGGCTTTGCTATTGATGGCAACGAGATGCGCGTCTTCGGCGGTCGCTTGTTCTTGTGCTTCCTCATGGGTTTCGCAATAAATTCGTTTGTAGGCGTGACGGGTTTCAGGATTCACTATCCATACGCCAGCGCGACGCCGCTGTACCGCAGCTCTTTGACGTTCAGGATCGAACCGCCTTGGTGCTGCTTGTTGTTTAGGGACAGGCGGTTTCAGTGGCGTTAGGACTTCTGTAGGCGTTTCCTGTTCACCCTTTAGCGTCAAGACCAATCCATCAAGACGTTGCGTATCTTCAAGCAAAATCTCCTTAGACGTTGCGGACTGCCCCTGATATGTTACAGAGACGGTATAATGGCCCGCTTCATCTACATATCTCACAAAGTGCCCCTCCGCATCAAGCTTCATTGATCCGCTTTCACTACCGGTGCCGCCGCCTACATAACGTGATTTTACCTTGTAACTCACTCGAACGTTCCGAAGTGGGGTGCCGTCTGGGGAAAGCACCTGTCCACGGATCCGCATACGAAGACGAACAGTAACTTTTACGTCCGTAATATCCGCATCCGGCGCAATCAGAAATGCAAAACTACCGAAATCAAAATCAAAGATATGCAGGTCAACATAGAACGGGATGCCCTCAATTTCAAGACCGATAACTTCATAATCGGGTTCGTGTCCTTCAGGAAACAAGACTAATTTATTTACGGAGGGTGACGTGATATTCGTAATAGAGAAAGCGCCGGTGTTATCTGTCTCACTTGGTACTGGAGGAGGGAACGCTGGTTCAGGATCGGACCTCCATTGGTCTGGAAATGAAGTGCCTTTGAATGACTGAAGTGTCACAACAATGCCCGGAACAGGTTTCCCCTCATTATCAACGACTTTGCCAGAAAAAGTTGCAGCAATGCTTGGGAGAGATGTCATCAGCAAAAGCATAACACTCACAACAAAAATGTCTATAGCGGTAAAATCAAAACGTTTCATAATGAATACCTCTGTTGGTTGAAAGATTATCTTTTCTGAAAATATATTTGTTCTGCTTCAATTTTTTCGTGGAGAAAGCCCCTCGCGCAGGAATAGAAGGAAGATTGTCTATGTGCGTAATTTAGTAGAGTTCTCTTATGTCTAATTTCTGCATAGCGACCTCTAATTGACAAGCAAATTCTGTAAATAGGCTGTTTTGGCACCTCAAGTATTTTGCTTTACTACGAAAATTAGAAAAATTGTCCAAACTTTAGTATGGTATTAGGAACAAACAGAAAACGTTCTAACAGCGTACTACCGAAAGCAGTTGTAAATTGGTTATATATGTTTTTGAATACTAAATCATATCGTACCTGCCATTTTGCGTGCAACCCAGAATAACCCAAGCAGTAAGATAATCAATCCGCCCCAAAGCGGATGCGCCCAGATTCGCGTTCGTTTGATAATCGGTTCTGGCTCTGGTAGGGCTGCCAGATGGTCTAACAACGTGCTCACTTCACCAATCGGCACCAATTTTCCTTTGGTAATTTTCGCGATTTCCTCAAGGACATCAAAACGTGCTAAACGCCCTTGTTGCTCCCGATTCAAGCCTTGCACTGACAGATCTGTTTGAACTGATGCGCCCGTTTCGCTACTGGTCGCAACGAGGCGATAGTTGCCTGACTCTTTCGGCACAAACGTCCCGACGAACAACCCCAATGCATCTTCTATGCCCGGTTGAAGTCGGATTGTCTCCGTTTTACCTGAGGGCGCAATCGCTTGCACAGTAACAGTGCCTCTATCCAACGGACCGCCTACGTTGTCCATCACATTAACATTTAACGTTAGGACATCATCAACGTGTGGTCTATCTGGTGAGTAGAACAATCGTATGGATTCGCCTTGCGCCATCTGGCGTCGATACGCCATCCAACGTGCAACTTGACTCCAGAAGCGGTAATGGTATCTGTCTTCCACACCATGACGCCAACGCCATGCGCTGTCTGTTCCCATAAACAGCACTTTACCAGTGCCATACGTTTTTGTGACGATGAGCGGCACCCGTCCAGAAACTGTAGCAACCTGATCGTGCACTGCTAAGATTTCTGTGCCTGCCTTGGCTCGTTTGACACCAGCGTACCAGAAAAAACCTGGTAATGCGCGCCACACGTCGCTGTTGTCAAGGTCGGTATCTCCGAGACGGGTTAGCAAGCTGCGTTGTCCGGGTTCGGTGAGCGAGAAATAGCCTTGGACACTTGAACCGACACCGTTCGGTGTTGCGGGGTCCAAGACAACAGGATAAAGGTCAGCAAGCGGACCAGTGGTCAAAGAATCTTGTGCGCCGGAACGTCCCGGTAGAAAGACAATCCCAGCGGCTTGTGCGCTGACGAGTTGTCGTAAATCCTGTGCTTGTTCGACCGTCAACTGTTCAGGTGCTATACCTACATCTCCCAGAAACACCACATCAAATTTGCTAAGTTCTCTGGCATCGGGGAAACGTTTAATATAGCCGCGTCCACCGCCAGACTGCGGCAACTTAGGGTGAAAAAGCAGGCATGTTACATCAACACCTGCATCGCGTTCCAAGGCATTACGTAGGTATCGATATTCCCAACGCGGATAAGATTCAATAACAAGCACTTTCAACTGCTCCTTCCGTATAGATATGGGGGCAGAGAGTTCATTATTTTCGGGAATCAACTCTCGAATATCCTTCGCAATCCGTAGGGTAAGGTCGTAATTACCTGTTTCTTGTGGCGTCCATGCCATATTATCTTGTGCTTGCCCCATAGCGGAAACAGTGATAGTTTTGGTTGTCGTTGGCACATCATCAATGCTTAACGTTAGATGCACGTCTCTGTCCTGCCCCAAGGTGTTTCGGACGACAAACGGAATACGCAGCTGCTTTTTTGTTACGCCATAGGTTGGGGCATCTATACTCACTAACTCAAGGTCGGGCAATGGGACTGCACTGCCGACTCCCACGGTGAAAACAGGGACTCCTTTCATGTGGAACCGTGTCGCAGCCTTTACGGGTGAGTCCCCAATATTCCAATCACCATCTGATAGTAGCACTACGCCGCGAAGATTGGAATGATTGTCCAAAACATGCGATAGCCCTGCGTTTATATCTGTTGCTTCTTCTGCGGGGTCTAACAGTGAAGAGAACGGCTCGAATACTACGTTGAGTTCAGTATCTTCTTCAGATTTCCAAACATCTTCGGACATTAGTGGCTGTATCGTTTCAGCGCGGTTTTTACGTTTGGCAGCAGCATCTTGATCGTCAATTATATCCCGTGTTAGCATGCTATTAGATTTGTCCCACAGGATAGCAAGTGTAGAACGTTGTTCCGGCGGCTGTGATTCTAACCATTCAGGTTGGTTGAGCGTGACAATTACAAGGCAAACAAGCACAAAACGCAGCAACTCAAGCCATCCGATACGTGTACGGTAACCGCTGCGGTGCCATGCAAACCAGCATAGGACGCCGGTTACAGCAACGATAATCAGTCCCAAAATTATGATGGAACCGTTTGAGAAGAATTCAAGGTGTCCTTGCTGGTCTTGCATTTCTGTTATGTATCTCCGAGTATGTTAAGACATTCTTTCTTCGCGTATCTTTGAATGTTCAATTTGCTCTTCAAGAAAGGGTACAAATTCGTTAATCCAATAATTGACTTTTTCGTCATTATCGTTGTTCTGGATGTCAACTAATTTTTGTAGTTTCTCTCCATAGTATAAACTAGCAGGTCCCCAGAATCCTTCGGTTGAATAATTTGATATCAATGTGCTTCTAACATCTTCTTGATCTCCATACCTAACAAGAAGATCACGGGCTAACGAACCACACCAGTCTTCTATTAAAAGGGTCTTTGGAACAAATTCACTGGCAAGATACCACGCGCGATTTTCCACGTCTTGATCAACCCATTCCCATATTTTTTCGCGTGGAATTAAGGTTAATGCTCCTTTTTCTTTTTCTGTTTCCGAAAGATCTGCTTCTCTAAGCCAATTTGCTAAAGATATAGTTCTCGAAAAATTATCACGACTGTCCAAATATTCACTAACGTACTCCCAAACCTCCGCGGGATATTTTTTAGTTGTTTCAGTGAGAAACGAGCAACTTTGTGAGAAAGAATCAAAGATTGTTCTGTCGCTACCAAAGGGCACCAGCATGCATTGTACTAGTTCTAAAGCCTTTTTTGGATAGAGGTTTAGAAAACCTTTCGCTGTTTCTGTCCAATAAAAATCTGTCATTGTATCATACTGATAATTATCGGATTCTTTAAATAATTCTGGATGTGAAAGGAGGCGGAATGTGAGTTCATTTGGTAAAGTAGATTCTGGTTTTCGAAAAATGTAGTAACTGTGGAATAACTTCAATGCAATATGTACAGCTGACCTGTCGGTAATATCCAATAAAAATTCTATCCAAGCTTCAAAAATATTTTCGGATAGACTGGTAATTGCATTTTGGTATTTGAATAATTCAAAATCGTAGATATTAATAATATCGTTTTTTGCCATGTTGAGAATTCGAAGTCCTGCTTGATCAGTCAGACCCGAATAGTGCGTAAGCGATGGTACTATTGTGTTAAGAGTGATATCTTCACAGAGTACGTCAAGTTGTTGCTCCCATAGTGCTGAATCAGTATCAAAGATCGTATGGAAATAACCACCCAAAAAATAAGTGCTGATATTATCCTTTGTGTTTCGTTGGGCATCAAGAAGCATTGGTAGAAGTGAAAGCGATTTATCTCTCTGTCCAAGTTCATACCCAAACTTGTTTCCATTCTTTGCTTCGGTAGTCACAAGCCATGATAATTCCGATTTCAAAAGTGCAGGATTATCTACAGATTGCTTCGCTAGTGATTCAAGGTAGGGTTTAACTTTATCAACTTTATCTCTGTCTTCAATAAGAAGGTCTTCAACCATATCCATCCCAACATAGCGTTGCATTAACGAAGAAAAGTCGGAACCAATCAATTCGTCTTGAAGTTTTTCAAAACGCTGTCTAATTTTCTTTGGTAGTCCTTTGTTTTCAACATAGGAGTCATCATGAAACAAAATTCGGCTAATTGTCTCAATAATCTGTTTTTCGTTTACATATCCATTTTTACTAATTGTTTCGACTGTGTTTACAACCATATTGCCTAAATTGTGCTTTCTTGCAAGTGATCCTGCATGACCAAGCAGAATCCCCGCAGCCTGTTTACGTTCATCTTCAGGTAAATGTTCCAATTGCTCAAACAAGAGTTGCCATACGGAACGGTAGGCTTTCGACCACTGAGCGTGTGTTTTGGGAAACCAAAAATTTGGTTCCTTGCGTAATCCTTGATATTCTGCTCCTGACATCCGTGAGAAATGGCCGGATATTAAACCTTTATCGCATGCTTTTAATGCCAAGCTTCGCCGTTCTTTTGATTCAGACTCAAATGCTTCCTTTAAGACAAGTAAACGTTCTACTGGGGATGCTTCTGTAGGAGCTACCGCACCTGGTCCTAATGAGAAAAGTTCAGCAAATACTCCACTTGCATTGTTCGATGTTCTTTCATTTTCTGCTTCACCGAGTGCAAGGAGCAACCTTGCTGCATTAGGGAACAATTTTCGCCATATAGCAATTTTTTCAAGAGCCCATATCACCGATCTCCGACCATTAGTAAATTCTAAAAGAGTTTCTTTATCCCAAGTACCGATTGTTCGCACTAAGCACTTTAAAGCAGATTCTGGATCTGCTTCAGTTAGTGCTAAAAAGAATTTGTTATTAAGATTTCTCAACGAAGTGTCTGATTGAAATGGCCCATGTGGTCCAAGGAGCTGCTTGACAATCCTTGATGCTTCTTCCGACTCAGCGGCATATTTAAACATCTCACAGAACCAATCGAACAAGTTTGGTGTAAAGCCTCGTGTTAACTCCACAAGATCAGAATCTTCAGCATAGTAATTTTCCCACCACTCTAACCATAACTTGATATGTAGGACTTTTGGAGTAATGCGGAGTGTATAGTCACCTTTTAGGGTACCACGTTTTTTCAGGTCTAAAACAACTTTTTTGAATCTTTGTTGAGTAATCGACGGGAAAGCATTCTCCACAATTTCTGCAATTGCACTGAATTCTTCGGAAACATTACCTTTAAAGCCAAATTGTTTAAAGAGTGCTAAATAACGAAGTACCGGCCAACGGTCCGCTACATCTGGTATTGTTGGGTCCTCGCCTCCGAAAATACATCGTTCCCAGAAATTGACTGTGCTCAGGGGAGCAAGTAGATTTTCTTGATGAGAATTCAAATTCGTACCGATCATGTGCGCAACCTCTGGTAAGCCGCTACAGAGTCCAGCCCATCTATTAGCATCAGCATTGGATATATTAGTATAACTCTGAACAATGCTACAAATCTGTTCATTATCCAGCGGTGGGGCATCATAGTAGTTAATATCTCCAGATTTTTCCTCATAGTCATTATAGATAGTGATCAATTTAATCCTTGAACCACGATGTTTCAGTTTATTCCAGAAATATGATCTATTGTCGGGATTACATTCATCTATTATTAGCAGAACTGAGAAAGAGTTATCGTCTCGGAGAATTTCATTCAGTAAAACACTATCTAAGAATTGAGAGGCAGTACAGTAAACAACAAGTGGAGATAAATCATCAACCTTCGTTGCTTCTAGAACAAGTTTAGTTTTTCCGATGCCAGGTTCACCTAACATACGCAGGTGAATTGTATCGTTATTTCGCCTTAATTCATTTTGGATTTCTAAGATCTGATCGTTCTGTGATTCTCCTGAGACAAATGAGAGCCGCATAGTCGCATCTTCAGACCAACTCTGATGGGTTTGGAAAAATCCTCGATCATTCCCATTGACCCACAATGCTAATGATGGGAACACCTCAAGGAATCCTCTGAGAGTATTCTGAGTAAACACCTCTACTTTGGGATTTGAATAACCACACTGCTTTAGGTAATCCTTGATGTTCGGGATGATTTTTCCTCGATTGAATTCAGTAGGATCAATTCCAGTGCATACCAAAATGTAGACTCCATCACCATCAAGGCACTTTCGAATACTCTCTCCAAGATTCTGCCTATTTGGTGTTTTCGTGCCAAAAAGTTCCTTCTTGATAACTGACTTTTGCCACGGTTTAAACGTTTCTCCAGCTTTAATCTGATAGCTTGTTTTTCCCTGCCTAATTAAACCTTGTCCCCCTTTAATTTGAGCGTCATCAACATTAGCATCAACGCCACCGTCAGGATTATTAACCCAACTAGAAACAGTAATCTTGCTAATTTCCACTCCAAGTCTTCGTGCTTCTGCCCAAAGCAGCTGCTGAAAGAACTCAACTGATGTTTTTTGATCAAATTGACTAAGATGTTCATTTTTTACGGTAAAAATTGTATCAATATTCATTTGATGCTCCTTAAGAAATAAACACTGTTTGAATATTATGATGTATTAGGGTCGCGACCTGGAGGGCACTCCTACAAGACATATTCAAAATTATACCTCAGTCTCTCTCTGCTGTTGCAAAATCTCCAACTGGACTACTTTCCGCTTTCTTACTCGGTAAACTTAGCACCGCTTCCACAATAAGTGCTATCGCCATCGCAATCAGGAAGATACGCCAGAGTTCATTGGCTAAAGAGGAGGTGTCTCCCACTTCTACGTCTATTCGCCTATAAGATAAGTCGTTAAATAGCGCATCTACAGTTTCTTCAGGGGCTGCTTTAGCGGAATCTTCAGCTTGGCTGCGATTCACAGCTACCCAATACGCCTCGTCTCTATAGACGCCAGCGTGTAATCCGCGTTGTGAAAGCGATACTGCGTCTCCTTCAGGCGCAACCGCCTCCCATTGTCCACGATCTGCAAGTGCATCAGGCGCAGCATCGCGTTGAGATGCTTCAGTCAATGCGCGACATCCTTCAGCTAACGCACGCTGTAACATCACATAAAACACTACGCCGTCCCGTTCAAGAGATGAGAATTGTGCCGTGGGTAGTGTGCTACAGAAATACGCTGCGCCTCGGTCAGTATTCACACGGGTTAGCAGCGGCGCATCGCTACCAAATCTTGCCAGCGGCGTTCCCATGCTCTCAATAGCACGATACCGGTAGGTGCGTAGTTTATTCAAAGGCAAGGGGTTACCGCTATCTACATGCGCCAACAGATCGGCATCACCACGCCACCATGAAATCTGGGCAGTTTGTTCATCATCAGGTGTCTGCCAATTGTCCCAACGTGAGTCGAACATTTGGGCACCAGCATTCTGACTCGGTGGAAAGAAGATAGCGACACGACCACTGTTAACAAAATTCTGTATCTGTTCCACGACCAACCCATTCGGCAAAGCTGCTTGCCAAACCAATAACCCTGTCCTTCCCCAATCAATCTCCCCAATGCGACTCGTGGGAATCACATCCGCCTGATGTTGAAGCCTGGCATCTGGCG
>LXNJ01000762.1_pt1 | contig 20958 bp, 18 predicted proteins | sample 809081 | NCBI WGS metagenome assembly LXNJ01 (sample SAMN04870510, study PRJNA318959) | sponge metagenome | biome: sponge; feature: marine sponge reef; material: water | host: Petrosia ficiformis | place: Greece: Milos, Mediterranean Sea | collected 2013-05-29 | depth 5-7 m | reverse complement strand
GATGGACAGGAACTGCGGGCGGGCGAACATGGACCAGCCGTAGGTGTTGGCCGAAAGCCACAGGTACTTCTCCACGATGTCCGCCAGCACCACCGCGATGAGGATCGGCGGGCGCGGCCAGCCGTAGCGCTTCATGAACAGGCCCAGCACGCCGAAGGCCAGCACCAGGCCGAGGTCCTCCATGGAATAGGTGGCCTGGAAGGCGGCCAGGGTCACCAGGCCGATGATGATGGGCGCGAGAATGTTGGGGGAGATGGCCGCGACGCGGGTCAGGGTGGGCGCGAAATAGAGCATGATGGGCACGACGATGACGTTGCCCAGCACGATGGTGTAGACCAGGCTGACGGTCAGGTCGAGGTTCTCGGTCAGCATCGCCGGACCCGGCTGGACCCCCGACAGCACCAGGATCGCCAGCAGGATGGCCATGCCGCCGCTGCCCGGTATCCCGAACACCACCGTGGGAATCAGCACGCCCCCGTCCACCGAGTTGTTGGCCGAGTCCGCGGCGATGACGCCGCGCACGTCGCCCGTGCCGAAGGTCTCCATGGCGCCCTTCTCGGTATGGCGCGCCTGGGCGTAGGCGATCCAGTGAGCGCCGGAGGAGCCGATGCCCGGCATCATCCCCACGAAGGTGCCGATGAGCGACGAGCGCACCAGCAGCCACTTGTTGTTGAGGGCTTCCTTCATGCCCTTGTAGACGTCCTTGTCCGCCTCCTTCAGCATGGTCTCCAGGCGTTCGCGGGCGATGGGCGTGTTGGAGACCACCAGGTCCACCACCTCGGGCAGGGCGAACAGGCCGATGACGACCGGGGCCAGGGGGATGCCGTCCCAGAGGTAGTCGATGCCGAAGGTGGTGCGGGTGTTGCCGCCGATGACGGAGAAGCCGATCATGGAGATGGCGAGCCCGAAGCAGGCCGTCAGCATGCCCTTGACGAAGGCGCCCGAGCTGACGATGGCCACGCACATGAGGCCCAGCAGTGACAGCAGGAAGAATTCGGCGGCGCCGAACAGCCTCAGCAGCTCACGGGAGATGGGCAGCGCCAGCAGGAGCGCCATCGCGCCGATGATGCCGCCCACCAGCGTGCACATGTAGCTGGCGCCCAGGGCCACGCCCGCGAGCCCCTTGCGCGCCAGCGGGTAGCCGTCGAGGATCGTCGCCTGGGCCGAACGGGCGCCGGGAATGCCCATGAGGATGGAGGGGACCGGCTCGGTGATGTCGCTGGCCGCCAGGAAGAAGACCACCGCGGTCACCGTGATCCACGGGTCCACGTACCCCGCGAACCCCAGCAGCACCACGGCGACGGGAAGGTTGCCCCCGGGCATCAGGCCCGACACGAGCGCGATGGGCAACATCAGCAATATCACCAGCATCGGCCCGAGGGAGAAGAGCTTCTCTGCGGCCTCTATGGAAGCTTCCCACATGTGATCCTCACGAATTCATAGGCTTGGAATGCGAAGTGCTGACTTGCCATGACCGGCGTGCCGTGTCAACTTCTGCGCCCCGCGGCCCGACTTTCCGTCATTCCGGGCTTGACCCGGAATCCAGGAGCGGCGGGGTGGCGGCCCTACGCCGTCCAGAGCTCATAACAGGTCGCCGCGCAGGCCCTGGACAGGAAGAGGCCGCCGCCCAGGTTCACGAAGTGCCTGTCGAGGCGCTTGCGATACCACTTCCCCTTGCGCAGGTAGACGTCGGTGTCGGTGCGCTCCGGGATGGTGTTCTCGCTGGCGTCGCGGCGGGTGAGCACCTCCAGGTAGAGGGCCTGCGAGCACAGCCCGGCGATGTTGTCGATGGCGGCCTTGCACTCCGTGTCGTTCAGGTACTGGAGCACGCCCTGGCACACCACCAGGTCGAAGGGTTCCGGGGCCCGGTAGTCGACGATGGAAGCCTTCTCCCATGAGAACTCTCCGCAAAGATAATCGCTCGTCTCCAGCCCGTGGTAACGTACCTCCGGGCGTAGGTCTTTGAGCGCGGTCCGCCAGTGCCCGAGGCCGCAGCCGGCGTCCAGCACGGTCTTCACCTCGACCTCCAGGTAGTCGAGATAGGCGAGGACGAAGCGGACGATGACCGGGGTGTACTCCGTCATGAACGTCCGCGTCCCGTCGTTGCGGTACCACCGGTCGTAGTACGCGCGGTCGAACCTGAACTTCTTCATGATCTCCACGAAGCGGCCGTCTCGGGATCACCGTCCACGACCCGATGCTCGCATTTTCCCCGCATCCGGGATAGGCCCTGGAAGGAATGTCCTTCGAGCTGCTCGCCCTCCTCACCGCGTTCTCCTACGCCACGTCGAACATCGCGGCCCGGTGGGGACTCCGGTATTCGACCCCCAACACCGCCGTGCTTTTCTCGCTGACCGTGCACGCGGTGGGGCTGTCGACCGTCGTCCTGCTCACACAAGGCGTGCCCTCGGTTCCCCACGCGGCGCTCTATCTGGTGGTCATCACCGGTGTGCTGCAGACGGTGCTGCGGTCGTGCCACTACCTGGCCATCTCCAAGGTGGGTGTATCCCGGGCCGTCACGCTGCGCAATACGCACCCGATGCTTACCGTGCTGATCGGCGTCACCGTGCTGGGGGAGCAGACCAATGCCCTCAATCTGGCGGGGGTGGTGCTGATCGTCGGCGGCACCGCGCTCACGTCGTGGAGAATGGACGAGCAGATCCCCGACTTTCGTCGCTGGTACCTGGTGCTGCCGGTGGCGACCTCCGTGATGACCTCCACGGTGCACCCGATCCGGCGATACGCCATGCTGATGGCGGACGAGCCGCTGTTCTTCGCGGCGCTCGTAGGGATCGTCTCGTTGGGCTGCTTCATGACCTACCTGGCGCTGCCGCTGCCTCGGGATCCCATCGTGTGGCACAGGAAGGCGCTGCTCCCCTTCGCCATCTCCGGAGTCGGCGAGACCATGGCGATCCTGCTGCTGTTCTTTGCCCTTGCTTCGGGGCCGACCGTGATCGTCTCTCCCATCACCGCCACTTCGCCGGTATGGACCGTGCTGATGGCCAGCATCATTCTGCGCCGTATCGAGAACACCACCCCGGCGGTGGTCTTCGGCACGTTGCTGGTGGTGTCGGGCGCCATCTCCGTCACCCTCGGCAGGCACTGGTAGGCGGTCCCGTCGCCGCCGCCCGGGATTTCTGTTAGTTCTTTCGGTTGGACCCCCGCGTCCCCCGTCCGGCCGTCGTCCGCTAATGAAGAAGCTCCTCGTCTGCCAACACGTACCCTTCGAGATCCTGGGCACGCTGAACCCCATGCTCCGGGACGCCGGTTTCAGGATGCGCTACGTGAACTTCGGCCGCCATCCCGACGCCCGTCCCGCGCTCGACGGCTACAGCGGCCTCGTGATTCTTGGCGGTCCCATGAGCGCCTACGAGGTGGAGCACGGGCATCTGGCCACGGAGGTGGAACTGATCTGCGAGGCCCTCGACAGGGATCTGCCGGTGTTGGGGGTCTGCCTCGGCGCCCAACTCATCGCCAAGGCGCTCGGCGCCCACGTCAAGCCCAACAGGAAGCCCGAGATCGGCTGGTACGGCGTGTCGATGACCGAGGAGGGCAGGGAAGACCCGCTGTTCTCCCGCTTCAAGGAGACCGAGACGCTGTTTCAGTGGCACGCGGACACGTTCCACATGCCCAGGAAGGCGGTGCGTCTGGCGACGTCGCCCGGCTGCCGCAACCAGGCGTTCCGTTTCGGCGACCGGGTCTACGGCTTCCAGTTCCACCTGGAAGTGGACGAGCCGCTGATCGAGCGCTGGCTCAACGTCCCGTTGCACAAAGCCGAGCTCAAGAGCCTCGGGCCGCGCATCACTGCGGAGCGGATCCGGCGGGAAACCCCGGTCCACCTCCGGCGGCTCCGGTATCTGAGCGGGCGGGCCTTCGGCGGATTCATCCGCCTCCTCGGGGCGCCCCGCCGGGCGGTGGTGCTACCCTCGCGTTGATTCGCTCCGGCTACGACCGCGCCGGTCACCCGGCGGCCAGATGTCCGGTCTTGCTGTAGAAGATGCAGCCGGCGCGGCTGCGCGGCGCATGGGAGCTGCCCGGAGGGTTTCGCAGCCAAGTTCCCTTGGGATAGACGCCCTCGTCGTCCTCGAGAACGCCTTCGAGCACACAGACCTCCTCGCCCGTGGGATGGGGGTGCCGTTCCAGAAGTGCCCCCGGCTCCAGTTTCACGAGGGCAACGAACTCTCTCTCCGTGTCGTGGAGCGGCATCACGAGATGCCCTTGCCCGCCGCCCGGAGCCCACGGCGCGCCGGCGGTATCGATCCGCACGAACCGGCTCTCCTCCGGGTCCATCTGGCGGAGCTTTACGAACAGGGTGCAGCCGCCGCGGCTGTGGGGCCGGTGGCTGGAGCCCGGCGGGTTCCTCACGTAGGTCCCGGCCGGGTAGTCCCCGTGCTCGTCGGAGAACACGCCTTCGAGTACCAGGAACTCCTCGCCGAGCCCGTGGGAGTGTTCCGCGAAGGCGCTTCCGGGAGCGTAGCGGACGATGCTCGTGGCCCGCGCCACCTCCTCGCCGTCCCGCTCCAGCATGCGCCGCGCGACCCCGGGCAGGGGGGAGTCCATCCAGGGCATCTCCTCCGTGTCGATGACCACGCGCCGGGATATGTCCGTGTTCAAGAGCATGCGGCCGGTCTCCGCGGGGCCGGCTGCTGGTTGACCCGCCCCACCGGGTCATATTAACTTTCGTGGCTCGTACACACAACGACGGCACGTCGGGACCACGCGACGGCACAGGAGGAATCCAATGGCCAAAGCCAAGGTGTTCATATTCGCTCCCAACGACGAAAAGGGCGACTCCCACAAGAAGCTCGAGGACAACGGCTGCGAGCTTGTGCTGGGCAAGGCCGGTTGGCACAACCCCCAGGGGGACAACGAGGCCGAGATGGTCTCCATGGCCCAGGGCGCCCATGCGCTGGTGGGGACCTCCATCCGAAGCTCCCCCATCAGCCAGGAGATCATGAAGGCCTCCAAGGACCTCCGGGTGGTGGCCAAGTACACCATCGGCGTGGACGACGTGGACGTGGATGCGGCCACGGAGATGGGCATCATGGTGTGCCACGCGCCCACGGAGTCCAATTGGGGCGGGGTGGCCGAGGGCACCATCACCGGCATGCTGACCATGCTCAAGCGCACGCGCGAGCGTGACCGGCACCTGAAGAGCGGCGGCGAGTGGCGCGACCTGAGCCACCAGGGAACCTACGTCGGATCCCGCGAGATGGACGGCTACCCCGGCATCGTGCTGGGCATCATCGGGCTGGGGCGCATCGGCACCCGCGTGGCCAAGCTCATGAAGCCCTGGGGCATGCGCATGATCGCCTGCGACCCCTACGTGCCCGACGAGAAGTTCGCGGAGGCGGGCGTCGAGAAGGTCGACCTGGCGACGCTGCTGCGGGAGTCCGACGTGGTGACCCTCCACGTGGTCCTCACCAAGGAGACCCGCCACATGATGGGAATGGCGCAGTTCTCCCAAATGAAGAAGGACGCCATCTTCATCAACACCTCCCGCGGCTACTGCGTCAACGAGCCGGAACTCACCGAGGCGCTGGAAAACGACGTCATCTCGGGCGCGGTCCTCGACGTGTTCGAGGACGAGCCCCTGTCCATGGACAGCCCGCTCCGGAAGCTCGGCGACAAGGTGATCATGTCGCCCCACATGGTCTCTTCCAACAAGGGCAGCGGCCTCCACCCCGGCGTGGTCTGGGCCACGAGCTCGGTCCTGACAGCGCTCCGCGGCGAGGTCCCCGACAACGTCTACAACAAGGAGGTCATCGAGCAGTGGAAGAGCCGTTTCGGCGGCAAGAGCCTGCTGTGAGAACTTAACCTGGACGCCCGACCGCCCCGCATGAAAGGGGATTCCCGAACGTTGTCGGGAATCCCCTTTCATGACTGCACGGCGCTGCAGCCGATGTCTCCGGCCGCGCGCCGGCCAGGGGACCGAGCCCTGCGTCCGGGAATAGCGAACACGACATGGACGAGCCATGGGAACTCAGGACGTAGAACGCGAAGAGGACGCCGCCGAGCTGCGCTCCTTCATCTCGCACCTGCTGCGGGATGTGCAGGCGCTTGAGCGCATGCTGGCCCAGGGCATGATCGAGTCCGGGGTGCACCGCATCGGCGCGGAGCAGGAGCTGTTCCTGGTGGATGCGGCCCGGCGGCCGGCGATGCTGGCCATGGAGTTGCTGGAGCGGGTGGCGGACTCGCATTACACCACGGAGCTGGGGCTCTTCAACCTGGAGATCAACCTCGATCCGCTGGTGTTCGGCGGTGACTGCCTGAGCCGGCTCGAGGGGCAGCTCCAAACCACGTTGCAGCGGTTGAGAGAGGCCGCGCATGAGCGCGGCGCCGAGGTGGTGCTGGTCGGTATCCTCCCGACCTTGCGCAAGTCCGACCTTGCGCTTGCCCACATGGCCCCGCGACCGCGCTATCGGGCCCTCAACGAGGTGCTCACCCAACTCCGCGGCGGCGACTACGAGTTCCGGCTCAAGGGGGCCGATGAGCTGGACATCCGGCACGACTCGGTGATGCTGGAATCCGGCTGCACCAGCTTCCAGGTGCACTACCAGGTGGAGCCGGCGGAGTTCGCCCAGTGCTACAACCTCGCGCAGCTCGTGACCGCCCCGCTGCTGGCGGCGGCGGCCAACTCGCCGCTCCTGTTCGGACGCCGGCTGTGGCGCGAGACGCGCATCCCGCTGTTCCAGCAATCCATCGACACGCGCCGGGCGGGCCATCACATGCGCGAGCGCGCGGCACGGGTGAGCTTCGGCCAGAACTGGGTGCGCGAGTCGATCCTGGAGCTGATCCGGGAGGACCTGGCGCGCTTCCGGGTGCTGCTGGGGGTGTCCCTGGAGGAGGACTCCCTTGAGGTGTTGGCGCGCGGCGGGCTGCCGACGTTGCCGGCCCTGCGCACCCACAACGGCACCGTCTACCGCTGGAACCGCCCCTGTTTCGGCGTCGGCGAGGGCAGGGCGCATATCCGCATCGAGAACCGGGTGTTGCCCTCGGGCCCCACGGTCCTGGACGAGGTGGCCAACGCCGCCTTCTTCCTGGGCATGCTCCGGGGCGGACAGGAAGCGTACGGCGACGTGGGCGCCTCCATGCCCTTCCACGACGCCGAGGCCAACTTCCTGGCCGCGGCGCAGCGCGGGCTCCGCGCCCAGTTCACCTGGGTGGACGGCACGACGGCGCCGGCCGACGAGCTCATCCGCCGGGAGCTGCTGCCGCTGGCATGGCAGGGGCTGCGCGCCGCCGGCCTCGACTCCGCGGACGTGGACCGCTACCTGGGGGTCATCGAGCAGCGCGTGGCGTCGCGCCAGAACGGGGCGTCGTGGCTGCTGCGCTCCCTCGCCGACATGCAGGGCGCGGACACGCAGGATGCCCTGTTGAGCGCGCTTACGGCGGCAACCGCCACGCGGCAATGGGAGGGAAAGCCGGTGCACGAATGGCCATTGGCTAGAGTCGAGGAGGGCCGCGGCGGAAAGCCCCATGCCCTGCGCATCGAGGAATTCATGACCACGGACCTCATCACGGTCCACCCCGACGAACCGATGGACCTGGTCATCAGGCTCATGGACTGGCGACGGATTCGCCACGTGCCGGTGGAGGATGAGGAGGGCAAGGTGGCGGGCCTGCTCTCGTGCTTCGAGGCCCTGCGGCAGTGGGGCCCGGCCGCGCCCGACGCGGACGGTGAACCGGTGCCGGTGCGGGAGGTCATGCAGCCGGATCCGGTGACCATCGCTCCGGAGGCCACGGTCACGGAGGCGGTGGCCCGGATGCGGGAGGCAAGGAGCGACTACCTGTTGGTGGTCAAGGAGGAACGGCTGGTGGGGATCGTGACCGAGAGCGACATCCTCCAGCTTACGGCGCGCCTGCTGGAGCAGCTTGCCGGCGAGGACGGTGCGGATGGCGGCTGATTTCCCCGGCGCCGGGCGCATCTTCCCGCGGATTCTGGGCCGCTACGGCGGCGATACCCCGGGCCCCCTCGTGATCGGAATCGGCGGCATGCACGGCAACGAACCGGCGGGCGCGCTGGCGCTCCAACAGGCGCTGGAGGCCCTGCGCGCCGCCGAGGTGCCGTTCCGGGGTTCCTTCATCGGGTTTGCCGGCAACCGGGCCGCCTTGGCCCGCGGCTGCCGTTACATCGACGAGGACTTCAATCGCGCGTGGTCGCGCGAACGCGTCATCCGGCTGAGGGGCCACGGGGCAACCCCGGACGCCACCTCCGAGGAGCTTGAGCAGCGCGACCTGCTGGCGTCCCTGGACGCGGAGCTGGCGCGGCGCCGGGGACCGGTGGTGTGCCTGGATCTGCACACCACCTCGGCCGCCGGCACCCCGTTCGTGGTCATCGGCGACACCCTGCTGAATCGCCGGTTCGCCTTCCGCCTCCGCGCGCCGGTGGTCCTCGGCCTCGAAGAGCGCCTGGAAAGCACCATCCTGAACCACCTGGGCGAAGAGGGGCACGTGGCCGTGGGCTTCGAAGGAGGACAGAATGATTCGCCGTCGTCGGCGGCCATCCACCTGGAGGCCATCCGGACGGTGCTGGCGACCGCCGGCTGCATCCGCACCGAAGACCTGCCGCTGCCGGCCCATGGCAGCGAAGACCCGGCCGCGGACTCGGACGCGCCTTCGCCGGTGGTCGAGGTCCGCTACCATCATGTGATCCGGAAAGACGACGAATTCGTCATGGAGCCCGGGTTCACGAACTTCCAGCCCGTGGAGCGCGGCCAGATCCTGGCCCGCGATCGCCGGGGACCGATTTGCGCCGGCGAATCCGGGCAGATCCTCATGCCGCTCTACCAGGGACAGGGGACCGACGGCTTCTTCCTCGTGAGACGGGTCCGGCCGTTCTGGCTGCGGCTGGCCAGTTGGCTGCGCCGCCTGCGCATCGAGCGCCTGCTGCCGGCGTTGCCGGGGGTGCGAAGATACCAGGATACGCCGGGGACGCTCGTCGTGGACCCGCGCGTCGCCCGGTGGTTCGTGGTCGAGCTGTTCCACTTGCTGGGTTTTCGCAAGCGGCTATCCCGGGAAGGCAAGCTGATCGTGAGCCGGCGCTGGCACGAATCCCGCGCTCTTGAAGAGCTGCAGGGTCAGCGGTGAGATAAGGACCCCCCGTGAAACCGGAATCGAGACGGGTCTTCCCGGCCTGGGCCGCCCTGGTGCTGTCCGTGGTCGTGTTGGCCGCGAGCCTCGCCCACGCCGAGCCGATCCGGAGGCAACGTACACCGTGGCTACCAGTGACTTCATGGCGCGCGGCGGGGACGGTTACGGCGCGCTTGCCGGCGGGAAAGCCGCTCATGGAGGCCCGAGCCGCGAGGCTGGTGGCAGCCCAGGTGATCGACTTCATCGCCGCCCGGGGCGTCATCATGCCGCGAGCGGAGGGCCGGTTGCGTCCGGTCGAATAGGCCCGTGCCCGCTGCCGAGGGCGCACGGCTTTCCACGCGTCGACGAAGAATTTCGGAACCGCTTGAAACCGGCGTACAATTGAAATAGGTATGAATTCGTGGCCCCCTTGTGGGGCTTGCGGAACGGTCGGGAAAGAAATGTGAGGCACAAGAAATCAGTCGCGGCGGTCATGGCGTTGGCGCTAGGGGCGGGTTTTGCCCTTATCGCCTGGACCGCGGCCGCGCAATCCCGGTCGGGAGTCAAGACAGCGTCTCTACGGGCGCCGGGCGTCCCGGCGCGCCCGCAGAGCAAACTGCCGGAGCTCCTGTCGAAGCGCGATGCCGCCTTCTACGGGAGCGTGTTCGCGCTGCAGAAGGAAGGGCGTTGGGACGAGGCCGACTCCCTCATCAAGCGGATACAGAATCGTCTCCTCATGGGCCATGTCCGGTTTCAGCGCTTGATGCACCCCACCCTTTACCGTTCCTCGTACGGGGAGCTGTGGACCTGGATGGAGCGGTACGCCGACCATCCCGGCGCACGGCGGATCTTCCGTCTGGCGAAGCGGCGTCAACCCAACGGCGGGAAATCGCCGCGGCCTCCGGCCCGGGGCGTGCTCGTATCCGAGGTCAAGTCCGACCCGGTGCCGGCGGTGTCGCAGCCGCGCAGGAACGGCCGGTTGCAGGCGGCGCCGGACCCGGAGGGTCGTCCCAGGGCACGGTCGCGGGAGGTGCGGGAGGTCCAGCGGCGGGTCCGGGCGTTGGTGTCGGAAGGCTACGTGACCAAGGCGCTCGCGTTCCTGGAAGGACGGCGTCGCACCGGTCTGCTGGACGCCACGAGCTTCGATGAGAGCCTTGCCTGGATCGCCGGGGGCTACTTCTTCTGGAACAAGGACCGGAAGGCGCTGAAGGCGGCCACCCGGGCGGTGGCGCGGTCCGGCGAGCGGGTCCCCCTGGGATACTGGTGGGGCGGACTGGCCGCGTGGCGCCTGGGCGAGTATCGCGAGGCGGCGAAGTACTTTCGGGTGCTGGCGGAATCGAAATCGGTGACGCCTTGGTTGGTATCGGCGGGCGGCTACTGGGCCAGCCGCGCCTACCGGGCCGCCGGCGAATCCCGGCGGGCGGCGCCGATGTTGCGCGCGGCCGCGCGGCATCCGCGTACGTTCTACGGGCTTCTGGCCATCACCGCTCTGGGCAAGCAGCCACCCCTCGATTTCGGCATGCGCTGGCTCAGCGCCGCCGACCTTGAAGCCCTGATGGCGATGCAGCCGGTGCGCCGTGCCCTGGCCCTGAGCCAGGTGGGTGAACACGTCAGGGCGGGGGCCGAACTCCGCCGATTCGCCCACCGTCTGTCCCCCCGCCTGTCCCTGGTGATGCTGTCGCTGGCCTCCGAGTCCGGACTGGCGGACCTGTCCTACCGCACCGCCGAGAGCCTGCTGTTGCGTACCGGCATCCCGGTGGACTCCGCGCTCTACCCGCTGCCCATCTGGGAACCCGACGGCGGGTATACCCTGGACCGGGCCTTCCTGTTCGCGGTGATGCGGCAGGAGTCCAAGTTTCGGGCCGGAGCCCGAAGCTCCAGGGGCGCCCGGGGGCTGATGCAGCTCATGCCCCGGACCGCGGGCGTCATGGCGGGACGGCGCTATCGCGGGGCGCACCGCCAGGAACTGATGGACCCGGTGCTCAACGTCACCCTGGGACAGAAGTACCTGCGCTACCTGCTGTCGCGGCGGGGCATCGACGGCAACCTCTTCTACGCCCTGACGGCCTACAACAGCGGCCCCACGCGGCTCAGGGAATGGCAACGCAAGGTGGACTACCGCAACGACCCGCTGCTGTTCATCGAAAGCATCCCCACCCGGGAGACCCGCATCTTCATCGAGCGGGTGCTGACCAACCTGTGGATCTACCGGATCCGGTTCGGGCAGCCCGCCCGTTCCCTTGAGACCATCGTGTCGGGCGGCTGGCCCCGGTACGTTCCGCTGGACCCCGCCCGCCCGCCCGCCCGATCCTGACCAGGTTGTTCTTGCCGCGGCGCAGGTCGTCAGCGGTTGCAGTTGGCCACCCGGTGCGATAGTGCTAGGCGCATCTGACGGCCAACTTCGTGAACTTCACACAGGAGGGCATGATGAAGACGCACCGAACCATCCGCGGGATCACACTTGTCGCTGCTGCTGCCGCCCTGATCTTCGCCGGCTCCCCCCAGGCGGGAGCGGCGGACTTCTACGCCGGCAAGACCATTACCATCGTGTGTCCCTATTCCACGGGCGGCACCTACGACCGCATGTCGCGGCTGGCGGCGAAGTTCCTGCCCAGGCATATTCCGGGCAACCCCGCCGCCATCGTGCACAACCGCCCCGGCGCCGGCGGCGTCATCGGGTTGCGGTCCGTTTACAAGGCCGAGCCCGACGGCCTGTCGCTGATCCACTTCACCAGCCCCATGGTGGTGCGGAGCCTCACCGGCGGCATCAAGGACATCGACTTCAAGAAGCTGACGTGGCTCGGCAGCGTGGGCGGCGCGCACTACATCTTCGCCCTCCGGTCGAACCGGCCCGAACGCACCATCAAGGACTTCCAGACCACCAAGACGCCCATCCGTGTCGGCGCGTCGGGACCGAGCTCGCTGCTCACCCAGGCGCCCAAGTTCCTGCAACGGGCCGGCAAGTTCAACATCCGGCTGGTGCCGGGCTACAAGGGCTACAACCCCATGGCACTGGCCATGAAGCAGGACGAGGTGGACGCCGTGTCGACGGCCGGATCCGCCGTCATGGTCAATTCCGCCACCCGGGAGATGCACAAGGACGGCACCATCAAGCTGGTGTTGTCCATGGGGGGCGCCCCGCCTCCGGACCCCCTCAAGGCGGAGGTCGCCGCGCTACCGAAGTTCGTCGACGGCATCGCCGATCCCAAGGACCGTGATGCCTGGGTGGCGTTCTCCGGGCTCCTGAGCGCCAGCCGGCCGTTCGGGGCGACGCCGGGACTGCCGGCGGACCGCGCCGCCATCCTCAAGAAGGCCATGGCGGACATGATGGCCGATCCCGAATTCAGGAAGACCGCCACGGACCAGGGATTCGTGCTGAACACGCTGAATGCCCAAGAGGCGGAGAAGCTGATCCTGTCGGTCTTCAACCTTCCCGCGGACATCCAGGACCGGTTGAAGACGCTGTTGAAATAGTCCCTTTGAAATGAGCGTCCCGCGTCCGTAACGCGGGACGCTCCCGCGCAATGGCTTTTGAGGCCTTCTTCGAGGCCCTCGCCATCACCTTCACCCTGCCGGTGCTCGGCGGGATCCTGCTGGGGTTGCTGCTGGGGCTGGTCTTCGGCGCGGTGCCGGGCCTGAATGCGGTCCTCGGCATCGTGCTGCTGCTCCCGTTCGTCTGGAGCCTGTCGCCCTTCGTGGCGTTTGCCATCATGCTCTCGCTGGTTTCGGCGGTGCATACGTCCAACACTTTCCCCGCATTTTTCTTCAACGTGCCGGGCAGCCCCAGCGCGGCCGCCACCATCCTGGACGGTTACCCCATGGCACGCAACGGCGACGCCGCCCGCGGCCTGACCGCGGCCTTCATGGTCTCCGCCGTGGGCGGCATCATCGGCGCGCTGGTGCTCCTGGTCGCGTTGCCGGCGTTGCAGCCGGTGGTGCTGGCCTTCGCGGCGCCGGAACGTTTCATGCTGGTGGTGCTGGGCATCCTCATGATCAGCTTCCTGAGCGGGGCGAAGCCGGTGAAGGGGCTGATGGCGGGGGCCCTGGGCCTGTGGCTCGGCACCGTCGGCCAGGATCCGCAACTGGGGGTGGCGCGGTTCACCTTCGGCTCGGACTACCTGCTCGACGGAATCCAGACCGTGCCCATCATCATGGGTCTGTTCGCGCTGCCCGAGGTGGTGTCCCTGGCCATAAGGGGACGTATCGCCGAACGCACGCACGTGGACATGGGCGAAGGGTTCCGGCCCGGCCTCCGGGCCTGCATCGCCAACCGGTGGCTGATGGTGCGGAGCGCGGTGGTGGGGGTGGTGGGCGGCGCCATCCCGGGCATCGGCGGCACGGCCGCGGCCTTCTACGCCTACGGCATGGCGGTCCAGGGGGCCGAAGGGGCCGAGCGCGAACGGTTCGGGAAGGGCGAGATCAAGGGGGTGATCGCGCCCGAGAGCGCCAACAACGCCTCGGCGGGCGGCGAGCTGGTGCCGCTGCTGGCGTTCGGGGTGCCCGGCGGGGCGACGTCGGCCATCCTGCTGGCGGCGTTCCTGATCCTGGGCGTCAATCCCGGCCCCGAGATGCTGGGCGAGAAGCTGTCCCTCAGCTTTTCCATGGTGATCGTGCTGGTGCTGTCCAACCTGTTGGCCACCGCCGTGTGCATCGCCATCACCCGGCCGGCCGCGCGCATCGCCTTCCTCAAGAGCAACCTGTTGATCCCCGCGCTGCTGCTGTTCGTGCTGTTCGGCTCCTATGTCGCCTATCCCCACCCGTACACGCTCGTCCTCACCCTGTTGTTCGGCGTGCTGGGCTACCTGATGATGCGGTTCGACTGGGCCCGCGCGCCGCTGCTGGTGGGTTTTATCCTGGGTCCCCTGGCCGAGAACAACCTGGCCATCTCGCTCGCGAGCTACGGCGTGGCGTTCCTCACCCGGCCGATCCCGCTGGTCTGCATCGCCGTGATGATTATGGTGGTGTTCGTGTCGGTACGCCGGAGGGGGCACTGATGGGCCGCGAGATCGTCCTGGGCGGTATCGTCGCCGCGTTGTTCGCAGGCGTCGTCCTCAACGCGCTGCAGTGGGAGCCCGAAACCGCCACGTTCCCGCTGCTCATCGGCGTCGTCGGATTGGGGCTGGCTGTCTGGGCCCTGGTGGGCGATGTGCTGCGCTGGAGGTCGACGGCCGCCGGGGCCGACCGGGCGAGCGCCGAAGACAACGCCCGGGCCCGCGCCGCGTTCGCCTGGATCGGCGTGTTCTTCGCGCTGGTCCTGCTGATGGGCTTCCGCTGGGGACTGCCCCTGGCGGTGTTGGGGTACTACCGGCTGGAAGCGCGGGTCGGCTGGGCCGCCGCGGTCAGCGCCGCGGTGGTATGCGCGGCGTTGCTGCATGTCGCCGTGGCCTACCTGTACCTTCCGCTGTACAAGGGCCTGTTGCTGCCGTGATGATCCCGCGTTGTCCGGGTAGACGGACAGGACACCAGAGTCCTCGGCCTTCGGTCAGATGCCGTAGAGCCGTTTCGGATTGGCGTTGAGGATCTTCTCCCTGGCCGATTCGCTGACGTCCTTCCGTTCGCGGAACTCCCGCACCGCGAACCGGTCCCGGTCGCCGTGGGGCATGTCCGAGCCGAAGACGATGCGGTCCTCGCCCACGAGGTCCAGCACCTGCGGCAGCAGCGGATCCTCCACCTCGGTGCTGAGAAAGAGGTTCCCGCGGCTCATGTACTCCGCGGGGGATACGGCGGCCCGGGGCGCGGCCTCGGGTATGGACTTGCCGAAGCGGTTGGTGAAGGCGAAGCGGTGCTCCAGCCGGTCCATGAGGAAGTGGACCCAGAGGCAGCCGGCTTCCAGGAACGCCACCCGCAGGGTCGGGAAGCGGTCCAGGACGCTGCCGGTGATCATGGCCGTGAACCCCATGAGCAAAGGCACCAGGAACGGAATGATGGTGCCGGGGTAGAGATGGTCGTACATGTTGCTGAGGGGCGGGCAGGACCAACCCACGTGCACGGCCAGCGTCAGGTCCTCCTCCGCCAGGGCTTCGTAGAACGGGAAGAGGCTCGGATGGTCCAGGGTGCGCTCGCCCACGGTGCCGAGGATCATGACCGCCACCGCTCCCAGGCGCTTGGCCTCGCGTACCTGCTCCACGGAAGCGGGAACGTTGTTCAGATCCACCACCGCGGCCCAGTGGAGCTGGTCGGTGGAACCCGTGGCGTCGGCGAGCCAGCGGTTGTAGGAGCCGCACAGGGCCGCGCCGAGTCCCGGGTCGTCCACCAGCGGATGGACCAGGAAGAAGCTCGGATAGATGACCTGCACCCCCAGCTCCTCGTCGGCCATGTCCTTGAGGCGGGCCTCCGGCTGGCTGATCTCGATGCTCTCGATGCTTTCCGGCTTGGAGGCGGTATAGAAGGAACGCTGGCCCTCGTAGTGGGCCGGCGTCCCCATGTTGTGGCAGCCGCGTCCGAACAGGCGGGGATAGATCTGGTCCTCCACGCGCCAGTAAAGCCGGCCCTCGGAGTTGACCACCTGGGGCCTCCGTTTCCGGTAGGCCGGGTCCAGGTAGGCGTCCGCAAAGGTGGCCGGAGATTCTTCCACGTGCGCGTCGGCGTCGATTACGATCATCGGAGGGTCCTCCCTTTTCAAGTGGCGCGGATCGAGGATTCGAAGGAACGAACGCACCCATATCGCAATTGGCCGATGGCGTGCAAGAAGACAGGCAGCGAATGGAGGCCACCATGCCGATTCTCTTGACCAACAGTGACGTGAGGGAGCTGATCTCGCCGGAGACGGCGGTGGAGGTCATGAGGGAAACCTATCGTGGTCTGGCCGCGGGCACGGCGGTGACGCGGACCCGGAGCCAGACCTTCGCGGAGACCTCCCGGCCGGGCACGTTCGTGGAGTTGCGCACCATGGACGGCATCGTCCCCGACTTCGGCTCGGTTGGCATGCGGATCCTGCCGGATCTCCACCAGTGGCCCCGGATCGGCGGCAACCAGCGGTACGACAAGGTGCCCAAGAAGAACGGCAAGTTCCTCGCCTTCGACCTGATCTTCGACCTGGACACCGCCGACCTCCAGGCCGTGGTGCAGGACGCCTACCTCCAGAAGCTGCGGATCGCCGGCACCCACGGAGTCGCCGCCGAATACCTGGCCCGCTCGGACGCGTCCCGGGTCGGCCTCATCGGATCGGGCTGGCTTGCGGAAGGCGTGCTGATGGGGCTTGGAGCGGTCCGCGCGCTCGAGTCCGTGAAGGTGTTCAGCCCCACCCCCGCAAACCGGGATCGGTTCGCTCGAAACGCCAGAGAGAATCTCCACCTCGACGCTGCCGCCGTGGATACGCCCGTGGCGGCCACGCGCGACGTCGACGTCATCGTGGTGTGCACCAACACCATCGATCCGGTCTTCTTCGGCGAGTGGCTGGCCCCTGCCGTGCATCTCGATGCCATATCCGGCCGGGACATCGACGAGGCCTGTTTCACCCGCGCCGACTACACCGTGCTGAGCATGCGGGAGGGCCGTTGCAACGAGGGGCTGAACTTCGCCCCTTCGGTTCTTCGGGAGGCGTTGGCGCCGCGTTTCGCGCCGTTCGAAAAGGACATCCCGTGGGACCGGTATGCCGAACTGGGGGAGGTGATCACCGGACAGGCGCGTTCCCGGGAGAACGATAGGGAGATCACGTTCTTCTGCAACAACGTGGGCTTCGGCGCCCAGTTCGCGGCGTTGGGAGGCAAGGCCCTGGCGCTGGCCCGGGAGCGCGGGCTGGGCAAGGAATTCTCCATCGACGACTGGTACGAGGACGAACGGTAGGGGCGACCCGCGGTCGCCCGCGGCCGGCACCATTGGGCTGGTGGGGGTGACCGCCGGCCGCCTCCACCAGCGGATGTGTTCTTACGGGTGTACGTCCTGGGTGAACCATTCCGTCGGCAGGTTGCGGCCGACGCCCTTGGCCACGGCCTCTCGATAGACCCGTTGCGCCACGGCGGCGAACTGAAGGCCCTGGCCGACGTTGTTGACGAAGGCCGTGGTCTCGTCCGGCGATTGCCTCCCGTTGACAGCGCCGATGATGGCCCGGGGCAGCTCTTCGATACGCTCCCACAGCGGCGTGTCGCGCTCCGACCACCAGCCCCCGGTTCCTTCCGGTGTTTCCACGGCCAGCGTGCGATAGACCTGCGGACGGATGTTGGCGGGGTTCCTGGAGAACAGGAACACGCGGTCCATGGCGTCGAGGAAGTCGTAGTCCGTCTCCTGTACCTTGACGGCGCTGTAGTGAACACCGGGTCGCAGCCATTTGCGTTGGTGCACGGGTTCCATGGAGTTGGTTCCGGTCACCACGAGGTCGGCCCCCTCCACCGCCTCGTCCGCGGACTCCACCGGCGTGAGCCTGGCATCGACACGCGACGCCAGCTCCCGGCAGAAGCGTTCCCGGTTCACGGGATTGGGGCTGAACACCCGGACTTCGGTGATGGGCCGCACCGCGCAGTGGGCCATCAACTGTCCACCGGCCTGCCACCCGGTCCCCAGCAGCGCCATCACCGAGGCGTCCTCGCGCGCCAGGTAGCGGGCCGCCAGGCCGTTGGCCGCGCCCACCCGCATGCGCGAGATGTAACCGTCCGGACAGATCATCACCGGCGCTCCGGTCTCCATGCTGAAGAGCAGCATGAGCCCGTTCCAGCGGCCGTCGGCCGAGGCGAGGCGGTCGCGTCGGACGTTGCCCGACACCTCCGGCCAGATCAGGACGTCGCTGTTGATGCGCAAGGCCGCCATGCCCTCGTCCGGCCAGAGCCCGCTCATGGCCTTGAGGCTGTAGACTCCCTTGGTTTCGCCCACGGTGGTGGGCGCCAGCGTGTCCACCCGCGGGCTGTTGACCGCCTCCTGGGCCTCCAGCGACCGCTGCGACCGCTCGACGCACTCCAGCGCCATCTCCATGGTCAGTATCGTGTCGATCTCTTCATTGCTGAGCAGCAGTGTCATGGGTGAACTCCAGAAACGACAGTCCCGTAGCGCCCGTGTTGACGCGCCCGGTATTTTCCGCAATATTTTCAACTCTGGCCAGGTAGCTCAGTCGGTAGAGCAGAGGACTGAAAATCCTCGTGTCGGCAGTTCGATTCTGTCCCTGGCCACTTCCCTTTGCTCTCCTCCGCACGTCATAGCCGGGCTTCGAGTTGCTTGAACTGTTTGTTCAGGACGTCGACCTCGTCCTTCGCCTGCTTGCGGTACTCGACGACCCGGGTCAGCTCTTCGAGGGTCGGCAGCGTCAACTGCCTGTGCGGAATCCCGCTGTGGAGGCGATTGTCGACATGATAGGTGCCGTCGTCGGCGTAGTGCCCGGTCTCTTTCCCGCTCAGCAGGCTGACGGCGAGGTTGAGGTTGCCGATCATCTTCTTGATCTCGCTATCCATGACGGAGAGTCGTTGCCTGGCTGCCAAAAGACGTAGGTAATCCGCGCCTATCTTCTCTTCGACTGCGCCCATGGTGACTTCCTCCCGTGCGCCCGTATGCCACGAACTCGATGGCCTTGCCGATTGGCTTTTGCGCTCCTACCGATAACCCGAAACGCCGTCCCAGGGCAAATCCCGGCCGGCACGATATCGATGGCGCGGCGGCGATATTGTCCTTGACAGCCTTCCGACAAGGGTACTAGTCTTGCCCGGAATTGGAAGCGGACCTCACGGAACCCGCGAGAGGGAGGACGAATCCATGAAGACGGCATGTCGCTCTATCGTGTTCATCTTCACCTTGGGCCTGTTCACGGCAGCGCTGGCCCCGGCAGCGGACCTCGTGCTGAAGGGGGCCACGGCGTGGAAGAAGGACTACGTCTTCAATGACGGCTACTGGGAATTCACCCGCCAGGTGGAGAAGCAGTCCGGCGGCAAGATGAAGGTGGAATGGAAGGGCGGTCCCGAGATCGCGCCCGCCTTCGAGATGTTGAGTCTGGTGCAGCGCGGCGTGGTGGATGTCCTGGGAAGCTCCGCCGCCTACTATACCCAGAAGTACATGGAGGGGGTCTTTCCCGAGTACTTCGTCGGCACGCCGGCGGACCTGCGGAAGGCTGGCATCACCAAGTGGTTCGATGACCTGAGCCAGAAGAAGACCGCCGTCAAGCTCCTGGGTATGACCTCGGGCCCCGTAGGCATCGCCATCTTCACCAAGAAACCGGTGAAGGGCATCGCGGACTTCAAGGGCCTGAAGATGCGCAGCACTCCCACCTATCTGCCCATGGGTCAGGCTCTGGGCGCATCGATGATCCGGATACCGTGGGCGGACCTTTACCCCGCGCTCGAGCGCGGGGTGGTGGAGGGATACTTCTCTCCGGCCATCGGGACCCTCCAGACGAAGCTCTACGAGCAGGTTTGCTGCATGATCGCGCCCCACTTCTGGACCGTGCGCACCTGGCTGTACATCGGCATGGGGACGTGGAACAAGCTCACTCCGGAGCAGCGGAAGGTGCTGACCGACGCCATCGTCGCGACCGAGGAGTGGGCGCAGGGTCACTACGCGGGGATCATCGGCAAGGAGATCGATACGCTGGTGAAGCAGCACGGCATGAAGGTCATCGAGTTCAAGGGCGACGAGGCCGAGCGCTTCCTCAAGATGGCGTACGAGTCCGCGTGGAACAAGTACGTGCCGGAGTCGCCGGAGCACGGCAAGACGATCCGGCAGATGGCGCGGGAATTGGAAGGCCGCTAAGGGCGGCTGACAACCGTTTGAAACCGACGAGCCGACGAAAGGGAGGATGAATCCATGAGAAGGGCACTCGGCTGTATCGTTGTATTCTTGACCCTGGGTCTTTTCATCGCGACGGCCGCTCCGGCCGCCGATCTGGTGCTCAAGGGCGCTACCGCGTGGAAGAAGGACTACATCTTCAACGCCGGCTACTGGGAGTTCACACGCCAGGTCGAAAAACGGTCCGGCGGCAAGATCAAGGTGGACTGGAAGGGCGGTCCCGAGATCTCGTCACCCTTCGAGATGCTGGGTCTCGTGCAACGCGGGGTGCTGGATGTCCTGGGCGGCGCCGGGGCTTACGATTCCGCCAAGATCCCGGAGGGAGTCTTCCTGGAGTACTTTGTCGGCAGCACCAGTGAACTGCGCAAGGCGGGCGTCACCAAGTTTTTCGACGAAGTGACACAGAAACGGACCGGCGTGAAGCTCCTTGGGCTCAGCTCCGGACCGGTGGAGTTCGCCATCTTCACCAAGAAGCCGGTGACCAGCATCACGCAGTTCAAGGGCATGAAGATGCGCAGCACGCCCACGTATCTGCCCCTGGGCCAGGCCCTTGGCGCCACCATGATCCAGGTGCCGTGGCCCGACGTCTACAACGCCCTGGAGCGGGGGGTGGTGGACGGATACTTCGCTCCGGTCATCGGCACCCTGTCGACCAAGCTCTACGAGCAGGTCTGCTGCATGCTCAAGCCGTACTTCTGGACCGTGCGCACGTGGCTGTACATCAGCCTGGACAAGTGGAACAAGCTCACGCCGGAGCAGCAAAAGGTCCTCACGGACTCCATGATCGCGGTCGAGCAGTGGACGCCGGGCTTCTACAACGACTACATCGGCAAGGAAATCGATACGCTGGTGTCCAAGCACGGCATGAAGATCCATGAGATCAAGGGCGACGAGGCCAAGCGCTTTCGCACGATGGCGTACGAGTCGTCGTGGAAGAAGTACCTTCCCAACTCCCCGGAGTACGGCAAGCAGATCCGGGAAATGGCACGGAAGCTCGAGGACCGTTAGCGCGCCGAAAAGGATGCGAGGGAGGCAAGGCTTATGAGACTGGCGCTTCGCTATACAGTCGCTGTTTTCGCCCTGGTCATGTTCGCGGCGGCCACGGCGCCGGCGGCGGATCTGGTGCTCAACGGGGCCACCGCCTGGAAGAAGGACTACGTCTTCAATGACGGGTTCTGGGAGTTC